>Ga0209415_10000202_pt1 | contig 101699 bp, 82 predicted proteins | sample PeaSoiSIISIP2007_FD_187696 | JGI IMG/M metagenome (GOLD analysis project Ga0209415, IMG submission 187696) | Peat soil microbial communities from Weissenstadt, Germany - SII-SIP-2007 (SPAdes) (version 2) | ecosystem: Environmental > Terrestrial > Soil > Wetlands > Peat | place: Germany...
AAGATTACTGGCACCGGCAACACCGCCAGCATTGACACCAACGGCATTGCAGGAGGCACTTACACCGCGACGGCGCGCATTTCTGATCCTAAGACGAAGGGCGGAGAGGCAACCTGTACAGCCAACTTCACCGTCAAGGAACCGCCCAAGAACCCGCCAACCATGTCGTGCTCGGCGAATCCGGCGACCTTGGAGGTGGGCGGCACCACCACCGTAACCTGCAACTGCACCAGTCCGGACAACGTTCCGGTCACGGTAAGCAACTGGTCCACGACGGGCGGCACGATTGCGGGAACCGGTTCGACCGCCATGGTGAACACCAGCGGCATATCGCCCGGGCCGATCACGGTAAGCGCGACTTGCAGCGACTCGCGTGGGTTGAAGACGCAGGCTTCGACGCAGGTGACGGTGGAGAATCCGCCACCGCCCGCCCCAGCGCCACAAGCCAGCAAGCTGACCGACTGCGGCTTTGAGAACATGACCAAAATCGGCAAGCCGTGGCGCGTGGACAACGAATGCAAGGGCAAATTGGACGATGTGGCCAAGAACTTGCAGCAAAATGCCGACAACAAGCTGGTGATCGTCGGCAACGCAGAGCCCACAGAAAAACGGCTTAACCTGGCGGCCGAACGTGCCGTCAATTCCAAGGCCTATCTGACGGGTGGCGAAGCCAAGCTGGGAATTGACCCCGGCCGCATCGAAACCCGCACCGGTAGCGCGGGCACGCAGACGGCCGAGTACTGGATTGTTCCTGCCGGCGGATCGTTCTCCGGCGAAGGCACGCAACCAGTGGACGAGTCCAAGGTCAAAGTAGTCCCGGATCACCCGCACGCCGCGGCCAAGAAAAAGGCGCCGGCCGCTCAGCAATGAGGAACGCTGGAGCCTGACTGTTGAAGATGATGGCCGGCCGAGCGCAAAACTTGGCCGGCTTTTTTCTTGGCACCGGGCCCGCCCACCACGAAAATTCAAGAATCATAGTTCCAATTCGGGAATTGTACGTACAGCTATAAGATAATATCAAAGCAACGAGCCTCTGGCGCGTTCCTGTATGCTTGGTTGACCCAAACCTCATCCGGGCACGCGGTCGTCGTCCTACGGGCCTCCAAACGCCGTTAAATGGCATTCTACGCGATGGTCAGACCGCCATTTTGCACCCCGGATTCAAGCTCTATGAAAATTCAGCAACTTAGCTCGAAGTGAATCAAGTTGAGACAAATTTCACCCCTGGCGATACCAAAGCGGAGCAGAAATGGCCCTCGCCATAGAAATTTTCCGAGCCAACAAGGGCTTGCTTCAGAACGACAGTTCCGGCACATCTACGCGGAACACCGCTCACGCCATTCGTACTTCGACCGGAGCCTTGAAGACTCAGTCCCGTTCCTCGAGTTCACGTTTAGGGAACGCGAGCAGGCAAGGCCGAGCAGCGGTCTGGAAGGAGATTCGAGACAGAGCCTACGTTGGATTGGCGATTCTATTTCTCGGAGTGGCATCGTTCGCTCTATATCGCAGCATTTTTCCGGCTTTTCATGACTCCGCCGTTGCCACGCCGCCCACCACCCGAACCGAGAAGCCGGCCGCTGCCGCGAATGTGTCAGTTCCTGCATCCGTTCAATCTGCATCCGTTCAATCTGCATCCGTTCAATCATGGAACGCGTCACGAGTCGCAGCGAATTCCCCAGTTCGCGTGCTGAAGGCAAACGCAAAGCCGGTGCAACGGGTGACCCCGAACGCTGAACCGGTGACCATGCAGATCGAAATTGAGCATCCCTTTGCCGCCGCGGAAGCCTCGGTGTGGCTGGACAATCAACTCGTCTACACCCACCCGTTGCATGGCGAAAGCAGAACGCGTGCGGTCGTCTTCCGGCATATTCAAGGCCATCAATCAGACAGCGTGCAGGTTCCCGCCGGAGAACATCGGGTCCACGTGCGGATTCAGTCCATCAAAGATTCCTACGATCAATCCAAAACCCTATCGGGTATTTTTCAGCGCAGCGGCGAGAATGTGTTGCACGTCAAGTGCGACAAACACGGCGGCACACTGGATGTGACACTGCAATAACCTGTAGCCTCGCCAGATCAGACCGTGATTGCCCGCGCAATCCCACGTGGTCGTGGGATAACTGGGCTCACCGCTGCCCACTTCTCGCACAGAACGCGAGAAATGGGGCACCCCCTCATTTCCGGGATCAGATCGCTTACTCGACGGTCACGCCAACCGGACTGGACGGGAATTCTGCAGCTCAACTCAGATCAAAGCGGGCTGAGGGTCTCTCCCTTCGGTAACTTGCCGGGCCCGTGGTACCCTGTCACTCTTGCGCCCGATGGCATTTCTTTGTTCAGGGGCAAACCAATCTATGATTTCTGAATCTACGTGTGGGATGAGCCGTAAGTCATTGTTGCTTATGGCGGTTGTTCTGCTTTGTACGGCTACTCTATGGGCCGGCCAGTGGACTGTGCTGGGTCCGGATGGCGGCGACGTGCGCAGCCTGACTTACGATCCGCAGAACCCGGATCACATCTTTCTGGGCACTAGCACAGGCACGCTTTTCGTTTCGACCGACGGCGGCCACAATTGGTCGCGCTTCGCCCACCTGGGCAACGGCGATGACTACGTAATTGACCACATCGCCACGGATCCGCAGAACCCGAACAAAATGTATGCGGCAGCGTGGAGCGTGGAAAATCAGCAGACCGGCGATCTGTTCTGGTCCAAGGATGGCGGAAGCAATTGGGAGATCACGCCCGACATGCACGGCAAGTCGATCCGCGCGATGGCGATCTCCGCGTCCGACTCAAAAGTCCTGGTCGCGGGAGCGCTTGATGGCGTGTTCCGCAGCACGAATGGCGGCAAAAGCTGGAACAAGATTTCCTCGGCCAGCCAGGAAGTGCATAACATTGAATCCGTTGCGGTCGATCCCAAGAATCCGGACGTGGTCTACGCCGGGACCTGGCATCTGGCCTGGAAAACCGACAATGGCGGCGCCAGCTGGCATCACATCAACAAAGGCATGATTGACGACTCTGACGTGTTCTCGATCATTGTTGATTCGTCGAATTCTTCCGTTGTTTTCGCCAGCGCGTGCTCGGGGATTTACAAGAGCGACAACGCGGGCGAACTGTTCCACAAGATTCAAGGCATTCCGTTTTCCGCGCGGCGCACCCGGGTGCTGAAGCAAGATCCGATGCATCCGGAGATCGTGTATGCCGGAACCACCGAAGGACTCTGGAAGACCACCGACGCGGGCAAAACCTGGAAGCGGGTGAGCAATCCTGAAGTCGTGGTGAACGATGTGCTGGTGGATCCGCGCAATTCGCAGCGGGTGCTGCTGGCCACCGACCGCGGCGGCGTATTGGCCAGCGATGACGGCGCGCAGAGCTTCATGGCGTCCAATCATGGTTACACCCACCGCTATGTGACGGCGATCGTGGCCGACAAACAGGACCCCGACACGATGTATGTGGGTGTGGTGAACGACCGGGAGATGGGCGGCGTATTCAGCTCCCATGACGCAGGCCAGCACTGGACCCAGAAGAGCGCAGGTCTGGACGGCCGCGATGTGTTCACGCTGCAGCAGGCTGCGAACGGCGAACTGGTCGCCGGCACCAATCGGGGCATGTTCATGCTGGCTCACAATGCCACCACCTGGAGCCCGATTAACACCGTAACCAACGAGAAAGCCTCACGCGCTAAGAAGGGCGCGAAAACGGAAGTTCGTTCGGTGCTGACGGCGCGCGTGAACGAGATCGAAATCACGCCGAAACGCTGGCTGGCGGCGACCTCGGCGGGACTGTTCACCAGTTCCAATCAGGGCAAGAGCTGGAGCGGCGGGCCGGTCATGGGCAAGCAGGACTTCGTCTCGGTGCAAGCCGAGGGAGAAATGCTGGTGGCCGCGACGCGCAGCGAAGTTCTGATTTCGACCGACAATGGCAAGACCTGGAAGCAATCGAATCTGTCCTCCTACGTGAGCGGCATCCGCAGCCTGACGGTTACGCCGGATGGTGAAATCATGCTGGCCTCTCGCGAAGGCGCCTTCCGCAGTCCGAACTCGGGCAGTGGCTGGGAGCACGTGCAGAACGGCCTCCCGGACAAGAACATCAGCTCCATCACCTACGATGCGGGCAACAAGCGCCTGCTGGCTACCAGTACGGAAACCGGCGTGGTGTTTGAGAGTGAGGATGGCGGCCAAAACTGGCGTCGCGGGCCGGATTCCGGATACCCGTTGCGCCACATCAGCGTGGTGAACGGACACTACGTCGGGGCTACGCCGTTTGACGGTGTGATTGTGCAGACGGAGAGCGAGGGCAGAAGCGCGTCAGCCAGTGTGACCACGCGTCGCACCAACTGATCCGCGGAACCAAGTTGATTGAACAAACTACGGAGGAGCAGCGAGGTTCGCAGCTCCTCCGTTTTGTTTTGGCCGTACCTCAGCCTGGCAGAAATGCGCACAACTCGGAATTCTTGCCGAGGCTACCCACCGGCGTGCCTCCCCGACCGGGAACCGGACAGGGGCGTATCTAGCGAGATTGCAACTGCGGAACCGACGGGTAGAAATTGTTTTCGATTGCGTTTCCCTGCATGTTGCCCACTATGCGGTAGTGGTACTCATATTCAGGTTCGCCGCGTGCTTGCTCGTCTTCCCGCTGCTTTGCTTGAGCTTCCTCGTAGGTGCGAAAGGGCCCGAGGCTGCAAAACGATGTCTCGCCAGACTTACGATGTGTATCCTTCCGCCGAACGTAAAATGCCATCGAGTTCATTAACTTTCATCTCCCAAATCTTATCTTGCTCCAGCTATCTCTTGCTCTAGCTATCATCATCAGCAAAGAGAACCTGTCAATGACACGAAAGTGCCAATAAGCCCCTCAGGCTCATCTTCAGCCCTGTTTGCGCACCTGACGAAAATTCATCGCAGATAACTACAACTGAGTGGGCGGCGGCCCTACCGTCTTGGCGAGCGCATGTGGACGTGGGATAGGGTCGGGCTAGTGCGCGTGCGAACGTATTGGCACCCTGCGGGGCGTAATGTCTGCTCCACTTTAACCCAGGGCTCACGCCCCCTGGGCGCTGGGCTAAGCTATGCCGCTCCTCCGGAGCTGGATTGTAGCGGTTCGGTTCCACCGCGCAGCCCAAGAAATAGGTTCCAGGTACACATTGGCTAGGCCTCGTCACGAAAGGCAATCAGGTGAGGGTGTACTGCAACACCACCTGCATCTCGGCGTCGCCCGGCACTCCGGCATGGCTCATGTTGAACACAAGAAAGTCGCCGGCATTCAGCACCAGAGCGGGCGCGGCAGAAGTATGCCTGGAAGTGGCCGAGGCGCTTCCGCTTGCGGGCACCCAGGTTTTCAGAATGACGCTGTAGAAAATGTTCTGAAGAAGGTATCCGTCATCCACCACATTGAGATGGTTGGGATTGTGAATGTGGGTCTTGCTGAAACTGCGGCTGCGTGGGGAGACGAAGCCGCCTCCAGGATCGCCGTGATAGAACTTCGGACGTTCGCCCGGAGAAACCGCCGCCCGGCACAGCACTTCGGCGAATCCCGGACTGGCAGGCGGTGAAGTGAGCATGAACGCGACATCGGTGTCGATGGAGTTCACGGTCATGTTGCTGGTCACTTCAAAGAAAACGTCTGCGCCGTTATCGTTCAGGTTTGTAACTTCCCAGCCGAAGCTCGCGAAACTTGGGCCGGTCGAAGGTTTTGCCAGCGCACTTGCCGATGAATCCAACCCGGAGATCGTTCCCGCTAACCCCGCCAGTGCCAGACCTCTCCCCACAAAGACTCGTCGATCTGTTTTCATAGAGAAAGGTGCATCTCCAAACTTGCTTGCCTCAGTTCCCCTACTGGCAGGTGGAGAACTTGAGCGAGGCGATACGGGTGCGGAGGTTGATACCGCTGCCGGTGGTGGGAATGTACTGATCCACGTACCAGAAGCTACAGTCGTCGACGGGGTCGATCACCATGCTGGTGTAGTCTCCCCAGCGGTTGGTGTCGGTCTCGGACCCTTTTGCGTTGAAGATGGTTTTCAGGCTCTCCATGGTGTTCACCGCATCGCTGGGTATGCGCCCGGTGAAGGCGACAGAAGGATGCAGGGTGGTGCTGTTGGACTCGCTGAAGCCGAGGGCCATGTTGCCCACCTTATCCATGGCGATGCTGCCCATCCAAAGAGAGTTCCCTCCGCTGGTGAGGGTGCCCTGTTGAAAGACGGCAGCCGTGCCGTTGGGATCGCGGATTTCGTACCAGCGCGCGCCGGACGCAGCTTTGCTGGTTAGCACCGAATGATTGACCACCAGGGATTCGTGGTCGCCGAAGTTGCGATATGCCAAGCGGAACATCAGCCGATCGCCCAGGGAATCCACCTTCTGGTTGGTGTCGGGCTGCGGGATGCAAGTCCCGCCTCTGCAAGCCATGGTGTAAGCATTCACCGCGATTCTTACCGGACCCTGGAAGGTGGAGTTCTTCGGGTTGACGAAGTCCACGTGGAAACGGAACAAATGCAGCGCGGTTGAGCTGAACAGATCAACGAAAAAATCAGGCTCGCCGGAGGGAGGCGGCGTGGCGCCATCGAGGTTCGAGGGCAGGAAGGAGAATTCGTTGGCGTTGGTGAAGCAGATCGCCTTGGCCGCGCTGCCGCTCAGCATGGCGCTGCGGTCATAGGCGCAGGCGTCGGCCCCGATGTAATTATTGGGGCCGAAGAGATTGTACGAAGCATAAAAGGCGTCCGGCCACACGCTGAGCTTGTCATAGTCATTGAACACATTCGCGCCAAACTTGTAAACGTAGCGGTAGTACTTGCCGGTGGCGTCGGAGCTCTCCGAGACGGCGATGCATTCGTTGCCCTCAGTGAAACTGCTGTTGGAGCCGATGATGGTGATGATCCAACGATTGGCCATCTGATCGTAGAGCACGATGGGGTCGGTGTAGTTGAAACTGTGGACACCCTGTCCGCACAATCCAGGCAGGCCGGTGAACAGGGCGCTGATCTGTTGCGGGCCGAACAGCGATTTACCTGAGGTTTTGTCGTAAACCTCGTACGCGGTGTTGATCGTTTCCACCACCTGGGTGGCGCCCACGGCAAGGTTGCTATCGGAAGGAACTCCCTCCAAAGCCTTGCCGTTGGCGGAGTTGGGAATGCCTTCAAAATTGAGCCCGATCACGGCTGAAACCGGTGGCGCGATGTAGGCCTGTTCGGCGCGGTCGACTACGGGGACGGAGGCCCCAGCTAGAATGCGCCGCGGCCGGGGATGTTCGACCTCATGCCGCTTACCGCCTTGTGGAACCTCCATGGAATAGTCGCGCACCGGCAACGAAGTGTCATGGTACGCGTCATACATGACCAAGGGGAGACTCGGTGCCCGCCTCGCCGCAGACAGATGACTTGGAGCCAGAAGGCTGCAAGCCGTAGCTACGACCGCAGCTGCCATTGCCAGTTTCCGGTTCATTTGTACTCCATGGTCCCTTGAAATCCTTACACGTCTTGAGGGAGAGAGAAGAAATGCGGCGGAAGCTCGTTCTATTTTGGTCGGACCCCACCGCGACCTGCAGTTCTTAGAGTGTGTCCTGTCTCGGGCCCCAAGTCAAGGGTGAAAGAAGTTGCAACTTCACCTCGCTTTTCGACCGGGACAATTCCTTGCCAGATGCTGCAGGGACGGTCGGGCAACAACTACACAGCAGAAAAGGTGGCTGGTCTCGATAAGCATATGGTTTGTAAGGCTCGGAGGATGGCATTCCCCTTGCGACTTGTCAGCAGGGATGATCGGCAGGCAGGATGCACACATGGGGCGTGGACGGCAAGTTGGTTCTCTGGCGTTGGTGTTCGCGTTAGCGGCGGCGGGATGCTCGCGGCAACCGGGCGTCGCGGCCAGCCCGGCCGCGAGCACTGGCCAACAACTCCCCTTTGAGCGCGTCTCGGACAGCAAGGGAATTTCTCCGACAGGCGAATTGACCTCCGTAGGAATTCCGGCCGGAACCCCGATCCTCATTCGATTGCTGTCTCCATTGTCGAGCGCGGAAGCCAGCGCTGGAGATCGCTTCGACGCCGTGCTGGATGAATCCGTCATCGTGCAGGGCCAAACCGTGGCGGGACGCGGTGCGTCCATCAGCGGAAAAGTTGTGGCCGCTACTGCCGGGGACGAACGCCACGCAGGATATTTAAGGCTGACGCTGTCCGCGATCATCATCAACGGCAAAATGCTGCCGCTGCAGACATCCAGCGTCTTTGCCAAGGGCGGTGTTTCGAATGAGAAAACCGCCTGGACCTCGTACCGCAGCGACAAGGACGTGAAGTTTTCCACAGAGCGGCGGCTCAGGTTCCGAGTGGCGCAGTCTGTGTCCGTTCAGAACTAAAGCTTCACAGATTTCCCGTTTTGAGGTTGTAGGCGCAAGAGATTACCGGAATTGCCTTGTCCCGTTTCGGATTCAATTTGAGGCTGTAACCTTCCTGTTCAACCATCACAGCGCATGATCATTGAACTCCCTAAACTTCCCAAATGGGGAGCGGACATTGGGAAGCGATACTTGGACGGCGCTACCCGATTGGGGAACTTGCCCGTTCCATGCGTGAGCCGCCCATCGCTTCCCCCCTTTTCCTATGAGCGCATTGCCACAAATTCGGCCGGAACGTGACCAGCCGGCTGATTCCGCGAGCGAGCAGCAATTGCGGGAATCGCAGAAGATGGAAGCCATCGGCCGCCTGGTGGGAGGAGTTGCCCACGACTTCAACAATCTGCTCACCGGAATGGTCCTTTGTTCCGAGTTGCTGCTGGTGGGTCTGGAGAAGGATAGCCGTCTGCGGCATTACGCAGAGGAAATCCGCTCGGCCGGAGTGCAGGGGGCCGCCCTCATCCAGCAACTGCTGGCCGTGGCGCGACAGCGCGTGGTTGCACCTCGCCTGCTGTCATTGAACGAGGTCATCACCGGCATGCGCAGCCTGCTCGCCCGCCTGATCGGAGAAAACATTGAACTGAACAGCGAGTTGGCGGACGATCTGGGTCTGGTGAAGATGGATCCGGCACAAGTTCAGCAGATCATCCTGAATCTGGTGCTGAATGCGCGCGATGCCATGCCTGAGGGCGGGCGAATCGCGATCGCCACCCGGAACTGCAGCGACTGGAGAGCGAAATCCGATGGGCCGAAAGTCCGCGGTTCGTGGATTGAGTTCGCGGTCAGCGACACAGGTTGCGGTATGGATGCGGAAACACGCTCCCGTTTGTTCGAACCCTTTTTCACGACCAAGAAGCCCGGCCAGGGAAATGGCCTTGGCCTGGCAACGGTTCACAGCATCGTGAAACACGAGGGCGGGAGGGTCCAGGTGGAGAGCGAACCTGGGAAAGGTACGCGAGTAGCCGTCTACCTGCCGCAAGCCGAGCCCGAATCGGAATCGCGGGACCCGAAGTTTGCCATCAGCGCAACCTGCCTCCATGACAAGAAAAGCTTCGAATCGAAGAAGAGGAAGAAGAGGTAAATGAATATGACCGCTGCCGCCGCAACTGCGTTGAATGCGCCTCAGATCGAAGGGGCAAATTTCCTGAACCTGGTAATCGTGGACGACGAACGGGCGATTCGTGAGGTCTGCCGCGAAGTCGCCCAGTCTCTTGGCTTCAACACCCTGGTCGCTGAGTCGGCCGAACACGCTTATCGCTTGCTGGAGTCGCAGGCGATCGATGTGGTGCTGCTCGACCTGAAGTTGCCGGGGGCCGGGGGATTAGAGGCATTGCGTCGCATCAAAGGGCGGCGGCCGGATGCGGAAGTCATCGTGGTGACCGGCTATGCCACGGTCCAGTCAGCTGTACAGGCCATGAGGAACGGCGCCTACGACTATGTGACGAAGCCATTCAGCATGGAGGAACTCAAGTTGTTGCTGGAACGGGTTGCTTCTCATCTGAAACTGAAGAGTGAGAATCGCACATTGCGCGAGAAGATCAAGTCGAAACAGGGCTTCGGGAACATCGTGGGCAGCGCACCGGAAATGGAGAAGCTGTACCGCATGATTGCCAAGGCTGCGCAAAGCAGCCACCCGGTGCTGATCCTGGGGGAGAGCGGGACAGGCAAGGAAATGGTGGCGCGATCCATTCATTTCTCCGGACCTTTCCGTGACAAGCCTTTCATTCCTGTGGACTGCGGTTCCCTGGTTCCTACTCTGATCGAAAGTGAGCTGTTCGGGTATGTCAAGGGGGCTTTCACCGGCGCGGTTCAGTCCAAGGAGGGATTGCTGGCCATGGCGGAGGGCGGCACGGTGTTCCTGGATGAAATTGGAGAACTGCCGGTGGATCTTCAAGCCAAGTTGCTGCGGGCCATTCAGGAAAGGGAAATTCGGCCGGTGGGCAGCACCAAACGGATCACCATCAACGTCCGAATCCTGGCGGCTACCAATTGTGACTTGGAACAGGCGGTGGCGCAGGGAGCATTCCGGCGCGACTTGTACTTCCGCCTGAATGTACTGAACCTGCGGATTCCGGCTTTGCGCGAGCGCCGGCAGGATATTCCGCTGTTGGCGGGATATTTCCTGGAAAGGCTGTCGCGAGCATCTGGCCAGGAGCGAAGCCTGAGTGACGAGGCACTGAAGGCCATGCTGGCCTACGATTGGCCGGGCAACGTTCGAGAACTGGAAAACTGCCTGGAACGGGCCTGTGCTATGAACAGCGGTCCGAAAATCCAGATCGGTGATTTACCGGCCGCTCTGCACGGTGGGAATGGTCATGTGATGGTGGAAGCTCATGGGTCGGCAAAGATCATTTCCATGTCGGAACTGGAGAAGCAAACCATTCTCAATACCATCACGCAGCTCAACGGAGACAAACTATTGGCGGCACGGCTGCTGGGGATCGGCAAGACTACGCTCTATCGCAAGCTGAAGGAGTACGAGTCAGCGTAGTCTGAATCTGGGCTCGGCTTCCCACGACGGAACGCGGTGGAGACGGGACCGTGGTGTAAAGCTCGCGTTTTCAACGACGAGGACTCTGGCTGGCGACGTGCATCTCCTCCGGCATGATTCTGCTGATCACGTCTCTGGCAAAAGCTCAAGATTGCGCGAAGGCCCTGCAAGACGCCACCGCGGAGCCTACGCAGGTAGCGGCAACCCTGCACGAAGCAGGGGGCCAATTGCAGGCGCAACAATATTCGGCCGTGGTATTGGACCAACTGCTGCTGGACGCTGAACCCGAGGAGGGCGAAACCGTTCTCAAGCTCCTGGGTACCGCGGTTCCGGTTTACCTGAACTTCGCTCTCACTGGAATCGAGCGTGTGATCCGCGAGTTGCGTTCGGCCCTGCAACGACGCCAGCGGGAAGTGCTGCTGGCCCGGCAGGAGGCGCGACAAGCTTTGCGCAGCGAACTCAACGATAAAGTGACGGCGCTGCTGGTGTCCTGTGAGATGGCGCTTCGGGTCGAGAACCTTCCCGCATGCGCTGAGACCAAGATGAACGCGGTCTACACGCTGGCCCAGGAAATGAGCGAAAAACTTGGGGCGACGGCATAAAAGGCGAGCGCACAATCGGTGTGCGACGAAGTAGCAGGGACGAAGCTCTTAACCACACACTTGGTCCGGATTATTCACCACGATTGGTTAGCGTAGAGTTGGACGCTGCGGGAATTTGCACTGGGAAGGGCACGAGTTCACTCGCGCCGACCGATGCGCTTCAACAGGGCGCGCTTAGCGCCTGAGGGCACGCTGCTTCGGCTGCCAGGGCGGTTGCGCTGGCTCGGCGCGGAGCCAAGTTCTGCGCTGCCAGTGGCAGGACTCGAAGAGTCTGTGTCGCAACTATGAGTGCCGTCCCTGCGGGACTCCCATCGTCCGGCTGTTGCTTCCGGGCACTGGCCGTGCTGGGCTTTCCCATGCCGCCGCTGCGCGGCTGGGCAATGCAGGACGGGCATCTTTGCCCCTCACCAATCTGTTGGCTCAAGATCACTTGCAAGACGGGCGCGTGAATATTCCCGGGGTTGGCGAGTTCTCGCTCTTCATTTAAATTAGATCATGCGGTCCATTCTGCAGAAGCGGGCGCTGCGCTTCGTCTTTGGCGCCAACCTGATCTCCATGCTGGGCAGCGGCATGAACGCCGCCGCCGTAGCCTGGTACATTCTGCAGGCCACGCACTCGGAAATGGCGCTGGGGACGTTTGCAGTGTTGCAAACGATTCCCGCCATGCTGATGCTTCCCTTCACCGGCGTCCTCATCGATCGTGAAGATCGGCGCCGTCTGGTCATGATGCTCGACGCGGTTCGCGCCATCATCATTCTTACGGTTTCGCTGCTCGCCTTCGCGGGCAAAGTGAAAGTGTGGGAACTCTACCTGATGAACACGCTGGTGGCCGCCGGTTTTTGGATGTTCTGGCCCACGATCACTGCGCTGATTCAAGAATTGACTCCCGGCGAAGAGTTCGTTCATGCCAACACGTTTCTGCTGGCGGGAGTGCAGGGAGGCTGGCTGATTGCAGGTTCGATTGTGGGATTCGTGTACAACCATATCGGGCTGGGCGGCGTGTTGCTCATCGATTTTGCGACCTACTTCGTGTCGTTTCTCTGTTACTTTGCCGTGCGCAAGGGACGCCACGTCGTGCCGCGCCCGGCAGAGCTGCGAGCCGACATCGTGGCCGCAGAAACCACACTGGAGCGTTTCGTACGCGAGATGCGCGAAGGCATTCATTTCCTCCGTGGCAAACGCAACTTGATGTTGCTCGGCCTCAGCTGGGCCCTGTTCCTCGGCGCGATGATGACTGCGGTCGTAGTCACGGCTCCGTTGAGTGACCAGATCTTTCACGCCGGCGCCGTGGGTTACGGCTGGTTCAACGCGGGATGGGGAACGGGCGCGTTTCTCAGCGCTTTGTATGCGCCGTGGTTAATCGCGGGTTTTGGCTCGCGGCGTTCCATCGCAATCTCCATGGGTGTGCTGACCATCTGCATGATCCTGGCGCCGCTCTCCCCCGCGCTGGCCATCGCCGTCTTTGCCTACGCCGTCATGGGTTCGGCGCGCGGCATCAGCGGCGTGGCCATGAATACCAGCATCATGGAACAGGTGCCGCAACATTTTATGGGGCGGGTGCAGAATATCTTCTACTTTGCCGGCACCGCGTTGCAGATCGGCTTGGCGCTTCTGGTTGGAGCCGTAGCCCAGGCCAGCCTGGTGGCCGGCTTCTCAATCATCGGGTTGGTCTACGCCGTGGCCTTTGTCAGCGCAATTTGGCCGGTGGGCGCGGCCATGCCGGTCAGCGAAGTCAGTTCTGTGGAATAAAGAACCATTTCCACTGCGGAGTCACAGAAACCCAGAGAAATCAGGTGCCGCTGGATTGGAGAACCTGGCAGCTTGTTGAAAATCCTACCTTTTTGTCATCCCGAGCGCAACGAGGGATCTGTAGTTCTGCACAGCAAGGAAAACTGCAGATTCCTCGTCGCCTTGCTCCTCGGAATGACAAGGATTTTGGGTTTTTCAACAGACTCCAAGTCTCTTCTCTGTGACTCTGTGTCTCTGTGGTAAACAGGCCTTTGCCGCTGTTATCCTTTCCCTTCCAATTCAACAAGGAGACAGGAATGTCCTCCAGCCTCGAAGGTCGGAACGCGGTCGTGTTCGGAGTCGCCAACAAACGCAGCATTGCCTGGTCAATTGCGCAAGGATTGCACAACGCCGGCGCCAAGCTAGCCATTACTTATCAGAACCAGCGCCTCGAAGAGGAGGCTAAAGACTTGATTCTCTCGTTGCCCGGCGCGGAAGCCTTCATGTGCGATGTTTCCAGCGATCTCGAGATCGAACGCCTTTTCACCCAGTTGAAAGAGCGCTTCGGCAAACTGCACATTCTCGTGCACAGCGTAGCCTTTGCCCCCGCCGACGAACTGAAGGGCGATTTCGTCAACACCACGCGCGAAGGGTTCCGCATTGCCCATGACGTCAGCGTGTACTCGCTGATCGCGGTGTCCCGGGCCGCCGCGCCGCTCATGACGGATGGCGGCAGCATCCTCACCATGACCTACTACGGCGCAGAAAAAGTCGTGCCGCACTACAACGTGATGGGCGTGGCCAAGGCCGCGCTGGAATGCACCGTGCGTTATCTTGCCTACGACCTGGGCAAACACAAGATTCGGGTGAACGCCATCTCTGCCGGACCGATCAAGACGCTTGCGGCCCGCAGTATCGCGGGCTTTGGAGACATGCTGAAGTCGCAGGCTGAGCGCGCCCCGCTGCAACGTAACGTGGACGTAAACGAAGTCGGCGCTACCGGCGTGTTTCTGGCTTCCGATGCAAGCTCCGGCATCACGGGCGAAGTGATTTACGTGGATTGCGGCTACAACATCATGGGATTCTAAGCGCCGACGGTAACCGCGCGCCTACCGCACAATCTCGAACACAGTCCCACCGTCAAGCGCGCCACCGAAGTCCGTCGTGCCATAGAAATGGCCGTTCTTGTCCGGAATCAATCCAGCCAGGGGTTGTTTCCCGTCGTGAGAACCTCTGAAGCGATGAAGCACAGTCTCTTTCCAGCCGCTCGACGTCGGCTTCAATTCAAATACGGTGCCGCATCCGAAGCCAAAATTGCAGCCGGTGCCTCCGCCCTCGGCAGTGGTGCCGTACAGTTCACCGGATGCCGCAAGCAGCAGTACTCCCTGAGGTGACTGCCCATCACTGCTGCCTCCGGTGAAGGTATAGAGGGTGGTCTCGGTCCACCCGCCATGCCCATCGGGAGAGACTTCGAACGCCGTTCCGCAGCCAAACTGCCCAAAACAGTAGGGACCACCTCCAAGGGTGGTTGTTCCATAAAGGTTGCCAGATCGATCAATCGCCAAGCCGGCGGCCGGATTTTGCCCATCGTTGCCATTGAACCTGTGCAGGTCGGTTTCTGTCCATGTGCCGTTGTGGTTCGGGCTTAGCTGAAATACCGTGCCGACCCCGCCATTGCCGATTTCAGTCGCACCGTAGAGACTTCCTGCCTTGTCAAAAACCAATCCCCCGATGGGCGCTCCGCCCTCCACCCCAAAAATATAGATTGCGCTCTCCTGCCACCCGCCCTTAGTGTGTTCGACGCGGAACACGACCCCGCCGTCAAACTCCCCGCCATGAATGGTCCCGCCATACAGGTTTCCCCTGGTATCGAATGCGAGCTTGCCCGTCGGCAGGTCTCCATCGTTGTTGCCACCGACAAACCGGTAAAGGACGGCGTACGTCCATTTGCCCTTGGGAGCGGAAGAAAGCTCGAAGACCACGCCGCAGCCGGTCGTGTCACAAGACAGGTCTCCACCCCCGGAAGCGGTACCATAGAAATTCCCCTTTTTGTCGCGGATCAGGCCGCCCTGGGGAGCGTACCCATCTTCATTACCGGTAAAGCTGTAAAGCACCCTCTCCGACCACCCGCCGTGACTCGGCGACAGCTCGAAGATCGCTCCGTTTCCAAACGCGCCGCCGCCGGAGGTCGTGCCAAACAGATTCCCTTGGTCGTCAAAGGTGAGCGCAGCCATGGGGAACTGCGCGTCCGATCCACTCGCAAACGAGTACAGAATCTTCTCTCGCACCGCCGCCCGTGCCCCGCTGGCCGCCAACAGCACTCCTGAGGCCACGGCTATCCATATTAGGACTTGCTTCATTGAGACCCTCCCGTTCTTGCCACCCACAGGTGCAGACAGCTTATAGCAATTCAGCAGGTTTGCAAACGGGTGCAGAACTCCGGTAGTGGCTCAGTTTGGTATGGAAGCGAGCCAAACCCGCGGTTACTGCGTCGCAAAGTACGCGACGCTTCGCGCGGCTCGCCCAGATCCCTCGCTGCGCAAAGAACGCTTGCTCGGGATGACAAATCAAAAACTGAGCCACTACCGGAACTCCATGAGCGATGCCCTGGCGGCGAACGATGCGTCCGCAGCTCCGATTCACCGTGTGCTGACCTTCACTCTTCTTTCGTTCTCGCCCACCCGTTCCAACACAATCTCCACATCCCGCTCGCGCACGAAGCGGGCAAATTTCTCTCCCCACTCGATCAGCAGAATATTGGTGTCAGCGATCAGGTCATCCAGACCTAAAGTCTCCAGCTGGCGCGGGGTGTCTACCCGGTATAAATCGATGTGATAAAGGTTGGCCGCGGGGCCGCGGTATTCATGGACCAGGGTAAAGGTGGGACTGGTTACATCTTCTTGCGATGCCGCCTGAAACGCTTCCACGATGCCCTTGACCAGCGTGGTCTTGCCCGCGCCCAAATCGCCGCGCAACAAGACCAGCTGGGGCGGAGAAAGAGTCGGCGCCAGCGTGCGTCCGAGTGCAATCGTCTCCTCGGCCGAGTGGGTGATGAATTCGCGGCTGTCCATTCTGTCTCGCGCTTAGCTTGGTTAGACCAGTATAGCGACAGGGCAACTTCGCTCCCGAGAGCATCGGCTCGGGGCGCTTCTTGACACCTCCGGTCTGTACCCTCATTCCCCCCCAGCGCTTGGGCTCTGAATATGGAACCAAGTGTTCACGTACAGCGTAAGTAATGCTGGAGTTGAAGCACTCGCCGGCATAAGCCGGTTTATCTACGCTATGATTTCAATCTGTACTCATAACCTGGGAACAGTTCTCGCTATGCCTATACGACGCAGGCTCGCCGTCTGCCTGGTTGCCAGTTCGCTTGCGCTGCCGACCCTGGCGCAGACTGTCAGCACCGGCCCTTCGATTCCGGAGACCACGTCGGCAATCAATTCGCCCACTCCGCTTTCGCAAAGGGTTGTGGCCTATGACATTGACGCCAAGTACGACGCCAAAGCCCATTCATTGGACGCAACGGAAACGCTCACATATCACAATCTCACCGGCCAGTCGCTCGATACTTTTCCGTTTCATCTTTACTTGAACGGCTTTCAACCCAAGTCCACTTGGGTGCGCGAGGCCAAGCTCTCGGGCAGCCGGGACACTTCGTTCGAAAAATGGGAAAGCAATGACTACGGGGCCGACGAGATCAAGAGCTTCGAGGTGGTGGGAAAAGGAGATTTTACTTCCCGGCTCCAGTACATTCATCCGGATGACGACAACCAGGACGATCGCACCGTGTTCCAGGTGCACCTGGACCAGCCGATTTCTCCTGGCGGTTTCGTTCAGTTCAAGATTAGATTCCACGATCAGTTTCCGAGAACCGTGGCGCGCACAGGTTGGGATGGCGACTTTCTATTGGCCGGCCAGTGGTTCCCCAAAATTGGAGTTTGGTGGCACGGCGCCTGGAACTGTCATCAGTTCCATGCCGAGACCGAGTTTTTTGCCGACTTCGGCGTTTACGACGTCAGGCTCACGGCGCCTCAGTCCGAAGTGGTTGGGGCCAGCGGCGTTGAGGTCGGCAGCGTGAACAACCGCGATGGCACGAAAACCGTGACTTATCACGGCGACGACATTCACGATTTCGCTTGGACCGTCAGCCCGCGCTACAAAGTGTTCAATGACACATTCCAGAGCAGCATGGGGCCCGTGAAACTGCGCTTCCTGATGCAGCCGGCGCATTGGAATCAGGTGGATCGGCACGACCGGATTCTCAAAGCCACTATGGACCGGTTCGAGCGCTGGTACGGACCGTATCCTTACAAGACTCTGACCCTGGTCGACCCCTACCCCGATTCGGCCGCTTCCGGCATGGAGTACCCGACATTCATCACCGGCGGGACACCCTGGTTGGCGCTCAAAGGAAGTCTGGATGAGCCGGAGGAAACGGTCGTCCACGAATTCGGGCATCAATACTGGTATGGCATGGTGGCGACCAATGAATTTGAGGATCCATGGCTGGACGAAGGCATCGACATGTATTCCCAGTTTAAGGTGATGGATTCGCTCTACGGACCGGAGACCTCGTTTCTCAATCTGTGGGGCATGACCGCGGGCCAGCGTGAATTCCGGCGGCTTGGCTATCTTCGGGTAGCCGACCTCGACCCGATCACGCGCAAGGGATGGCAGTACGCCAGTGAGCATTCTTACGTCGGAATCGTGTACGACAAGACGCCAACCGTTTTGCTCACCCTGGAAAGCATCATCGGTGAAGACACCTTGGGCCAGGCCATGCGCACCTACTTCATGCGTTACCGCTTCACCCATCCCGGCGGGGAAGATTTTCTGAAAACGATCGAAGAAGTGTCAGGCAAAGACCTGCGCTGGTACTTCGACCAGACAATCTACGGCACGCAGGTGTTGGACGATGAGGTTGTGAATATCAGTTCCATCCCGATGAATTGGTACAAGGAGAACCCGGGAGAGAAAAAGGGTGAGGAGTTCACGTCCGCCGTCTGGATTCACAACAAGGGAGAATTCATCCTGCCCGTCGACATCGAGATCAAGTTCGACAACGGAGAGAAGGTGCGCGAGCGCTGGAATGGACGCGACCGCTGGATCAAATACTCCTATCAGAAGATGGCGAAGATAGAGTCGGTCGAAGTCGATCCCGACCACAAGATTGCCTTTGACCGCAACAATTTCAACAACAGCCGCACCGCCAAACCGAATGGAGCGGCGGCGAGCAAGCTGGCGAATTACTGGATTTTCCTGGCCCAATTCTTCGCCCAGTTCCTGGCCTGGTGGATGGTGTAGGAGAGAATTGCAATGAATGGGAAGATTCGTCTGGTTTCCGCCGGGGCGGGCATCGCAAACGGCAACAAACGATATGTCGTGTGGTTTTATCTACTCAATCTGGCGCTCGCCTGGTTCGGTACGATGGCATTCAGCCGGCAAGCGCATGCCATCCTGGATTCCAGCCTCTATTCCGACAAACTGCTGCATGGGTTCGATGTCGCCGTGCTGAACGAACTGCTGACGCGTCCGGAATTTGGAGTGCGGGCCGGCGCCACCGCACCCGCCCTGATGTTTGCCGTGCTGTTTTTCCTGGCAACGCTGCTTTTTATGCCCGGAGTATTGCTGGGTTACGCCTCCGACCACGGGCTGCCTCGGGAAGAGTTTTTCCGCGCCTGCGGACGAAACCTCGGGCGATTTGTGCGTCTTTTTCTGTTCTTTGCCATAATTGCCGGCCTCGCGTCTGCTATCTTGTTCGGAGTCCTGGGCGTGCTGGTTAAAGCCGCGGAAAGCTCTTTGTACGAGCGGCTGCCATTCTTTACCCAACTCTTAGGCACAACGGTCATTTTCGTGGTCTTGACCGCAATACGAATCTGGTTCGATCTGGCGCAGATTGACGTGGTTTTGCGAGATCAACGCGCGGTGCGTAAATCCGTTACCGCGGGATTCCGCAGCCCACAGTTTAATCTTGTGCGCCTGTTGGGAAGCTATGTGGTGATCTCGCTTCTCGCTTTGGCTGTTTTGGTGGCCGGAATCCTGCTGTGGCACGCAATCGTGCCGCCAGCCAGTGTGTTGGGGGCATTCATTATCAGCCAGGCAATGCTCTTGTTGCTGCTCGCGGCTCGTTTTTGGCAGCGCGCTACGGCGGTCGCTTTCTATCTGAGAGCGGCAGCCGAACCAGTTGACGAGACGCAGCCTGTTCCCCGAATCGCTGCCTCGAGTGTGCCACAGGTTGGGAGCGGAATTTAGCTTCGCCTTGCGAGAAACCCTTAACCCCTTGTCATTCCGAGGAGCAACGCGACGAGGAATCTGCAGTTGCCCTAGGATCCGGAAGAACTGCAGATCCCTCGCTGCGCTCGGGATGACAACAACGAACCGGTTGGCGACATTGATAACGTATTATAAGAAGCTCAGTCCAAACATTATGACCCAGACAACGCGGCTTCACCTTTCTCTGGTTTTCCTTTTGTCGGCAACTCTGGCTTCGGCGCAGAATTCTTCTGGCACGCAGGCATCGGAATCAGCGCTGCCCTACACTCCCAGCCTTGACGTCAGCGCCATGGACAAGTCCGTCGATCCCTGTGTGGACCTCTACCACTACTCATGCGGGGGCTGGCAGAAGAAGAATCCGATCCCGCCCGACCAGACTTCATGGGCGGTTTACGGCAAGCTCTATCAGGATAATCTGAACTTTCTGCGCGGCATGTTGGACGAGGCGGCATCCAGCACCAGTCAAAGCGATCCCGTAACCCAAAAGATTGGCGGCTTTTACGCCGCGTGTATGGACGAGACGACAGTCGAAAAGCGCGGCTTGACCGCGATTCAGCCGCAGCTGGACGCAGTGGCTCAGCTCAAGTCCGTGCGAGACATGGCTGCCCTCGCTGCCCGCCTGACACTTCCCTTTGGCAGGACGGTTCTGTTTGCTGCCGGTTCCGAGCAGGACCCTGACAACTCCGAGCAGGAAATCGCGGACCTCGATCAGGGCGGCTTGGGCCTTCCCGATCGTGACTACTACGTGAAGGACGACGCGAAATCCAAGGAGATTCGCGAGCGCTATCTGCAGCATGTGCAGAAAGTCTTTGAGTTGCTGGGCGACAGTCCCGAAGCCGCCAAAAAGAATGCAGAAACCATCATGCGTATAGAAACAGCGCTGGCGAAGGCTTCGTGGACCCGGGTGGAACGCCGCGATCCCTACAAGCTGAAAAATAAGATGAAGCTGGCGGACCTGAACCAGTTGGCCCCGAATTTCGACTGGCCGACATATTACCGCGAGTCGCGGTATCCCCAGTTTGAAATTCTCAACGTCGATGCGCCCGCGTTCGTGAAGCAGGTAAATGTTGAATTATCCGGCGAACCGCTGGACAACTGGAAGACTTATCTTCGTTTCCACGTAACCGATTCGTATTCTCCTTTTCTTTCGTCAACGTTTGTCGAGGAAAATTTCGACTTCTACCGCAAGTATCTTCGCGGCGCCAAAGAGCAGCAGCCGCGCTGGAAGCGCTGCGTCCAGTACACCGACTACAACCTGGGCGAGGCGCTGGGGCAGGTGTACGTGCGCAAGGTTTTCTCGCCCGAACTGAAAGAGAGCACGCTCGACATGGTGCAGCGCATTGAAGACGCGATGGGCCAGCGCATCCGCGCGCTCGACTGGATGAGCCCGGAAACCAAGCAACAAGCTTTGACCAAACTGGCCGGCATTCGCAACAAGATCGGCTATCCCGACAAGTGGCGCGATTACAGCTCGGTGACCATTGTCCGTGACGATTTCGCCGGCGACATCGAGCGGGCCGGCGAGTTTGAGCTGCACCGCCAAATCAACAAGATTGGGCGGCCCGTGGACCACGGCGAATGGGACATCTCACCACCCACGGTCGACGCCTACTACAACCCGCAGATGAACGACATCAACTTCCCCGCCGGAGTGCTGCAGCCGCCGCTCTACGACGCCAAAATGGATGACGCTCCCAACTACGGCAACACCGGTGGCACCATTGGCCACGAACTGACCCACGGCTTCGACGATGAAGGCAGCCAGTTCGACGCCAAGGGCAATCTGAAGAACTGGTGGACGAAAGAAGACCGCGACAAGTTCGTCGCCCGCACCAAGTGCGTCGAAGACCAGTACGCGCAGTATGTGGTGGTGGACGAGGTGCACATCAACAGCGCGCTCACCCTGGGCGAAGACGTAGCCGATCTGGGCGGCGAGATTCTGGGTTACATGGCGTGGAAGGATGCCACCAAAGACAAGAACCTTCAACCCATCGACGGCCTGACTCCCGAGCAGCGTTTCTTCGTCGGGTTCGCGCAGTGGGATTGCGCCAACGAACGCCCCGAGGATTTGCGTGTGCGTGCCATGACCGATCCGCACTCGCCCCCGGAGTACCGCATCAACGGCGTGGTGGTGAACATGCCGGAGTTCTCGCAGGCGTTCTCCTGCAAAGCCGGCCAGCCGATGGTCAAGCTCGCGGATAAGGTTTGCAAAGTGTGGTGAGCTTGTGGGGCGCGGACACCTCTGTCCGCGAAAAACCTGCCGAGCAATGCAGCGATGGAGGGCGGGCGCGCCCGCCCGACGAAAATTCACCGGATGGGTTGATCCTCCTTAACTCCTAAAGTGCAAAGCTTTGCGCAGTTGACACGGTAGGGATAGCGGACTACAGTCCTGACGGATATTGCTCTCTCTCTTCTGCCCAGCGCTCAGTCGGGCTGAGCATGGCATCACCTTCTAGAACAAGTCCTTATCGGAGACCTGACATGACTTCACGCAAAATCTTTCTCGACGCAATTCTAATGACGGTTCTGGCTGGTCTGGTTGCGTTCGGCAGACCAGCTCAAGCTGCCGCGACGTCGGATAAAATCTCTCCCCGCGTGGTGGCCGAGACCGCTAACGGTGGCACGACCGAAGCCCTGATCGTGCTCACCGAGCAGGCCGACTTGAGCCCGGCTTCCAACCTGCAAAGCAAGTTGGAAAAGAGGCAGTTTGTTGTGAACACCCTGCGGGCGGTCGCGGACCGGACTCAAGGCCAAATCATTCACTTCCTCCAGCGACACAGAATCCGTTATCGAACGTTCTTCATCGTCAACATGATTCAAGTGACCGGCGACCGGGCTTTGATGGAGGATCTGGCAGCCCGCGCCGACGTGGCCCACATCGATGCCAACCCCTACGTCCGAACCAGCCTGCCCGTGGCAACCCACGTCGACTCTGGCCCCCATACCAACACGGTGGAATGGAATATTGAGCAAGTGCATGCTCCAGAAGTCTGGGCTCTGGGCTTTAAGGGCAAGGGTCTGGTGGTCGCGGGCGCCGATACCGGCGTGCAGTGGGACCATCCTGCTCTCAAACTGCACTACCGCGGATGGAAGGGGAACAAGGCCAATCACAATTACAACTGGCACGACGCCGTGGACAACACCCAGGTGCCCTTCGACCCGTACGGTCATGGCACGTTTACGGTGAGCGAGATGGTCGGCGACGACGGCCAGGGCAACCAGATCGGCGTGGCCCCTGGGGCGAAATGGATCGCCTGCCGCAACATGGACGCCAATGGCACGGGCTCTCCGTCGCGCTATACCGAGTGCTTTGAATATTTGATCGCGCCCTACCCTTATAACCATCCCAAGAAGGGAAACCCGGCCTTGGCGGCAGATTCGATCAATAACTCCTGGATCTGCCCCTCCAGCGAAGGCTGCTCGACCGAAACTCTGCTGAAGGTGGTCAACGCCGTGCGTGCGGCGGGCATCTTCCCGGCCATGGCCGCCGGCAATTCCGGTCCGAACTGTTCGACGGTGGACACTCCGCCTGCCATTTACCGCAGTGCCGTGAGCGTAGGGGCGCTCGACTCTACCAATACCATCGCTGGTTTCAGCAGCCGCGGCCCGGTGACGGCAGACGGCAGCAACCGCCTGAAGCCCAATCTGTCCGCGCCCGGGGTGAACGTTCGTGGCGCGTACCCAACCAATCAGTATGGGTACTCGGATGGAACTTCGATGGCCGCTCCGCACCTGGGCGGTGGCGTTGCCCTTTTATGGCAGGCCAAGCCCAGTCTCGACGGGAACGTCAGCAAGACGGAGTCAACGATCATTCACTCTACGCAGCAGCTGCAGACCACCGAGACCTGTGGCGGCACTGAGGGGAAGATTCCCAACGACACTTACGGCTGGGGCCTACTCGATCTGCTGAAGGCGGTACAAGCGAATTAGCTTTTGGGGTCGAATACCGGTCGTGCCGGTGATCTTCACGACACGACCGGTTCTTACGTTCGGTGCTGGAAAGTTGGAGATTCTACTTTTCCGCCGAAGGCGCTTTCAGAGTTGAAGCCGGCCGCGGCTTGTGCTCGCAGCTCGCCGTGTTGATGCAGGAATCCCGCAGCATCAGCCGCTCCACGGGCCTGCCCCCGATGATGTGAGATTCGATAATCTCGTCGACGTCCGCCAGGGTCACCCCGCCGTACCACACCGCGTCCGGATAGACCACGAGGTTCGGGCCATGTTCGCACTGGTCGAGGCATCCGGACTGATTGGCCCTTACTCTTCCTTTCAGTCCGCGTTCCGCCAGCTTCTGCTTGAACAGCTTCTGCAGCTCGGCCTTCGCCGCAGGATCACAGCAGCCGCGCGGATGTCCCGGTGGCCGCTGGTTGCCGCAAATGAAAATGTGCTTCTCGAACTTGGGCATCCCCACAAATGTACAGGATTTTCGCAGCGTTTGAGCGAGCCAACGTGTGGGGACGGCCGCCCTCGGCCGTCCGGCTGGGCGTAGCTCAGCAGGGGCACATCAACCTGGAATCAATCTTTCAGCGGCACCATGGTCCGGTCGCCCTGGCAGAAGGTGGCCACGTGCTGCAAGCCGCCCTGCGGCTGTTTCACCAGCATCACTGGACCATAGCAGAACACGGCATGACCGCTTTCTGCCATATACCATTTACCGCCCGTGTGGGCAGAATGCGCCAGAGGAAGATCGACTGGGGCGCGCAGCGGCGGCGCGACGCGGGAACCGGGAAGAGACAACGCCAACAGTAGTGTTGCCAGGATTTTCATATCTTTTACCTGGCCCAGAGTTCAGAAACATCTCAGAGGATATTCGCAGTCCTGCGCTCATCCATAATGTCGGCAACCCCGGACGGCGGTCTTCGTGGCACCGCTTTTCGGAGCTTGCCTGCACTATGGTTGCTCTTGGCGTTGCCTCGCGTTGTATCTTTGTCCTGGGTCAACGGAGTTTGGGTCAACGGAGCCTGGGTCGACGGAGTTTGGGTCGAAGGAATCCGGCTTGACGGAATCTGGGTTGACGGAGTCTGCGCCTGGGAGTGAGCTTTCGCCTGAGCCTGGGCCTGGGCTTCGGCGTGCTGCTTCTGAATGGCTTTGCCTTTCATTTGGGTCAACTGGGTGCTGTCGTCAAACAGAGACCGGATCAGGTTCCGTTGCGAGTCAATCGTTCGTCCTTGTTCTACCACCAGCAGGGCCATCAGCCCGTAGGAGATGAGGAACAACACAATCAGAACCGGAAGCAACGAAGTCTTCGGTTTCGGCATTACGGCCGCGTTGTCTGACGTCCAATTCAGCAATTGACACCCCAATCTGCGCCCCAGAAGCAGCGGACATACAGGCAAATGCAGCTTGCACGCCATCGGACAAGGTTCGTCCAAGCCATTCCAAAAAAGCGACTTAGCCTGGATTCGCCGGACGGCGCCGGGGTTGGCAGGTGCAACTCCCTGCACTTTATAGGTAAGCGGAATTCGTTACGGACGTGACTTGGAGGGTCGGAAGGCATCCGCGGAAGTGGGTTTGATGAGACTGGAGGCCCATTTCGACGCGACTCCGGCTGCTACTTCCCGCCCATCACCAGCTTGGCAATTGTTGCCAACTGCATGTTCGACGTGCCCTCGTAAATCTTGCCAATCTTCGAATCGCGCCAATACTTCTCGACTGGATAATCTCTGGTGAAGCCATAACCACCGTAGATCTCGATGGCCAGCGACGTAACCCGCTCCGCCACCTGCGAGCTGAACAGCTTGGCCATGGCAGCTTCCTTGACGAACGGAATGCCGGCATCTTTCATGCGGGCGGCGTTGTAGACCATCAAGCGGGCCGCTTCGACATCGGTCGCCATCTGCGCGATCTGGAACTGGATTCCCTGGAAATCGCCGATCGGCTTGCCGAACTGCTTGCGTTCCTGGGCATATTTCGCGGCATATTCCCACGCGCCGCGCGCCACTCCGACCATCTGTGCGCCGATCCCGATGCGGCCTTCATTCAGCGTCTCAATGGCGATCCTGTAGCCCTTGCCCACTTCGCCCAGCACGTTCGCCTTGGGCACGCAGCAATCCTCCAGAATCAGCTCACAGGTGGAGGAGGCGCGGATGCCCAGCTTGTCTTCTTTCTTGCCCACGGTGAATCCGAGAAATTCTTTCTCCACGATGAAAGCCGTGATTCCTTTGTAGCCCGCCCCCGGATCGAGCGTGGCAAACAAAATAAAGACGCCGGCCTCTTTGCCGTTGGTGATCCACAGCTTGCGGCCGTTAAGGACGTAGTCGCCGCCCTTCAATTCGGCTTTCGTCTGCAGCGCGAAGGCGTCCGAGCCCGAACTGGCTTCGCTGAGCGCGTAGGCGCCGCAGGTGTCGGCAACCATGCGGGGCAGGTAACGCTTCTTCTGCTCGTCGTTGGTCCAGCGCAGCAGCGCATTATTGACCAGGGTGTTCTGCACATCCACGATCACGCCGGCGGAAGCGTCCACGCGCGAAAGTTCCTCGACGGCGAGAATCGCCTCAAAGAATTTGCCGCCAGCGCCGCCGTATTGCTCCGGGATTTCGATTCCCATGATCCCGAGCTGGAAGAACTGATGGATGAGGTCCTTCTCGAAAACGCCTTTTTCGTCCATCTCCTTGACCAGGGGACGAATTTTCTCCTCGGCAAACTGGCGGATGTTGTCGCGGAAGAGGATTTCGTCTTCCGTCAGGCTGGTCAGGGCCGCGGGGGATGGAGCTTGCAACATAGTCTCGGGCATAGGAGTACCTCAGCAGAAGAATGGCGAACTCGAAATTCTAGCACTGATGTGGGTTGCAGAACGACTGTGGGGTGAATCGCGCCGGATCCCTCGCCCCGCTGGTGAAAGCGCGGGGCATCGGGATGACGCCCTTTAGAACGAGAGCTAAACTGACCCTTTACCGACGGGTTTGTAGTGCAGTTTGGATTGTTCACCACAGAGACACGGAGGAAATCCGAAAAAGGTTGCCTCTGTGTCTCGGTGACTCTGTGGTGAGTGCGCTTGAAGAACTCAATCGCGGGTGTGCACCAGCTTGAGCCCGTCGGCCTGCAGAATTCGCTTCATCTGGTTGCGGGCGTGCACCGACCATGGTCCGCTCGTGTCGAGTTTCACGTACGCCCGCCAGTGCTTCAAAGCCTTGCGCGGTTCCTTGATCTTCTCGTAGGCCAAAGCCACGTTGTAATGAGCGTCGCCGTAGGTAGGAGCGAGTTGCAGAGCCGTGTTGTATGCCTGGATTGCTTCGCTGACGCGCCCGGTCTCATCCAACACGTTGCCCAGATCGAAGTAGGCCAGGGCATAGCGCGGGTCAATGGCAATCGCGGTCCGGTAATGTTTCTCGGACAGTGCGTACTCCTGCCGGTTGTAATACAGCGTACCCAGGTTGATGTTTGCGGCGGCATGCTCGGGATCCAATTCCAGCACCCTTTGATAAACTGCGATCGCCTGAGCCTGGCTATTGGGATCTTCCTCAAGCGTGATTCCCTGGGCAAACAGCTCGGCCACATCCTTGGGGACGGTTTGCGGTTTCGCAATCGGGACGGAAGTGCTGGTGACCACGTTTTCCCGGGACGCGAAATCGAACATGAACTGGCCGGCAATGGGCTCGAGCACCTTGCCTCCGTGGCGGAAAGCCACGCGGTGTCCGGTCGTGAAGGCTCCCGCTTCAAGCAGCGGATTCTCCATTCCAGCCGCTTGCTTCTGCATAGCGTCGAGGGATTGCCGGATCACCGCCGGGCGCACCTTTTGCGCGCACAGGTCGCGGACCTTTTTGATTTGCAGGAGATCAAAAAACGAATAGCTTTCGGCGGCGGCCACCAGCCCGGCTTTTTCCCAGGCTGCCAACTGACGCGCCGTGAGCCGTAGGATGCGGAGCAGCTCTGCTCGACTGTATCGGTACACGGTGGTAAAGATCGTTCAGCGCAAATTATGCGCAAGGGGAGGCTGTGTTTGCAAGTGGAAATAAGCCTCGAAAGGAATCCAAAACAGCAACTTGCATCGTGAGTGGTGCAAATTTGCGGATAAAATTGGCCATTCCAGCCTCGGCAAACTGGACTGAGCCGATTCCCTTGCCCGCAACCGGACCTGGTCACGAACTTTTAATCTCTTTCAAGCGGAATTTTCCTGCTCTCCGGCGCTATCATTTAGCGTTCCTCCGGTACTGTAAAGCAATCATCGGTGTAGGCGCGGGCGTCCCCTCGACTTCGCTCGGGGCTTCGGCAAAGCGGGGCAGGCTCTCGCCGTGCAAGGGTTAAAAGAACATGAGACGCAAAGCTGTCCAAGACCTGGAGTCGACCAAAGAAATGACTGCCCTGGTGCAGCAGGCCTGCCTGGTCGCCAAAGACGCCGCCTTCAACCTTCGCGACTTTCTCGAAAATTCCTCCAACATGGCTTTCATCGCCGTGCAGGACTGCGAGAAAGAACTGGACCGCGCCGAGCGCAAGATCGACGACGGGATCACCAGCGCCATTACCCAGGTCAGTGAAGCCGAGGCGCGCGAGCTGCTGGCCTGCCTGAAATTCATCATTGACCTGGAACGCATCGGCGACTTGACCTGGTCGGTCACCCAGCGCCTGCAGCACTTGACCTCGCGGCTGTTGCGTGATGACCGCCGTGACTTGATCGCGATGGCTGAGATTCTGGAAAAAATGCTGGAAACCGTGCATCGAGGATTCCTGCAGCGTGACCTGGAATCCGCCAACTGGGTGTTGAAGACCGATCCGCAAATTGACCAGGTCTGCCATGAAGTGTTTCGGCGCCATTTGGGAAGCAAAGATCGCAGCCGCGATTACAGCACCAGCCTCCTGCTGATGGCGCAGGCTTTCGAGCGCGCCGGGGATCATGCCAAGAATCTGGGTGAAGAACTGGTCCACCTGGTGGAAGGCCGCAGCGTCCGCCACGAACCTAAGCGATCGCGCAGTTCACGGCAGGCGCAGGGCGCGTAGCGGCCTGAGTCATTAGGTTCTAGATACTGCTGCCATCTGCAGCCCAGATCGGACTTGAGGCGATGACCCGACGCCTGGTCCTCCGAAATGACGGCGGTACGTTCTGATAACGCCAAACGCCAACTTGCTCGCCCAATCCCGTCACTTCACCTTCTGCACGAGAATGGCGGAGGCACCGGGATTAAAGTTGCCATCGCCGGAGTAGTTCGCGGTAATCTTGTGGTTCCCCACGCTCAGCTTCGACGTGGTGAATTTGGCTGTGCCCTTCGCCAACTTCGCCGATCCTAACTTTTTCGATCCATCCTTGAAAGTCACGGTGCCCGTGGGTGCGGCTTTGCGTTTCAGTGCCGATGTTACGGTCGTCGTGAAGGTGACAGGCTGCCCGTGATTGGAGGGATTGGGCGAGCTTTTAAGCGCGATCCGAGTGGCCGCCAAGTTCAAGAACACACTCATCGAGGCGCTGAGGTCGTTGGTCACAGCGAGATCGGCTGAACCAGCCGCTTGCCCGCTGTAGGCGCCCATGGCAATCCCAATGGGAAACTTGCCCGTATTGAAATCGGCAGGAGAACCGAAAGTGCCGTCTCCGTTGCCCAAAAGCACGCTGATCGAGTTAGCGATGAGGTTCGCGACGACTAGATCGGCTATGCCATCACCATTCAGGTCGCCCGCTGCCACGCCGTCGGGGCCAGTGCCGGCGGGGAAATCCGTGTGGGCGCCAAAAGTGCCATCCCCCTTGCCAAGCAGAACGCTGGCCGATCCCGTATTGCCGTTGGTGTAGTTTGCCGTTACCAGGTCTATTTTGCCGTCGCCATTGAAATCACCGACGATCAAAGCCGCCGGAGCCGTCCCGGTGTCGTAATCCACATGAGTGTGGAACTTGCCGTTCCCCTCGCCGAGCAGAATGCTCACAACGCTGGCGTAGTAACCCGTCACTGCGAGGTCTGCGAAACCGTCGTTGTTGAAGTCCGCGACAGCCAAGGAATACGGCTCTACGGCTGTGACAAAAGTCTTCATCATCTGGAACGTGCCATCGCCATTGTTGAGCAACACACCGACAGTATTGTCACCTTCATTCGTGACCGCCAAATCGAGCGCTTTGTCGCCGTTGAAATCGCCCACCGCAACCCAGTGTGGATAGTTTCCCGCCCCATATTCCTTGTGCGTCTTAAACGTGCCATCCCCGTTGCCAAGAAGCACGCTCACCGCCGCGCCGGTGTCGTCCGCGACCGCGAGATCCAGATGACCGTCGCCATTCAGGTCGGCTACGACCACGGAATCAGGTCCGTCTCCTGTCGCATAGTCCGTTTTCGCTTGAAAGGTGCCATCGCCATTGCCCAGAAACACACTCACGGAGCCGGCTCCGCCACCGCTGTAGTTCACCATCACAACGTCAGTCTTGCCATCCTCGTTGAAATCCCCGACTTGAATCGATTGGGGATTGGTCCCGGTGGTGTAGTCCTTGCTGCGAAACTTCAGTTTGGGCCCGAATGCCGAAGCTTCCCAGAGCCGATTTTGCATCGAACTGCCGCTCTTAGCGGGAAAGGTATGTGAGGAAGAAAAGACGCGGGCATAAGCAAAATGGGCCGCCGCCATAGCCAGCATAAGTGCGCCGGCCACGATAAGTCCTCGAACTTGTGTTCTCACCATTGAAGTGTCCCCAGTTCCCCAGAATTTACATTTTGAATCCCGAAGCAGCGGCATCATACACGACTACTCTGCTTCTTGACATCAAAAACAGCGCCCAGCCTGCTTTTCGGCAGTTTCCGTCCCGGCACTAAATTACGAGTACTTTCTCAACGGTTTTGCGCAACGTACGGTTTTTCATTGTCTTTTCAGAAGTTTGAGTCGAGATCCAAATCGTGATCTGGCCTCAACCCGTACAGCGAGATCTGGCTTCCAAAAGGGTCCTGGTCTCGATGGGTCACTTGAAAGTGCTCTGTCTGCTAACCCGTCAATGCCGGGAGGGGCTAGAGAGAGGAAGCGGGTTAAATCCCCACTCTCCACAGGTCCGAGCCATCCGACAGCGGACTGTGTCCGATGGAAAAACCGCGAGGCGGTCGCGCAGGCTTGCGCGCGTGCGGTTGTTCACGCTGTGGAACGGTGGGGAAGCTAACTCCGTAGTCACGATGGCAAGAGCGGGAAGCGGCATAGCGCGGGACGAAAAATTCTTGAGACAATGGGCAGACACGCCGCGATGGCTACGAATATGCGATGACGTACTGTTGAAATATCGCCATATCGCTCGTTGAGGGGTTTTGAGCACTATCGCCTGATTGCGGCGGTTGACTCCTGCCCATCGCAGGGGGATACTTGGATGCTGCCAGTTGGGGGAATCATGCCACGCACACCTGGGAAACCTGCCAAGTCCTATAGGTCGCTCCATCAACGGCTCGTCAACCACACATGCCAATTCACCTCAAAGGAATCTCAAATGACTCGATTGTTGCCCAGGTTTTCCCAAGGAAGTCTTTCCCAAGGAAGTCGTAGTCTCGTGTTTCCCTTGTTTCAGCTTGTAACCTGCCTCCTGATTTTCGCGTTGTCAGCCCCGGCGCAGACTTCGTCGGAACAAATCTCCACGCCCGCTCCGAAGGGGTTTACAGGGATATTTGGTGGAGGCCCGTTTTATAAGACGGCGAATTTCAATGTCCCGAAGGACATAGCTGAAATTGAACACTCTGGTTTCTCCGAAGCCATCGTCTGGAGCGTTGAAGTCAAGAGCAATGGCGACTTGAATTTCAACGGCGAGTTTCCGTTAACTTCGAACGGCGTCTATGTGGGCAATCAGACTTACCCGAACTTTCCCGCCGATATGGCCACTCTAAAGAAGGCAGGAATTGTCAAGAGAGTCACTTTCAGCATCGGTTCTTCAAACTACGGAGACTGGGAAGACATCGCCGCTCTGGTGAAAGAGCAAGGCGTGGGTCCGAAGAGCATTCTGTACAAGGATTTTAAGGCTCTGAAAAAAGCGATCCCGGCTCTGGATGCGCTCGATTTTGACGACGAAAATAGCTACGATCTCGGCACTACCGTGAAGTTCGGGGTGATGGTGGGCAAACTCGGCTATCACGTCCTGCCGGATCCTTATGTCAACGCCAGCTATTGGCAGAGTGTGGTTTCAGGAATCAACAAGAAACTGCCGGGCACAGTGGATGGAGTGCACCTTCAGGCCTATGCCGGCGGTCAAGGAAACAATCCGTGCTCGGGCTGGGATTTTGGAAAGGTACCTGTTTTCCCGGGCCTGTGGGACACGAACGACACTCCAAGCCAAGTGAAAACCATCATGAGCGGCTGGCACAAGGAATGCGGCATTCTCGGCGGGTTCATGTGGATCTACGACGACTTTGTGGGCAATGGCCTGGCCAAAAAGTACGCCAGCGCGATCAACAAGGGAGTCAAATAGAACGGTCGCACCGGCACAGTCGTGGTGCAAAAAGTACCGTACCGAACCTGCGCTTGTGGTGCGGGCCCTGACTCCAGAGCCACGTTCTTCAAGTTGTCATCAGGAATTCGATCAACCAACAACCCGAACGGATCGATTCCTGCTTTCTCCGGCAATTGGGCGGTTATGAACGTAAAGGTGGAATTGCGCTGTGTGATGTGCATACGTTCGCGGTAGAGCGTATCACCATATTTTTTTCCGCTCGCAGGCTTGGCGAATGCCCCAATGTCGATCCAGTCATCCACTGGCACTTCCCTTTCATTGCCCTTGGCATCGGCCTTGAATTTGCGGGCTTCTACATTGATGGTGACGTCATACTTCCCATCGGCGCGCTTCGCCGCTGTGGCTTCCAGAGTGCGATTCGAGAACAGGGTGATGTCTTCAAACAAGTCTTTGATCAGGTATTGCAGGTTGGGTGGAGTCTCTTCCCGCAAGGCATCCACCAGAGCATAGGACGTGGGATAGGGTGGAGGTGCATAAGCATACCGGTGGATCAGTTTGCGTAGTGCTCGATTGACGGCATCCTCGCCGATCATCTCCTTCAGGTAATACATCGCCACAGCGCCCTTGTTGTAGAAAACGTAAAACTGCTGGTATTCGACATTGATGAGCGGACGTTCCTTCAGCCGCTCCTGGCCGCGGCCGCGCAGGTATCCGTCCATTTCATACATAAGAAATTTCCTCATCAGATCCCGGCCATATTCCTTCTCCATGACCATGAGCGCGGAGTATTGCGCCAATGTTTCTGAAAGCAGGGTTGCTCCCTGCATGTTGGCGCCGAACACTTGGTTTCCCCACCACTGGTGCCCCATTTCGTGAGCCACCACATAGAAAACCGCATCGATGTCGTCGGGATGGTTCAGATTAGCGATGAAACCGCCGGATTCGGAGTAGGGCATGGTTCCGGGAAATGACTGGGCAAAGCTGGCTACTCGTGGAAATTCAACGATGCGGGCCTCCTTCTGCTCGTAGGGCCCAAAGTTCTGAATGTAGTAATCCAGGGACTTCTTCATCGAGTTCATCATTCGGGGAACATTCCAGCGGTGTTCCTTCAGGTAATAAACTTCCAGCTTGACGCCGTTCCACTCTTCGCGGGCCACTTCATAGCTGCCGGAAGTGAAGCAGTAAAGATTGGCCGAGGGATGGTCGAGTTTGTATTCGAAGTAGCGGCGGCCATCCTGCTGCCATTCGCGCACCAGCGATCCCGGGGCAATCGCGATTTGATCGGGCGAGGTGCTGATGATGGTGCTCATGTCGGTCCAGTCGGAGTGCCCGGGCAAATCGGTCTCACGGCAATCGTCGGTGCAGTTGCGCTCCAGGGCAGGCATGAGATCGACTTCCGGAAGGCCGAATTTCTTGCGCTCCGCCGGATCGGTCAGCTCAGCCAGGTAATCGTACCCAATGACTGGGGCAACGAAATTGTCGATGAACGTGCCATTCTGAACGATGACCGGATTGCTCACATTATTCTCAAACCCGCGATTCTTGCTCTTCACAGTGAAGCGCAAAGTGCGCTCTTCGCCTGGTTGCAAGGGTGGAGTAAAGCGATAAATGCGATAGGACAGCCGCGTGTCGTCTTTGACCAGCGCAGCTCCGGGAATGTCCATCGAGGTGTCGTAGCGTGGAGGGACGAAGAAAACCAATGGGTCGGTGGGGTAGGAGTAAGAGAAATGAATTTCGTCCAAGGGATGAGAGTAGGGATTGTAGATGACTTCCTCGACGGCTACGTTCACATTGCGGCTTGAGGGGAAAATGTCTACCGCGAACTTCACGCTGCGCACGCGCGACTGGGGCAGCTTATCCAATGGCTTATAAGTCTTCTCATAATCAGCCTGGACGCGCTTCACATCCCTGGGGCCCAGGAGAGGATTCAATATTTCGGTGTTGTACCAGATCCAGCCTCCGCAGACGGCAAAGGCCAGCAGCGAAACAGCCGTGGCGGCTTTCCATCCGGAACCAAAGCGCAAGGCTGCGTTGCGGCTGCGGGCTTGCCATCGCTCTTGCTTGCCACGCGGCCAGAACATTACGGTGGCAATGGCCATGAGCACTGAGAAAAGCAGCCAATAGAGAGTAAACCAGTCCCACGCCGAACGGTAAGGCGCATCGCCAAAGAAATCGGAGTAAATTACGCGTGGCCGGGCCGCAAACTGAACCAGGTTTGTGGCCACGTTCAAGGGCTTCCACAGAAAACTGTTCACGCAATAGATGGCTATGAAAACGAAATATCCCACGTACTTGTTGGGCGCCAGGGTCTGGATAAAGAATGCCAGAATCGCCATAAGGACAAACCATGAGGCGTCTCGCACCAGCAATTCGTGAGCATAAAGGCCGAATTGGAAGCGATAGTAGCCATGAACAGCCTGCACGACCATGCCGGCCAACAGGGCCACGGCCTGAATCACCATGAGCATGGAGACGAGCGTAACCAGCCGCGCCGCATAGGACACCCACTCCGGGGTGGGCGTTGCGTCGGCGATTTCGTCCATGCGCTCGTCGCGGTCCTTCCAAACCAAAGCGCCGGAGAAGTAAGTGATGATGACGATCAGAAAGAAATCAAGAGTCCCTCGAATCAGCTCAATCACCCAGTAGGTCACGGGAAATGTTTGAACTGTTTGAGTGCCCTGAAACTGCGTAGCTTCCAGAGCCAGAGCCAAAATGCAAATCATACTGGCGATCATGACCACTACGACAAAGGCTGTGTTCTTGGCCATTCCGCGGAAATGAATTCTGAACGATCCCAGGAACTTTGCCCATGGCGAATCCGCCGGTTGCAGATAGGGCGCGGGTGTTACCGCCGGAGTTATGGCCGGTTGCGCGCCGGGTTCAAGCGCTTTGGTTTTCGTCCGCCTCTCGGCAAAGCTGAAGCGGGAGTAGGCGAGAGCAAAAGCCGCGCACCCGGCTCCGAGCCAAATCAAACGGTTCCAAAGCAGTAAGCCACTGAAGCTGAGAGGAAGAATGTTCTTGTCGGCCACCGTCCAGTACTTGGTGACCACGAGAAACGCATTGACCGCAAAAGGGTCGAGCAGAGATCGAAGACGATCCCACTGCGGGCCCTGCAGCAGCGACAGGGCCACAGCGCGGCCTGCCAGCAGGAGAATCGCGGCAACAAAGGGCGCGATGTCCCTGCGCCACACCACCGCCGCGGCAAACAAAATCGCGGCTGTGAAAAACGTGTCGGGCAAGGCGAACAGCAAAATGCCCTTCAAATGCGCGCTCCACATCACCGCCTCCCAGCGTTCGCGATCCGCCCAGGGCATGTATTTGGCCAGCAGAATGCCAAGAGAAACTCCCAGCATGGGTATCGCCGGGACCAGGGTGGCCCCAAGAAAGCGTCCCAATAGGAAGTCGCGGCGCCGTACGGGCGTCGAGAACATCATCTGGTGGGTGTTGTAACTAAAGTCGCGGAGAGCCGCAAAATTGACAAATACTGCCGTCATCAGCAGAGCGAACACGCCCATGGCCGCGTAAAAGGATGCAATCGTGAATGGCGCATTCCGGCAAATATTGGAGAGATTCGATTCCGCCATGACCTCATCGGAGCCGATCGCAGCAAAAATCAGCAGACCAACGACGAACAGGAAGATCCACAGCATCCAGGAGCGGAGCCAAAAACGAATTTCAAACCACGCGATACGCCAGAGCATAATCGTCTTCTAATTCCACCAACGAATTTTGGTGAAGAAAACGTCTTCCAGATTGGGCGCACTGGGAGCAAATCCCCCGCTGAGGGGCGAGGCGCTATAAACGTGGAGCAGAGGACGCCCGCCGACCAGCTTGCTGGAGACCACTTGGTGACGCTGCTCGTAACTGGCCAGTTCGGCTTTGGCGATGGATATTTGCCAGATTCGTCCGTTCAATTGAGCGATGGCATCCTGCGGACGCCCCTGATAGAGCAGCTGTCCCTTGTTAATAATCGCCATGTTGGTGCACAGGTCCGTCACGTCTTCGACGATGTGCGTGGAAAGAATCACGATCACCTGCTCGCCAATCTCAGCCAGCAGATTGTAGAAGCGGTTTCGTTCTCCGGGATCCAAACCCGCAGTAGGCTCATCCACAATCAGCAGTTGCGGATTGCCAATGAGCGCCTGCGCAATGCCGAAGCGCTGGCGCATGCCCCCGGAAAAACCGGTGAGCGCCTTCTTACGGTCGTCGTAAAGATTGACGCGCTTAAGCATCCATCCGACGGCATCTTTTCGTTCCTTGGCCCTGGTGATGCCTTTGAGCAGAGCGATGTAGCTGAGCATGTCCTGCGCGGACGTGCGCGGATACACCCCAAACTCCTGGGGCAGGTAGCCGAGCCTGTGTCGCAGTTCGTCCTTTTGCTTCAGTACATCGATGTCACCCAGCACGGCGCTGCCGCTATCCGCCTCCTGCAAAGTTGCCAGCGTGCGCATCAGCGTGGATTTGCCGGCGCCATTCGGGCCGAGCAGCCCGTACATGCCTGCGGGAATGGTTAGGGAGACGTTATCCAGCGCCTTTACACCATTTTTGTATGTTTTCGACAGGTTCTCAATTCGAAGTTCTATGCTCATGTCCTCACTCATACGAACCAAGAGAAATCTCGCGCAAGATTGTCCTGATGCCAACGCGGACGGCGGGATCAGAATAACCTTAGGACATGATTGCGTCCAATTCATAATAGGCAAAATTAACTTGCTTATTGTGCAATATTGGTCGATCCTAGTTCCGGTGAGGCCTAATCTTGTTTGCGGAACTCAAAGCTCTTGTTGCCCTGGCTGAGGCTGGCTCGATGGAGCGAGCTGCCGATGATCTCTACCTTACGCCTTCAGCATTGACTCGAAGAATTCAGCGCTTAGAGGTCGAACTGGGGGTTGTTCTGCTTGACCGGCACTTCAAACCTCCAAAGCTGACGCAAGCGGGATTCGAGGTCCTGGAGAAGGGCCGCACCATCCTTTCATCTCTGACCGAGTTGAAAGCTTCCACGTCTGGGAACACGCCCCCGGTTGGGCCTTTTCGTCTGGGTCTCTCTCATGCTCTGGCGCAGCCGGACATTTCGAAGGTCATTATCGAACTGGGCAAGGAGTTTCCCCTGCTTCAACCCAGCATTTGCAATGATATAAGTTGCCAGTTATTGGCACGCCTCCACCTTGGCGAGTTGGACGGGGCACTTGTAGTCTTGCCCACGGAAACGGCCCTGCCGCATGACCTCGAGGGAGTAACGCTCTCGCTTGAAGCGATGCGGCTCGTTCAAGCACGAACCTCGGCCCAACCCAGGTCTTCGAGGTCGGCAGAATTTTATCGGCGGAATTGGGTTCTTAATCCGGCCGGATGTTTGGTGCGGGAAGAGTTAAAGAATCGGGTTGAACGGCTGGGTGCTCCACTCATGGTCGCCGCCGAACTGCACAATCCAGACTTACAACTCTCACTCATTGCTGGAAATGTGGGCGTGGGAATGTTACGAGCCAGCTTTCTGCGGACACACCCTCTGCGCACTCGACTAAGCATTATTGAGCATCCGAATTTCAATATTTCAATCAGGATCGCTTTCTTTCGCGCCAGGCATCTTGGCACACGCGAGCAGGTAGCCCTCGAACTTCAGCGGATGCTCGTGAAACACTTCGAAGGTGCCAGCGGGGCCTCCCTCCGAGGCATTCGGCGGATCGGGGCGGGCAGGGATTCTTAGGGCGCTAAGCAGGATGCAACGGACTCGGTCTGCGACTGGTCAGCGATCACGGTTTGAAGCCGACGCTGCGCCATAATTCGGCGGCATTGTACATGGTTCCTTTGGTGATGACGTATTCGACATTCCGCGTGTTGTGGATGTCGTCGATCGGATTGCCATTTATCAGAATCATGTCCGCGCGCTTTCCGGTTTCAATGGTTCCGGTTTCTTTGTCGAGCCCCATTACGCGCGCCGGAACGATTGTTGCCGCCTGAATTGCCTCCATCGGCGTGAAACCTGCTCGCACATAGAGTTCAATCTCGCGGTGCAGACTATAGCCGGGGACCGTTTGATCGGTCCCGGCGACGATGGGAATCCCGGCTCGATGCAGGGCCCCGATGATCGTGACTTCCTTTTCGAACACCTTCTCCATAAGCTCCGACCGGGGCGTCGGTGGACCAACGTCCGTGAGTTGTTCGGCGAGTTCAGGCGCAATTTTGGTAACGCCCGGTTCGAAGCTGGCTGGCGGCTTTGCGGTCGTCGCCGTATAAAACTCAGCCAGCGCGATGGTCGGATCAACGACGGTGTTGTGCGCTTTCAGAAACGAAATCGCCTTTTGAGCTTGGAGAGAATTCAGATCAATGTCGGCGGCGGCTTTCAACCGATCGAACCGCTTAGCATCGGCGGGAAGCGGTGCGCGCATAATGTCAGCTATGTAATGGATGTGGTTGATCTGGTCCTGTCCCGCTTCAATCACCTGAAAAGCAGTCAATCCCTCAGGCACGTGGCCGGTCACCGTCATGCCCAGACGGTGGGCTTCCTCGGCAACTGCCTTGACTTCTTCCAGCTTCACCGAGCTGTAAATCTTCATCTGCTGGAAACCCGCAGCATGGTAGCGATCCGTCCACAGCTTTGCCTGCTCGGGAGTGTCCACGCGTGCGACACTGATGGCACCCGGTCCGCTGCCGTCCACAATTCCGGCCGCCAGCAGGCGGGGAGCCAGGCCGCGGCCATTGTCTATGGCATCGCGCACCGCGGTGATGAACTCCAGTTCGTTGCCGCAATCGCGAACCGTGGTCACGCCCGCCGCCAAATAGATCGGTCCCCACTCCACTTGCTCGAAGTGAGCGTGCATGTCCCACAGGCCGGGAAGAACTGTCTTGCCGGTTGCATCCACCACTGTGGCCTGTTTCGGAATTGTCACTTTCGAGCGCGGCCCGACCGCAATAATGCGACCCGTTTGAATGACCACGGTTGCATTGGGAACAGGGGCACTACCTGTTCCGTCAATCAGGGTTCCCCCGACCAGGGCGAGGGTCTCCGCCCGGCTCCCGGAAATCCCCTTGGAGATGGCAGCCAGAGCCGCCATCTCGTCAGCGCCAGCGCGCCCTACAAAATCGCCGAGGGCACCTTCGTAGCCTTCGCGAATCGCCTCAAAGTGATCGAACTCAGCGTCAACGGTTACGGCGGCAACCAGATTTTGCTTCGAATCAAACCACAGCGTCTCGCGGCCCCAGATCAGACCTTCGATGGTATATCGGTCGAGGTTTTCGTTTTTCCCGTTGATCGTGAATGTATCCTGCCCGCGCGGTTCGACCTTCACCTTTCCGCTGGGAAGGGTGGTCAGTTCGGTCGGGAAACTGTGGCTGGCCCAATAGCGAACCATCAGCATCTGCATGGTCGTGGGAGCATAACCGGCGATCGTGAAAAACGGGGCAGAGGGCGGAGCGCTTTCGGTCCATTTGTCACGGTTGCGGAAGCGGACCTTGTCAGGCAGGACTTCCACAGCCTCATCAATCTCAACTGGCCGTGCGGTCTTGCCCTTGATTTCGAAGGCTTCCGGCGTGAGGTCTTGAGCGGAACGAAAGGTAGCTGAGAGAGGGACCGGCGTTCCACGATCGGTGAACTTGAAGTCCATCTTCACAACCAGGGAATTGCCGTCGCGCGTGATCTCATAGGTCTCTTCGCCGATGGGTTGCTCGACCTTATGCAGGCGGAACTTTCCCTGCTCAAGAACGGCCGGAGTAGCTATCGCCGGCTGAACCGCGTTTTGGCCATGAAGGATGCCGGCCAGCAGTACCGGCACGATCAGCAATGTGACAACCGAAGCAGTCGCAATTCGCCCCCGCGTGTTCATGGTCTTCGTTTTGCCTTTCTGAGAGAAAAAGTGAGAATATCCGCACATCGTTGATCCCGGCAAATCAATAGGCTAATACGAAGAATGGAACCTGTTGGTTCACTGCCGCGTATTAGCTTTAGGTCAGGGGAAAGGCTCGCATGGAACTTCGCATCGAAAAGCTTTCCAAACGTTACCCCAATGGTGTTCAGGCGTTGCAAGACGTCTCACTCAATATACCGCTGGGCATGTTCGGACTTCTGGGTCCGAATGGTGCGGGCAAATCCACGCTGATGCGCACGTTGGCCACGCTGCAGGAAGCCGACAGCGGCAGCGCGTTTCTAGATGGCATCGACGTGCTGAGGCAAAAAGACGCCGTGCGCAAGGTGCTGGGCTATCTGCCGCAGGAGTTCGGCCTATACCCGAAGGTCTCGGCGGAAGCTTTGCTCTCCCATTTTGCGGCTCTGAAAGGAATTGAGAATGCAAAAGAGCGGCGTGAGGTGGTAGGGGGGCTGCTGCAGCAGACCAATCTCTTTGAGCATCGCAACAAGCCTCTGGGCAGTTTTTCGGGAGGAATGAAGCAGCGCTTCGGAATTGCGCAGGCGCTGTTGGGCAATCCGCGGCTGATCATCGTGGATGAACCCACGGCAGGCCTTGATCCAGAAGAGCGCGTTCGCTTTCACAATCTGCTGAGCGCCATCGGCGAAAATATCATCGTCATTCTCTCCACCCATATTGTTTCTGATGTCAGCGACCTTTGCGGACGAATGGCGATCATCCATCAGGGCCGCGTGCTGGTTACGGGCGAACCGGCCGCATTGGTAGCTAAGCTGCAAGGCAGAGTCTGGAGGAAAATCATTCATGTATCCGAGTTGGCTGCACACCGCGAACAATTCCGGGTAATCCTGGCCCGGCTTTTTGCTGGAAGAACGCTGGTTCATGTCCTCAACGATCAGCCCCCCGAATCCGGTTTCGAGCCGGTTTCGCCTGATCTCGAAGATCTGTACTTTGCCACTATCCACGGCTTTGTTCATTCCCAGAGCACAGGCCAGGTGAACTGATCTCCATGGTCCTCACGATTGCGAGTTTCGAACTTCGCCAGCGCCTGCGGCGCATCTCAACCTACGTTTACTTTCTGGTCTTTTTCGCGCTTGCCGTACTGTTCACTTGCATGGCGGGTGGGGCGATTCCGAATGCCACGGTGGACTTCGGAACCGGCGGCAAAATTTGGCTCAACTCGCCCTATGCTCTGAACGTCATTACGATGTACATCACCTTCTTCGGCATTGTGATCACGGGCGCCATCGCCGGGCAGGCCACCTTCCAGGATACTGACAACCACACGACGGATCTTTTCTATACCGCGCCGATCACGAAGTTCGATTATCTCGCGGGGCGGTTCCTGGGAGCGTTGGCGGTGCAGCTTCTGATTTTTTCCAGCGTGGGCCTGGGCGCGTACGTGGGTATGCGATTGCCCTGGCTCGACCCGACGCGGATCGGACCCAACAATGCCGCCGCCTACCTGCGACCTTACTTGATTCTGGTACTGCCCAATCTTATTCTGACCACGGCAATCTTTTTCGGCCTGGCGGCTCTATGGAAGAGGATGCTGCCAGTGTACGCGGCCAGCATCATCCTGCTGATCGGCTATTTCGTCGCCACGCAGTTTTCCACCAACCTGGTTGTCAACACGACTGCGGCATTGGCGGATCCGTTTGGAGCGAACGCGGTGGACCGGCTCACGCAGTACTGGAGCCCGTTCCAGCGCAACACGCAGTTGATTCCCTTAGGTGGAGTCCTGCTCCTGAACCGCATCCTGTGGCTGGGGCTGGGTGCGGCCATTCTCGCGATTACCTACGCGAAATTCTCGTTGTCATATCCTGTGCAAGGCGGGAAGTCGAGAACGCAGATTGCAACCGACGAAGAAGTCCCAGCCTCATCCCCCCAGGTTTTATCGGTTGCGCATCCCACTTTCTCGACTGGAGCTTCGTGGCGCCAGTTCTTCTCTCTGACGCGAATTCAGTTCACCGAAACCGTGAAGAATGTCTTCTTTATCGTGCTTCTTCTGGCCGGAGGTTTGTTCGCGAGTCTGGTGGCCAATCAAGTTAACAACCCGTTCGGCACCCGGACCTATCCCCTCACTTACGAGATGCTGGAGGGCGCAACTCAGGGATTGCTCGTCTTTGCCCTGGCGATCATCACCTTTTATGCAGGTGAGTTGGTCTGGCGCGAACGCGATGCCGGGCTCGACCAGATTGTGGATGCGCTCCCCGTACAGCGCTGGGTGTTGTTCACTTCCAAGCTGGCGGCATTGATGCTGGTGCAGATCATTCTCGTGCTGGTAATCATGGCGTCTGGAATCTTCGTACAGGTCGCCCATGGCTACCATCACTTCGAGCTGGGTTTGTATCTTACCGATCTGTTCGGCATTCGTCTGGTCGGGTACTGGACACTGTGCGTTCTGGCCTTCTTTGTTCATATGCTGGTGAACCAGAAATATTTCGGGCACTTCGTGATGGTGCTTTACTTTGTGAGCACACTCGCGCTACCGGCGATTGGCTTGCAGCACTATCTGTATCGGTTCGGTCAATCCCCGCCGTACATCTACTCCGACATGAACGGCTATGGACCGTTCGCCGCGCCCGTGTTCTGGTTTCGTCTTTACTGGGCGATTGCCGCCGTCGCCCTGGCCATCCTAACGAATACGCTGTGGATACGGGGCAAGGAGAGCAGCGGGCGGGTCAGGCTCGGCATCGCGGCCAGCCGGTTTACTCGTCCTGCGATCGCCGGCCTGGCGACTTGCGCTGTCCTGCTGCTGGCAGTGGGCGGGTACATCTTTTACAACACGAACATTCTGAACCCTTATCTCACCACCAACGCCATCGATGAAGCCCGCGCCCAATACGAAAAGAAATACCGGCAATACCAGGATCTGCCGCAGCCCAAAATTACCGATATCAACACGCAAATCGATCTTGATCCGGCCAACCGCAGTGTGGAGATGCGGGGTACGATGATGCTGGAAAACAAAACTTCTTCGACGATCGATCGCGTGGCAATCACGGTATTACCGGTGGATCTTGCACCTACGCCTCCGCCACACCGCGAGATCCACAAACTAAGTTTCGCCGGTGGGCAAACTCTTCTAATTGAAGACAACAGACTCGGTTTCTATCTGTATCGCCTGTCCACACCCTTGGCACCCCGGGGCCGGATCGCACTCGATTATGCGGTCGGCTATAAGAACGTCGGCTTCGTCAATAACACGCCGAACCTTGACATCACTTACAACGGAACGTTTCTGAACGACCGTTACGCTCCGTTTGTTGGATACGCCGCAGACATCGAACTGACCGACGACAGCACGCGGCACAAACACGGACTGGACAAAGCCAAACGCATGCCGACGCTCGAAGATTTGGCTGCGCGCAACGAGAACGGAATTGACAGCGAGGCCGACTGGATTCACCTGGAATCGACCGTCAGCACCAGCCCCGACCAGATCGCGATCATGCCGGGATACTTGCAAAAGGAATGGACAGAAAACGGCCGACGATACTTCCACTACAAGATGGACGCGCCCATCCTGAACATTTACTCGCTGAATTCCGCGCGTTACACGGTTCGCCGCGACCACTGGCACGAGGTGAACCTTGAGATCTACTATCAGGCGGGACATGAGTTCAACCTGGATCGCATGATGGATGGCATGAAGGCCAGCCTGGATTACTGCAGCACGAATTTCAGTCCATTTCAGTTTCATCAGTTGCGCATCATCGAATTCCCCCGCTACGACACCTTTGCGGAATCCTTCGCCAACACAATTCCGTTCTCGGAGTCGATTGGCTTTATCACATACGTAGACCCCAAGACGGTCGAAGAGGTAGACATCCCTTTCTACGTCACTTCGCATGAGACCGCGCACCAGTGGTGGGCGCACCAGGTCATGAGCGCGAACGTGGAAGGCGGCACGTCAATTGTGGAGACGCTGGCCCAGTACACGGCCCTCATGGTGATGCAACACCGTTACGGAAGGGAATCAATGAACAAGTTCCTGCACCTGGAACTGAATAATTATCTTCGCGGGCGCGCGCAGGAGCGCAACGAAGAGCCTCCGCTGTACCGCGTGGATGTGAATCAGGGTTACATTCATTACGGCAAAGGCGCGGTGGTCATGTACGCCCTGCAGGACTACATCGGCGAAGACAACGTAAACAAGGCGCTGGCTGAATTCACCAAGGCGTTTGCCTTCAAAGGGCCGCCGTATCCCGTGTCGCTTGACCTGATTGGTTATCTGAAGAAATACACGCCGCCGGAGTACCAATACTTGTACGACGATCTCTGGGAAAACATCACGCTCTACGACAACCGCGCCCGTACCGCGACCTACACCCAGCAAGCGGACGGCAAGTATGAGGTTGATCTCGTGGTCGAGGCCAAGAAATATCGTGCCGATGCCAAGGGTCAGGAGCATCCGATCGTGGTGAATGATCTGGTGGATATTGGAGTGCTCGATTCGGCGGGCCGTTACCTTTACCTGCAAAAGCAAAAGATTGATAAGGAACAGACCGAATTCAAGTTGGTCGTGGACAAACTTCCTGCGCAGGCGGGGATCGATCCGCTCAACAAGCTGATCGACCGGAACCCAGACGATAACGTCATCAAGGTGGAGAAGCCTTAACCGGCAGACGAAGGTATGCCGCTCGCAGGCATACATTGAACAAACTAGTTGCCAGCCTGGAGTTCTCAGGCCGAGCGCCACTACTGCTTCGCCTCCGGTGGTTGCACGAGATCCGGTATTCGCGCGATCACGGCCGGATCGACCGGCTTCAGCTTAAGTTGCTCAGTGAGAAACGCAATGCGGTCGCGGCGCGCCTCGGCATTCAAAGCATGGGGCGCGTCGTAAAGTTTGAAGCGCTTGGGCTCGCTGACAATCGCGGCGTATCCTCGAGCCCGGTCAGCATTGAGAAAATCCTCTTGCGTGGCGTACTGCAGAAACACGAAGGCGGGGACGGCGTGCGAGACATACTTGCCCGCATCAAGCCAGGCATACTTGGCGACGAACGCGTCATATTTTTCGGCGCCGACCTTCTTGCGATTTTCCTGCTCTTCTTTCGACTTCAGGTCCTGTTCATCCGACAAGCCGCCGGCCATCAGTACAAATGCCTTGAAGCGTTTGTCAATGCCACTGAGGAATCCGCCTACCTCCGCGTTGTAGCTGTGGCCCACATAGGCCAGGCGCTCGGGATCCACATCCGGACGGGCCAGAAGCAAATCGGCGCCGCGGCGCATGTCCACGATCTGCTGCACGCGGTCGGTGATCTGCTGGATGCTGAGCGGGTCCTGGTCTTCTACATGGCCAGGGCGGGCGATTGGCCCATCGGTGAGCAATGAGACCACGCCAGCAGGGGCGAGAGCCACGGCTTCGTCGAGGAATTCCTTACGATTGAGGAATGCGGACCCCGGCATATACCAGTGGCCCCAAATCACGGCGGCGAACGGCCCTTTTCCGCTCGGCACGACCAGATAGGCGGGAACCCGTCCGCCTTTTGGACTTGCATAAGAGATGTCGTGAACAGCAACCTCGCCTCGGTGCTCAACACCAGTTTCCTGGATACCAAGCGGTGCATTTTTGTCGTAGTCAAAGTGGCGCAGGAGGTCAGCGTCCTGAGCTAACAATGGCGAAGTGAGAATCAGCAGAATTGCGGCGAGCAGGGTTCGCATTCGTGGCTCCTAGGAAGGTAATCATAGACTGGTAAGAGGAAGAAAAGTTAGCGGATTCCGCAAGCACGTTAGAGTCGGCCGTTGACCGCCATCGTACGATGCTATGCTGGTAAACTGGGCCCATGGCACTGAACATGCCCATGCGAAAGTCTCTGATTCGCGTTTCAATTGCCTGCTTGGTCGTCTACGCGGCGTTGGTCGCGTTTATCTGGAGGTCCATGCATCAGCCTCCGGAAACCTTTGGGCGGGTCATGGCGAGAATGCCCGGCTGGGTGTACCTGGTCCTTCCATTCGAAACCTTGTGGGTCCAAGCCCGGGCTGGCAACTTGCGCACCGGTGACGCGGCGCCCGACTTCTCACTGATGAAAGTGGATAAGAGCGCGAGCATTCGGTTGTCCGCGCTGAATTCGGGGCAGCCGGTTGTGCTGGTGTTTGGGAGCTATACTTGACCTCCTTTTCGGCGGGAGGTTCCCGCCCTCAATCAACTTTACGAAAAGTATGGCAACCGCGTGGCATTTCTGGTGGTCTACATTCTGGAAGCGCATCCCAGCGATGTGTGGCAGATGGAGAGCAACATAAGGGACAAGATTGTCTTCGCCAGCCCGAAGGATTCCGAAGAACGCGCCCTCGTAGCGGGAGCGTGCGTGCGCAAGCTGGGGATTAAGTTTCCCGCTGTGCTCGATGGTTTCGAGAATGCGACGGAGAAGGCGTACACCGGCTGGCCGGACCGGATTTACCTGATCGACGCGAACGGACGGATCGCCTACAAGAGCAGACCTGGCCCGTTTGGCTTCAACCCTGAGGAACTGCGCGCTGCCCTGGAGCCGATCGCCGAGAGAGAGAGCGGAAAGTAGCGCGCTGGCAGCCGGAAGCAGTGCTGCCAACCGATGGATCGTTTGTCTACTGTATACTCGGTCCGCCGATGACTCACGAAACCGTCACTGACTCCCGGCAGGAAATCCTGCGCGCGGCTGCCCGTCTTTTCCATAAGAAGGGGTTCGACGCGACCTCGATGAGCGATGTGGCGGCTGCGCTCAAACTGAGCAAGGGTGGTCTGTACCATCATTTCCGTGGCAAAGACGAAATTCTGTTCAACCTGATGGAGCACGCGATGGAGATCACACAGGAACGGGTAATTCATCCCGTGCTCGGTATCACGAACCCGGAAGAGCGGCTGCGAGCGCTGATTCGCCGGCACGTTGAACTGGTGCTGAGCCCGCGCGACCGGGAGATCACCGTCATGCTGCACGAGAACCATCCTTTGCCGCCGGGGTTGCGCAAACGCATCAACCGGCGGAAAAAAGATTATGTCCATTTCGTGGAGAGCCTGGTGGCCGAGGTCCAGCGCATGCGGCAGGCCAAACGAGCGGTCACGCCGCGGGCAGCGGCTTTCGCCCTGCTGGGAATGATTAACTGGATTTACCAATGGCACCGACCGGAAGGAGCCCTTCAGGCGGACCAACTGGCACGCCAGTACGCCGACGTCTTCTTTGGAGGAGCGTTTCAGTGACTCCGATCAACGGGTAATCGTGGAGAGCCATGCAAGCGTCAAACTTCTTCACAATCGCTGAATTAGAAAAACAGCGCCAACAGGCTGGGAAACTCTACCTGGAATTTCTGCGGCTTCCGTCCATGAGCGCTGGTGTGTACGTGCTGCGTGCTGGCGGCACCGACCCGCAGTCGCCGCACAAAGAAGACGAAATGTATTACGTCGTCAGCGGCCGGGCGCGGATGCGAGTCGGCGCCGAAGATCAAGCTATAGGCGAAGGCAGCGTCATTTTTGTGGAGGCAGGTGTAGAGCATCGCTTCCACGACATCCAAGAAGAACTGGTCGTGCTGGTCTTCTTTGCGCCAGCAGAAAGCATAGAGTACGCGACGAGATAGCCGACTGCGCGCGCGCCGCGGCAGACGCGTCCCTCGCTATTTCCCCACGACCAGCACCACGAATGAATCCGGCAAAATCGTGTGCCTGGGGTGTGGTTGCTCCACGGTGGGCGCCGGAGGCGGCCCGAATTTCGCCGTCACCACAAAAACATTATGCGTCTTGGAATCAAGCGCCAGAGTGCGCGCTCCTTCTTGCGTCTTGACGTTATCTACGACGCTGAATTTGTTCGGTGATTCTTCGCGCACCACGGTGAGCACACCCTCGCCGCAGGAAGCGTAGGCAAGCCCAGTTTCCTCATCAAACGCCGTGGCATCGACGCCGTCGCCGATGGGGAGCGTAGTAATGACCTTGCCGCTGTCGGCATCAACCACAGCCATCAGCTTGTTGTCGCAGCCCGAGAACAGGCGGCGGTTTTTGCGATCCATGGAGAGGCCGCTCGGTTCCTCGCACGGCGCCAGCGGCCAGCGCGATTTCACCTCCAGCTTGTTGGGGTCGATCGCGACTAACTGACTCTTGTCTTCGATGTTGACAAAAAGTTCGCCCTTACCGTCGCTGACCGCGAACTCCGGCTTGCCCTCCAGCTTGATTGTGCCCACCACTGTGCCTTTGGCGGCGTCGATCGCAGTCGAATCCTGGCTCCGGCCGTTGAAAGTGAAAACGCGTTTCGTGGCGGGGTCGTAAAGAATTGCGTCGGGATTCTCGCCCGCCTTGACTTTGGTGATCGGCTTCAGCGTTTGCAGGTCAAAGATCGTGACCGTGCCTTCGCGGCCGTTGCTGGTAAAACCTCGTCCGAGTTCCGGAGCAAACGCGATGCCGTGCACGCCGGGTGTATCGGGTATGTCTCCCACGGACTTGTCCGAATCGGCGTCCATCACCATGACATGGGTGGCGCGGGAGATAAAAAGCCGCCGCGAGGAGCTGTCGAGGTTCAGATAATCCCAGCCGCCATCGCCGCCGAGTTTGTAGGTCTGGATCACGCGGTAGCCCGAATCCGCCGCCATGGAAAAGCTCGCCAAAAGTAGAACGGAAAGGCCCAACCTCAACACTGTCGAGTACAAATGCTTCATGGGGATATGCCTCGCTTTCGAAGATCGGTTCTGCAGGACGACGGCTTATACTAACGCCAGCTAGCTGAAGGCAAGCTTAACAGGATTCAGTTGCAATTTGTTCAGACCCGTTCTTGGTTTCCTCGCTCTGGAAGGGGCTGATGCTCTTCTACATCAAACGATTTCTAAGCCTCGAAGTTGCAGCGACATTCTTGCTGGGTGGGCTGGGATATTGATGAAGCTGTTTTGACGGGTTTCTCCGCCAACAAAACAACGAAAACCCAGTGGCCAGTTGTTAGTTCTCGGTTCTCAGACCAGGCGGAGCCGGCGCACCCATCGTTATTTCTCCAGAACTCTACCCCTTCCTACGCCTCAACATTCATGTAAAAACTTGTCCCCGGGGAGAGCCATTTTCCCAGCGGGCCCGTCTAAGCGAACCAGCAGCTTATCCAAGCAGCTTTTCTAAGCAGCTTTCTGAGGAGGAGGGGACATGAAAAAAATGTTTGTGGCAGCATTGTTTCTTTTGTTCGGTCTGAATGCCGGGGTGATCGGTGCATCGGCGCAGAATTCGGATGCCGCGGCGAGCGCCGACCACACCGCCCCCAGCTATGACATGAAGGGCCAGTCCATGGCGGACCTGCAAGCGGTGCAGAAGAAGTTTGTGGACCTGGCCAACGCTCTTCCCACCGACAAACTCACGTGGCGTCCTTCGGCGGATTCTCGCTCGTTCGCGGAAGTCTTTCTCCACGTGGCAGGCGAGCGCTACGGGATTCTGGGCCTGATGGGAAGTCCACCTCCAGCTGGATTCGACGACAAGACTTTTGAAAAGTCCACGACCGATAGAGCCCAGATCGTCGAGGAATTGAACAAGTCCTGGGACTTCACGCAGAAGGCGATTAACGGCATGACCAACGCTGATTTCGCGAAACTGCTTCCGAAACTCGGCCCTCAGGCGAATGCCGGCGACGTAGTTTATATTCTGGTCGCCGACGCACACGAGCACCTCGGGCAGTCGGTGGCTTACGCGCGCGAAAACGGCATCGTCCCACCGTGGACGGTCGAGGCGCAAAAGCAAGCCGCGGCAAAAAAGGCGGAGCAGAAGTAGCGCTGGAAGTTAGCGAGTGGTTAGCGGGTGAGCTCGTCGAGCATCCAGCTCCCGATGCAGGAGGAGGCATCGGTCAGATTGCTGTAACGTGGTCGCCCACTAACCACTAGGTGCTAGCTACCAGCCACTAGCACTGCTCTCACTCCGCCATTTTTGCCAGGTGCAGGTCGAATCCTGTTTTCGGCAGCAATGACGTCAGCTCGAACGCTTTGAAGCCGTCTCCAGTGATCTCCGTGTGACGGTACAAACCGGGCTCGGTCTCCACGATCTCACGGCGCGATTCGAGATCGTCAAGGAATTTCTGGGCCGACTTCACATCCGCTTCCTGATTCTTTGCCCGGCTCACGATGGCCTCCGCCGCGTAAGAACGCACGAGCTTCGGCCAGTACTTCTCAAGCAGGCTGGTACTGGCGAAAATATCTGCCCAGATGATCTCCCCGTTCACGGCCACGACTACGCCGACCGCGTTCCGGTCCCGCAACTGCTTGATCACACTTTGATAGTCGTGCTGGATCGGCCCAGCTACGGAGTCGACTTTCTGCTTCACTTCACCATTCTGCATTACCCGGGCGTACGAACTGGTGCCGCCCACCTCAGCTGCCATAGGCGCGGAGAGTTGCGCCGCAACCGAGCCTTGAGCCTTCCTCACCTCGGACCAGACCATTTCCTGATTCTTGTCTGCCATAGCCCTGGCGCGCACTGCCGGTTGTGCCATGGCGGCGTCATACGAGCCGAAATGTGCGTTGGTCGCAGTCCAGCGTCCGGGTTCAACGCAAAAGACGCCCAAGTCGATTGGATCACTTTCCGCCGGTACCAGTCGATCTTTGCCAATTACGCGATCTTGCTTCCCGCCGGTTACAATCTCGCCGGCCAGCAGGATCAAGGGCCGTTTTGAGTTATTCACCAGCACCAGGCGGTTGACCTGCGCGCCGCCGCGCGGCGGTGGTAGGGGAAAGCCGCCACGACGAGACCGCACCAGCGGCTCAATGTTTCCGGTCTCGCTCACCACCACGTCGCCGGAGCGCAGGCCCTCGTCCAAGGTGAGAAATTGCTGCGTATCATGAGTGGCCGCAGTGACGACCGGAAACACGGCCAAGTTCCCGTGTTGAATGGGAGCCAATACCTTGTAAGCAGATTTCGAAACGACTTCCCCAGCCTGAGTCTGACCGGGCTCAAAAAACGCCAGCCCAGCAATTGCCACCACTGCCAACATCAGTACCAGTATTTTGGAGCGCATATGCGCCTCCCTGGGTCCGCGGGGACGCCCCACAGAAGCGGGGTGTGAGCCCTTCTCCGAAGCGCCCCGTGCTTCCTACGCTGACTAATTAGTGAACGGCAAAATTCCGGCTGCTTGCGTCTAAAAAATTGGTACGATTCAGAAAGGCCGCGCCCCTTATGCCCAAACCCGGTGTCCAATCCATAGTGGAGTCTATTGCGGGATTGGGAGCTCTCGTGATGGAGCTATATCAAAAGAGCCGAGGCTCTGAGTTCGGGCTGACGCGCGAGCAGTTTGACGGCATCCTTCAGGAAATTGCCGCAAAGTACTTGCCTGCCGAAGCACCGCAAAATGATGTGCGCGCGCTCTGCGCCAGCTTGCGTGTAGAAGAACTTGCGTTGGCACGTGCTTGTGCAGCAGGTCACGAACGCGCCTGGGAGGTCTTTCTAACGCGCTACCGCGAGAAGCTCTACGACATCGCGGGTTACATCGCGAAGGAAAGCTCGGCGGCGCGCGAACTGGCCGATTCGCTTTATGCCGATCTCTACGGTACGGCCGAGCGTGAAGGCCAGCGTGTCTCCAAGCTGGCCTCCTACACCGGACGCGGTTCTTTAGAGGGATGGCTGCGCACGGTGATGGCGCAAGAACATGTCAACCGTTACCGCCGCCAGCGGCGCTTGGTGAGCATGGACGAAGAGAGCGAAGAAGGCGCGCAGTTCGCCACGCCTGAAGCCGAACCTGTGATTGCCGTCGATCCACGAGTCGAGGCCGCCACCGACGAAGCACTCGCGACGCTCCCTGCCGAAGACTGCTTCATCCTGGCGTCGTACTTTCTCGATGGACGCACCCTGGCCGAGATCGCGCGTACCCTGGGAGTGCACGAATCCACCATCAGCCGCAAGCTCGACAAACTGGCTAAGTCGTTGCGCAAGCAGATCTTGGCAGGATTGGGAAGGCGCGGGATGAGCCGGCGGCAGGGGCAAGAAGCGCTGGATGTGGACGTGCGTGACCTGCGACTCAATATTCGAAAGCGATTGACGCAAGAAAAACCGGCGTCAGCGTTCTCCAAGAAGAAGGCGGAAGCCCGGGCGGGCGATGGTCCGGGATGAGCGAGGCGCAAGTTCAAGACCTGGAAGCAGAGTGGCGGAAATATCCAAAATCGTAGGTCGGCGGCTGCAGGCGAAGGCAAAGGCCGGGATGCATCCTGATCCGAACCTGATTTCTGCGTTTGCGGAGAAGTCGCTCGGGCAGCGCGAACACCTTCAAGTAATGGAGCATCTAGCCCAATGCTCCGACTGCAGGGATGTCGTGTCGCTCGCGATTCCGCAGGGCGGGGCCACAACCGTCATCGCCGCAGCGCGCGGCGGCTCCGGATGGCTGTCATGGCCAGTGCTGCGATGGGGCGCGTTGGCGGCTTGCGTCATCGTGGTTGGTGCGGCGGTCACGCTTCGTTACCCAAAACCGGAAAGTGCGCAGCGCTCTATTGTGGCTCGCCACACTGACACCGTCGCAGAAGTGAAGTCGGCTGTGGGAGCCCAGATGGCCACCAAAGGCAGCGGGACAATGGCGAACTTCGCATCGCCGCGCCTGCCGGAAGCGAGCAGCAATATGGCTGCTTCCGAGGCGGAAACGGGGCGCGCATCCAAGCAGGTGAACGTGTACGGTATTGCAGTGCCGGCCCCGCGGGCAGATCGGGCAAAGTCACCGGCCACTTCGGCTGGGTCAGTATTCGCGACGGCCACAGCCGCCAAGCCGGTGGAACAGTCTGCTGCTGCGGATTCGAGTCTTTCCGAAATGGCGGATGCGAGACCAAGCGCCGACCTGACCGAACTTGTGCCCGGGCGCGCCAAGGATGCTCTAGAGGAATCCCAAGCTGTCAAGGCGAAGGCCGCGACAGGCGACGTCATATTACCCGGTCCAGAGATTGCGTCCGCTGCGCCGCAGGTCATGAGCAAGGCCTCGTTGCGAACCACCCCTAATCTTGTACCGCGCTGGACATTGAGCACAGATGGCACGCTGCAGCGCTCTTTGGATTCCGGCAGAAGCTGGACGACAATTACAGTCTCCAACCGCACGATCTTTCGCGCTCTTGCGGCTAGCGGTTTCGACATTTGGGTGGGAGGATCGGGCGGCGCGCTCTACCACTCTTCCGACGCCGGCGAGCACTGGATGCGGGTGCAGCCGGTGGCGAATGGCGAATCCCTTACCGCCGACATCATTGGAGTCGAATTCACTGATACTCTGCATGGCAGGCTGACTACCTCCAATCAGGAAACCTGGACCACCGCGGACTCCGGCCAAACCTGGCAGAGACCATAGGCAATCGGCCCCCGTCCGCTTCCTGCCTGTGCAAAAATCCGTGTCCCATAAACGTCACATGAGCACAAAGGTCTGCGTCAAAGATATTTACGTATTGCTGACAGTCAACTAGCCGTGAATCAAGCCACTGACGCGCGAACCAACTGATTACCTCCGGACGTTACTCGCCAACATCTGCGGATTACCAAAGTGACGTTTACACGAAAAGAGGGTCGGTCTAGTATCCATATCGTGGTTTGGCAGTTCTGGGGGAGGGCTGCCGAGGCGTCCTGAACTGAAAGGTTTAGGGCGCTTTTTTATTGCAGTGGTCAGTCTGCAACTCTCCGCGTTCTCGCTCCCTGCCGTCCGCAACAGCCGCTGTCCCCCAAGAAACCGCCAGCCGCTAACCACTAGCTACTGACCACTCGCCGCTGCTCTTGCGACTTCTGGCACTGCCCGCGCATCCAATGCTAGGATAAGTTAGTATTCATACGGCTTCGCTGCGGGCTTCCAACGCGGACGCCCGATGGAGGAACTCATGGCAGGCAACGGAATTTTGGAAGTGACGGATTCGAATTTTGACCAGAACGTTCTCAAGTCCGAGACTCCAGTCTTGGTGGATTTCTGGGCGGCGTGGTGCGGACCCTGCCGCGCTCTCGCGCCCATCGTGGACGAACTGGCGAAGGACTACCAGGGCAAGCTGAAGGTCGGCAAAATGGATGTCGATCGCAACAGCGCCACTCCCATGCGCTATAAGGTAACTGGCATCCCTACGTTGCTGGTGTTTAAAGGCGGCCAGGTGGTTGAACAACTGGTCGGCTACCGGCCCAAAGACGCGATCCAGCAGGCGCTGGACAAGCACGTAGGATGAGCGTTCGGTTTCATCACTCAGCTAAACTAAAAAGCCCGGGAGCCCTCCCCGGGCCTTTTTGTTCTTAGCCGGAAACTACCGGATTTGCGGGATCTGCGCTGGCTGAATGCTGAATACCGAGTGCTGACTACTGAATGCTGACAGCTTCCTCAGTACTTCCTCAGCACTCCAATCACCCGCCCTTGGATCTCGACCAGCGATGCATGTTCCACAATCGGTTGCATGTTGACGTTGGAGGGTTGCAGGCGGATGTTGTCGCCTTCGCGATAAAAACGTTTGAGCGTGGCTTCTGAACCTTTAACCAGCGCCACCACGATGTCCCCGTTATGCGCGGTTTTGGCCTTTTCCACCAGCACGTAATCTCCATTCAAGATGTGCTCGTCCTGCATGGAGTCGCCGCGCACCTCGAGCACGAATACTTCTTTGGAGCGCACAAAGTCAGCCAGAGAAATCGTCTCTGGGTTGGCCACGGCTTCGATCGGCTGGCCGGCGGCGATTCTGCCCAGCAGCGGCAAGACCATCGTTGTATTCACGCTCATGGCCTGCTTCAATCGGCCCTTGGGCGGGAGCAAGTCAATGGAGCGGCTGCGGTTGTAATCGCGTGTGAGCAGCCCTTTTTTTTCGAGATTTGAGATATGCTTGTGCACCGTGGCCAGTGAACTCAGCCCCAGGCCTTCGCCGATTTCTTCGAATGAGGGAGAGTAGCCATTCTTCTGTACGAACTCAGAAATGAAGTCGTACACTTGCCGCTGCCGCTTAGTGATCGCCATGCCCAACATTGTAAGCGAAGGAAAGGCGAAGTCAAGAGCTTTTGGCAAGTATCCCTTTACAGTAGGTATACATTCTGCTACCTTGGTTGTAGGTACTTCGTATGCCGCTGAGTGACAAGGAATTTGCGCTAAAGATTCTGGACTTTGTTGAGCGTTGCATTCTTGAGTCAGCGGCCTATCAGGTGCTTCTGAACAAACATGTTCCAAATTGGCGGCAAGAGTGTGACGACCTGCTCGCCCAGAGCGCGGAGGTCCATAAGACTGTTCACGAGAATCTTGAGCCAATGCGGAATCAAGTCTTTGAAGCTCCTGATCTGTCATCCGTCGTAGAGCAACTTTTGCAAGACAGTCAAAGAAACGATCCCAAGTAGCAGCATCAGAGTTGGGCATAGACAGGTTCCTTATGGCTCATAACAATCGCAAACCGAGAATGCTCCAGTACACACTGAAGGACTTCCAACGCCAGTTCCCGGATGATGCTACCTGCCTTGAGTGGTTGCGAAACTATCTTTACCCGGATGGCATTTATTGCAGAAAGTGCGAAGCTGTGACCAAGCACCATCGTGTGGTGAGCCGTCCTTCGTACTCCTGCGACCATTGCGGGCACCACGTTCACCCCACGGCGAACACGATCTTTCACAAGTCGCCCACTCCGCTGACAACGTGGTTTTATGCGATCTATCTGATGGCGCAGACTCGCTGCGGAATCTCCGCGAAACAGATTCAGCGCGAAACCGGAGTGACCTACAAAACTGCATGGCGTATGTTCAGGCAGATTCGTTCGATGCTCACCGATGAGTCGGGAAAGCTCGGTGGCAAGCGCGGTCCTGGCGTCGAAATGGATGAAACCTACATGGGCGGCGTCCGGAAATTTAACGGTGGCAGAACACCGAAAAATCCCAAGACGCCCGTGTTCGGGATTGCGGAGCGCAAGGGCCGCGTCCGCGCTTTCACAACCGAGAACGTCCAGGGAGCCACACTGCTCCCTATCATCAGAGAGCACGTCATGCCGAAAAGCACGGTCTTCACTGACGAACGTAACGTCTATGACGGTGTGAGTCACACTTCGGATGGATACTGGCATCGGCGCATTCAGCACAACGAGCGGGTGTACGTCATGGGCAACGTTCACACAAACACCGTAGAAGGTTTCTGGAGTTTGGTGAAGCGCGGAATCAGCGGTGTCTACCATAACGTTGGCCGTCACTACTTACAGACCTACCTGAACGAATACAGCTTCCGGTACAATCGGCGCTTCGATGAACAGCCGATGTTCCTGAGCTTCATGCACCAAGTCGAAAAACGCGATGCGGTTGTGCGACAATCCGCGTCGATTGAGGAACCATTCTGACTAGGAATTGATCGCTTTGGCCGCACTCGTTCTCACTTTTTGATGGATCACAAAGTCTATGAGCGAACACATGGCATCTACGTTCACAGAAGCGCTACTGCTCTTAAATAAATGGCGCAGCGAATCCACGTCAGTAGTCATGCTACAAGCAGTCACGTGTCCCATCGCTGGCGGATCGGCTGGCGTTCTCTCTCGCATGACGGGACGAATATCGTTTATCGAAGATGGAACGGGCTTGTTTACGTTTGTGTCGCCCAATGAGGATTTCAGCATAGTATCTCCTGCTGGCTGCGAGTATGGCTACAATGCACAGTTCACCTTTCCGCCAAACCTAGCAAAGCTAGTGCCCAAGAGTGAGGACTCAATGTTGTGTATATTGTTCCCGAACGACACACGGCTTATGATTTTTGAGGTGTGATCTTGCGGCTGGCCTTCTTTAGCGAGTTCTCGAAGTCAGCCCGCGTGAAGGTCTTGTCCTCTTTTGGTTCGGGACGGTCAGGCCCTGGAATGTTACGGCGTAGAGTCTCTGCTTCCTGGTCTTTTCGCATAGCTACCAACGGTTCACTGTAAAGGGTCTCGTAAATCTTCTGCGCTGGAACCACCACAGCTATGCCGTAGTTTACTCCCCGTTGTCGATCATGAGTGAAGGATGGTTTATTGATGTCCTCTTCCCGGATGTCCCAGTGACCATGCACCATTCCTAACAATGTATCGCCTGGTCCGTGTAGAAATCCAGGTACAATCTCGCCGCTTTCACTCTTCTGGTGTTGTCGGAAAGAGGGACGCACAAATACAGGCGAACCGCTCATTCCACCGATGGAACGAGCTTCCACTAGATACACGTCGGTATAGCCACGCTCAGTTTGTATCTGTTCCGTTGGCATCATTGCGATGTTCCCGGTACGCACGATTGGCATGTTGGAGTGCGTGCCGGGAACCGCAGAAAACAAACCGATAGCATGAACCTCATCCCCAACTCCGATATTCAGTTTGTTCATTCGCTCCGGCAATGCGAAAAACTCCGTGCGGATCGGAAATATCGCCGCATCACGACTGACAGCAACTTGAACCGCTGCCACATCCGCATTGATGTCTGTCGGATGAACCCACCATCGCGCGTCTGGAATCTGTACTCCATCCTGAAGGACGCCTCCGCCCTTTCTGTTTAAGCTAAAATAAATTTGGCGGTTCATGAGATCGTCGGCAACATGCCGAGCCGTAACGAAGTAGATATTCAACGAACCCTTGAGTCGTTTAGATTCACAAGGAACGGCTGCAAAAAAGCCTGTCGCATAGGGGTCGCCATTAACACCCAACTCGTCACGGTGAGCCACTTCACACACATAGCCAACGCACGCCAGAATCGCATCTGGGACCCGCATTGATAGGTCTCTTTCCTGCGGGAAGCGAAAGGTTCCGTCCCGCATTACCTGCGGGTATTGTATACCTACTGTCAAGGGATAATTGCCGAGCTTTTGGCAGTGGCGCAGTTCGCCATTGTCATCCCGAGCAAGCGTCGTTTGCGCAGCGAGAGCCTGCCCTGAGCGAAGTCGGGGATCCGGGCGCGCCGTGCGAATGCCTCGCATCCTTTGCGAGGCCATAAAATCGCACGCTTGGCGCGCATCCCTAACCAGGCAAACTGCACCACTACCCAGCTTTCCTGTCGCGGCCCCTTCCTTCTGTTACTTTGATGTCGCGGAATAATTACCTAAGTTTTTCGGCGTACTTCACGCGGTCTGCCATAATCGAACCGACCAAGTATAGAGCAGCCATCATGTCTATTTTCTCCAGAGCGATCGGCTACCACGTGGATCGTCAGTTCCGGAAAGATCCGAACGGGCGATTGGTGTTTCTTCCCTTCGGTCCCAAAAAGAAGGCTTACTTCGTCGACTCGAAATCCGACGAAGAAAAGATCAGATCGTTGGTCAAGATGTATCGCAGCGTTTCTGCGCGGATTTCTTTGCTGGTATATCCAAGCATTTACATTCCTAGTTTTATCCTGAATGTCTACGGCAGCGGGACTCCCCTGCGAAGCAAGTTGTCGGCTTCGATTGGAATTTCCTCGTTTACCTTGCTGATCTTCCTCGCGTTGATATGGATGCTCTGGAGCGCATACAAAGAAGCGGTTTCGGATTTCACTTCGTCACTGAGCGAGGTCGGATCTGACCTTCGAGGTCAGCTAAGCGAAATCTCTTCTCCGCTCCAAAGTCCACGACGTATAGCGATGGTGTGCCTTTTCGCCGGTATCGTCCTCTTGGGTGTGGCGGTTTTGGGAGCGACGCGTTATTCTCGCACTAAATTGCCGTGTCCACCCAACGCCACGTCGACCCGCCGGTGAAAGTCCGTTAAGGATCGTTCAGCAATTCAGGCTGTATCCTATTGGATCGTCGCATGCTTGCAGAGAATCAATAAGTTCTAAGATGATTCACCAGGAGCGCTCATGTCCAACAAAATCACCAAGACCGAGGAAGAATGGAAGAAGCAGTTATCGCCTGAGCAGTACTATGTCGCGCGCAAGGCGGGAACCGAACCGGCGTTCACCGGCAAATACCACAAGAGCAAGGACAAGGGTATGTACACCTGCGTTTGCTGCGGGCAGCCGCTGTTCAGCTCGGAAACCAAGTTTGAATCCGGCACCGGCTGGCCCAGTTTCTGGAAGCCGGTAGAGAGCTCCGCCATCGTGGAAGAAACCGACAGCAGCCATGGCATGATCCGGACGGAGGCGCGATGTGCCCGCTGCGATGCCCACCTGGGGCATGTCTTTCCCGACGGACCTGCCCCGACCGGTCTGCGCTATTGCATGAATTCGGCCGCGCTGGATCTAAAGAAGGAAGACCTAGGGAAGGAAGATCTAACGAAAGAAAACCCCAAGCCAGGCGAGCCGCAAAAAAAATAGGGCACGGAGAAGACCGTGCCCGTTGAACTCCCAATCTGCTTGCGCTAGTGCGTTTCCTCGTACATGACTTTGCTGCCCGGCAACAAGCTTACTGAGGTCCCGGCGCCTGCCGCGGCGGCTGCTGCTTTCGGCTGTTCCGTCGAGCTGGACTTCGCGGATTCGGTTGGCTTGGAGTTGGTTTGCGTCTGCGTCTTCTCGTTCTTCTGCGCCACGTTCCGCACTTCGACGCTGCCTTTCATCACGGCTCCGTCCTCCACGCTGATGCGCTGGGTGACGACATCTCCGGTAAGCGAACCTTCGCTGCGGATGTCCAGGCGGTCGGTGCACTGGATATTGCCCTTCACGTTGCCCATAATGACAACTTCGCGGGCGCTGATGTTGGCGACGACGCTGCCATTGCGGCCGATGGTCACGCGGTTGTCGGCCAGCGTGATGCTGCCCTCGATGCGGCCGTCAATATACAGTGATTCCGCCCCGCTAACCTCGCCTTTAATGACCAGGGAGCGCCCGATCGTAGCCTGCTCCATGGGAGCGCTGATGGTTTTGGGCGGGGTGTAGGGATTCGGGTTCGAGGGAAATTTTTGTGGGTTGGCTAGGTTCTGTGCTGGCTGCAACATCGTTTTCGGCCTTCCTTATTCCGCGCGGCTTATAGCGCCGGGGGCGCAGGCGGCGGATCTGAGATGGTGGCCATTGGCCAAGCTGACTATCGCACGGGAGTTAGTACTTTTGGGAGGTTACGGAAGAGCTTGTACGGTTGCCGAAACGGAACCCTGGCCTGGCGACGCTTCCCCAAACGTGCAGACGGAACCGGCGGAACTCGAACTCCTATGCTTGCAATGCCTGCGCCAGATCTTCCCACTCCTTCAGGCAGGCTTGCAGTTCGGCACGATAATTCGCCAGCTCCTGGGTAGAGCGCGCCGTTTCTTCGGCGCTGACGAAGGTTTGCAGCGCGGCTTCGCAACCGGCAATGGCCGATTCCGTGCGGCTAATTTCTGCTTCGAGTTTCCGCACCCGCTCTTCCATCTGCTTCCGCCTGATGGGATTCAGGCGCTTGGATTTTGGCTCTGCGGACTCTGCGACGACCTGCGGCTTATTTCCATTGGTCGGCTGGGAAGAAGCCGTGGAAGTTCGGACAGCCTCCTGCAATTTCTCGGCGCCGCCTTCCTTCCGCCAGCGATAGTCCTCGTAGTTGCCGGGATAGACTTCTACTCGTCCACCGCCAATTTCGAACACGCGCGTGGCCAGCTTGTCGATGAAATAGCGGTCGTGCGAAACAAACACCACCGTGCCGGTGTATTTCGATAAAGCCTCCAACAGAACATCTTTGGCGCGCATGTCTAAATGATTCGTCGGTTCATCGAGCAGCAGAAAATTCGCGGGGTGCAGCAACATGCGTAACAGCGCGTAGCGATTGCGCTCCCCGCCCGAGAGCACGCCGATGCGCTTGAAAACTTCGTCGGCAGAAAAGAGGAAGCAACCCAGCAGGCTGCGCAGTTCGGTCTGGGTGGAACGGGGAGAAATCTCGCTGATATCGTCGAAAATGCGCGCGTCCGGGTTCAGTTCTTTGTACTGATCCTGCGCGAAGTAATCCGCCTGCACGTTGTGTCCCAGCTTGTAATTGCCGTCGCTCAGAGGCTCCTCTCCGGCGAGCAGCTTGATCAGCGTGGATTTGCCCGCACCATTTACGCCCACCAGCGCGATGCGGTCGCCCCGCTCGATCATAAAGCTGACATCACGGAAGACCTCCTTTTCGCCATAGGATTTTGCGACTCCCGAAAATTCGGCCACGATTCTGCCGCTGACCTTGGGCTGCGGGAAAGAGAAGTGAATGGTCTTTTCCTCTTCCGGCAACTCGATGCGCTCTATTTTTTCCAGTTCCTTGATGCGACTCTGTACCTGCTTGGCCTTGGTGGCCTGGTAACGAAAACGATTGATGAATATCTCGAGCTGCTCGATGCGCTCGCGCTGGTTGCGGTAAGCGGCCTCGAGTTGCTCCATGCGCTGCGTCTTCGATGTCAGATACTTTTCGTAGTTGCCCGGATAAAAATGAATCCGCTTGTTCCAGATCTCGGCAATTTTGTTGACGGTGACATCGAGAAAATAACGGTCATGCGAAATCAGCACAAAGGCGTTGGGATAATGCGTCAGATATTCTTCCAGCCAGTTGCGGGCCTCGAGATCAAGATGATTGGTGGGCTCGTCCAGCAGCAACAGATTGGGCTCCTGCAACAGGAGTTTTGCCAGCGCGATGCGCATCTGCCAGCCACCGGAGAATTCTTCGGTGGGGCGGTGCCAATCTTCTTTGCGGAATCCGAGGCCCATCAGCACGCTTCCCACCTGGGCCTCGATCGCATATCCGTCGCGAGTGCGAAATTCATGGTCGATGCGCTGATAGCGCTCGGCAACTTGAGCATACTCAGTTGAAGACTGATCTAGTTCCGACATGCGTCCGGTCAGATCTTCCATCTCCTGCTCCATAGCGCGCAATTCGGAAAAAACTGACATGCCCTCGGCGAACACGGTTCGTCCGGAGAGCGTGAGCCCATCTTGCGGCAGATAGCCCGCGCTGATGCCCTTGGCCGTGCTGACAGAGCCGTAGTCGAGAGTTTCGAGGCCAGCCAGGATCTTCATCAGCGTGGATTTGCCGGTGCCGTTCGCGCCGACGAGGCCGATACGGTCCCGGGGCGTAATCATCCAGTCCGCTCCCTCGAAGAGGAGCTTGTGGCCGTAACGTTTTCCGGCGGAAGAGAGCTGAATCATGGCGTCAGTTCAATCGTCTCATGAGCGGGGTGGTTTGATGAAGACGTGGAAACCGACTGCGAGCGATTTTGCCTAGAATCACCCGTAGAATAAAGGCAGGTTCTTGCTCTGGAGAGGTGCAACATGGATAACGACATGCGTGCAATGGCCCGTGGAAACTACGGTTATGGGCGTTGGGAAGCGCCATATTGGTTCATTGGGCCGGAGCAAGGTATGCGGCGCCATGAAAACAACGAACTCAAGAAGAGGGTTAATGCATGGTTGACCCTCGGCAGTCTCGAGTTGAACGATTGCCGCGAGTTCCATCGCATCATTTGCGATAAGCGGTGGCATTTCAAGAAGCCAAAAGTAGCGGCTGCTGCGGGTGCCTATGGCCGAGGTTGGAATCAGCGTGATCACCGAGGCCGAACTTCTCTTTGGGTTGGCCCGAAGGCCCGATGCCACGGAACTGAAGACCGTAGTCGAGGAGTTCTTGCTCCGCGTGGAGGTCTTGCCCTGGGACTCCGAGGCGGCCCGGCAATATGCGAGGATACGCGCCGCGCTGGAGGGCGGCGGAGAACCGATGGGCAACCTGGACTTGATGATCGCCGCACAAGCCCTTGCCTTTGATCTGGTGCTGGTATCGAGCGATGCCGTTTTCCGGCGGGTGAAAGGGTTAAGAATTGAGGACTGGATCAAGTGAACGGCACGCCGATCAGTATCGAACGGCTCAAGGACTAGCGTGCGGTCGCGGCCTTCGCGGCGCCGATATGTTCGAGCGCGCGATCAATTGCGACCTGCATCTCTCTCGCGTATTTCACCTCGCGGCCTTTGGCGAGAGTCTTCTTCGCTTCCGCGGCAGAAAACCACGTCGGGTTGCGCTCCGGTTCGTGGCCCGGTTCGGTCCGTTCCACTTCCATCAGGAAAGCTTTTACTACGAATTCACGCACGCCGGGAGGTTTCCAGAACACGCCCTTGGAATGGAGATAGAGATGGAAATGCCGGGGCTCGATGTGTCCGCGAACGCCGGCTTCCTCCCAAGCTTCGCGCTCCGCAGACTGGCTGTGCGACACCGCCCGCTCAGGTGCGCCCTTGGGAAAGGTCCACTTGCCTCCGCCGTTGGTGTTCACTAGCAAAAACTCTATGCCTTGGCCGTTTTGGCGGTAGCACACTGCCGCGACCTGCAACGGTAGAGCAAAGCGTAAGAAACGGGCTGAGGCCATCGACGGTTCCTGAGCGGAATCCTTAGCTTTTCCGATCATAGTTGGAGAATATTTCAGGAATGTTAAATTGCAGCAACAAAGGTGCAATTTCTACGTTACCAAAGGCAGGAATGGGAAAGCTTGTCGAGGGGCGGAAATACTGCGCAATACGGGATTAAAGCCCCCGGCCGTACATTGGAATCACGGCCCCGTTCACATCTTTGGCCGCTTCGCTGGCCAGCCACACGATCAGCGACGCAACCGATGCCGGCTGAACCCACTGCGAGGTGTCGGCCCCGGGCATGGCTATGCGGTTGGCGGGAGTCTCCATGGTGCCGGGCAGCAGGACGTTGGCAGTGATCGGAAGGTCCTTGTTCTCCACAGCCACCGTCTTGATCAGCGAGACCAAAGCGGCCTTCGAGGCGCTGTAGGCGCCCACTCCCGGACCCGGGTTTTCGGCGGCTCGGCTGCCAATCGCGATAATGCGGCCCACACCGGCGCGGCGCATGTGCGGGATTACGGCGCGCAAGACGTAAAACGCGCTGTTGAGATTGAGGTCGAGCATGCGCTGAAACGTGGCGTCATCGCTTTCGGCAATCGTTTTGCCGCCGGCAAATCCGCCCACCAGATGGGCTAGCACGTCGAGCCGGCCGAATCGCGCTCCAGCATCATCCACGAGTTTCTTGGCGGCATCGGGATTGGAAAGATCTGCTGCCAGCGCGGTGAAACATGGATGATCAAAGTCTGGCTGCACAATGTTCCGGGACACGCCGATGACAGTCGCTCCGGCGTCCAGCAGTGCTTTGGTCACGTGAGTTCCCAGGCCGCCATCGGCCCCAGTGACCAGTGCAATCTTGTTTTGCAGGGTTTTATTTTGCTGGATCTTATCCATTGGGACACGTAGGTAACTGAATCATCGGTGCCTGTTCCAGGGTGTGCATCGTATCCAGGATGGTCGAGATGACAATCTCGTTCCCAACCGCAGTATTGAGCATCACGTGATAGAGGCAGCGCGTGGGCCAGTCGGCGTTGAAATAGCGCTTCACGAACGTGATGCGGTCGCGGTCCACGGTGTTCAGCAGATCTTCTGCTTCCGCTTCGCTCTTGCCCAGTTCCCGCAACCGCCGCAGTTTTTCGGTGTAAGGTGCATAAAGGAATACGTGAAACGCATCGCCGTGCTCGCGCAGAAAATAAGGAGCGCCGCGGCCCACGATCACACAATTTCCCGCCTGGGCAGCTTTTTCCATGACCTGCTTTCCGACGGCAACAAAGCGGTCCGTATTGAAGAGTTCCTCGCCGGCCATGCTGCGCTCGTAGCTGCCGCGCCAGAATACTTTGACCAACCGCTGAAAAGCGCTGTCCACGCGTTCCTCGCACCGCTCGACGGCGGAACATTCCACATTGGATAGCTTGGCAATTTCCTCGGTCAGGGCACGGTCCCATAGTTTCCAGCCGAGGCGGTTGGCAATTTCGCGGGCAATTTCCCCGCCTCCGCATCCGTACTCCCGTTCGATCGTAATGATGCGATACACCGATCCTCCTATTGAGCTGCGCACGGCCGAGGGGGCCCGCGCCTGCACAGCGTCCATGCTCTGCGCCGTCGTGCTTATCTTATCCACACCTTGGGCTCTACCGACATCCCCGGTCGCAACACATGCTCTTTGGTCTCGCCTGCATCGAACGTAATCTTCACCGGAATTCGCTGCACCACCTTGACGTAATTGCCAGTAGCGTTTTCTGGAGGCAGCAAACTGGTGATCGCGCCGCTTGCCCCGGCGATACTTTGAACGTGTCCTTTGTAATCTTTGCCATTGGCGTCCACGTGAATGGTCACGGGCTGGCCGACCTGCATATGCCTGAGCTGGGTTTCTTTGAAGTTGGCGGTGACCCAAATATCGTCCAAGTTGATCAGGCGCATCATTTCCTGGCTGACCTGAACGTTCTGTCCCACCTCCACGGTGCGGCCGGTCACGGCTCCATTGATGGGGGCGACCACAAGCGTGTACCGCAGGTTTAACTCCGCTTGCTCCAGCGCCGCCTTCTTGAGGTCGGCTTGCGCTTGCGCGGCTTGAGCGCGCGAACGGATGGCCGCCAGTTGCTCCGGGCGGGTGGCGGCGTAGCGAGCATTGGCTTGCGCCTGCACCAGCCTGCTCTCCGCCTGGACGACCTGGTGCTCCGCAGCCGAGGCCGAGGCCCGCGCCGCATCCACCGCGGCGGCGCTCGCCTTGGCCGTCGCCAAGGCTTGGTCATACTGCTGCTGAGAAACTTCCTGCTTGTCCACCAGTTGTTTGTAACGCACCAGATCGTTTTGCGCCCGGACGTTGTTGGCTTCGGCCTCCGCCAATTGAGCTTCTGCCGCGGCATACTGCTGGTGCGCTGTGGCAATCCCCGCCTGCGCATTCTCAACATCCGCACCCGCCGCTGACAGCTGGCTGCTGGTATTGACTGAAGTGATGGGAACGTTTACTTGTGCGGCGTCGGCCGTGGCTTGCGCATCCTCATAGTCAGCTTTCGCACGGTCCACTAGCACTTGGTAATCCTTGGGATCGATCTCGACCAACGGAAATCCAGCTTGCACGTACTGGTTATCGTCCACCTGAAGCTTCAAGACATGGCCAGAGACGCGAGCGCTGATGGAGTTCAGGTGACCATCAATCTCGGCGTCGTCGGTTTCCTCATAGCTGCCGAAATAGCGCCAGAGAAACAAGCCGGCCACCAGCAGCGCCACAAACCCAGCGATCAAAAGTAGACGGAAGCGGGGACTGCGGCTGCGAAATCGTCTCCAGCGCAGATCCCTGTCGGAAGCGGGCAGGGGAGCGGGCCGGCCAGCAGGTGGAGGCTGGGTTTGCGGCTGACTATCGCGCACGATTGTATCTGTGTTTTCCGCCATGATTATTTACCCTGGAAGTATTGCCTTACGCCTTCCTCGGCAAAGCCGATGGCCTCCGCTAACTGTACTTTGGCCAGGTTGTGAGCGTAAAGGCTGGAGATATAGCTCTCGTTGGCCGCCACGACAGCTTCCTGCGCCTGCACCACTTCGAGATTGTCGGTGACGCCTGCGGTGAAGCGGTCGCGAGCCTGCACCAGCGTCTGGTTCGCCAGGTCCACCGAACTGCGTGCCACTTCGACTTGGTCGGCGGCGGCGTTGAGGTTCAGAAGAGCGGTGCGAACTTCGTAATCAATCTGGCCGCGTAGATTCTCCAGTTGTTGGCGACTCTGCCGCAGCGCTGCTTCTGCCTCGAGGACGTCGCCATGGATTTTTCCCGCAGCGAACACGGGGATGGTCAATGTCGCCCCCACCTGAAAGACCCCGTGAGAGCTGCCCGGACGGATGCCGGCAGCGCCATAATCCCCTGCCATGCTGAGGCTGGGATAATTCTCAGCCGTCGCTGCTCGGCGGAAATCTTCCGCAGCCCGCAGTTGCTCCGCGGCGGCCAGATAATCGGGGCGCGACAGGTAGGCGCGCCGCAGCGACTCGTCGACGCCCGCCGCAGCCAGGGGTTCGTACGGGGCCGCGGTAGTAAGGGTAAACTCCTGTCCTGGGGGCAGTCCAATCACTCGCGCCAGCGTCAGTTTTTCTATTGCATAATCATTGCGGGCAACGATTAACTGCTGTTGACGGCTTTGCAATTCAACGTGGGCACGAAGGGTGTCAATCGCCGGGCTCACTCCGGCATCTTGCTGATCCGCAGCCTTGTCATAAAGGGCCTGGGCGGTTTGTACCTCGGCCACTGCCGTATCCACTCTAGCTGCTCCCGCGAGCGCTTCCAGATAGGTATTCGCGACCGCCAGCACGACTAGTTCCCGCGCATTTTTCAACGAATACTGGGCGACTCGTTCGTTGTTTGTGGCCCCGCGTTTGCGCTCAATCGCAGAGTAGTCGAACAGGGATTGGGTCAGATTCACCCCGCTCTGGAAAACACCGATCGGGCCGATGACTTTCGCTACACCCGGGAAGCTAAAGCGGAATCCTAAGGCGGCGAGGTCGATCTGTTCGGCAGTCTCATTGACCGTACCACTCACGTTGGGAAGCAGTGCGCTTAGCTCTTTCCACTTTTCCCCACGGGCGGTTAGGGTGTTGTCACTTTGTAACAGCAGGCCGAGATTATTTCTCAGCCCGCGATCAGTGGCATCCCTGAAGGAGAGCGGCAATACTGTCGAAGTCGCTTTGCCTTCGGGGACACTGCCGGAAAACGGGCTCTGTGGAAGGATGCTGGATTGGCCTGTGTTGCCTGATCCGCTGCTGCTGTAGGAAGACGAGCCCGGCATCGTCGCCGGGGTCTGAGGTGGGCTGGCCGTCTGGCTCAGAACAGGTGGAGAGAGCAGAGCCAAATTGGCCAGCAGGTAAAGAACTGCTGCGGGTGGGAATTCTCTCGTTTTCCGCCGCAATAGCTTCCTCACGATCAAGTCGTCCTTAAGATGATATCGGATAAGACAGGGTGCAATCGGCCTGACAAACTAGTGTTGATTCCCGCTCCTGCCCTATGGATGCAAACCATTGTGATGTAGCCAGGCAGAGAGACTGATTACCTCTGGATGCCCTCATACGTCTAAAATACTGTAGAGTTACTGATAATCGGAAAGACCTTTTTGAGCCCAGGGCCCAATCAGTCGGACTAATGTTCGTACCACTCCATCCCGGCGTTCCCAAAAGACAAACTGCTTCGCTATCTATTTCCCTGGCTTTCCATTTTCTGTTTCTGGGATGGGTTCTTCACGCACCTGCGCCCATTTTCGTGGCGCCTTCGTCGGTGGTGCGAGGCTACTCCGGCAGTTCCTTAACTCCTATTTATTTCGGAGGCCACGCTGGAGTGACTCAGGATCGCCCCGCACGCCTCACGTGGCAGCGGCCGCCAAAGATCGAAAAAGTACACCGGCTCGCACCGCCGGCCGCGAAGGCAGAGGCAGGTAACGAAATACGAGCGTCCCTTTCACCTAACGAACATCCGGCAGGCTCCCCGTATGGATCGCTTTCCTACGGGACCTTTGCCGGCCCCGAGGTGCGACCGGCCCTGCCGATTTCCTCGCCCGATCCGATTCTGGCGCCAGAGGTTCGGAGCAGCGCCCAGGGTGATGTTGTTGTCGAAGTCACCATCGACTCACAGGGCAACATCGTCGAAACCATCGTCCTGCAGAGTCTTGGGCCCGCCATCGATCAGATTGTGGTAGCGGCACTGGAGAAATGGCATTTTACTCCGGCCTCGCGGAATGGCATTCCGATCCCCTCGAAACAGGACGTCTACTATCATTTCCCACGCTGAGCTGCATTTGGGGATCTCCTCAGGTTACTTTGTCCGCTTGCTTTTTCGTGAAACCTCGCGGCTTGTTGTACGTGTGCGCGGATGATTGTGCACCGTGGTTCCGTGCCGAGCATATAACCAAAGACAGGTATTCAGAATCCGCCGTCTCGGCTATCGTTAGAGGTTGCTTCTCCAAGGTGCCGATGAATGAATAAGTCTTCCACTCGCCGATTTGCCAGATATCGCACGGACGTGCCCCTGATTGTGAAAGTCCTCGAGCAGAACGGATACTTCCGCGTTCATGGCCGCTGCTTCGAAATCGCCGAGGCTGGGCTGGGGGCGGTCATCACCAGTGAGCTCAGCGCAGGGGAAATGGTTTCTTTGGAGTTTTCCGTCCCTAACTTGCCAGAACCTCTCGCCGTGAAGGCGGTGGTGCGTCACCGCATGGGCTTCTTGCACGGTTTTGAGTTCATCGGCCTGCCTACCGAGGTGAGAGAGTCAATCCGGAACTTCTGCCAAAAACTACAACCGGCGTGAGCCGTGTGGGGCGGACACTCCTGCCGGCCAAGCGCCTCCTTGGCAATCGAAGCAGAAAGAAAGTCGAAGTCAAAAACAGCGAACAGGAGTGTCCGCTCCACCGCGCCGGCCGGAACCCGAAGGGCTCATCTGGCCCGAGCTGCGGAATTCCCGTTCAGCTCACCCTCCCACTGCGCGATCACCGCACAGGCCAAGCAATTGCCCACCACGTTGGTGGCGGTGCGGGCCATATCCATCAGGGTATCAATACCCAGGATAATAAAAATGGGCTCGGTCGGCAGATGGAATGTGGCTGCAGTAGCGAGTAACACTACCAGCGCGGCACGCGGCACTCCAGCCACGCCCTTGCTGGTCAGCATTAGCGTGAAAACCATGAGCACTTGCCCAGACCATCCCAAGTGCATGCCGGCCGCCTGGGCAACGAAAACTGAGGCAAGGGAAAGGTAGAGTGACGAGCCGTCCAAGTTGAAGCTGTACCCAGCCGGGATCACAAACGCTACAATCCGTCGCGGCACGCCGAAGGCCTCCATCGCTTCCATGGCGCGGGGCAGCGCCGCCTCGGATGTGCTGGTTGCAAACGCAATGGTGGCGGGCTCGGCGACTGCTTTTACCAATCGGCGAAGCGGCAGGCGCGCAATCCGCGTGATCGGCAACAGGATCAGCAGCAGGAATGCGATCAGCGCGCCGTAACCCGTCAGCAGCAGTTTTCCCAGCGGCAGCAACACGCCAATTCCCATGTGGCCGATGGTGTAAGCCATAGCAGCCCCTACACCGACTGGCGCGTAGTACATCACCAGATTGGTAAAGGCGAACATCGTATCGGTCAGGGACTCGCAGAACCTCAGCATGGGAGCGCGTTTTGCCTCTGTCAGGCGCGCCAACGCGATTCCAAAAAGGATTGCGAACACCGCCACCTGCAGAATTTGATTCTCGGCCACCGATTTCGCAATGTTCTCGGGAAATACATGCAGGAGGAAATCATCCCACCGAAGTTGTGGCGTGCTCGGTCCGGGCACGGCCTCGGTGGCCTGTGAAATCGCCAGCCCTTCTCCTGCGCGGCTGATGTTGATGGCGCCCAACCCGATGAGCAGCGCCAGCGTGGTCACCACTTCAAAGTAGATCAGGCTCTTTATGCCGATGCGGCCAACGCTGCGCAGATTGCCATGTCCGGCCACTCCCGTAACCAGAGTGCCAAAGATGAGGGGAGCCACGATGACCTTGATCAGGCGCAAAAAGATTTCACTGAATACGCGCAGGTGCTCGGCCAACTGTGGCCGGTCCAGACCAATTTCTCCACCCAGCAGCATGGAGAAGAAAATCCAGCGGGTGAGCGATTTACTCCGCAAGCCGGTTGCCGCGATTGCGAGGAGGCCGAGCCAGCGCAGCGCGGCAATCCAGGCGTGGTGAGGAAGAAAGATCTGGAGCAACGACCCTGCCACAAACAACAAGACGCCAACAACGGTGATTGCCCGCATGACTGGCGATTGCTCCACCAGCGGCGGCGTGTTTTCGGTTGTCATTGAGAATCTGGTCGGAATGATCGTATACGGCAGCGTTCAAGTATGGAAGTCGGAAGCGTGAAATCCAATATCAAAGCCGTCAAACCCCTTCCGGTTCGGGCGGTGCAGCTTAAACAGGTTTTCTGTTTTCCGAACTCAACGGAGGGCCTCTCTGTAAAATGCAGTCAATTCCAGGGACGGTGGTATGTGCCCCAGCGCCCGCAGAAAACCGGAAACCTGGCCCCGGTGATGGGTGCCGTGATTCACCACGTGCAGCACAATTTGCCAGGTCGGGGTTACAAACGGATCGCCTCTTATACTTTTGTAGGAAATATCTCTGTGAATGGACTCTTCGGTCAGCCGGGCACCCCAGAGCTTCCACCGTTCGAGCAAGGCAGGCCAGTCACTCCTCAGCACCGCCAAGTGCATATCCTGCTCCGGATCTAAAAAACGTGCCGGAGGATTTCCTTCGATTCGGCCAAGCCAGACTCGATCAGCAGCGTAGACGTGCACTAAGGTGCCGAGGACATTGCGATCAGCTGTGGCAAAGTCTCTCGTCAGTTCCTGAGAAGTCAGCGCACTTGCTGCGTCAACCAATCTGGTGCTGGCCCAAGCAGCGTAATTCAGATGATTTCGGAGTACGTCCACCAACATTGGCATAAGTGCGCACAAGAGTACATCTGGTCAGGCTCCGAAAATACTGGATTTCAACTAATGCTGCCCGGCGCTGGCCAGAAGAGTTCTGAAGAACTCTCTAAGAGTACCTTTCCTTCAAGAACTCCCCAATCGCGGCATAGGCGCGGGACAAGGTCTTCTCATCCGGCAAGAAGACGATGCGGAAATGCTGCGTTCCGGGCTTCTGGCCGAAGCCGGAACCGTGCACCGCCATGACGTGCTTTTGCAGGATCAGTTCCTTCACGAAGACGTCATCGCCTTCAGGGATATCGATTCGAGGAAAGGCATAAAACGCCCCCCGCGGTGGGACGCAACTGACACGCAGGGTTGAATTGGCCCACTGCACGGTCAGATCGCGGCGGCTGCGCAGTTTTCTGCGCACCTCGATGAGGTGATCCTGCGGGCCTTCGAGCGCCGGCCTGATGGCGTACTGCTCGGGGTGATTGGCGCTCAGCCGGGCCCGCAACAGTTTCTGAATTCCGTCGTCGTATGGTTTGACCGCAGCAGGTTCGCCGCTCACAATGCCCCATCCGATACGCCATCCGGGCGCCAGATAATTTTTCGACAGCCCTCCAAACGTCACTGCCGGCACGTCTGGCGCTACGGCGGCAAAGCAGACATGCGGATCATCGTCAAGGATCAGCTTGTCATAAATTTCGTCCGCCAAGATGACCAGGTTGTGTTGCCTCGCCAGTTCGGCAACTTCTTCGAGCATGGCCCGCGTGCATACCGAGCCGGTGGGATTGTTGGGATTGATCAACACAATGCCGCGCGTGCGCGGCGTGATCTTGCGCCTGATGTCGTCAAGGTCGGGCTGCCAGCCATTCTCTTCGTTCAGGTAGTAAGTATTGACGCCGATACCCAGCTTCGCCAGCACCGCCGAGTACAGCGGGTAATCCGGACAGGGAGTCAGAATATCTTCTCCTGGGTTTAGCAGAGCTGCTAAGCAAACATCCACCGTCTCGCTCACGCCCGTGGTGACAAATACATCCTGCACTGACGTGATGCCCTTGCGTGCCGCCTCGCCCCGAATCGCGTCCAGAGCCTCTTTGATTCCCTGCGAGGGAGCATAGCCGTTCTTGCCCTCACGCATGGCCTTGTACACGGCTTCGATGAGATGAGGAGGAGTTTCGAAGTCGAATATGTTAGGGTCTCCAACATTCAGAGCCAGGACCTTGTGGCCCTGCTTAGTGACTTCGTCGGCGAAGCAGACCAGGTCGCGGATAGCATAGCGAACGTTTTCTAGGCGCTTGGCAGCAGCGATTTCGCGGGTTTGGGTAATGCGCATGTAGTGGCTCCGAACTTGAAAGCATACCGCAGAGGACGCCGAGTACGCAGAGAAATCAATTGGGTTTTCGCTTGCACCATTTCCGACCGAGGGGTGCCCCATCCTAGCGCGTTCTTTGCGCTAGGGTGGGAGGCATTCCTGCCGACGCCAGATCAGCGCCACCAAGATTCCGGTCGCCTGCCGGGATGCGTTTAAGGGCTTTTCTTGCCGGCCCGGCGAGGACGACGGTCCATTCCATCGAGGTATCCCTCGAGTGTTACATAGTCACCGCGTTTGTAGGCTGCCATTCCCCGGCGGTAGGCACGCGCCTCAGCGGCGGTAGGCAACTCGGCAGGAACCAACCGGGGCCCGTCATCGGGTAGGCCTCCTTCCTACTCCACTCGGTCGATCTGCGCTTTCTGCAGACGGTCGGAGTAATCCACGTACACCGACTTCCATTCGCTGTAGAAGTCGATTGCCCCGATCCCGCCCTCGCGGTGACCATTGCCGGTGGCCTTTACGCCGCCAAACGGCAGGTGCACTTCCGCCCCAATCGTCGGCGCATTGATGTAGGTAATTCCGGCATGCAGGTCGCGCATGGCGGCAAAAGCCTTATTCACATCCCTGGTATAGAGGGCGGACGACAGTCCGTACTCAATGCCATTGGCGATTTCGATGGCGTGATCGAGATCCTCACACGGAATGATCGAAACCACCGGGCCAAAGATTTCCTCCTGCGCAATGCGCATCTTGGGATCGACATCCACGAACACCGTCGGCTCGAGGAAAAATCCATATCGGTAATCGCCCTGGTCCAGGCGATTCCCCCCGCACTTGATCCGCGCGCCCTCGGCCTTGCCGACCTCCACGTAGTTGAGATCGGTCTTGAGCTGATTTTCGTTGATGGCCGGCCCCATTTCGACGGTTTCATCCAGCCCGTTGCCGACCTTCAGCCGCTTCGCCCGCTCGACGTATTGCTCCACGAATTCGCCGTAGACGCCCTTCTGCACAATGATGCGGCTGGTCGCGGTGCAGCGCTGCCCAGTCGTTCCAAAGCCGCCCCATAGGCCGCCCTCGATTGCGAGCTCGAGGTTCGCGTCGTCCAGCACGATCATGGGATTCTTGCCGCCGAGTTCCAGCGAGCAATGCTTGAAGCTCTTGGCTGCGGTCGTCCCCACGACGCGGCCCACTTCCGTCGAACCGGTAAGCGAAACTGCCCGCACGTCGCGATGCTCCGTCAGCGGCCCACCGACGCTGGACCCGAAGCCGGTCACGATGTTGATCACACCTTTGGGCAGGCCAGCATCCACCAGGACACGAACCAGATTAAACGTTGACAGAGGCGTGTCTTGCGCGGGCTTGATCACGCAGGTGTCGCCGCAGACCAGCGCCGGCAGCAACTTCCAGGAGGGAATCGCCATGGGAAAATTCCACGGCGTAATCATGGCGCAGACGCCGATCGGCTGGCGCACCGCCATGGCGAATTTGTTGGGCAACTCCGAGGGCGTAGTCGGTCCGAACATGCGGCGGCCTTCGCCCGCCATGTAGTATGCGGTGTCCACCGCTTCCTGCACATCGCCGCGAGTTTCTTTGAGAATCTTGCCCATCTCGCGCGTCATGTCACGGGCGTAGTCTTCTTTGCGCTCCATGAGCATCTCAGCGGCGCGATAGACGATCTCGGCGCGCCGCGGGGCCGGTACCAGACGCCACTTGGCGAAGGCATGTTTCGCGGCTGCGATGGCGGCATCTACATCCGCCTTCCCCGATTTCTGGAAGATGCCGACCACGTCGCGGGTGTCGGCAGGGTTGCGGTTTTCGAAGGTTTGTCCGGTCGAGCACTCAACCCATTCGCCATCAATGAAGTTCTTATAAACCTTGGTTCGGGTAGCGGTGCCTAAGATGGTCGGGCCCGTTAAGATATCGGTTGCCATAAAGCCTCCTGGGACTTCTGGAAAAGACGAACTGGGAAAGAATGCAGACTTATCTATGCTACAGCCCAGAGTAAGAGCGGGCAAGGGAGGCAGAATTTGAGCGCTGGATCCCTCGGGCAGAGTCGGCCGACACGTCCTTTCGCCCGGGCTCAATCTGCCGCCCTCCGGCCAGAAATTCTCGGTTAGAAGCTAAGTTTTAGAGAAAATTCGAGAGCGCGCGGCGAGCCCAGAGCAAACACGCCGGAACCCAAGCCCAGGCGATTACTGGCTGGTTGTTCTCCTTGCGTGCCGTTGACCGAGCCTGGAGTTCCACTCAGCACGCCGCTCAGCCCAGTCAACGGCCCGTCAAAGTTGGCGAAGTTCATCAGGTTGTAAAACGAGATTCCCGGCTCAACCTCGACCCGCTCTTTTACCTTGTAGATCCAGTTGAGACTGATATCGGTCGCACGCAACCAGCCCATGTTGGCCTCATTTGGCGGCGCCAGAGGAACGGGCTGCTGCACTCCCCCCAGCGCCGTCAGTTGACCCAACGTAAACAAGCCGTCTTGAATGAGCACCTGGCCGGCGGGAGTCGGCTGTCCGGCAAAGTTCTGATTGTAGTTCTGGATTACGTTGTTGATGTTGCCGCCGTTGATACTGCGGGCAAAGGAACCGATGTTGGTTCCGGGCAGAACATCTCCCGAGCCGCCGTTCGCGGCGAAGCTGCCATCACCTGTGCCGTCACCGGTAATGTCGGTCACGAAGATGCCTCCCGCATTTCCCGTGGGATTGAGGGTCAGGGTTACCGGCAACGGGCTGTAAAAGTGGCCAATCATGCCGAGGCGGAATTTCCAGGGCAGGTCCATGGAGCCGCCGAACGATACTTGATGTCTGCGGTCCAGCCCGTTTGGTCCCAGGTAATGAAGGGGAGTGTTGAAGTCCGTGGCGATGCTGATGAAATCATTGTCCTGCGCCGGCGCGATATATTTCGAAAACGAATAGGAGACCTGCAAGTTCAGGCTGCGAATGTAGCGGAAAGGATTTTGTATGTCCTGCTTCAGGGAAAGTTGCAATCCGTTGTATTCCGCCCGGCCGATGGGGGACAGCATCTGGTTGGCGCCCAGACTGGCGTTGATGCCGGGGAAAGCGGCGGTCGGGCACGGGCTGCCGCCGCAGAGAGAATAGCCTGAGTCGAGGCCGTTGGCGGCGTAACTGCTTATGGTCGCTCCGGCAGTGATTGCGCAATTGATTTGGCTCGGCGCGAAGCCATTTCCACAGCCGAAGGCACTGTTGGTGGCTGAGACCGCAGCTTGAGCATTCGCCAAAATGAAGTAGCGGGAATCACCAACGTGATTCGTGTCAATCGCTAACAGGCTGTGCGTCTCGATGTTGCGGAGGTAATCCGCCGTGAACACCATTCCCTTGTGAATCTCGTGCTGGATTCCGAAGTTCATCTGTACCGAACGCGGACTCTTGTAATTTGGGTCAAGAAGGTCGGTACCGGTGGCATCGAATCCGTCCGCGAGGGCATTGCCGATAAATGACGGATTACTGGCGGGACCGGCCGCTATCGTCGCCGCTTGGTATTGCGCCTGGAACTGGACGATTTCACTGGCCACGCTACCGATTGGCTGGCCGCAGAAAGTTGGGTTCCCCACCTGTCCGGTGGAAATCCCGCCTGAGCAAACCGTGGGGTTGGCCAGGAACAGTCCAGTCGCAAGCCGTGCGGGACGGTCGAACAAGATGTTGTTCCAGATCGAGTTTTCGTAAAACAGTCCAATACCGCCGCGAAGTACGGTCTTGCCACTGTGGTTCGGGTCCCAGGCGATCCCAAGCTGCGGAGCGAAATTTTTGTTGGGCTGGTTCACGCGGTTTCCAAGTCCAGCGCCGAACTGGTTCAAGGCCGGAATCGGGCCCAGATCGCTGTCGGAGCGCCCAGTGTCCCGCACGTAGCGCAAGCCGTAGGTCATGGTCAAGTTAGGCTTCACCTTCCAGGCGTCGCCGAAATAAAAAGACAACCGGTTGTCCGGCCCTGAGCCGCCAGCAGGAAACCCGAACGCTGGAATCTCCGATGAGAAGCCTTGTCCATTGCCCAATTGCACGGTGTTCGCCGGATAGTTGAGAGGGTTGTTGCAGCCGCCGGGGAAGGGCAGCGAAGGGCCGGGAGTGCAGTCGGACACACCGGCGGAGACAGCAGGTCCCAGCTTCAAGAAGCTGGCAAAACCGCCGCCAAAAATGTGATTCAGGCCGCCGCCATAGCGCAAAATGTGGGCGCCGACGGCCTTGCTGCCGTCATACTTGATCTGATGGTCCGTCTGATAGGTTTGCTGCGGGGCGAGAAAACTCGGTCCGGAGCAGAAAACGTCTGCGGCAGTCGTGCAGTCCGGGTCGCCGCCGATCGCAAGTTCAATGCCGGGCGCCGGATTGAAGATCGGGGACCCCGCTACCGCATCCACGATGCCGTTGCGGAACTTGGTGTACCCAAAACGGATACTGTGGGTGTAGCTGCCAGTGTTAAAGTCCAGACCCACCGCGTGCACCGGCGTGTGGTTCACGTTGCCGAAAGGCTGAAATGAATTCGGAACAATAGCCAGAACGCTGCGGTTCTGGTCGTAGGAGAAACGGTAGAACAACTTGTAATTGTTGTTGATTTGCCAGTCCAGCCGGCCAATGCCCTCGGCTTCGCGGAAGGGTGAGTTAAAGTTTCCCGTAAGCGCCTGAAATGAGCCGCCCGGCAGAACCGGGTTCAGTAGATCCTGCTTCGTGCGCTCGGCATCGAGAAAGAAAAACAGCTTGTCCTTGAGAATCGGGCCGCCGAAGCTGCCGCCGTATTGGTTTCGCTGGAAGGGATTGTGCGTTGCGCCAGGCAGATTCGCGTCGAGCGACTGATCGCGGAAATAATAATAACCCTCCCCGTGGTACGAGTTCGTCCCCGACTTCGTGGTCACATTGACCGAACCGGACGAGGTCAATTCCGTGGAAAGATCCAGCGAAGACTGCTGGATCTGAAATTCCTGGATGGCCCCTTCAGGAACGTTCTGCGTGGTCGTTCCTACGGTCTCGTCGCTGATATCGAGCCCGTCAACCTCAATGCGGGCGGTACGTCCGAAGCGGCCGCCAAAAGATATGGACGAGAACCCATTCTTGGTGGGATCAAAATTCCCGCCGTCTTGAATCTGCACCCCCGGCTCGAGCTGTGCCAGGTCGAGAAAGTTGCGGCCATTGATGGGAAGATTCTCGATCTGTTGCGTCGTCAGCACGCCCTGCACGGTCGCCTGCTCCGTGTTGACGGTCACCTGGGTGGCCTGCACTTCGACGATCTGCGAAGCCTGCCCCACTTGCAACTTTAGGTTGCCTGGCGTAGTCACGCCGACTTGCACCGTCAGCGCCGTCTCGCTGGTCTTGAAGCCCTGCGCCTCCACTCGCACCGTATAGTCACCCGGGGTCAGTGCACCGGAAGTGTACGCGCCGGCAGAGGTCGTGGTCACGGTGATGACACGCCCCGTGGATTTCTGGCTGATTGTGACTTTTGCGCTGGGCACGAGCGCGCCGCTAGGATCACTCACTGTGCCCTGAATGCTACCGGTCGAGACGGTAGTTTGCGCAGACAGGTTGGCGGAAAACACAACCATTCCGATGATGGCAAGGGTCAACGCTATTTGCTTTTGCAGGGTGCGCTGCAACGGGGGAGGAAAACTGGAGAACATGGGCCCGCATTCCTTTCAGGTGTCGCAATGATCGAAGGCGCTGATTGTGATACAGGAACATTAATATCGAACGATTACAGTTGTCCACGCTTTTTCCAATCGCGCGGCCCGGTGTTATGTTAGAGTCGCAGTCGTTTTCTGGGCAGCGGTCCAAAGGCGGTAGGCGCCCATTGCTACATCGCTATACATCCCACCGGAAATTCTCTACTCCAGTGCGAGCTCGCTGCGCAGCCGTTTTGACAGCTTCTCGATTCGCTTCAGCCTATCTTTGAGGTCCTTGACGAGAACGCCATTGGCCGCCCGTTCTATGTCTGGCGGGAGCGTACTCGCTAGTTGAGCCAGTTCAGCCGCGTCCTGCCGGATTTGGGCGGGATCAACCTGCGGAGTTGCCAGTTGACGATCCGGGCTGGCGTTCCGGTCTTCCGGAGTGGGATCGTGATGGCCACGCTGTGGAAGCGCAAAGCAACAGCACAGGAGCAGTACGCCGATCGAACTGGTGAGGACTCTCATGATTCGTCTCGCGCGGGTGAAATGTTTCTCCATTGTGAAAGAAAAAGGGCGCCCATGGTGAGCGCCCTCGAACTGCGCCAAGCCCTTGCCAGGCTCAGAATTCAAAGCGGAAGCCGAACTGGTTGCGGAACGAGGGGTTGGCCGCCGGTGTGTAGCCGGAGACGCCACCAAATTGAGCATTACTCGGACCGTTGCAGTATGACTGGGGAGTGTTGAACGTGCCGTTCGGCGGGAGACCAGCTGCGACGCTCTCTTCGTAGCTGTTGCAGAAGTTCGCCCGGTTGAACAAGTTGTAGAACTCCCAGTCAAGCGCCAGGCGCGCCCTCTCGCCCAGCTTGAATGACTTGTCAACACGAAGATCCATTTCCACATACGGCTTACCGCTCAGAGTGTTGGGCTTGATCATGCTGCATCCAGGGGTTGTGATTGGGTCGGTCACCGTGCTGCCCACGCAAACCCGATCAATGACCACTCGGCCGTCGCCGTCGATATCCGTGCCAGCGAGGAAACTGTAGGGCCGGGCCGACGCCGCCTGGAAGATTGGGGCCAACTGGAAACCCGCGGGCAGCTGGAACACGCCGCTGAAAACGAATCGGCTGCGCTCGTCGAAGTTGGTGCGGTTAAACCCGTTCGGCTGGAATTGCTGCTCAGGCGTTACCGCCAGACCACTGCCGCCGTAAGAAGCCACCGGGAAGCCGCCCCACGATCTCGACCAGGAGAGCACGTAACTTGTCTGGAAGGTCAGGCGGTGGGTCATGCGCTTGCGCAACTGGAAGTTGATCCCATCGTACATCGAGCGGTTGTTGGTACTGTAGTCGTAAAGCTTGTTGAAACGGCCGGCGCCGCAAGTCCCATCCGGGCTGCAAGGCGTCGTGCCCGTCGCAGCATAGACCTGAGAAAATGCATAATCCATCAAACGCGTACCGGTGCCGGCCACGCATCGCGGATCGGCGAGATTTCCCCCAAACGCAGGATCGCAAACAGTGCCGATTACAGGATTCATGTTCAGCACGCGCTCTTCATGCGTGCCCAGGATGTGGTGGTAGTCGACTGAGAAGGCATAGTCAGGAGCCACCTGCCAGGCATATCCAACTGACCATTGCTGCGACCAAGGATCAGTAATTTTGGGATTTGTGATTCGGGGGGTTGCCCCGCCGAGGAGATCGGTTGTTGGCGGCGGCGGGACCGGCAATGGGTCAACGCCGAAGCGGAAGGTACAAGTGTTGACGGGGCCTGTGCCCACAGCCGTGCAACCAAGCCCGGGTGGATTGGATCCCACTGCATCAAACACCGCTTGGTAAATGGTAGGCTGAGACTGCTGAATCGACCAAAGCGTAATGTTCTGGAAGATTTGATCACGCGAGATGCCGTAACCGCCACGAAGCACGTGCTTGCCCGAACCGGTGACGTCCCAGGCGAAGCCAAGACGTGGCTGGAATTCCTTCATGTCGGCCGTGGAGCGCGAGAGATCGCCGCTGTTGCCTACGATCTGCTCGATTCGCTGCGCTCCCGGATCACTGGTGGGAAACCCGGGGCTCGCCATCACTTGTCGCAAATCCCAGATTCCCTTGTTACTGTCCGTCAGACTGCTGCCCAGTTGCGACTGCAGAAAGTTGATATTGGCATCCCAACGCAGCCCAAGGTTCAAGGTCAGGCGCGGTGTCACTTTGTAATCATCCTGATAGTACAACCCGAGGGAATGCCACGGCGGCTGCGCGGTTGAACCGCTACCACCGTTCAGTAGAATCTCCTTTATGGCGCCCGGGGTTTGGAGACCCGCGGGATACGCGCCGCCACTGCCGCCGGTCGCACAGGTATTGTTGGCCATGCAACCCGGATTATCCCAGAAGGTCAGGGTGTAGCCCTCCTGCGAGTAGAAGTACCCACCCATCTTCGCGAAGTAGATCTCGTTCCCGCCGAACTTCATGTTGTGTTTGCCGTGGGTCCAGTTGAAGTCATCGCGGAACTGATACTTTCGAATCAGAGTTTCCTGAGGAACGTTGGCGTTGATGCCGACATTCGAGCCATCGGCAAAAGAGATGTTGGGGTTGGTGACCGTGCCCCCGCCAACCACCGGGTAAGTGAACGTATGAATTGGCGATGCCGGAATGATGTTCACCATATCCTGAAAGTGGAGGTTCAGCGAGTTCACTTTGTTGGGCGCAACCGTCCAGTTGTGGCCGATGGTCAGGTCGTGGAAGTTATTGATGTCCGTATTCGACTGCGTACCGTCGGTGGTGAAAACAGCGCCCAGTTGGTCGTTGGGAGCGGTCCATTTCTGCCGCCCATAGCGTAAAAACATATTCTGCCGATCGTTGATCTTGTAGTCCAGCTTGACTGTCGCCAGGTCGTCAATGTAAGGCGAAGGAAGCGTGGTGACCGGAAAAGCGTAGGGTCCGCCGGGATAGCCCTGGGTGAGGCTCGCAAAGGACGTCAAGTCGGTGAATGCGAATGGGTTTACAACCAGCGAGCCGGGTTCGCGTTTCTGTTCGAAAGCTCCGAAGAAGAAAAACTTGTCCTTGATGACGGGTCCGCCGACCGAGCCGCCGAAGTGATAGCGATGGAACACAGGCTTGGGACATTGGCTGTCGGTGAGGCCCTGGGCTTCGCAGCCTTTCAGGGTAAAATAGTCATTCTTGTTCAGCGAACTGTTCTGGAACAGGCCAAACAGGGAACCGTGCAGCGTATTGGTACCCGATTTGCTGATCACATTTACCACCGCAGCCACTGAATGGCCAGCCTCGGCACTGTAGTGATCGGTGAGCACGTTGAACTCCTGGATGCCCTCCATGGTGAAATTCTGCACCAATCCCCCGACCACCAAGTCCTTGTTGTCGCCGCCGTCGACGTTGGTATCGACTTGGCGGCCATCGCCACCGTTCACGCTGATGTTGCCCACGCGCGACTTTGTGGGATCAAAGCCTTCCGCTTGACGCACGCCAGGAATCAGCGTTTCCAGTCCAGCGAAGTTACGATCCAATATGGGTAGAGACGCGACCTCGGTCGGGGACACGGAACCAACCACCTGTGAACTGGAGGTCTCGATCAATGGCGCTTCGCCGGTCACCTCCAAGACCTCGCTTGCCCCGCCAGGCTTCAGAGTCTGGTTAAGGGTGAGCACTTGGCCGACGAGGAGGGTAATTCCTTTCTGCTCCACGGTCGAGAAGCTTGGGGCCTGCACCCGCATGGTGTACGTCCCGGGCGGCAGCAGTGGCACACTATAGCCACCTGTTTCGTTGGAAACCGTACTGCGGGTAAAATCGGTGGCGGGATTGGTAACGGCAATCTGTGCCTTGGCAACCGCTGCGCCTTGGGTATCGAAGATCGTTCCGTTGATGCTCCCGGTCGTCGTTTGCGCCCAGAGGCAGGCCGCCAGCGTGAACATGAACAGCGATAGCAGAACCAGTTTCTTCATGGGAGGGCTCCTTAGTATCCGGTTGCAGTTTTCTGAGCAAAATTTGTGGACGGCGTCGCGCGAGTACGCCTAGCGACTCACCTCAGCACGTCTGCCAGTTCTTTCACCGGATGGGTGGGCAATATAGCACACGCCGCGCAGCTTGTCTGTGACGACATCACGCGAATTTTACGAGCGCGGAGCTGGAGCAGCCCCCAGGGCCGGAAGCGTGAGCAGCAACACGAAATTGTTAAGCTCGCTTGTCGCACCCCTATCCGCCTGCAGCTGACCTCGGGGGAAACACGATTTCCCCCTTCCTGCCCAGACCCAACTCGCCCGCACTTGGCACCATGGTAACGTCTCAAATTAATTACCTGTTCCGAGCCTATTTCCCTTGTGGTACTCTCGAAAGTACCCCATATTCTCTAGAGTTTGGCTGGGTTTTCTCGTGGCCTTGGTGTCTCCGAGTCAGAAGCCGGGAATCCACATCGCGTGGAAGACAGTCACCTACCGCAGCGTGGCGCTGCTGGTGTTGGCAGTGATGCTGGTTTTCTTTCTCGGTTTGCGTTTGGCGTTTCCCCAGTTCACAGAGAACGGTATCAAGGCCGCCGGCGGCTTTGGGACCCATCTCTTAGAGGCGGTAGCTGGGGCCGCCGGTCCCGCCAAATCCGGCGCCATGAGTTCTCAGCAAGCGCACTTCACCGCCCTGGACGGCGGGGTGCGGGTCAAGAAAGGGAATAGTAGCAGCTGGGTTACAGCCGACTATAGCGTACCGCTGGAAAAGGGCGACGTAGTGCAAACCAGTTCGGAAGGCATGGCCAAGATCGTATTCAATGATGGGACGAACTACACGGTGAAACAGGATTCACTGATCGTGATCGAAGAGAACTCCGCCAATGACCAGCAGCAGACCAATGTTGCCGTGGCGGTGAGCACGGGCACAGTGGATCTGGCCACGGCCACTTACGTGCAGGGTTCAAAGTCGCAGGTGATTGTGGCCGGTGCGACCGCATCCCTGGCCCCGGAAAGTGCGGCCATGGTGCATAATGACCCAAAGGCCGATCAGCATGAGATCCTGGTCAAGAAAGGTACCGGTGACATCACGCGCAATGGCGAGACCGTCCGGCTGGCCGATTGGGAAAAGGTAAACTTCCAGCAGCAGTCGCCGCACATGGACAAGTTGAAGGAGATCGGTCCGCCTACCCCGATTTCCCCGGCGAACATGATGCCGATTTTTGTGTCGAACGATGCCAAGCCGATCGAGTTCTCCTGGACGCCTATGGTCAACGCCAAGGGCTACCGGCTGCGGATTTCGCGCAATCCGTACTTCTCCTCCACCATTGTGGATCGCAGCGTCAACACCGCCGACGTGCTGGTTTCCGGCCTCGAACAGGGAGCCTATTACTGGCTGGTGCAATCCGAAGACGCCAAGGGCAAGGAATCGGTGGAGAGCGAAAAGAACCGTTTTACCATCATTCCCAAAGGACAAGACAACGCGGCCATCAACCTGGACTTGGATCCTTTTATCCAGCACGGCCACGTTCTCGAGTTGACCGGCAAGACCGAGTTGGGAGCCCGCGTGATGGTCAATGGCCGTGAGGTACCATTGATCAGCAACGACGGCAGCTTTCATTACTTTACTCCGCCCCTGCCGCCGGGAGAGAGCGTGATCACCATCACGGCGCAAAACGCCAAGGGCGGGGTCAACACGCTGCAGAAGAAAGTTGTCATTCAATAGCGGGCAGGGGAAGGGTCGGGACTCCGGGGGGGCAGGAACTTTGGTTTGCTGAAGTGGGTTGCAATATCTCATAGAATTAAAGATAGTCCCGATAAACGGAATAACCGGGCAAAACCGGGGCAAAACCGAGTCAGCTAGCGCAGAGCAAAGAGCAGAGAGAAAGTTTCGTATGTCATCGAACGGCTTTCATTCCAGCGCATCACGCTGGCACAACCTGAGGTCGCTGTTCAGCATTTTCTCCAGCGATCTCGCCATCGACCTGGGCACAGCCAACACGCTGGTGTACGCGCGCGGCAAAGGCATCGTGGTGAACGAGCCTTCGATTGTGGCCATCAACAAAAATACCGGCGAAGTCGAGGCCGTGGGCAAAGAAGCGAAGGAAATGCTGGGCCGCACGCCGGGCAACATCGTCGCCATCAAGCCCATGAAAGATGGCGTGATCGCAGATTTCAAAGTCACAGAAAAAATGCTGAACTACTTCATCCAGAAGGCGCACAACCGCAAGATGCTGGTGCACCCGCGCATCGTGATTGGCGTGCCTTCCGAGATCACGCAAGTAGAGAAGCGCGCGGTCATGGACTCCGCCTATCGCGCCAAGGCGAGCGAAGTGCATCTGGTCGAACAAGCCATGGTGGCGGCCATCGGCGCCGGACTTCCCATCACCGAGCCTAGCGGCAACATGGTGGTGGATATTGGCGGCGGCACGACCGATATTGCAGTGATTTCGCTCAGCGGCATCGTCTATTCGCGTTCCGTGCGCATGGCCGGCAACCAGATGGACGAAGCCATCATGAACTATCTCAAACGGAAATATAACCTGCTGATTGGCGAGCGCACGGGTGAGCAGATCAAGATTGAAATCGGTTCCGCGTATCCCCTGGACAAGCCCCTGACCATGGAGATCAAGGGCCGCAACCTGATTGAAGGCGTTCCCAAGACGATTACGGTAGATGACAGCGAGATTCGCGAGGCTCTCAGTGAATGTGTTTCTACGATCATGAATGCCATTCGCGTGGCACTGGAACGTACCCCTCCCGAGCTTTCCGCTGATATCAGCGATCGTGGCATTGTGCTCACGGGCGGAGGCGCGCTGCTGAAGAATCTGGACAAGCGCATCCGCGAGGAAACCGGGTTGCCGGTTTCGATCGCCGATGATCCGCTCTGCAGCGTGGTGCTGGGCACGGGCAAGATGCTGAGCGACTTCAAACTGCTGAGAAAGATTTCGATCGAGTAGAGCCGTCGTTCGTCCGTGGTCGTTCGTCGTGCGCGATTATCCGGGTTCGCCACTCTCTAACCACGCAGTTCGACACCACGTCTGGCCAGCGACGAAGGACCAACGGCGAACGACGTGTTTTGAATCATGGAAAACCTCATCAGCCGCTACCGCAACGTCACCGTTCTGGTGGGGATTTTGTTCGCGCAGGTGGTGGGGCTGGCGGTGCAGGTGCAGCGCACCAGCGAGGATCGATCCACTCGCTTAATCCGCGTCTGGGCCGTGGATGCGGTAACTCCTTTGGAAAAGAGTATTGTCTGGCTTCAGCGAGGCGGCAGCAATCTCTGGCATAGTTACTTTTACTTGCGTGGGGTGAGGCAGGAGAATCGCGAGCTCAAGCAGGAGATCGAGCGCCTCCGGATCGAGGCGGTTCGGCTCAGCGACGACGCGGAACAGGCGCACCGGCTGCAGGCACTCCTGGGGTTCAAGGAGCAGTTTATCTCGCGGACTCTCGCCGCACAGGTGATCGGTTCGAGCGGCAGCGAGCAATCCCGGTCCATCTATATTGATAAAGGCGCACGCGACGGGATCAGGCCGGACATGGCGGTGATCACCGCCGATGGCGTTGTCGGCAAGGTGCTGCGCGTATTCAAGACGACTTCGCAGGTGCTGCTGATCAACGATCAGACCAGCGGCGTGGGAGCGATCCTCGAGAAATCGCGGCTGCAAGGGGTATTGCGGGGGACGCCGGCGGGCGAAGTCGTGCTGGAAAAAGTGATGTCGGATGAGCCGGTCTTGCCCGGGGAAAAGGTGTTGACCAGCGGTGGTGACCAGATTTTTCCCAAAGGCCTGCCCGTGGGGACGGTCACGAAGGTTTCACCGGGCGCGGAACTGTTCCTCAATATTCGGGTGAAACCGGTAGCTAACCTGAGCAAGTTGGAAGAAGTGCTGGTGGTTACGCAGCAGGAACAACGGGAACCTGCAGTAGCGGATACCGGGAAAGTGCGAGCCTCGGACATTCTGGCGCAGCGACTGCCTTCGGTTCCGGACAAACCGGTACAGGACGCGAACAAGCCATCATCTTCCGCAAGTGGATTGAAGAATACGCCGTCAGGTGCGTCGGCTTCCAAACCGGGATTGACGGGAACGGAGATCCCCAAACCAGGCGGCCCTGCAGCCGTAACACCTGGACAAACCGCAACTAGCAACCCGAAGCCGCATGCGGTGTCTGTTGGGCCTGTGATCAAGCCCGTAAGTAGTGCTCCCGCGAACCCGCCAACGGGCGGCACCGACGTGGTGAAGCCGGCAACTGCGCCGAAACACGCATCTCCAGCTGCGAAGGCTCCGGACGAGGCGACCCACCCCCCCGGCAGCGTGCCCGAACCGCAAATTCAACCCGAGCCTCCGCCGGACAAGCCGCAGCCGGAGGATCAACCGCAATAGCGTGCCCATCACTTACACATCGAATGAGCAGGTTGAGGTTTACCGGTTCAGCGTTCCGGCCGCGATCCTGATTCCGCTCACGGCTGTGTTTTTGCAGGCTTTCGTACCCTTGCGGTTGCACTTCTTTTCCATCTTCGATCTGCCGCTGCTGGTCGTAATCTTTTTTGCCGTGGCGCGGCGGAGCCAGGTCACTGGCTTGCTGACCGGCGCCGCCATCGGCCTGTTGCAGGACTCACTCACCGGCCATCCCATCGGGCTGTACGGAATTGCGAAGACTGTCGTGGGATATGGGGCATCGTCCCTGGGTGTGAAGCTGGATGTGGAGAATGCCGGCTCCCGCTTTCTGGTGACACTGTTTTTCTACGTGGCGCACGAGATCGTGTACTTCACGGTGGCCCGCGGGCTGGTGGGATTGACCATGCAGTGGAGCTGGGGACACGAACTGGGCTCGGCATTCGCGAACGCAGCGCTGGCGGTGCCGTTGTTTATCCTGCTGGACCGGTTCAAGCAGAGAACGTAACTCGTATCAGATTTTGGGATCCGCCATGACAAATGCGAACCTGCATTCCTTGGAATGTCAGATTTGCTGTAGTCTGCCGTGGTGAAGTTCCTCCGGCCACGGGCAGTTCTCGGTTTCCAGCCTTTGCACCGCCACCCGTATTCTTTCTCCGTTGCCGGATTCACGCATCCAGATCACTCGAAAGCGGGCCTGGCAGGCGCCGTACTGCAGTCCGATCAGGTCCCCCGAGCGCAGCTGCCGTTCGACTCCGGACAACAAAGCTCCGCTACCACTGAGATTGCGCGCCATAGCGCCCTGTGTGAAGCGCACTCCCTGAGCATCCAAGCCCCAAATCAGCACTTTAAGACTAGATTCGACGCGAAGCTCTCGCCGGCGATCAATCCCGGTTGCCACTATCTCTCATGGAGGAATTTTCGGTATTTGGAGTATGCGCAAGGGAAAAGGAGGTCTCAGTGATGTACGTCTCAAAGTACGAACGAAGGTAACCTTCCCACGGTACGGCAGTGTGCAAGCGCCAGCTTCGCGGATTACAATTGAGTTAACTTCCCGAAAGGACTGATTTCCGGCGTTTTGTTGGAAAATGCTCTCTTGTTGTCATCCCGAGCGTAGTGAGGGATCTGCAGTTCTTCGAATCTCTAGGAAAACTGCAGATTCCTCGTCGCTCCTCTCCTCGGAATGACAATCATTAAGAGTTCTTCCACAAGCGGGCCCCGGCGCCTGACGCTCGACACCCGATGTTCGGCCGCGACGAAAAAGTATCGCCCATCCGCCTGACCGCGGTGCAGTACGTCATCCTGGCCATTTTCTTGGTTTTGGCTTACGGACTGTGGCGGCTGCAGGTGGTGCAGAGCGATTTCTACGCCTCGCTGGCCGAAAAGAATCGCGTCCGCAATGTGCCCATTCTAGCGCCGCGGGGCAAGATTTTCGATCGCGAGGGGCGCATCATTGTGGACAATTACCCGTCGTTCACCGCCCTGTTGCTGCGCGATTCCTCGCGCGATCTCACCGCGGACGCGGACCTCATTGCCCAAGGTCTGCACCTCGATCCTAAGGATCTCAAAGACCGGATTCGGCACTTCGCCACGATGCCACAGTACCAGCCGATTTATCTGAAGGATGACATCACGCCGGATGAGCTGGCTTTTGTCGAATCACATCGCAATGAGTTGCCGGAACTGGATACGATCATGGCTCACCGGCGCCTCTATCCTCGCAATGGCTTCATGGCTCATCTGATCGGTTACGTGGGCGAAGTGAGCGAAGAGATGCTGAACCAGCCGCGCTGGGAGTTCTACAATCCCGGCGATGTGGTGGGGAAGTCGGGTGTGGAGCTGGAGTACAACCAGTTTCTGATGGGCAAGAACGGCTTTCGCCGGGCCGTGGTGAACAGCCGCGGCAGAGAAGTCGGCCGCTTGGATGAAACTCCCGCCGAACCGGGCAAACCGCTCAAGCTGACGGTGGACCTCGACCTGCAGATTGCCGCCGAACAAGCTCTGCAAGGGAGAAATGGGGCCATCGTCGCTATGAACCCGCGGAATGGCGAGATCCTGGCCATGGTGAGTCGGCCCACATTCGATCCCAACGATTTTGCGATACGAGTCTCACGCGATGAGTGGCAGAAGTTGGTGGATGACGAGAATCATCCTTTGTTGAACAAAGCCATACAGGCCCAACTCGCCCCGGGCTCGACCTTTAAGGTCATTATGGCTACTGCGGGTCTGCAAGAGGGCATCGCGCAGGATATGCACGTGGTTTGCAACGGGGGAGCGGTTTTCTATGGCCGCTATTTCAAATGCTGGGTAACGGCTGAGCATCGCACTCACGGTGTCGTGGAAATCAGCAAGGCAATCTATCAATCGTGCGACGTCTTTTTCTACACGCTGGCGGAAAAACTGGGCATTGAGCGGATCGCGAAATACGCCACCATGTTCGGATTGGGGCAGAAAACGGAAATTGACCTGCCGCAGGAAGTCACCGGCCTTATGCCCTCCGAAGAGTGGAAGATTCGCAACTTCAAGCAGAAATGGTATGCGGGCGAAACCATTTCTGTGGGCATCGGGCAGGGCGCGGTGACTGTGACTCCGATCCAATTGGCGCGGGCCATCGGGTCTATCGCCAGCGGAGGGCTCATGGTGCGGCCGCATGTAGCGAATCCGAGCGATTTACCAGCAGGCGTGATCCCCGCTTCGAATGCGCCTGAGCCGATTCCGGTCCCGATTGACCCCCATAACTGGGAGATCATTACGGACGCAATGGCGGGTGTGGTGAATCCCGGCGGCACGGCTCCCAGCGCACATTTGCAAGGGATCGATTTCGCGGGCAAGACCGGGAGCGCGCAGACCATTAGCAATGCCTTGAAGGCCAAACTCGGGGCCAAGGGCAAGACCCAGTTCAAAGACAATGGCTGGTTTGTCGGCGTGGAACCACGCAGAAACCCGGAAATTGTGGTGTGCGCTCTGCTCGAAGAAGGTGAGCACGGTTATCTGGCGGCCCGCACCGTGGCACAAGTGATCAAAGCTTACGTCGAGAAGCAGCGTCGTCAGCCCACGAAGGTAGCAGAAGGCAAGCCGAAGGTGGAAATTGGAGCGGTGTGGAGCTCTGCGACGCCGGACCATTCGGAGAAAGACGAATTGCACGGTGGAAGATTGGTGATTGACGTATCGAAGGCACGAGCGCCGCTTGCAACGGCAGCGCCAGGGGTGAATTGAATATTGAGGAGCGAGTAGCTAGGGGCTAGTAGCTAGGGATGCGCGATGAGCGATTTTCCCAGCTGCTAGCTACTAACTACTGACTACTGACAACTGACAACTGATGTCACGCTACATTTCATTTCGCGACTTTGACTGGGTGCTCTTCATCTTTGTTCTGCTGCTGAGCGCCCTGGGAGTGATAGAAATCCGCAGCGCTACCGCCCACACCAAGTTTGCCGGCGCGCATATCAAGCAACTCTACTGGATCGGAGCCGGGATCTGTTGCATGTTCCTGATGAGCCTTGTGAGTTACCAGGCACTGCTGGACCGGGTGCACTGGATGTACATTGCCGCCATTGCATCACTGATGACGGTAATGATTTTCGGACAGAAGTACCTGGGTGCCCGCCGCTGGATCAAGATGCCAGGCGGATGGCATTTCCAGCCATCCGAGTGGGTAAAGCTGATTCTGATTCTGGCGGTGGCTAAGTATTTCGCCGATCTGCATCAGAGAGAACTTACCTGGCCTGACTTCATTAAGGCCGGAGCCATCGTCAGCGTGCCCATGCTTATGGTGTTGGCCCAGCCTGATCTCGGCACCGCCCTCACCTATCTCCCCATCGCGATCATGGGGCTCTTCCTGGGCGGAGTTCGCCTGAAGCAAGCTCTGGCCGTGGTGCTGCTGGCTGGACTGATGATGCCCATGGCGTGGCATGTGCTGAAACCCTATCAGCGCGAACGGCTTACCAGTTTCCTGCAACCCGAAGCGGATAGTCAGGGCTCCGGGTATCAAGTTATTCAATCCCTGATTGCGGTAGGTTCAGGCGGGCTCTGGGGCAGCAGTGCCGGTTCCCAGACCCATCTGGCGTTTCTTCCCGTTCCCCAGACCGACTTTATCTTTGCCGCCTTTGCCGAAGAGCACGGATTTGTCGGCGCTCTGGGGGTAATGCTGTTATACTTTATTGTGCTGATGCGTTTGACGCAGAATGCGCAGACGGCGCCCGACCGCGCCGGAACATTCGTGGTGATGGGTGTGGTAGCTGTGCTTAGCTTTCACGTCCTGGTCAATGTCGGCATGGTGGTCGGCTTTATGCCGGTCACAGGAATACCTTTACCTTTAATGAGTTATGGCGGGTCTTCCGTCCTGTTTATGTTTCTGGCGCTGGGTATTGTGATGAATGTCCGCATGCGCCGTTTCGTGAACTGAAGCAGGAGGAAGAAAATGAAGGAGTTGCCGCGCTTGCCATGCGCGGTGGAAAACAAGATTACGATCGCCCTCGCGTGAAGAGGGCACTCACCGGCCAGAACAGCAGTTAGGGGCCGGGTAGGATCGAAGCTAGGACGCTGCCGGGCGGGTAACGGCCCCCTCAGATGTGAGAGAGCGGTCACAAACCCAGCAAGCGCAATGCGATAAGTGCAAAAGATTTCCAAGCTTGTGCAACGAGTCCGGTCGCGGAGAAAACTCCGGGGCCAGTGCTGTCCCTTGTGGGGGACGGCCATCGCAACGCTCGATCTTCCCGCCCCTTTGTTGCTCATGTTCCGGTGATCGCTGCAGCCGCTGAGCGGCGCAGACCGGAGTCCGTATGACAAGAGAATTGTTTGTGTCTTCCACTCCTCACGAGACCAAGGTGGGGCTGGTGGAGGACGATCTGCTGGCAGAAATTTATCTGGAGCGCGAGAACGAATACACCCTGGCTGGTTCCATCTACAAAGGCCGCGTAACTCGAGTTCTGCCCGGCATGCAATCCGCATTCGTGGATATTGGCCTGGAGCGCGATGCCTTCCTCTACGTTTCCGACTTCATGGAGTTGCAAGACGAGGACGAAGTAGAGGAGATCCCCGCGAACCGGCAAGCCCCTCCCTATCAGGTGCCGCCACGAGCAGAGGTTCAGCCTGCGGCAGTCGAAGGCGAGAGCGAATCGTCCGCTGCCGCGGCTACAGCGCAGCAACCCGCCGAGGCCGAGCCTCAAGCGCCGGAGAATCGCGAAAAATCTAATGGCGGGGAACACCGCGAGGGCAGTGATGATTGGCGCAGCCGGCGCCGGCGTGGGCGCCGCGGGCAACGCATGCCAGAAACCAAGTTCACTCGGCCAACTGCAGAAGTGGCGGCTGATCGTCCGGAACGCATGGAGCGTGCCGAATACGGCCCGCCACCGGGCTACAAGCCCATCCTGCTGCCGGGCGAATCGATCTCGAAATACCAGCGGCTGGCGCAGGCTCAGGCAGTTCCCTCACCAACAGAGCCAGGCCCACCCGCGTTCCCGGCAACGAACGCCCCCTTTGCTCAAGCCTTTCCCGAGGATGAGCCGTTGTTCGCGAACCCGGACTCTCCCCATCCGGAGCGTCGGGAGGAGACGCGGGAAGTGCCTCGCGCAAAAGGCGCGGCGGTCGGGTCCGCCGACTGGGATCGCGAACAGAAAAGGCTGCACCGGATGAATGTAGCCGCAACGTTCGGTGGAGTGGAGGCGGAAGAAAAACAACAAGAGGCTGGAGAAACCGGCGACGTAGACGGCGACCGTGCCGCCACGCCCGAACGCTCCAATCGAGATTTTCAAACTTCGCCCGTTGCCTCCGCGGGGACAGTGGAGGAGGAGGAGATCGAAGAGGAAGAAACCGATATCGCTTCCTACGTGGAGGATATCGAGGAAGACGCGGCGTTCGAGGAAGAAGAACTGGAAGAGGAGACTCGAGCGGCCGAGGATTATCGTGAAGCCGCCGTAAGCGATATCGCAGCGTCCAGCGAGCCGGTGGCCGGCCCGCTCGAAACTGGCATTGCCGAACCCTTTGCCGCTGCGCAAGAAAACGCAGTGGAAGAAGAAGTGGATGAAGTTGTGGCCGAGCAGGAGGAAAAGGAAGCGGAGGAAGCTGAACTGGAAGAGGCCCAAGCCGAGGCCGAAGCTCTCCTCGACGCGGAGGCTCGGGGCGATGGGACGGCGGAGGCTCGGGCTGAAGTTCGCGCCCCTGCCGGCACAGCCGCCTACACCCAGCGCGCACCGCGTCCTGGCTTCGACCGCCGGGGTCCGCGAGGGCGGCGCGGGGGACGACGCTTCCGCCGCCGTGAGCCCCAAAACGTGCCACAGATTACCGACTTGTTGAAGGAAGGCCAGGAAATCCTGGTGCAGATCGCCAAAGAACCCATCGGCAAGAAAGGCGCCCGCATTACCAGTCATATCGCGCTGCCCGGACGCTTCCTGGTGTACATGCCGACCGTGAACCACACCGGTGTTTCCCGAAAGATTTCTTCCGAGGAGGAACGGCAGCGGCTGAAACATATCATCATCAGCGAGCGCGACAACGGGCACGGAGGTTTCATCGTACGCACCGCCGCGCAAGGCGCATCCGAAGAGGAACTGCGCGCCGACATTCGCTTCCTGAAGAATCTCTGGTCCGAGATCAAAGCCCGCGCCGAGAGCGGCAAAGCGCCGGCCTTGATCTATCACGATCTCAATGTGGTCGAACGCATTCTCCGCGACCAGGTCACTTCGGATTTCTCCGCCATTTGGGTGGACACGGAACAGGAATATGAACGCATCCTGCGCTTTGCCAACCGCTTTCAGCCGCCGCTGATAAAGCGAGTGAAGCTCTACAGCAAGGAAGTCCCGCTCTTCGAGCAGTTCGGGTTATCTGACGAGATCAACAAGGCGCTCAAGTCCAAGGTTTGGTTAAAGAGCGGCGGATACATCGTCATCAACCAGGCTGAAGCTCTGGTCGCCATCGATGTGAACACCGGCAAGTATGTTGGCAAGACCGCTCGCCTCGAAGATACCATCGTCAAAACCAACGTAGACGCCATCAAGGAGATCGTTCGCCAAGTCCGTCTGCGCGATCTGGGCGGGATCATCATCATCGACTTCATCGACATGGACGAGCGCCGCAACCGGCAGAAAGTCATGCAGGCGCTGGAAGAGGCTCTGCGCAGCGATCGCGCTCCATCCAAGGTTCTGCAGTTCAATGATTTCGGCTTGGTCGCCATTACCCGCAAACGGGTGAAGCAATCGCTGGAGCGGACCATTGGCTCGCCCTGTCCGTATTGCCAGGCCACGGGCTTCGTGAAGTCGGTGCCTACGGTGTGCGATGAGATTTACGTCGAGATGCGCAAACTGGCCAAGCACCTGGAGCACTCCGATGTTATGCTGCGCGTCAATCCCGAGATCGCCAAGGCGCTAAAGTCTAACAACGGCCGCTATCTCACCGAGATGGAAGAACTGACTAAGAAGACCGTGATCGTGAAGAGCGATCCCGCGCTGCACCAGGAGCAGTTCGACATTAACTAGCCGTCGGCTTTCAGCTCTTAACTCAGAGGACGGGCATCTCGCCCGTCCTTTCGGAACCGGGAGAATTAATTCGTTTCTTTTCTCATTTCTGTTGTTTGCATTGTCTGGTTGAGTCCAGTTCCCAGAAAGCTTTCTTCAGCAGCGTAATTCTCAGGTCGTGTAATGGCCTGATAACAACAGTTATTCACTAAGCTTCAAAACGCCCGCCGGCTGTGATTCACTACGGACTTTTCTTACCCTATCGCCGAGAGCCGCGCCCGAACGCGTAAAGATTGCCATCCAGAGAGGTGACGTAGACGATTCCGTTTGCGATAGCGGGTGAGGAAGTCACATACCAGCCCGTGGCGTAACTCCACAGCAGGTTGCCAGTTTTCGCGTTCAACGCGTATACGTTATCATTCATCGAGCCAACGTATACAACTCCGTTCGCCACTGCGGGAGCGGAAGATATGCCGCCAACTGGATAGCTCCACAGAAGGGCACCTGTGCTGGCATTGAGCGCGTTCATGCTGCCGTCGAGGCCAATGTACACCACTCCGTTCGCCACTGCGGGTGAGGAATACACGGCATAGCGCGCGGAGTAGGTCCACAGAACGTTCCCGTTCGTGGCATTCAGTGCATAAACGGCTCCCTCCTCGGAACCCACATACACCACTCCATTCGCTACTATAGGTGCGGACTCCACGCCGCCGGTTGCATAGCTCCAGAGTTTTGCTCCGGTTTGGGCGTTCAGCGCGTACAGGTTTCCGTCGTTCGATCCAACATAAACCACTCCATTCGCGACCGTAGGGCAATCCACCCAGTCGCCTGTAGCGTAACTCCAGAGGTTTTTCCCAGTCCTTGCATTAAGGGCATACACGTGTGCGTCCCGTGAGCCGACATACACTACGCCATTGGCGACGGCGGGCGAACTCACCCAACCGCCAGTCGCGAAGCTCCATAACTTGGCTCCGTCGGCAGCTTTGAGGGCATACACTTCGCTGTCAGGAGTAGCGGAGCCGACATAAACGACGCCGTCTGCCACGGCTGGCGAATTCACCACATAACCGCCGGTAAGATGGCTCCACAGAGGGGTCCCGGTGTTGGCGTTCAGCGCGAACACATAATCGTTGTTGGAACCCACGAAGACCACCCCATCAACAACGACGGGTGAGGAATTCGAGCCATCGCCTGTGGCGAAGCTAAACTTCATCCCAAGCCGACCGACGGTGCGAGGATTTAACGAATTCTCATAGGGGTTTAGTCGCGTGCCATCAGAATCGAAATCGAATTGACTCCAATTCGTCCGCACCAAGAACGGCTCTTGGGCACCCTTATTTTTGTTCTGTTCCACAGCCGTAACCCAATGTTTGCCGGGACGAGCCGTTGACGGTGCGCCGATTTCAATTTTCTGAAAGGCTCCTTGCCTGTTGGTGATGACCAGCGCCTCATCCTTAGTATCAAAATAAATATTCACCGCGCCATCGGGTTCAAATCCACGACCCGATACCAGAATGCGACTCGTCGGTGGTCCAACTTTCTTAGAGAGAACGATGGAAGGCGTGGCGCTGGCTGTCCCGCAGAGCAGCAAACACACGAATAGAGGAACAGCGACCAAGATATTTGGCTGAGAGCCTTTCCGGAAATTGCTCATATTTCCATCCTTCTGAGCGGAGACTGGGCCCCCGGTCCGGGGAAACGTGCTTGAGTCGGTCGGAGTAAGCTTGTCTGACTCCTTGTCCTTTGTCAACTATGCAAATTGTTGGAGCTCTGGCGGGCGATTGCTGGCGATAGATCCCATGGGCCTGCGGCCCACCAAAGGACATGAACCGCATCCGCTTCCAAGTGTCATCCTGAGCCCAGCTGCGCCAATCGCGCCGCGAAGTCGAAGTTGAGGCGTCTAGCGGGCGTCCGGGCCCGCTGCCGAAATCCCGAGCGCAGCCGAGGGAGCTATGCCGCAGCTATTTCGCCAACACTACTCCAACTGTGGCAAATCCTCTCGATGAACTCAACCTCGCGATCCGAATTCCCTCTCACACCGATGCCGCAAGACGCACAATAGGGGCCTTTCGACTGCGCGATGGCTTTCGCAGACGAAAGCCATCGGCTCCGCTCAAGGTGACAATTTCTGCGGCGGCTTCGACACAGCGGAGTCGAAGGGTCCGCCCTCCGGAGCATAGTTCGGCGTGCGAGAGCGTGCGGGTTTGACAAAGGCCCATATGAATGTCACACTAGCTATGTACATAGCGTATGCCCATCAAACGAGCCCACATTTTGCTTCCTGACGATTTGCTGCGGGAGATCGACGCCCTCGTCGGCCCTCGAGGCCGCAGCGCCTTCCTGGTGGAAACCGCCCGCAACGAAGTGCGCCGCCAAAAACTGCTGCAGTTCTTGCAGAGTGAGAACTCTGGCTGGACGGAAAAGAATCATCCTGAACTCGCCGGCGGAGCTGCTTCGTGGGTTCGCAAGTTGCGAACCGAGAGCGAAGCCCGCCACACCGCCAGGAAGCGCGCTCGTACCCGCTAATGCGCCTGCTACTCGATACCTCGGTGCTGATTGATGTCCTGCGCCGCCGCCGCGGGCGCCGTGAACTGCTGGTGGAACTTGTCCGCAGCGGACATATCCTCGCCACCACTGCACTGAACGTGGCTGAGGTGTATGCGGGCATGCGGCCGGGAGAGGAGGAGCAAACCGCGGCTTTCCTCGATGCCCTCGATTGCTATGAGCTAACCAGAACCGCGGCACGGCTTGCCGGAACTTTGAAGAATAAGTGGGCGAGAAAAGGCCGGACGCTCACCCTGGCCGATACCATCATTGCAGCCATCGCGCTTGAGCGCCGCTGCACCTTGATGACCGACAACCGCAAGGACTTCCCCATGCCAGAGCTTGAACAATATATTCTGCCCGAGCAATAGCCATCCAGGTGGCGGGTAGGGGTTCTTTGCGACGCAAGAATCGCGCGTTTGGCTCGCTTCCCTATCAAACTGAGCCACTACCGGGTCGCATCTCTTTGCAAGCGACCCTCGGTTCGAATCCAGTTTCTAGTTCGCACTGGCGCCGGCGCTCTTGAGCGCGGGAGCGGCCATCAGCGCGCTCTCGGCACGCTCTGAGCAGTCGCGCAGCTTTTCCAGCGAGACTTGGAGTGCGCTTACTTCCATGCCGCTGGCGTGTTGCCCGGCCAGCGCCATCAACCGTCCGGCACTCTGGCTCACGGTGTGACCGATTTCCAGCAGCACGGCCAGAGCGTCCGCGTGCAGTTTCCACAAAGATTGAGAATTCTCGGCGCGCCGGAGTTCCTCCAGTTCCGTTGTCGTGCGGGCGACCATGGCGACCAGGCGCAACAGCACCCGCGCCACTCCCGATCGAATGCTCTTCTCCTCCGGGAAATCGGCGCTATAAGCGTCTGCTTCAGCTGAAGTCAGTGTGAGGTTGAAAAAGCGCATGGGGACGACCTGGCGGAATCTCGGGTCCGCCGCGCGAACAAAGGCGCGAATGGAATCCTCGATTCGCAGCAGCTTGCCTTCCTCCGTCGAAATCTGCTGCGGAGTCACCGCCAAACGCATAGCCGGCACATCCGCCACAGGACGCCAGGAGAACGCTTTCGCGGGCGGGGCGCTATCGGCCTTGGCGGCGTGCGAACGGACCAGCCGCGGTGTCAGGCGAATGGGCGGATGCTGCTCCAGAGTTTTTCGCAGCTCGGATACTCGCTGGAACTTTACCAAAGCCGTGCCGTAGTCGATCCTCAGCAGTTCGCTTTCCTCCAGCGCCGCCACATGCTCGACCGTAACATCCACGCCGTCCACCGTGCCCAGAATGCTGCCACCTTGTTCGTCGAGTGCTTCGGCGAAGGTCTTGATCTCGGCCGCCGCGCGATGGAACAAGTGGTCAAATTTTCTTCCGAACAAAACGTTGTACGGAGCAATCGTGGCCAAAACGCTGGGATGGTAGAAGGAAGCATCGAGCGACTGCTTGAGTTCACGGGCGCGGGGAATGATGCCCGAGTTCAGCAACGTGTCAAGACTGCCGGAGCTTTCCGCTTCTTGCCGCAGGCGATCGAACTGGCGCAGCAATTGTAATTGCTCCTCGGACAAGGCGGGGGTATCGCTGTCAGCGAGGATTTCAATCATCGCGATCTCGAAGGGCGCGAGCGGAAGGGAACCGTCGAGGCCGTATCCGCGGCGCTCCCACTGGCCGGGAACGCGGGGATGGCGATACAGAAAGGTGGCGATCAGGTCCGCCTTGTCGCGATTGGCATCGCTCAGATCTTTCTTGCGGGTGAGATAGCGGAGCATGGCTTCGGCGATCTCCGCGTCGGTATCGGGGGTGAACGCGCGGCGCAACATGGCGGGCGAAATGGCCATGTCGAGCAAGCGCAGCCAGCGGCGCATGCTGGACAGAGTTTCCAGAACGTTGCCACCGCTCTCTTGCAGCGAGACAACCTCGAGTCCGGCTGGGACGGGAACCTCGCCGCCGACAGGCTCCTGCAGGAGCTTCTCGTAGAAGCCCTGGACGGTGGCCAGGATAGCTAACTCCCACTTCAGATCCTCGACCAAGTTCGCTCCGGCAGACCAGTCCCTTTGGATTTAGGGGAGGGCAAGGCTAGTTAAAACCAAGCCGGGTCGGAGTACAAGCCTCTCTTCGGGTCAGGGCACCAACTCGATAATGGACAGGGCTGGAGGTACCGTGGTGTTCCACGTGGAACATTCGGGAAATGCGGTGAGTGTTCCACGTGGAACATCCCAAAATGGGAAACCATTGATTCGGCGCGTTTTAGACGTGACAGCAGGCCTCGATGTGGCGAGTTGCGATACCTACAAAAGTAGACTTGACAAGTTATTGCGAAAGCCTGGCCACCCGGCCTCATACGTCATGTCCGCAAAGAGATTCACAATCCCCGGAATGAGGACGAACTTGAGCGCGTTAGAAGAGGACAAGGACTGCTCTTATTTCATAGATCACACATAATCGAAAAGGGTCATGAACCCAAAATCCATGTGCAGTTGCTGGTGGCAGTGGAATAAGGTCATTCCCGGGTTGTCGGCGATAAAGTCGATTTCGGCCTCCTGGTAACCGCCCAGCATGACCACGTCTCTCAGGATTCCGGATGTGGCCTTTCCCGCCAGGCGCGTGAGTTCAAAGCTGTGCCGGTGCAGATGGATGGGATGGATGTCGTCACTGGCATTGCGCATGCGGATTCGATATCGCTTGCCTTCTTTCAAATGAAATGAGGCGGGGGCCATTTCATTGCTCATCGGATAAGCCACTCCGTTGATCGTCCATCGGTTGAAGCCTTCTTCGGCGGCGTTGTCCTTGGCAAAGATCATCTCGAAGGTTTCGTCCGGCGATGCGGCACTTACACCCGGCTCCGCGAATAACCCGTAGTCCCACCGGTTGGGCGGCGGTGCAATCCATTCTCCCTTGCCCTTGGCGCCCGCGTATTCGATGACGATTCCCATGCCGTGCTGACGATCATCATCCGCCAGATCGCCCATGATCCAGACTCCAGGATGCTTCATTTCAACAATGGCAGAGACCCGTTCGGCTGTGCCCAACCAGAGTACGGGAACCGTCGCCGGATTGGGTACAGGATTTCCGTCCAACGCCACGACATGGAAGGAATGACCCGGCAGGGCAAGGCTGCGAATTTCGGTCGCGCTTCCATTCAACACATGGAATAAGACTCGTTCTCCCTGCTTTACGCGGATAGGCTCCGCATGGTGCAGCATCCGGCCATTGATCGTAAAAGAGCCGTAACCGACTTCGTATCCGTGCGGCATACCCTTGGCGAGAGAAGCCTTCATGGCCGACTCGCCTTGCTCTTCGAGCGCCTTCGCCTTAATTGGCGGCAGGAAGTTCTGGGCCATGTCTCCACCGCGGCTGAAGGTTGGCTCAAATTCCTTCAGCACGAGGAAGACCTCTCGGTCATAGTTGCCTGGCTCATGCTTTGGCTCGATGTATACGGGGCCCACTTCGCCGCCGTACTGTCCGGCGTACAGATTCGCTCCCGCTCGATTGTGGGTGTGATAAAAACGAAATCCTGTCGGCCGCGGACTGAACAGGATCCTGCGTTTACCAAGTGCAGGAATAAAGGGTGTGCCCTCTTCGGCCGCTCCATCCACGTCAACCGGCACCATCTGGCCGTGCCAATGCAGTTGTTCTGGCACATCCGTGTCGTTGTAGACATCTACTGTGACTTGCTGGCCTTCCCGAAAGCGAAGCAGGGGTCCTGGGAATTGCCCGTTGTAAGTAGTGGCCGAGATGATGCGGTTGGGCGCGATCTCAATCGGAGAGGTTTTGATGTGCAACGTATAGTCCGGAGAAGCAGGCTCGGACGAAGCAGCAGGTGAGTCGTTGCCCGGTATGGAAATGCCTGATTCAGCGGCGCCAATGCCAGAGGGCAGGAAAACCGCTCCGGCAGTTAGACCCGCTGCTTTTAGAAAGCGGCGCCTGGACTCGGACAATCCGTTCATGGAGTCTCCTTGATAATCCTGACACAGGCCTGCGATGCACCTCAGTCACCACATCCGTGCTGGGCACGCCTTGCATCAACAGACCAACTCCCACCAGTTGCTGAGATAAGAAAAACCAAGCAGCAGAACATGGCAAAGTCGGTGCGCGCGTCGCTAACCATGTACCAGAAACCCTGGTTTGCGCGAAACAACTCCGGCACCTTTGTGGTAGCAATCGCGGTCGTGATCACGATCAGCAGCGGGATGGACACGAGTCTCGTCCCCAGTCCCAGTAAGAGTAGAAAACCACAGAGAACCTCGAAGGTACCCACAAAATGGGCCGTGAACGACGGATGTGAGAATCCGATCCTTGTGAAGCGAACCACGCCCATGTTGGGATCGATATATTTCAGAATGCCCTGGGTAAAGAAGATCAACCCCACCGCAATACGAATCAGCAGCACACTGCGCGGGCCCTCTCCGGGTTTGAGGAGAAACCGCAAGATTGTGTTCAAAGGCCACCTCAGTCCAGCTCTGTAGCACACGATTCATTTTGACGCTGCCAGAGCGGACTCTGTTTGCGTGTTGGTCAGATTGTAGCCAAAGAAGCAGCTCCATTCGAGATCAGGGGATCTGTGCTACCTCCTGCCCTTCAAAACATCTTGACTCTGGAATGCATTCCGGGCTTGATAATTCCTATGGTGCAAAGCAGAGGTTCCAAAATTCTTTACTCTGGGGGGCTGGCCAAGGCGGCCGGATTGAGTCCAGACACGATTCGACACTATGAAAAGATCGGCGTTCTGCCACCAGCCTCGCGGACAGAGTCTGGCTACCGCGTCTATCCCGCGAGCGCAGTGGAAAGAGTGCTTGTGGTGCAAAGGGCGCTTCGGATCGGTTTCACTCTGGTTGAGCTGGCTGAAGTCCTGAAAGCTCGTGACGCAGGGGGCGCTCCCTGCCGCCGCGTGTACCAGCTTGCCCAAGAAAAGCTCAAGGGCATCGAAGCAGATATTGAGGCGCTGAAGCGCACAAAACGATGTGTGCAGAAGGTATTGGCAGATTGGGAACACCGCACTCAGAGTGCGGGCGCGGGTCAGCAGTCGCACTTGCTGTATTCGCTGGGTGACGCAGTAAAGAACTCTGGCAAAAGAGTAAATCAGTTTCGGAGGAGAAACAGGCCATGAAAGCAGTAATCACACTTCTTCTATTCAGCGGGCTGCAATTGGCAGCACAAGACATGCAGTCTTGCCCGATGCACAAAGAACACATGAAAGCGGCTTCACAGCATCAGGCGGATGTGGAAAAAAACGGTGATGAGGCGATGGGATTTCCACATGACAAGACCACTCATCATTTCCGCTTGTACCCGGACGGTGGGGCCATTGAAGTGACGGCCAATGACAGCAAGGATTCCCAAAACATGCAGGCGATCCGCTCCCATCTGAGGCGCATTGTCACAATGTTCTCCAGCGGGGAATTCTCCGTTCCCATGTTTGTCCATGATCAGGTACCGCCCGGCGTTCCTGTGATGAAAGACAAACACGCTGAGATTTCTTATACCTTCGAAGAGTTGCCTGCAGGCGGCAAAGTGCGTATTAAGACAACAAATCCCGACGCGCTGAAAGCAATCCATGATTTTCTTCGGTTTCAGATCGAAGACCACCACACGGGAGACACCACTGAGATAGGGCCTGCGTAAGCTAAATTGCCAGCGCCACTGCCACAATGCGCTGCTAGATTCTCCGCGCGGTTTCGGATTAGGCAGGGATTCTGTACGCGTTTGCTGCTGCTGAATGAAGCCCACATGTGTCTTCTTCTAGATCATTTCGCAGAGGTATCGCTTTGGAAGTAGTGTTCCATCATTTCGCATGACCATTGGGTAGTGGTGCAGTTTGATAAGGAAGCGAGCCGAACGCGCGATTGTGGCGTCGCAAAGGACGCGACGCTTCGCGCGGCTCGCCCAGATCCCTCGCTT
>Ga0209415_10000204_pt1 | contig 100412 bp, 95 predicted proteins | sample PeaSoiSIISIP2007_FD_187696 | JGI IMG/M metagenome (GOLD analysis project Ga0209415, IMG submission 187696) | Peat soil microbial communities from Weissenstadt, Germany - SII-SIP-2007 (SPAdes) (version 2) | ecosystem: Environmental > Terrestrial > Soil > Wetlands > Peat | place: Germany...
CAACAACGTGCAGTTCAAATGGACTTCGGCTTCGCCGAAGGCTCTTGACAAGAAGCGCTTCTTCAGGAACGGCGATCGGCGTGTTCTCCGGCCTCTCAGCAGGGACCGTCAAACAGCGCAAACGTTACCGGTCGCGGCACTAGCTGAGCCGACCCGCGCGTGCGTCGACGAGCATCGACTCGAGCGAGGCGCGCAGCGCCTCCTTCGCCGACATCTCGTTCTTCCAGCCGAGGGCGCGGATCCGGTCGGTGTTGAGGCGCACGATCGGCACGTCGCCCTTCCATCCTCGGTCGCCGCCGGTGTACTCGAAGGTCGTCGCGCCGGGCGGGCACCCGACGACGTCGAGTGCGAGCTCGGCGATCTCTCGCACCGTGATGTAGTCCCCGGTCGCCACGTTGAAGACCGCGAAGGGGGTCGGCCCCTCCCTCGCCGCCAGGAAGACGGCGTTCAAGATGTCCTGCACGTGGACGTAGGACTTGCTCTGCGAGCCGTCCCCGAGGATGCGCAGCCGGCTCGGATCCTCCAAGAGGCGGTGGACGAAGTCGAAGCCGACGCCGTGGGTCTGGCGCGGGCCGACGACGTTGCCGAAGCGGAACACGCAGCCGGAAAGGTCGAACATGTAGCAGTAGGCCGAGATGAGCGCCTCGCCGGCGAGCTTGCTCGCGCCGTAGGTCGAGACCGGCACCAGCGGGCCGTAGTCCTCGTACGCCTCGACCTCGCCGAGCTCCCCGTACACGCCGCTCCCGGACGCGTAGAGGATGCGACGTGCGCCGGAACGGCGCATCGCCTCGACGACGTGGTGGGTGAGCAGGGTGCCCTCGTCAAAGTCGACCGCGGGCTCGGTCATCGCCCGGGCGATGTCCGGGTTGGAGGCCAGGTGGACGACCGCGCTGTGGCCCTCCATAGAACGGGTCAGCGCGTCCAGGTCCCCGACGTCGGAGCGGATCACCGTGAGCCTCGGGTCGTCCTGGTGCGAGCTGAGATGCCACTCGCGGCCCGAGGAGAAGTTGTCGTAGACGGTCACACGCTCTGTCGCCGGATCGCCGAGGAGCCGGTCGACGCAGTGGCCGCCGATGAACCCTGCGCCGCCGACGACGATGACGCGGCGCAGCTCCGACGATCCCCCGGACGGGGCAGGGCTCAACGAACGGACTCCCATTTCGTCGCCACTCTCGCCAGGGCCGGGTGGGTGACGAGCAGGTGCCAGACCACCGCGGCCAGCCCCTCTGTGTGCGGGGTCACGTGGTCGGCGTAGAGCGGCGGGATCACCACGCAGGCGTTTGCGACCTTGGCGGTGTAGCCGCCGTCGCGTCCGACGACCCCGAAGATGGAGGCCCGCCGCTCCTGGGCGAGCTCGAGCGCCCGCACGATGTTCGTCGAGACGCCCCGCTCGGCGTCACCGCCGCCGACGGAGAAGACCAGCACGCCGTCGCGCTCGGACAGGCGCGAGCCCCGCAGCCACTCGACGAACGTCGTGTCCCAGCCCTCGTCGTTGGCGCGCGCCGTCAGCTCGGAGACGTTGTCGGTGGGGGTGTACGCCTCGAAGCCGCAGATCTTGCGGAAGTCGTTCACCGCATGGGAGGCGTGGCCGGCGGAGCCGCCCACGCCGAGGAGGAACAGGCGTCCGCCCCGCTCGCGTACCGCGGCCAGCCCCTCGGCGCAGCGCTCGATCGTGCTCGGGTCGACCGACCCGAGGACCTCGATCGATTCCGCGACGAACTGCTCGGCGAACGTCATCGTGCTTGCCTCCCTCGGTCCTGGTTCCGCAGCGCCGCGCCGGCGCCGACCCGACGGCGCCGGAGCACGCGAAATGGCTGATCGCCGCCGCCGGTCACCTCGACTAGCAAAGCACACGGGCGCTCACGCGCGATCCCGGCAGGCGACACTGGCCACCCGCCGGAGCGTCGAGGCAGGTGACACGGGGCCACCCACGGCGCGGTCGGGGGCGCAGATCGCGTCGGACCAGGCAGCGGGCCCCGTCGCGCGGAGTCGGGACGTCAGGAGTTGTTACTATGCGCATAGGAGAAATCCCCCGCCGCCCTCGTCGGGCGAGTCTCACAGGAACGGAGTTGGACAGCGCGATGACGACAACGCAGATCGACCTCGGCAAGTACCAGCTCGGCTGGAGCGACGTGGAGGATTACGTCTTCAAGCCGCGAAAGGGTCTTGACGAGAGCATCATCCGTGAGATGTCGGCGATGAAGAAGGAGCCTGAGTGGATGCTCAAGTTCCGTCTCCGGGCGTACCGGCACTTCCTCGACAAGCCGATGGTGCCCTGGTTCGCCGACAAGATGCCTGACCTGGACTTTCAGGACATCTTCTACTACATCAAGCCGATCGACAAGCAGGTCGACGCCTGGGAGCAGCTCCCGGAGTCGGTGAAGAACACCTACGAGAAGCTCGGGATCCCCGAGGCGGAGCGCAAGTACCTGGCCGGCGTCACCGCGCAGTACGAGTCCGAGGTCGTCTACCACCGCAACCGCGACGACCTCGCCAAGCAGGGCGTCCTGTTCACCGACATGGACACGGCGGTTCGCGAGTACCCCGAGATCGTGCGGCGCTGGTTCGGCAGGATCATCCCGCCGAACGACAACAAGTTCGCCGCCCTGAACTCGGCCGTCTGGTCGGGCGGCTCGTTCATCTACGTCCCGCCGGGCGTGAAGGTCGACATGCCGCTCCAGGCCTACTTCCGCATCAACGCGGAGAACATGGGCCAGTTCGAACGGACGCTGATCATCGCCGACGAGGGCGCCCAGGTGCACTACGTGGAGGGCTGCTCGGCCCCCGTCTACTCGTCGGATTCGCTCCACTCGGCGGTCGTCGAGCTGGTGGCGCTGCCGGGGAGCCGGATCACCTACACGACCATCCAGAACTGGTCGTCGAACGTCTACAACCTCGTCACCAAGCGCGCGCGCGCCGAGGCCGAGGCCCACGTCGAGTGGATCGACGGGAACATCGGCTCGCGCCTGACCATGAAGTACCCGTCCGTCTACCTGATGGGCCCGAAGGCCTCGGGCGAGGTGCTGTCGGTCGCCTACGCCGGGGCGGGCCAGGTCCAGGACACCGGGGCGAAGATGGTCCACAGCGCGCCCGAGACGACGTCCACGATCGTGTCGAAGTCGATCTGCAAGGACGGCGGGATCACCACCTACCGCGGCAAGGTGCACGTCGACAAGGACGCCAAGCACTCGAAGTCCTTCGTTCGCTGCGACGCCCTCATTCTCGACGAGGAGTCCGTCTCCGAGACCAAGCCGTACATGGAGGTGGGCGAGCGCGACGCTCAGATCGGCCACGAGGCGACCGTCTCCAAGGTCGGCGACGACCAGCTCTTCTACCTGATGAGCCGTGGCCTCTCGGAGGTCCAGGCGACCAGCATGATCGTGAACGGCTTCATCGAGCCGATCACGCGCACGCTCCCGATGGAGTACGCAGTGGAGTGGAGCCGGTTGATCGAGCTCCAGATGGAGGGCGCGGTCGGTTGACCGCGCCGTGGAGGCTCCGGGAAGGCATCCCCGGGGTACGAAGTTCTGCGGGAGGTCGAAGCACCGGTGCCGATGCGCGAGGAGTGCAAGCACTTTCAGTCGAGGACGTACGCGTCTGGAGAGGTCGCGCGCTTTTGCACCCTTGACCTCGCGCCCGAGGCGCCGTGGCGCTGCCCGGACAACTGCCCCCGCTACGAGCGTCGCCTCGCCGACGCGACGTGGAGCCACGGCAGCCTGGTCGAGCCGCCGGTCGAGGAGGAGCCGGACGAGCCCGGCCCAGAGATCGCCAAGCTGCTCGACGAGGCTGAGGATATCGTGACCGCCGTCGAGCCCGAGGCGCTCGCCGAGGCCAACCGGCGCGAGGCCGAAGCTGCCCGTCGCCAGGCCGGAGGCGGTGGCCTGCGGCGTCTCTTCCGTCGCCTCGGCCGCCGGCAGCGACCGTCCGGGGGCGGATTCGGAGGACGGCGCTGAGCACGGATCGCTTCACCCCGTCGGCCGCGCGCGCCCTGCCGGGCCCGGCCTGGCTCGTCGAGCGGCGGGCCGTCGCCGCCGAGCAGTTTGTGGCGAGCCGGCTCCCGACCGACCGCGAGGAGGACTGGCGCTACAGCCGCATCGCGGACCTGGACCTCGCGGCCTTCTCGCCGCCCGCGGCCGCCGGCGCCCCGTCGCCGGTGCTCTCCGACGACGCGTCGGCCTTTCTCGACGCGATCGGGACCCGCGGAGGCTCGCTCGTCACCCTCGACGGCGCCTGCCTCGTCGAGCTCGGTCCGGAGGCTGCCGGCCTCGGCGTCCGCGTCGACATGCTCGACCGCCTCGACGCGGCGCCGCCCCGCTACGGCGACCTGCTGGCCGAGGACGCCGACGCGTTCACCTTCCTGGCCGAGGCGTTCGCCGCCTCCCCGGTCGTGGTCACGGTGCCGCCCCGCGTCCGCCTGGAGGCGCCGATCGTCGTCGTCCACCAGCTCGGCCCGGCCTCGGCGGGCCGCCTGTCCTGCCCGCGCACGTTCGTTTCGCTCGGCGAGCTGGCCGAGGTCACCGTGGTCGAGCTGCTCGTCTCCGGCGACGAGGAGCTGCTCGTCGTGCCGGCGACGGAGCTGGACCTGGCCGACGGGGCCCGCTGCACCTACCTCGGCGTCCAGCAGCTCGGCAGGCGGGCCTGGCAGCTCGGCTACCAGGCGAGCCGTCTCGGGCGCGACGCGGTGCTGCACACCTTCATCGCCGCCCTCGGCGGCGCCTACGCCCGGGTCTGCACGCGCTCGACGCTCGCGGGTGACGCCAGCGAGAGCCAGATGCTCGCCATCTACTTCGGCGACGGGGACCAGACGCAGGACTTCCGGACCTTCCAGGAGCACGTGGCGCCGCGCACCCGAAGCGAGCTCGTGTTCAAGGGCGCCGTCGCGGACCGGGCGCGCTCGGTCTACAGCGGCCTCGTCCACATGCACAAGGGCGCACGCCGCGCCGACGCCTCGCAGACGAACCGCAACCTCGTCCTCTCGGAGGACGCGCACGCCGACTCCGTGCCGAACCTCGACATCGAGGAGAACGACGTGCGCTGCAGCCACGCCTCGGCGGTCGGCCCGGTCGACTCCGAGCAGCGCTTCTACCTCGAGTCGCGCGGGATCCCGCCGGAGGTCGCCGAGCGGCTGATCCTCCTCGGCTTCTTCGAGGACCTGCTCGTCCGCTCGCCCCACCAGGGCTACGCCGCCTACCTGCACGACATCGTCTCGGCCCGGGTGACCGCCGCGGCCACCTCGGCCCCGGCCGGCGCAGCGGTCGAGACCACCGACGGCCTCACCGTGGAGCAGGCGTGAGCCCCCGTCGGGTCGCGCTGTGCCCGGCCGAGGAGCTGAAGGTCGGCGACGCCCGCCGCTTCGAGGTCGAGGGAGCGAAGATCTGCCTCGTGCGCTGCACCGACGCCGTGCGCGCCGTGCACGACGTCTGCTCGCACGAGGACTACTCCCTGTCGGAGGGCGAGGTCGACGCCGAGAGCTGCGAGATCGAATGCTGGAAGCACGGCAGCCTCTTCTCGCTCGTGACCGGAGCGCCGTTGACGCTCCCGGCCACGAGGCCCGTCGCCGTCTACCCCGTCGAGGTGGCGGACGGCCAGATCGTGGTCGAGCTGCCATGAGGTCCGATCTCGCGGCGCTCGCCGTCGCCCGTTCGCAAGGGGAGCACTCGTGAGCACGCTCGTCGTCCGGGGACTTCGCGCCGGGATCGCCGGGCGGGAGATCCTACGGGGCATCGACCTCGAGGTCCGCAGCGGCGAGGTCCACGCCGTGATGGGCCCGAACGGCTCGGGGAAGAGCACGTTCGCCCGCGTGCTGATGGGCAGCGCCGAGTACCAGGTGCTCGGCGGGTCGGTCACCCTGGACGGGAACGACCTGCTCGGGCTGGCGACCTGGCAACGCGCGGCCGCTGGACTGTTCCTCGCGCCCCAGGACCCGGTCGAGGTGCCCGGCGTCCCGGTCGCCGACGTGCTCGCCGAGGCGCTGCGGGCGATCGGGCGCCCAGAGGAGGCCGACGACACCGAGTTGCGGGCGCGGATGGCAGCCGAGGCCGACTCGATCGGGCTCGCGCCGGCGTTCCTGCACCGCGCCCTCAACGTCGACGCGTCCGGCGGGGAGAAGAAGCGCATCGAGACGCTCCAGCTCGCCGTGCTCCGCCCGCGCTTCGCCGTCCTCGACGAGCTCGACTCGGGCCTGGACGTCGACGCGCTGCGCGACGTCGCCCGTCGCATCTCCCGTGCCGCCAAGGACGACGGCGCTGCCCACGACGGCCTGACCGGGGCCGAGCCGCTCGGCGTCGTCGCCATCACCCACTACCGGCGCCTGCTCACCGAGCTCGAGCCCGACGTCGTCCACGTCATCGTGCACGGCAGGCTCGTGGCCTCGGGCGGTCCCGAGCTGGCGGACCAGCTCGAGCGGAACGGCTACGCCGCCTTCCTCGACGACGAGGCGGTTCCCGCCGGCGAGGCAGCAGCGGCCGGAGCCGACCCCTTCGCCTTCTGAACGTCCAGCCCGCACGCCCTGGCTCGGCCTGCCGGTCGAGGTCGGAGGATGCCGCCCGCCGGGGCGCGCGAGCAAAGCCGGTGCAGGCCGCGGGTGACGGGTCCGCCGTCGGGGGCGGCGCGACGGCGGGGCCGTTGGCGGCGGACGTGGCGCCGACCTGGTCGGCGCGGGGCCACGGCCACCCGAAGTTCCGCCGGTGAGCGCTCGGGCGCCACGGTCGAGCGATGATCGTCAACCCGCGCCACGTCCTGCTCGTCCTCCCCGCGAACGGGGCTGCCCCGGCCTCCTAGGCGCTTCATGACCGGCGGCCTCCCGAAGGGCGCCGAACAGCTCGATCAGCTCGGGGAGCTGGTAGCGGGCCTGCAGCCCGCTCGGGTTGGGCAGGAGCCACATGCGGGCCTTGGCGATGCGCTCTCGCTGCTCGCCGAGAGTGGCGCGCGGTTGTTCGAACGCGTGGCGGTAGGCGGTCATGCCGAGGAACGCGACGATCTTCGGCCCGAAGCGCTCGACGGTCGCGGCCAGCGCGAGCGCTCCCGCCCGGAGCTCGGCGCGATCGAGCTCGGCAGCCGTGGCCGTAGAGCGCGCCACGAGATTCGTCACGCCGAGTCCTGCGTCGAGGAGCCGCCCCTCCTCCTCGGGGGCGAGGAGCTCAGAGGTGAAGCCGGCACCCTGCAGCACCTTCCAGAACCGGTTGCCGGGCCGGGCGAAGTGGTGGCCGACCGCCGCGGACCACAGCCCAGGGTTGATCCCACAGAACAGCACGTCGAGCCCCGGCGCCACGAGGTCGGGAACCTCGCGCCCTGCCGCTTTTGCCAGTTCGGCCGGGGTCGGGCGATATGGGGGCATCTCCCCAGGCTGCCACGAGCTGGCGGCGCGCCCGGGTGCGAGCGCCGTCGCACCGTGCGACGATGGCCGCGTGGAGTCGACGAGGGTCGACCGGTGGCTCTGGGCGGTCCGGTGCTTCCGCGCCCGCGCGGTGGCGACCGAGGCGTGCCGGGCGGGGCACGTCCGGGTCAACGGATCGTCCGCCAAGCCGGCCACGACGGTGCGCGAGGGCGACGTCGTGACGGTGCGCGGTGCCGGTCGTGAGCGCGTGCTGGAGGTCGTCCGGGTGATCGACAAGCGTGTTGGCGCGCCCGTCGCCGGTGAGTGCGTCATCGACCGCAGCCCCCCACCTCCGCCCCGCGAGCTGGTAGCGCCCGCGTTCGTCCGCGATCCGTCCACCGGGCGCCCGACGAAGCGGGAGCGTCGCCAGCTCGACCGCCTGCGGCGCCGCTGAAGCGCCGGCAGCGCGCCGTCGCGGCAGGCGCCCGGCACGCCACTGCTATCTCGCGCCCTGCTCCGCCGAGCCCCGTCCATACCCGCGCCCGGCGACGTCTTGGTAGCGTGCCGTCCGCCGGTCCACCGAAGCGGGCGCAGCGCCCCGACCGGTCGCAGCCCGAGGCGGAGGACGAAGCCCTGTTGGACCCGACATCGACGAAGTGCCGCATCTGCGCGGGGGACACGCGGGCGGCGGGGACGAGGCACGGGGCGCTGGCAGGGCGTGACTTCCAGATCCGCCAATGCCCGTCCTGCTGGTTCTCCTTCGTCGCCGACCCGTGGCTCGACTACGGCGCGATCTACGACGAGGACTACTACCGGGGACGCGGGGCCGACCCGCTGACGGACTACGTGGACGAGGCGGCCAACCCGCACCGGACCGTGCGTCGCTTCGAGTGGCGCGGCATCCTGAAGCAGGTCCACGGCCTCGGCATCGTCGGCGCGTCGACGACGTGGCTGGACTATGGCTGTGGCGCCGGCGGCCTGGTGCAGTTCCTGCACCAGTACGGGCTGCCCTCGGCCGTCGGGTTCGAACAGAGCTGGTCGCTCGACCGGCTGCATGAGCGCGGGGTGTCGGTGCTCTCCGAGGAGGAGCTGGCGGAGCGCGCCGGGACCTTCGACGTCGTCTCGGCGATCGAGGTCATCGAGCACGTCGTCGACCCCCTCGCCGAGCTCGCACGAATGCGCGCGCTGCTGAAGCCGGGAGGCCTGCTCTTCCTCACGACCGGCAACGCCAAGCCCTATCGGGGCGACGTGGCTAACTGGCGCTACCTCATCCCCGAGATCCACGTCTCGGTCTTCGAGCCCGAGACCCTCGCGTTGGCGCTCGAAACGGCCGGGTTCGAGCCCTCCTTCCCCGGCTACGGCCCTGGATGGGTCGACATCATCCGCTTCAAGATGCTGAAGAACGCCCGTCGCCGCTACTCGTACCCGTTCGACGAGCTGGTCCCGTGGCCGCTCGTGGCGCGCCTCGCCGACAAGCGGTGGGGCTTCAGCGCCCATCCGGTCGGGCGTGTGCCGGCGGCCCCCGCCGAGCCCGTGACCGCGACCGCGGCCGTGGCCGCTGCGGAGGAGGCATCCCCCGCCGAGCCGGCGCCCGGCGAGTAGCAGCGCTCGGTCGCCTGCGGGCCGAGGCGGGCGCCCGGGCTCAGGAGTCGGTCGCGCTCGGCGGAGGCGAAGGGAATCCGGACCCGTGGCGGAGATGCCCCGGGCCGAAGGCCCGGACGTAGGCGGCGAGCGACCTCGGCGCGTCGCTCCCGCTGAGCGTCAGCACGTTGTCGCTGCCGGCGTCGAACCAGGACTGGTACGCGACGTCGTGGCTGGCGACGAAGGAGCCGATGTGGGCGACGTAGGAGCCGTCGTCCCCGTTGCCGCTCGAGCTCAGCGTGCCCCACTCCGGGATGCTGAGCGGCTTGTGGTGCCGGACGGCGAAGGCGTAGACGTCGTCGATCCCGAGCGGCTCGCTGGCGAGGGCCAGCCACCGGTACGGGGAGGACGGTGGAGGAAGGGGGCCCGAGGCGCTCGCGTCGTACAGGTCGATGCCGACGATGTCGACGAAGGCGTTGCCGGGGTAGTAGTCGGCGAGCGGGATGTCTCGGTAGCCGGCGTTGACGTTCCAGTCGAAGAGGAAGTGGGCACCGGGAACGGCGCGCATCGTCCGCACGATCTGGGCGAAGTACTCGGCCCACTGTCGCCACTGCGTCGGGTTGTTCCCGATGGTGTCGTTGTACCAAGTGCCGTTCATCTCGTGGCCGAGGCGGATCACCGAGTACCCGAAACCGGTCGCCACGAGGTTCTCCGCCAGCTGACGGGCGTACTTGTCGAACCGGCCGGCGGCGCCCTCGGCGCGCCAGTCGGGGTTGGCCGCCGCGCTGTCGGGGACCACGTTCTGGGTGAGGATCACCGTCCGCCGGGTCGGCGCGGCGGCGAGCCAGCCGACGTAGCCGTACTGGGCATGGGTCACCCAGGGGCTCACCCAGTCGGCCCAGGTCGGCTCGGCGTCACTGAACGTCTCGACACAGCGGTAGCTGATGCCCGTCGCCCGTTCGGCCGTGGCGAGCGTCGAGTCGAGGCCGGCGTAGATGCACGCTGTCCTCGACGGCCCGGCCTGGACCAGCGCCGGAGGTCGGCTCGCCGGGTTCGCCCCCACCGGGAGCGTCATGGCCGACGCCGAGGTCGCCGTGCCGAGGGCGGCGACCAGGACCAGGAGGGTCAGCGACTGCCGGAGCAGCCATCCGCCTCGATTCCTTGTCAGCATCCGACCTCCACGCGCAACTCTCCGAGGTCATAACGACCGAACCGGCCAGGGCGTGTAGTGGCATCTCTTGCGAAGAAGGGCGCCAGGCTCGTGAGCTCGTCGCCCCTCTCAGGCCGCGGGCACGGCGTCGTGCAGGCGGCTCCGGCGGGCGCGCGCTGGCATTTCCCGCTCCGGGGCGCCAGGCTCGCGTGTGGCTAAAGAACCAGACTAGCCAGGTGCCCGTCGACCGAAACGTCGCGCGCCGCTCGCTCGCCGTGGTCATCCCGGTCGGTCCGGGCGACGACGCCGAGGACACCCTGCGCAGCGTGCTGCACTACGCGGGCGCGCCCCGCACCGTGATCGTGATCGACGACACCGGTGGCCGTTGCGCCGGGCTCGGGGCGCTGTCGCCGGACGTCCACGTCATTCCGGCCCCTGTCGGCGCGGCGGGCTCCCAGGGCGGGTTGTGGGTGAAGCTCGCGGCGGGCTACCGTCACGCGCTCGCTGTGGCGAGCTTCGACCTGCTGCTCCGCCTCGACGCCGACGCCCTCGTGATCGGCCCCGGGCTGGAGGACCTGGCCCGGGCCCGGTTCGCCAGCGACCCTGGTCTCGGCATGCTCGGCTCGTACCGCTACGACATGACCGGCGCCGAGCGGGACTGGTCGCCGGCGGCTCAAGCGCTCGGCGCCGCCTGCGGGCTCCGTGGACTGCGCCGCCCCGGGCTGCGCAGGCTGCTGCGGCGCCTGCGCAGGGAGGCGGTGGCCAACGGCTACGTCGTCGGCGAGCATCCCCTCGGCGGGGCGTACCTGCACTCCGCCGCAGCGGTGCAGGCGATGGCCCGGCGGGGATGGCTCGACCTACCGGGGCTCGCGGCGAGCACCCTCGGCGAGGACCACCTCTTCGCGCTGCTCACCGTTGGCGCCGGCTTCAGGATCGGCGACTTCGGTGGTCCCGAGGACCCGATGGCGCTCCGTTGGCGAGGGCTCCCGGCGCCGCCGACGGATCTCCTCGCCCGTCACAAGCTCGTCACGCATTCGGTGCGCTACTGGAACGACCTCGACGAGACCTCGATCAGGAGCGCGTTCGCCGCCGTGCGCGCCCGCGAGGAGACGGGGGCCGGGCCACCGCCGTGAGCGCACGGGTTCCCCGTCCGCCATGCAAGGCTGTGCCGACGTGGACGACCTGAGCAGACGCGACCAGCGCGGCGAGGGTCCACCCGAGCACGCCTTGGCCGGCGGGCGCCGGCGCGCGCGTCCCCAGCGGCTCGCGGCGTCGATCCACCAGCTGGTCATGGCGGCCCCGCCGCTGCGGCGGGCTGCCGTCCGTCTCAGCCGGCTCGTGGAGGAGGCGCCCGGCCGGTCGCCGATCCGCACCTTCCTCGGACCGCTGCGAGCGACGCTTCGCGGCGAGGTCCGGGGGAACGATCTGCTCCGCATCCTCGACGCGCTCGACGCAGCAGGGATCGGTTTCTGGCTCGCCGGCGGCTGGGGTGTCGACGCGCTCGTCGGCCGGCAGACGCGTCGCCACGACGACGTCGACCTGGTCATCGACGACTTCGGCGCACGCGTGGCCGACGCGTGCACAGCGCTCGGCCCGCTCGGGTTCGACGTGCTCGGGACGTACCGGTACGCCTTGTGGATGCCGGACCGCTGGCTGCTGCGGGACGGAGCGCTGCGCATGGTCGACCTGTTGAGCATCGACTGGCCGCGCCTCGCGGACGCGCTCGGCCTGCCGGCCGGCGCCGGCCTCGGCGAGCTCTCGGCGGAGCTGCGGAGCCAGGTCTTCTCCGAAGGGGTCGTCGCGGGCCGGACGGTCCCGTGCCTGTCGGCGCGCGTCCAGCTCCTCTACCACTCCGGGTTCGCGCCGCGTTCGGTGCACCACCACGACGTCGCGCTCTTGCACGCGCTGCTCGACACCTAGGTGCATCCGGTGCACCTATCCTCGTCCGCCCGGTGAACGTCTCTCGGGCGAAGCTGCGAAACCCTCGGCACGCTGGCATCCGCCTGCGCCCGCGGTTGCGTGGCAGGCCGCTTGGACTGCTGCTCGGGGCGCGATGCAGTTCGGCGCTCGGTGGGTCACCAGGGTCGACCATGACGCGGCGAACACCCGCCGGCGTTCCGAGCCGCACGAGCGCATACGACACGGGGCACGTGTATTCGCTCGGGCGTCTCGATGGCGCTGCAGGCCCGCCGTCGAGGTGGTGTCCGACCGGCGCTCGGGAACCCACAGGTGCGTAGGATCGAGGGCATGTCTTTCGATGGTGACTACGAGCCAAGTCCTGCCGATTGGGTGCGCGAACAGGTCGAGGCGTATGAACGGTCCGGCGGGGCCGAGGCGAACACGCTCCGGGACACCGGTCTCCCGGTCGTCATCGTCACGACACGCGGCAACAAGAGCGGAAAGGTTCGAAAGATGCCGCTCATGCGCGTCGAGCACGACGGTCAATACGCCCTCGTCGCTTCGAAGGGCGGGGCGCCGTCACATCCGGTCTGGTACTACAACCTGAAGGCCGATCCCGAAGCCGTCAGGATCCAGGACGGCCCGGAACCGTTCGACGTCTCGGTGCATGAGGCGGTCGGCGCGGAGCGCGCCGAGTGGTGGCGGCGAGCCGTCGCGGCCTATCCGCCGTATGCCGACTACCAAGCGAATACCGAGCGTCAGATTCCACTGTTCGTCGCGACGCGACGAGATTGACCGACCGAGGCGATCGGTAGGTCGCGGCATCCTGGTCCTGCCGCCCCCGTTCATGTGAGCGACGATGTCACCGACGCGATAGAAGAACTGAACGACACAGGAACCCCTCGACGAGGAGATGAAGTTCGACGCACTGCGTCGAGGCGCTCGTTTATGGGCGCGCCACACGTTCGCCTCGCTCGAGAACCGCAACTATCGGCGCTTTTTCATCGGCCAATCGGTGTCGCTCATCGGGACGTGGATGCAGACCGTGGCGCAGTCGTGGCTCGTCCTCGAGCTGACGGGGTCCGCCACGATGATCGGCCTCGTCGTCGCTGCTCAGACCCTGCCGGTGCTCATCCTCGCCCCCTACGGCGGCGTCATCGCCGACCGCCTCAACAAGCGACGGGTCCTGCTCGCCACCCAGAGCACGCTAGGCCTGCTCGCGCTTCTCCTCGGTCTCCTCGTTCTCACGCACTCGGTGCGGCTGTGGATGGTCTTTGCCATCGCGGCGGGTCTCGGACTCGCGAACAGCGTGGACAATCCGACGCGCCAGTCCTTTGTTCCCGAGATGGTCGGCACCGATTCAGTGTCGAACGCCGTGTCGCTGAACAGCGTCATGTCGAACGGTGCCCGGGCGATCGGTCCCGCGATCGCCGGCGTGTTCATCGTGACCGTCGGGGTTGGCGGGTGCTTCTTGCTCAACGCGGCCTCCTTCATCGCGATCCTCATCGCGCTAAATGGGATGGAATCCACCAAGCTGCTGCGCGCCGGAGGCGTCGCCCACACGCCGGGGCAGGTCGTCGAGGGACTCCGCTACGTCCGCCGTACGCCTCGGCTGCTCATCCCGCTCATGATGATGGCGCTCATCGGAGCGCTCTCCTATGAGTTCCAGGTCGTACTGCCCGTGCTCGCCGAGCGCACCTTCCAGAAGGGAGCGGACGGCTACGGTTTCTTCACCGCCGCGTTCGGCGTGGGAGCCGTGATCGGTGGCATCGTCGTCGCGAGCCGGCGGCCGACGGGCCTCCGTGCGGTCACGATTGCCGCAGGTGCCTTCGGCGTGACCATGCTCGCCGCGGCACTCGCGCCGACCTTTGCGATCGAGCTCGCGACGCTCGCCTGTGTCGGGGCCGCGAGCGTCTCGTTCATGGCACGGGGCAACACGACGCTTCAGCTCACCGCGCAGGACGCGATGCGGGGTCGCGTCATGGCGCTGTGGTCCGTCACCTTCATCGGAACAACGCCGATCGGCGGCCCGGTCATCGGATACGTGTCCGAACACGCGGGCCCCCGCTGGGGTCTCGCCGTCGGCGGCCTCGCCGCACTCGTCGCGACGACGCTCGCCATCTACCCGTACTTCCGGCGAACTGCCCTCCGCCATCCACCCGCAGCCGGCAGCGACCAGCTCCCGCCGGGTGCAGGTCCGAGTTGAGCGCCCATGCGACCTGACTCTTCTCGAAGTGTCCGATTCCGATGCCGGATTCGTGCCTCTCGCCATGCTGGGAGAAGGAGCCCGTTGCTAAGAACGAGCGCGGGTCTCTGGGAGAACGGCAATCTCGTTGGCAGCACGAATCCGCGAGGCCGGGATCTCGGGTCGGTGCGTTGCTTCCTACCCTTGGGCAGGGTGGCGAATGAAGCGGGACGCCCGGCGCCGGATACGTCGCTCCAGCCGTTCGGCATCGGTCAATGCAGGTCGCGGGGTCCGGGCGTGGGGGATGCGGTAGAAGCGGGTCTTCGCCAGCTCGACCAGCAACAGGTAGAAGACGACCATCCCGAACAGGATCAGGAAGAACGTCGCCGGCAGGGGTGTGAATCCCAACAGGTGCGCCAGCCCCGTGTACGGCAGGATCGCACCGACCAGGGCCGCCCCTGTCGGCACCAACAGCATCGCCAGGCTGGGCCGGCTCCTGAAGAACGGGATCCGCCGGGTCCGGATCACGTAGACGACGAGGGTCTGGGTGGCGATCGACTCGACGAACCAACCGGTCCTGAACTCGGTGTGGCCGGCGTGGAGCAGGGAGAGCATCACCCAGAACGTGAGGAAGTCGAAGATCGAGCTGACGGGACCGAACACGGACATGAAACGCCGGATGAACCTCATGTCCCACGCCGCGGGTCGGGCCAGCGCCTCGGGATCGACTCGGTCGGTCGGGATCACCAGCTGCCCGGTGTTGTAGAGCAGGTTGTTGAGGAGGATCTGCGACGGCAGCATCGGCAGGAACGACAGGAACACCGAGGCACCGGCAGCACTGAACATGTTGCCGAAATTCGAGGACGTGGCCATCAGGACGTACTTCATGGTGTTGGAGAAGATGCGGCGGCCCTCCATGACTCCCTCCGCCAGCACGCCGAGATCCTTGTCGAGCAGCACCACGTCGGCGGCTTCCTTGGCCACGTCGGTGCCCGAGTCCACCGAGATTCCGACGTCGGCGTGGTGCAACGCCACGGCGTCGTTCACCCCGTCTCCGAGGAACGCCACGTCCTTTCCGCTGCGGCGCGCCACCTTGATGATTCGCGACTTCTGATCAGGGCCGATCCGGGCGAACACTGTCGTGGTCAGGATCGCCGCTTCGAGGTGGTCGTCGTCGAGCGACTCGACCTCGGCACCGTTGAGCACCCCCGCGCAGTCGACCCCGATCTCCGAGCACACCTTGGCTGCCACCAACCCGTTGTCCCCGGTGATGATCTTGACCTCGATCCCCAGCCGTTCGAGCTGGGCGATGGAGGCGCCGGCGTCGGCCTTTGGTCGGTCGGCGAACGTCAGGAAGCCCTCCAACGCCAGCCCGTGTTCGTCCTCGGCGGTGAGCGCCTCCGTGCCCTGGGCCGAGCGGGTGGCAACGGCCACCACCCGGGCCCCCTCGGAGAACAATGCCTCCAGCGCCGGTCGAGCGCCGTCGGGGACGTCCACGCACCGGTCCAGCACCACCTCGGGGGCGCCTTTGGTGATCAAGAGCGGCTGGCCGTCAGGGTCCTTCACCAGCACCGAGGCCAGCTGCCGCTCGTGGTCGAAGGGAAGGACGCCGAGCCGGTGGTAGGCACCAACCGTGGTGGCGATGGCCTCGCCCGCAGCCGCCCCTGGAGCCGACCACAGGGCCTGGTCCAACGCGTTCCCACCGACCGCTCCTCCGACGGCCACCGTCGCCTCGTTGCAGACGAGCCCGAGCAGCAGTTGGCGATCGCTCGCCTGCCCGACGGCGTCGAGTGCCCGCTCGAAGGTGATCACCCCCTCAGTGATGGTGCCCGTCTTGTCGGTGAAGAGGATCTCGATGTTGCCCAGGTCCTCGATCGCGACCAGCCGCTTCACCAGCACCTTCTTCGCCACGAGGGCCTTCGATCCGGCGGAGAGGCTCACCGTCACGATCGCCGGCATCATCTCGGGGGCGATGCCGACGGCGATGGCCAGCGAGAAGAGCAATGCGTCGATGAGGGGCCGTGACAGCGCCACGTTGACGGCGAAGATGAACGCGGTCAGCACGGCCGCCACCGCGAACAAGAAGCGCGAGAAGCGCGACAGGCCCACCTCGAAGGCGGTCTGGCTCGGCCTCTCGGCCAGGCCCGCCGCGATCTGCCCGAAGGCGGTGCGGGTTCCGGTCCGAACCACCACGCCAAGGGCCGACCCCTGGTGGACGATCGTCCCCATGAAGGCGCATCCCGGCTGGTCCTGTGGTTGGTGGCCGGAGACGGCTGCTACCGACTTGGCCACCGGCATCGACTCGCCGGTTAGCACGCCTTCGTCGCACTCCAGTTCGTCGACGTTCAGCAGGCGGAGGTCGGCCGGAATGAGGGCGCCGATCCGGAGCGACACCACGTCGCCGGGCACGAGGCTCGTCACGGGGATCCGGCTCACCCGTCCGTCCCTGCGAACCTCGGCCTCCTGTCGGATTTTGGCGCGGAGCGAGGCCATCGCCACTTCCGCCCGGTACTCGTTGACGAAGCCCAATCCGACGCTGAGGGCGACGATCACCGCGATGATCAGCGCATTCGTGCCGCCACCGGTCAGCCCCGACACCAGCGCCGCGCCGAGCAAGAGGATCAGGATCGGGTTCCGGATCTGGCGGAAGAGGACGGCAGTGGCACGGACGCGATGCATGCCGAGCGTGTTCGGTCCGCACTCCCGCAACCGTGCCGCCGCCTCGTCGGACGAGAGCCCATCCGGGCCACTTCCGAGGCGCGAGAGCACCTCGTCGGGGGAGAGAGCGGCTGCGGCGGCCAAGTCCAACTCCCCGAACGGGGCGCGCGCAACCACGACCATGGAGGGAGCTTCACGGCCCCGGCTCGACCTCACCAGGGCCATTGATCACATATGGCCGGTGGGGCATCGCGCATCGCCGTGGACGATCTCGAGCCGCTAACCGCCTAAAACACCTGGTTCACAAACGCCGCGCTCTAGAGCGACGGGCGATCATCACTGCGATCAAGGGAGCCGGCCCTTAGCTGGACGTGGCCTCGCGCCAGCGCTGGATGCGCCTGCCGCTGATCCTCGGGTGCGTAATCCGCACCCAGTGCGCCTTTTCCCCAGCTGCCCAAGGTGAGACGCAGAGCGCCCGCTCGCGCACCGAGACGTCGTCGAGCGCCTCAGTGAACTCCCTCCCCGTGCCCTGGACGACGACGCTCCAGCCCTCCCTCGCCTCGAAGTCGAGCTCGTCGATCTCGAAGGCCACCGGATCGAGGCTGGAATGGGTGAGCTTCGTGCCGGCGTCGGTCCGGAAGACCACCTTTTCGCCGTCGATCACGTAGTTCACCGGGAAGATCACCGGCTGGCCGTCGACGACGACGGCGAGCCGGCCGACGTCGTGGGACGCGAGCAGCTCGAGGCAGCTCTCGTAGGACAACTCGTCCAGGCCACTGTCCCGATCGGGCTCGGCCATCTCAGGCTCCCCCTCGCTCGTGTCCGCGCAGTGACCGCCTGCGCACCGGTCCTGCTGATTCGCGATCCTCGAGGCATACCAAGCATCTCAACGAGGGCACCCTCCACCTTCGTTAGGAGAGCATCGCAAGCTCTCCTCTCCTCTGGTAGGGCCAGAGGTCCCCGCTTAGCTCACCTTCGTGAGAGTGGTCACGGTTACCTGGGGCCAGCTACGACCGAGGAAGTTCAAGAGGACCGTCGGAGCCCGACCCGCTATCCCGGACACCCGACCTGAGGCGATGATCGTCTCGGAAAGGAGTCCGACATGCCCGCCGCCAGGCCGCCGGCGTTCCGTCGACGTGGTGTCGAGCTCGCCCGGGCCCGCGAGAAGCCGATCGCGGAGATCGCGCACGTCCTCGGGATCGCGCAGTCCTGCCTGCCTTCGCAACTGGATGCGCCAGGACGACATCGACGCTGGCCGGAAGGAGGGGCTCAGCAGCGACGAACGCGCCGAGCTGGTTCGGCTGCGCCGGGAGACCCGTGTCAAGCAGATGGAGATCGAGATCCTAAAGCGAGCCAGCGGCTGCTTCGCTCGGGAGAACGTCCTCTGCCAACGAGGATCTCCATCAGTGGGCAGCCTTCTGCGCAGAGTGCGGCGATTCGGATGGTCCAACGGATCAGCAGACAGCCGCAGTCCAGCAGTTTCGCGGGCCGTAGGCGAGCGAGCACCGAGCGAAGCGTGCTGCGAAAAGGCATTTCGACGAGCACTGAGGCCGCACGGATGGTCTCGCCGACCCGACGTTGTCGGAGACGCCTTGTCACGATGAGCCGTTGCCCTTGGACCCAAGCGCATGCGCCGTCTCGCCGGCACCGGCTCCTCGCCGACTCTTCTGCAATGCTGGCCGGTGTGGAAGCGCAACGGGAGCCGGTCGAGAGCATCAGCGCGGTAACGCTGCTGACCGCCGACATGGCTGAGGCCGTGGCCTTCTACGAAGCGCTCGGCTTCCATCTGCTCTACGGAGGACAGGAGGCGCCTTTCACGAGCTTCCGGGTCGGCGCCGGCTACCTCAACCTTCAGCTCGACACGGTCGGCTCTCCCCGAAGCACCTGGGGCCGTGTCGTGTTGTGGGTCGATGACGTGGATGCGATGTACCGACGCGCTCTCACGGCCGGGTTCGATCCGGAAACCTCACCTGCGGACGCGCCGTGGGGCGAGCGCTACTTTCACATCCACGACCCAGACGGCCATGAGCTGAGCTTCGCACGCCTTCTCTCGAGGTGACGACTCGCCGAGTGCCCTCGCCGAAGGTGATCTGCCGCAGACCTAGCTGTCACCCGCAGAATCGCGCAGCATCCCGTCGAGCGGAGGTGACGGCTTTGGACGTGCGCAGCCGATGAAGGGCCGAATCTGGCTCGTCCTCGGGGTCGCTGCAGGTATTGCCGTCGGCGTCGGCAAGCTCGCCTACTTTGCAGGCGCGGCCGGGTCGCTCTCCGACACCGCGCAGCGGGTCGTTGGCACGGCTGGGCTCACGCTCATCCACTCCGCTGCCAGCCACGGTGCTCCCCGGCGCGTCGTCGAGGGGTTCACCGCGCTCCTCGCCGTGCTCGTCCCCGGTGTGACGGCGCTCCTCCTCATGTTCGCCGCGCGCGGAACCTTGCACCTGCGCGCCGTGATCGGGGTGCTCCTTGTCGCACTCGGTGCCGCTGCCTTCTTCTACCTGCCTCACGGCGCTGCGACAGGGGTCGCCCTCCTGGCGCTCGTCGCCGCTGGGATCGCCGTGGTCGCGACCGGGCCGCTCGTCGCCGCGCCACTCGCGGCGCTCGCAGCGCTGATCGCAACCGCGTTCCTCCCGCGGCTCCTCGCGAGCCACAGCACGCTCCCGAACCTCCCGGTCACCGCCTTGCATCAAGCGCTCTTCGCGAGCGCCGGCTCGCCGCTGTGGCTGCGGGTCGTTGTTCTCGCCGTTGCCGCGCTTCCCTTCGTCTTCGCCGCGCGCCTCGTCGTGCGCTGAGCCGCCGCTCTCAGGATGGCGAGCAGCGGCACGGAGAAGGGACGAACGTCAGTCGGGTGGCGCGACCCTGTCGCCGGCGTGAACTGACCGTCGGCTCGGCGGTCGCTTCGACGTTGTCGCGACACAAAGCTCGCGAGCAGAAGCGCGTCTCAGAACGCGCGCTAAAGAAGGGACTGACATCCGTGTCGCACCCAGCCGAGGGGCGAATGCTCGCCTGCGTCGGTTCAGAAGCTGCGATGATCGGGGCGTGGCGATCACCACCGCTGACATCATTGAAGCGATCTATGACGACCTGGTCGTCGCTTTTGCCGACCGTTCGCCCCACATCGCAGTAAGGCGCACCGGTCCCGGCGCTCTCGACCTTGACTACGGAGACGCTGGTCACTTCGTACTTGTCGTGACCGAACAGAACTTCGCACCCGATGGTTGGCGCGTCGAGTTTCGCTGATCGCGGGCGCGTTAGGTATGTCAGTCCCCTAAAGAAGGTGCACGCACTCCCCTCGATGTGCCGCGTGGCGGCGCTCCGCGCATCGCTTCGACCTGGCAACCGGGGGCAGGCCGGCTGCGACAATTGTGAGCGCGGTATCTGGAGCACGCGCTCTCCACCGGAGAGCGGTGGACCGACAGCACGCTGAGCATCGGTATGCGCACTCGCCGTACGAGAGGCACGTGCCAACGAGGGCGACCGGACGCATCCTCCGGTACCTGTCCCGGACCCTGCCATTGCGCGAGTTCTGCGAGTCGCTGCCAACCTTCGGCACCCTGGGATGGTCTAGGTAGGTAGACGGGCGGCGCACACGGGCGAGGAGACACCGATGGAGTGGCCGAAGGGCGAACGAGGGCTCCGGGCGATCAGGGATGCCCCGTGTCCCGGCGTTCTCTGTCGAAGGGTCAGTTGCCGTACAGGCGCGAGGGGCTGACGAGCACCACGGTGCGGCGCTGCTCGGCCATCGTGCGGTCGTAGGCGTCCCAGTCGTCGTGCGTGCCCCCGGCCGCTGCGAAGACCTCGCGCAACAGCAAGCGGAGCGCTTCGGCGCCGACGTCGGGGTGTGCGTCGTCGGGACCGATCAACTCGGCCCGACCCTCGGCGGTGACCCACTGCCACCCGGCACGAAAGGTGATGCTCAGCTGCGGTCGAGCGCGAAGGTTGGCCAGCTTCGTCTTCCCGTAGGTGACGAAGCCGACGACCTCGTCACCACCGACGGGATGGGCGAGGACACCGGCGTTGACCACCGACGATTGGATGGTGGCATCGGCCCGCAAGGTCGACACGACGGCCAAGAAGTGATCTTGCCGACCGATCTGGATCACGTCCTGAAGCGTCGTCATGCGGAGATCGTCCTCCATCTCCACGATCGTCGCCAGTTCCGGGAAGTGAATCCTTGCACCCACCAGCGGCCACCGGGCCTTCCCGGCCCGGGAGAGGGCGAGGTTCCTCGCCCTCTCCATCGTCGTGGCCGGTTTTAGCCTCAGATCGACCGGCCACCGCCGCTCCCGGCGTGCCCCAGGCGCCTGGTCCGCAACAAGGCGGTGGTGCCGCTTCGCGCGGCCGGGTCGGCTCAGCCGTACCGCAGCGATCCCGGCGTGGTGAGCAACCCGCCCGTCTCGAGCCACGTCTTCAGGCCCGAGAGGATCATCGGCCAGCCGCCGTAGAGCTCGGAGTTCGCGCCCTCGCGCAGCTCGTCGTGGGTCAGGGTCAGGCGGCAAGAGTCGCCCACGGGCTCGATCTCCCACGTGATCCGTGACGCGCCTTCGCTCTTCACCTCGTCGCTCCAGAGTCCGACCATGGTGTGCACGAGCCGGCGCGGGGGGTCGACCTCGAGGACCTCGCCTTCGCCGAGGAGCCCGGGAGCCCCCGGGTGGCTCATCTCGAGGCGCGCGCCCGGCGTCCAGTCCGAGTCGACCCGGGCACCGAAGTTGTACTTGCTCCTGACGTCGGGGTCGGTGATCGCCTCCCAGAGACGCTCCGGACTCGTGCGGATGTAGATCTCGAACACCTTCTCCATGGGACCCTCCAGCCTGTTCTTGAGATCGCTGAGCGCAGCCGCCCAGGGTTCGGCGTACTTGCTCACCCACCGGTCGTGGACGAGCCGGATGGGGACCGGGTTCAGGAAGTGGAGCTTCTCCCGGCCTCGCCGTTTCGAGACCACCAGGCCCGCCTCCTCGAGCTGCTTCAGGTGTTTCATCACGCCGAAGCGCGTCATCGAGAAGTGCTCCACGAGCGCGTTCAGCGTCTGCCCGTCCTCGCGGAAGAGCTCGTCGAGCAGGCTCCGCCGCGTCGGATCGGCAAGGGCTCTGAACACCTCGTCCACCCTCAGGACAATAGGTGACCATCTAGGGCAACTATCCCTCCACTGTAGAAACCGGTGGTAAGGTGGCGGTACCTTGGCAGGGTGGTAGCTCCGCCGACTCAGGCGCGGAATCAGATGACGATGGGCCGGGCGGTGCGCTATGAAGCGCCCGTCACCACTGGACGTAAGTCTCCAAGAGCCGCAGACGATCCTCGACTCCCTTGCTGATCGCAGGGAGGTGGTCGGCTCCAAGGAATGGACCGACGCCCAATTTTGTGACGCGTGGTTCTCGGTGAGCGAAAGCTACGCGCAAGGAACCTACGAACTTCATGTCCACTTGGTAGTTGAGTCGCTTGATTGGTGCGTCGTTCTTGACAAGGCGATCGGTGGGAGCGACGAAAGGCTCCGTAACGGTCACTCCAACCTTGTTGGGGTAGGTGAGCACCCCGCTGACGCAGCCAATATCCCCGACGACCAGACGCCGGTGCTTGTCGGTTGTGTGGAACCGCTTCAAAAGCGAAAGGACGTGGTCGTCTGCGTCTTTCCCCGCTTCGAGAGCCTCCGCGTAAGGCTGCGTCCACTTAATGAGTGCTTGCGCTTCCGGGAGCATATGGCGCGTCGAATCGGAGAAGATTTTCCGATTGGTTGGACTTCGCTCGACATAACGTCTTGTGCCGTCTGCTCGCCGCCACGGGTCATCCACATAGATGGGGAAGTAGATCAGTTTGTTGCGTCTGTTCGCCGGATTGAGGGCGACGGCGAGGTGGTCCAGGGCGCAACTCAGGTTGAACAGGAAATCTCCGACAAGAAGCGGCCATCTTTCGTCGGGTTCTCCAGCGAAGGTGACCCGGTAAACGCGTTCCCGTGGGCGTTTGTTGCTCTCGACCCTGCTGCTGACCGCGTGTTCGCGTGGGGCGCAAAGGGGCTTGAGCCCAGCGTTGAGTTCATCGAGGTGTTCCTGTGCCCGGTCGAACTTGACCCACCATCCGCGGTCGGGATGCTGACGCTCACTCATTGGTCGTATCCCGTAGCCTTGGAGGGAGATGCCAAAGCGCAACGGCAAAGAGCCGACACAGGAGACGCGGCCCAAGAAGGGGCCGCCAGCGGAGATTCCCATTCCGACGCGCGAGGACGTCTTCCGTGACCTGGGGAAGATCGCCAAGCCACGGAAGCCGCCCGAGGACTCACCTGCTGACGACAGCAGCCCGGAGGATTAGGGACAGGAACATCGCACGACGGTCGTCGCGGCGGTTGTACCGCCAGACGTACTCGTTGATGTACCCCTGCAGCCACTTGGCGGAGACCGCGTGATGCGTCCCGTCGATGCCACGCTTCACAAGCGACCAGAACCCTTCGATGGTCTGCGTGTGGATGTCCCCGCTCACGTAGACGCCTTCGGAGTGCTTGATCGTCTGGCGGTTCCGGCCGTCCTTGGGGAGCCGGTCGTAGATGCGAGCGTCGTCCGTGTAGTGCACCGCGGACGGGTCCACGTGGGTCTCGATGTGGCCCATGATCGCCGCCTGCGGTTGCTTCGGGACGACGTAGGCGACGACCTTCCCGCCGCGAGGCTTTTGGTCTGGAAGGCGAGCGCCATTGCGTTGGGCCATGCCGAACACCGGCACCTTGTTCTCATGCGACCACTTCTGAGCGGCAACCGCTCGCGAGGGGGCGTCAGCCCACTCGCGCTTGTCCGCAAGGCGAGGCTTCCCGCCCACGTACATCTCGTCCATCTCGACCTGTCCAGACAACGAAGTCGGCTCCGGCCCCATCAGCTCATTGCGGATCAGGGTGAACATGCGCCACGCGGTCTTGTACGTGACGCCAAGCTCCCTTTCGAGCTGCTTGGCGGAAATGCCGCAACGAGTGCTGGTCATCAGGTACATGGCGTAGAACCACAGGTGAAGCGCCGTGGACGACTTGTGAAAGATCGTCCCCGCTGTCGGGTGCACATTCAGCCCGCACGCCACACACGTCCACGACTGGCGCTGCTGCTTGGTCTCGTACCGGCGAAACTCGCGAATCTCCTCGCACCGCGGGCAGCGGGCTTCGGTGCCAGCGTCATTGGTCGCGTGGCGCGTGCGCCACAGCCACTGAAGGCAGGTCTCGTCATCGGGGAAGTCCGCGACGAACTCCATCAGCGAATACGACGACTCCGACGAGCCTGCCCGCTTCGGGTCTTTACGATTTCCGGGAGCCATATGACCATTGTACACGCTGGACTTCTACAGTCAAGGGATAGTTGCCCCATCTAGTCACATGTAAACAGGCTCGTCGGGCGATGGGTTTACGGCCCGCCGCAACTCGAGCGCACGGCGCGCGATGCACCGGCTCGCATCTCACGGCGTCACTCGGTCCTCCCTCGTGAGGGCCGGGGCGTCGCCTACCCGCCGGGGCCGGGGCCGCCCGGCGCCGCGCCGCCGAGCGGGAACGCCTGCACCGCTCGCCAGGGCCGGCGGCCCGGACCGCGCACCATCAGCAGCACCTCGGTCGCGACCGCCTCGATCGGCAGCGTTGCCTCGACGCGAGCGGCCGCCCGCCTGAGCGCCCGGGGCCGGCCGCGGGCGCCGACGGTGAGGTGGGGCACGACCCGCTCGTACGCGCCGCGGTAGGGCGGGAACGCCGGGAAGCGGTCGGCGACCGACGCGGTCAGCGCCTCGAACGGCGCCGCGGGCTTGGGACCGAGGAAGGCGATCCCCTCCCCGAACCACCCGACACCCGCCAACGTGAAGCCGAAGGGCGGGTGGGCAGCGAAGAGCTCCGACAGGGCGCCGAAGACCTCGGGACCGAGGCCGGCCGGCTCGGCGAAGGGGTAGAGCACGGTCACGTGCGCCGGCATGCCGGCGCGGCTCGTCGGGTCGAAGCGCCGCCGGACCCGCCCGACGACCGGCTCGGCGGCCGGCACCGCGACGACGAGGGTGCTCTGCGGGTTCACGCCGGCATCGTACGGGCCGGGGCCGGCGAACCACGGCACGCCGCGCCGGCCTTGCGGGCTGCCTGCCGCAGAAACGGGCTGATCCGCCCCCGGTAGGATCGGAGCCCGTGCCGGTCGTACCTCCCGCCGGAACCCCGCCGTCCCCGGGCGGACGAGCGAGTCTGCCCCCGGCGCTCGGCTTCGTCGGCGACGTCCACGGCGACGCCGAGGCGCTGTCGAGCGTGCTCGGCCGCGGACGGGCGCTCGGGGTCACCGACTGGGTGCTGCTCGGCGACCTCGAGTACCGGCCGGACGACGGGGCCAGCAGGTCCTTCCTCGAGCGCCTGCCGGCGATCGCCAGCGATCACGGCGCACGGCTGCGCTTCGTCCGCGGCAACCACGACGACGCTCCGAGGCTGGAGGAGCTCGCGCAGGCCGCCGACGGGCCCGTCGAGGCGTCGCCCGGGCTGGAGCTCCTGCCGGACGGCCACGTCTTCGAGCTCGCCGGCCTCCGCTTCCTCGCGGCAGGTGGCGCGTCGACCCCGGCCGCGTTCCGCCCGCACGACTGGTCGCCCGCCGAGGTGCTCGGCGAGGCCGCCCTCGGTCGCTGCTACGCCGCCGCGCCGGTCGACGTCGTCCTCGCCCACGACTGCCCGCTCGAGGTCCCGCTGCGACGCCACAACACGCTCTGGCGGCCGGGCAACGCCCACCGCGAGCAGCTCTCCGGGCTGGCGCGGGCGCTCCGGCCGCGCTGGTGGATCTGCGGCCACTACCACGAGCGGGTCAGCGCGCTCATCGACGTCGGCGGCGACCATCCCTGTCGGGTCGAGGTGCTGAACCGCAGCGGCTCGGGCGACCAGCAGTTCGTCGTGGTCACGCTCGAGGCGCTGCGCCGCCGGGGAGACGACCGGGCGTTGCGCCCCCGGCGGCGGCGGGCGCGCGCCACCGTCGTCAGCGTCGGCTCCCGACGGGGCTCGCGTCGCGACGCTGCTGGCGCCGGTCGATCGCCGACCTCGTCGCCTCGATGAAGGCCCTCCCGTCTCGCAGGTCCGGCTCGAGGTGGTTCCCCTCCGCCCACTCGTTCCAGGCGTTGACGAACACGAGCCCGGGCGAGCCGTCGTCGAGCCGGCCGGCGAGCCGCTCGCTCTCGTCGAGCGCTCGCTCCAGCCAGCGCCGGTAGCTCGACGGGCTCGGGTCGAGCAGGACCATCGCCCGGCGCCCGAGCCGCGCCGTGTTGTCGAACCCGGGCGTCACGCCCGGCCAGCGCAAATAGGCGGGGACCGGGCGGGCGAGGACCTCGTCCACGAGATCGTCGTAGCGGACCACGAGGGGGAAGTCGGGCCCGCCGAGCCGGCGCAGCCCCCGCCGCAGCCGGAAGCACAACGGCGGTGCCGGCAGCCTCCACCAGGACGGCTGGAACTCCACGGCGCCGTCGAAGCCCGCCTGGCGGGGATCGCCGTGCTCGGTCGGGAAGCTCTCGACCCGCAGCAGGTACAGCCCCGGCAGCCCCCAGCGCTGCGCCTCGGCCCGCCACCGCTCCGCCGTCGCGACCGGATCCGGCAGGCGCGAGCTGCGGTAGACGAGCAGGATCGGCCGGCCCTGTCGCGTCAGGTAGCGGTCGTCGGTCAGGGCGGGACGGAGCGCCCTGATGTGCGCGAGATCGTCCTCCGCCGAGTAGTGCTGCTCCATCAGCAGCTCGCGCTCGCCGCCGTCCCAGCGGCGGGTCCAGTTCTCGTTCGCCCAGGCCAGGCAGAACGGGAGATCGGGTCGGCCGCTGCGCAGCAGCTCCTCGACCGGTCGCTCGAGCAGCCGCCTGCCGTTGAACCAGTAGTGGTAGTACACGAAGCCGTCGAGCCCGGCCGCTCGGGCGAGCTCGGCCTGCTGCTCGCGCACCTCGGGCACACGCAGGTCGTAGAAGCCGAGGTCCGCAGGCAGGTGCGGCTGGTAGTGGCCCCGGAACTGCGGGCGCGCCCTCGTCACGTTGCGCCACTCCGTGAAGCCCGCTCCCCACCAGGCGTCGTTCTCGGGGACCGGGTGGAACTGGGGGAGGAAGAACGCCAGGCAGATCGGGGGAGCGTCGGGCGAAGCCACGCCGGAGCCACTACGCACGGGCGGCAGCCGCCTGCCGATCCTGGCGGGCCGCTCCTGGTGCCACCGCCGGCGCCCGCCCGTCGAGCACCTGGTCGATCAGGGCGGCGACGTGCTGCCACATGATCCGGCTGTCGAAGCGCCGGACGGCCACCTGGCGCGCCGCGGCGGACATCGCCCGGCGCCTGGCCCCGTCGGCCGTCAGCTCGGCGATGACCGCCGCCAGGCCGTCCGCGTCGCCGACGTCGTAGCCGGCGGTCGCCTCCTCGACGAGGTAGTCCTGCATGGCGCGGGTGCGGGCGGCGACCACGGCCCGGCCGCACGCCAGCGACTCGAGCAGGACGCTCTGGCCGGTCGGGTAGGCGAGCTCGCGCGTCGGGACCACCGACAACATGGCGCCGCCGACCAGCTCCCGGTACTCACGGTGGCGCAGCGTCCCGCGGACGGTCACGTTCGATGGCACGTCGAGCGACCGGAGCTGGGCGGGGTCCGTGGCGAGCTCGTAGCGGACGTGCGGCGTGAGCGAGGCGGCCGCGAGCAGGGTGGGCCAGTCACGGCCGGCGTCCTTGCCGACGACGGCCACGTACGGCTCGGCTGCGCCCGGGCGCGGCCGGTAGAAGTCCGTGTCGACGCCGAAGTCGATCGCGCAGAGGCGCTCGGGCGGCAGGTCGAGCAGCTCGCCGAGCAGCGGCAGCTGGTTCCTGGAGAACACCGTGACGAGGCTCGCCTCCCGGGAGAGCCTGCGGTACGCCGTGCGCCGGCGCTCGTCCGCCTCGACGAGGCGCTGGCCGAGCCAGCACGACACCATCACGAGCGGGGGCAGCCGCGCGCCGGCGAGCCGCCGGAGCCCGCAGTACGCCAGCCCCTGGTCCTCGAAGAGGCTGACGCAGGCGGCGCTTCGCCGGAGCGGCCCGAGCGAGGCGAGGACCTGTGCCGCCGCCCCGTCCGCCCGCAGCTGGTAGCCGAGCGGGCGCGTGCGATCGCGCGCCCACGCCCCGACGCGCCCGCCGCGCCAGACCGCATCGGCGTGCGACACCGCGTAGCCGCAGTCCTCGAGGGCGTCCACGCCGAACGGCAGCGCTCCCGCGTGCTCGCCCGCGCGGTGCCCGGCGGCCCAGCCGGCGAAGTCGTGCCCCTCAAGGACGCAGACCGTTCGGGAAGGTTCGGCCGCGCGCCGTCGCCGCGTGGTGCGCCCGCTCGCCGTGCCGCCTCGCCCGGCCGTTCCCGTCGCCACCTGGTTCGCCAGTGCCCGAAGCCCGTCGCTCATGCCCGCCACGACAGGATCTCGTCGAGCGCCGGCACGATGCCGGCGGACTCCCGGTGGCCCGCCAGGGCCGCGAATCGGGAGGCCGCGAGCCGTTGCAGCCCCGGGCGGTCGGGCACCTCGGCGGCCACCCGCATCGCCTGCGCGAGCGCGCCGGCATCGGTCACGTCGACGTAGTGGGGGAGCTCGCCGGCGACCTCGACGAACGCGGGCAGCCGGGCGCACACGACGGGCGTCCCCGAGGCGAGCGCCTCGACGACCGGCAGTCCGAAGCCTTCGAGGAGCGAGGGGTAGACGACGGCGTCCGCCGCGGCGACGACCCGCCTGAGCTCCTCCGGGGGGAGGCTGCCGGTGGCGACGACCGCGCCTTGGAGCCGCTCGCCGGCCATCGACGCGATCAGCGTGCCCGCCGAACCGGTGACGAGGAGGGGGCGGGCGTCGCCGGCGCGCCGCAGCTGCACGAGCGCCTCGAACAGCGCCGGGAGGTTCTTGCGCGGCCCGGCGCCACCCGTGTAGAGGTAGTAGCCCGACTCCGGGAGCGGTCCCTCCCCGTACGGTGCGCCCGCGGCGGGGCGGGCGGCCGCCGGGGTCGGCGCCGGCATCGCCGGATAGACGGTGCGTACGCGACGGCGCCGCCACAGCCGCGCCACGTCGTCGGCGGTGGCCCGGGAGTTGGCGATCACCCAGTCGGCACGAAGCGCGGCGATCATCGAGGAGAGCAGGTACTTCGCCGACCAGGGCACGTCGCCGAGGAGGTACATCGCCGGGCGGCGCAACGGGATGAGGTCGTGCACGACCACGACGAGCACGGTCCGGCCGGCGTAGAGGAGCGGGACGCCCCAGTTGGCCGGGGCGACGAAGACGTCGGGGCGATGGCGCCGCAGGTAGCGCAGGATCTGGACCTGCTCGAAGGCCAGTCCGCTGCGGCAGCGCAGCGCCGCCGCCTCGGCGCCAGGGAAGGCCGCTCTCAGCCGGCTGGCGTCGGCCTCGCCATCGGTGAGCAGGGTCACGTGCCAGCCCGCCCGGACCAGGTCGTCGATCGCCGAGCGCAGGTAGACCGAGATGCCGACGTCGGGGCGGCGCAGGTACCTCGCGTCGAGCGCGACGCGAGGCGCGGCGGGGGGACCGGGAAGCGCCGCCGCGCCCGCGCCCGCCCGCCCGTCGCGAGCCCCCGGCGTGGCCGGCGGCGCGACGGGGTCGGGGAGGGTGCCGGGGAGGCCTGGCGCCGTCCGCCGGGCGTGGTCGAGGCGCACGCGGTCGCGGTAGCCCTCGTCGTGCTGCCCCGCCTGGACGAGTGACCACCGGCTCCGCCGGAGGCGCCGGCGGTGGCTGAGCGCCCAGAGGCCCGCCGCGGCGTGGGCGCGCCGCTCCGTCCAGGACAGGGCCGCCCTCGAGCGGCGGTCCCGGAGGGCGCACTCGTGGCCGAGCAGCCCGAAGTACAGGTACTGCCAGGCGAGGCGGCGGACGAGCTCCTCCCACTCGGTCTCGGGGAAGTGGCGCGCCACGGCCAGCATGTGGTTGCGGTCGGACAGCTTCCTGCGCAGGTACGGAACGCGTCGGGAGCTCAGGTTGCGCCGGTGCCACACGGCCATCTCCGCCGAGAAGCGCACGCGCGCCCCCACCGCCCAGCACCGGGCGCACAGGTCGAGGTCCTCGTAGTAGGCGAAGAAGGACGACTCGAAGCCGCCCAAGGCGCGGAAGAGCGCGGCCCGCACGAGCAGGTTGCTGCCGTCGAGCGCCGTGACGTCGCACGAGGGCGCCGGACCGGCGAGACGCCGGGAGAAGCCGAGCTCGGGATCGACGATCGTGTGCGAGCGGAGCTCGTTGCCGAGCCCGAAGGCGGGGTTCTCCTCGTCCCAGAGGTACTCGGTCCCGCCGACGATCCCGACGCCGGGGTCGGCGAGGACCGCCAGGCCCTGCGCCAGCCAGTCCGGGGCCAGCACGCAGTCGTTGTTCACGATCGCCACGAGCTCGCCGCTCGCGAGCGCCACCCCGGAGTTCGCTCCACCGGCGAACCCGCGGTTCTCCCGGTGCGCGACGAGCCGCACGTCGCCGATCCCCGCCAAGGCGGCACGCGAGCAGGCGGTGCTCTCGTTGTCGACGACGACGATCTCCATGTCCACCGGATCCACCGGGGGTTCCTGCGCCCGGATGCTCTCGACGCAGCGTGCCGTCGCCTCCGCCTCGCGCCAGTTGACGACCACGAAGGAGACCCTCCGGGCCGTCACGCCCGCCACCCCGCCAGCTCGGGGCGCCTCCCGTCGGCCGTGGCGGACAGCGCATCTTCGAGCCTCGTCACCGACGACTCCCAGTCGAGCTCCTCGCGCACCGCCCGTGCGCCGGCGTGCGCCAGCCGAAGACGCTCCGGCCGGTCGGCGAGCAGGCGGGAGATCGCGTCGGCCATCTCGGCGGGCTCGCCCGGCGGCACGAGCAGCGCCGTCTCGCCCTGGCGGGCGAAGTCGGCGACGCCGGGGATCTCCGTCGACACGAGGGCCGCGCCGCACGCCATCGACTCGGCGAGGGGCAGCCCGAAACCCTCGGCGTGGCTCGGGGAGAGGAACACGGCGCTGCGGTTGTAGATCTCGAGGAGCGCCGCCTCGTCGGCCTGGAACAAGTAGCCGATCCACTCGGGCAGGCCGCTCGGCCGCTCGAAGGTGCCGAACAGGGTGGCGGTCAGCTCCGGCGAGCGCTCCTTCGCCAGCCGCAGCGCCTCGATGCCGTCGCTCGATCCCTTCCACGGCGCGGTGTGGAAGAGCATCGCGACGTGCGGGTCGCGCGTCCGGGGATCCCGGACGATCCGGAAGGTCGCCGTGTCGACGGCGTTCGGGACATGGTAGGCGGGCACCCCGGCGATCTCGAGCGAGAGACGGGCGAGCCAGCTGGACACGGCGATGTGGGCGAGCGGGAGCCGCCAGGTCTCGTTGACCTGCTCCTCGCCACCCCAGGTCTCGTGGTGCTGGAGCAGGTAGGCGCCGGGCGGCGTCCCGCGCCGGCCGAGGCGCCGGCCGAGCGCCGCGGCCGTGTTCCAGGCCGTCGCGACGACCACGTCGCTGTGCCGGTAGACCGCGGGGGTGAGCACCGGGAAGTCGAGCAGGGTCACGGCCGGGTCGACCTCGCGCCAGGCGACCGGGGCGGCGCGCGGGCGCACCACGGCGGCGGCCTGGCGGACCACGTCACGGGGGCGCCGCCGGTCGAGACGCTCGATGTGGGACACCCGGACCGCATGGCCGCGCCGTGCCAGGCGGCTCGCATGCTCGTAGACGACGGCGTAGCCGCCGACCGCGTACTCGCTGCGGCGGGGGAGGACGAAGGTGATCCTCATCGCAGCACCCGCCGGTCACCGCCAGCGCGCGCCGGCGCCAGCTCGTCCTCCGACGGGGCGGCCGGCACCGCCTCGAGCGCCGTCGCGGCGCCCGCCCCGCTCGGGCCCTTCGCCGCGTGCCGGGCGCCGGACAGCGGCGCCCGGCTGGCCGCCGACAGGAGCGTCGCCACCTCGTCCCAGTCCTTCCGGCGCACCCCGGAGCGAAGTGCCGCCCGCAGCTCCTCGCGCCCGAGCGCGCCGAGGACGGCGCCGGCCGCCACCGGGTCGGCCAGCGCGGCGTAGGTGAGCAGGCCGAGGAGGCCGGGGACGGCGCACACCACCAGGCCGGCGGGGCCGCCCGGCGCGAGCAGGTAGGCGGGGACCTCGAGCGCCAGGGCGACGAGCGCCGCCCCGGGCAGCGCCGCCCACGGGACCTCGGCGAAGAAGCTGCGAAGGTCCGCTCGGATGCCCCGGCGGGCGATCCGCAGGAGGTAGCAGCTGCCGACGATCTGGCCGACCGCCGTCCCGGCGGCGACGCCGAGCACGCCGAAGGCGGCGACGAGGGGGAGGGTGAGCGCGACGTTGACCGTCATGCCGACGATCCCGTAGTTGCGCTCGAGATCCGGCCGGTTGACGCTGTTCGCCAGGCTGCTCATCGCCCCGGTGAGCATGTTGACGGCGTGCCCGAGCAGCAGGAGCGCCGCCACCGCCCCGGCGAGGGCCACCTTGGCACCGAGCCAGCGCGAGATGGCGAACCAGGCGGTGACGGCGCCGACCACGGGGAACGCGACGACGGCCCGGACCCAGAACCGCTGCAGGCGGGTGAACTCCTCGACCGTCGCCCCGAGGCCGTCGCGCCCGTAGGTGCGCGACAGGCTCACCTGGATCGGAGCGAGCGCGTTCATCGGTATCGCCCGCAGCTGGGTGGCGAAGTTGGCACCGACGCTGTAGAGGGCCACGAAGCGGACGGGCAGGAAGATCCCGACGATGACGGCGTCGAACTCGAGGTTGACGAGGCTGGCGATCGCCGAGACCTGCACGCGGCTGGCGTAGCGCAGGAACTCCCGGGCCTCGCCCCACGCCATCAGGCGGCAGCTCCTGAGCGAGATCATCCGCCGCGCGGCGAGCAGGGAGGCGACCGTGAGGACGGCCTCGCGCCCGACCGTCGCCCACAGCAGCCCCATCAGGCCGCTGCCGCTGGCGACGAGCCCCGCCGCCAGCCCGGCGTAGGCGAGCTGGCCTGACAGGTTGACGCCGTTCAGGTACCGCCAGCGGTGATGGGCGCCGAGGAGGCTCTGCACGAGCTCGCGCAGCATGCTGACGAGGAGGAGGGGCATGAACGCCCGGAGCAACAGCGTCGCGGTCTGGTCGAGCGCTCGCGAGGCGTGCAGGTGCGGCGTCACCGCCGGGGCGATCAGGACGACGATCGCCCCGAGCGTCCCGATGCCGGCGACGAGCAGCAGGGACACCGTGGTGAGCAGGCGCGATGCCGCTCCACGGTCCTCGGCCCCGGCGTGCACCGCGAAGTACCGGGTGGCGCTCGGGCCGAGGCCGCCGTCGAAGTTGGAGAGCAGCCCGAGGAACGAGCTCAGCAGCGCGTAGAGGCCGTAGCGGTCGAGGCCGAGCCGGCGCAGCAGGAACGGGGTCAGCGCCAGGCTGATGAGCAGGCCCGAGAGCTGGCTGAGGCTGTTCCAGCTAAAGCCGGAGAGGATCGGCCCGAGGCCCCCCCGCCCGCCGTCCCGCCGCGCCGGCGCGAGCGGCCGGAGCCCCCCGGCGGCGGGTGCCCCGGCAACCGGCTCGGCGAGGTGACGCCCGCCGCCGGCCGGACGGAGACCGCGCACGGCGCCGACCTCGACGAGGAACTCCTTCGTGGCCGCCGCCGCGGCGGCCCACGACGACGTCTCGGCGTGGGCGCGAGCGGCCGCGGACATGAACGCCAGCTGGTCGGCCGAGGAGGCCGCCGCACGCTGGAGGGCGAGCGCCAGCCCCTCGCCGCTGCGGTCGTAGCGCCACGCGCAGGTGATGGGGATGTCGGCGAGCGCCGGCAGGTCGGGGATGACCACCGGGCAGCCGGCGCTCAGCACGAGCGCGGCGCTGCTGGCGCTCGTCACGGAGCGGAAGGGCAGCACCGCCACGTCGGCGGAGCACAGCAGCGCGGCGAGGTCCTCGTCGCCCAGGCGCTCCAGCCTGAGCTCGACGGGGACACGGGCCCGGGCCGCACCCTCGGCGAGGCGCGCCGCGAGGCCGGCGTCGCGGCACTCCCCGGCGACGACGAGCGTCATGCGACTCGGCGCGCCGGCGCCGGCGAGCACCTCGAGCAGGTCCTCGACGCCCTTGTAGGGCGCGAGGTTGCCGACGAAGACGACCTGGAGCCGCCCGTGCCGGCCGCGCCGTGACCCCCCTCCCGCCTGCGCCGCCAGCTTCGCGGGCCCGGGCGGGATCACGGCGCTCGCCGGCAGGAGGCAGCCGAGCTCGGCCAGGCGGGCGAGCGTCGAGCGGTGGTGGGCGATGACGCCGGTGCAGCGCGCCATCAGCTGCTGGCGTGCCCGCTCGTCGTCGTCGAAGACCCGGTCGTGGGGGAGGACGTTGTGGGCCGTCCACACGACGCGGATGCCGCCCAGCCGGCACAGCTCGAGGAGGGCGACGAAGTACCAGCGCATCACCAGGCGCAGCGACGGGTAGCGCCGCTCGCCCGGCAGGGTGAAGCCGAAGGTCCAGTGCAGGTGGAGGCACCGGTGACCGGCGATCCGCAGCGCCGCCAGCTCGAAGGGGAGCAGCACCAGGTTGAGGGTGTGCGAGCGCGTCAGCTCGCCCACGTAGCGACGGTCGACGCCGAGCGGTCGCAGCTCCTCGTAGAGCGACTCCTGGTACGGGTTGCGGTCGCGCGGGTACGCGAGGAGCTGCGAGGCGCGCCTCCTCATCGCAGCGCCTCCACGAGCGCTCCGGCACCGAAGGCGAGGTGGTCGACGACGACCGCCAGCGGCTGGGACCTGCGTGCCCGCCAGGCCGGCACGGCGAGCAGGAGGACGTACGGCGGGAACACGAGCGCCAGCGGCAGCCCGAGCAGGAAGGCGGGGTAGACGACCAGCAGCGGCTCGCGCCGTGGCAGGGCCCGCAGCGGTGTCGCGTGCTTGCGGTGCAGCCGGACGCGGGCCTTGCCGTAGCGGTAGGACCGCTTGACCTGTCGCCGCCGGCTGCCCCAGTCGTGGGTCACGACCGCCTCGGGCACGGCCCGGATGCGGGCGCCGGAGGCGACGACCCGCCAGGTGTAGTCGATGTCCGAGCCGTACTCGAAGGCCTCGTCGAAGTCGCCGACGCGCTCGACCACGCGGCGGTGGAGCGCCAGGTTGATCGTCGGCGCCTCGTCGAGGTAGGTGGACGGCGTCGCGCCGTCGCGGTCGTAGAGCCGGCCCCAGGGACCGCTGCCGCGAGCGGGCCCGGCGGTCACCTCCTCGCTCCCGTCGAGGATCGGGGCGGTGAGGGAGCGCAGCCATCCGGGAGCCAGCTCGCAGCCGGCGTCGGTGAACACGACGACGTCCCCGGCGCCGGCGCGCAGGCCGACGTTGCGCTGATGCGGGATCGTCACCCCGGCGCCCGGCGCGCCGCCCGGCTCGTAGTCGATCCAGACCACGGTGGGGAACAGCCGACGGACGTCGTCCAAGCGCCCGGAGGAGGCGTCCACGACGAACAGCTCGGCGTCGTCGCCGCCCGCCTGCTGGCTCAGCTCGGCGAGCGTCTCGCGAAGCGCCGGCTCGTCCTTGGAGATGACGACGATCGAGATCAACGGTGGAACACCTCCGTGGACCCGCTCGAGTAGACGACGTCGAACTCGTCGTCGAGGAACGACGCCGGGAAGGCGACGTCGAGCTGACCATGGCTCGTCTGGCCCCACGTCAGGTGGCCCTCGACGTTCGAGCGGGTCGCGTACACCCAGGCGTGCTGGTCGAGCGTGCGCGGGGTGATCGCGGTGAAGACGGCCTGGTTCAGCCCGGTGAACTCGTCGAGGCGGAGCACGCCGTAGTTGTCGGCGTAGACGACCCGCCGGCGGGGCACGGCGGCGGCGAGCCACTCGGCGCTCGCCTGCTCCTGCGCGCTGACGTCGAGGCGGTTGAAATCCTCACCGGCGTTGTAGAGGACGAACGGCGGCCCCCCGCCGACGAGCGGCGCCGAGAGCCCGGAGTTGCCGAGGAAGGCGACGGCCAGGGCGAGCGCGAAGCCGCACAGCGCGACGGGTCGCAGGACCCGCAGCGCGCGCCGGCGGGCCAGCACCGTCTCGATGAAGGCCACCTCGGCGACGGCGAGCACGAGAAGGCACTGCAGGAACAGACGCGACGAGTTGTAGTCGGCGGCGACCGTGCCGCTCAGCCTGCTGGCGGCGAGCACGGCCGTGGCCGCGAGGCCCGCGTAGCCGATGGCGCGCGCCACGACGCCGCTGCGCCGGCGCAGCGTGAGGACGAGCGAACCGAGGGCGCCGAGGGCGTTGATCGCCTGCTGGATGAGCAGCTCGGCGGTGCTGAGCCCGCCGGCGAGCCCGGGGAAGCGACCGGCGAGCTCGGCGGGCGCCGCCGGCCGCAGGTCGAAGCGGGCCTCGGTGGCGTCGGGCAACGGCACGATGAAGCGCTCGTAGCGGCCGTACAGGGCGGCGATGTCGCGCTGGTAGGAGGCGACCGTGGGCGGCGGCTGGCGGACGCCGTTGAAGTAGGCGCTGAAGACGCTCTCGCCGTTCTGGCGCCCGGGCAGGATGGCGATCCCGTTGCGCTTGAAGGTGTGGGCGACGAAGGTCAGGTTGCTCGTCGAGTGCGTCACCGGCACGTACCAGACGAAGGCGACGCCGGCCGTCACGAGCGCGGCGACGAGCCAGGGCAGGGCGGGCACGCGCCGGGCGCGGCTCAGGGAGCCGAGCGCCGCGAGCGCGGCCACGACGAGGCACTCGATGATCGCCACGTAGCTCGTCGAGTAGTGGCACACGACCGCCGTCGCCCCGAGGGCGGCGACGAGCGCGAGCTGGGCCCGGCGCCCGAGCGAGCGGTCGAGCAGCGCTCCGAGCAGGCCGGCGAAGACGAGCAGGCCGATCTCCTGGCGGGCGATCTCCGGCTGCTGCTGGAAGAAGTAGTACTGGACGAGGACGATCGCCGCCGCCACGAACGCCCCGCGCCGGGAGAGGATCCAGGAGGCGAGCCAGTAGACCGCCACGGGGAAGAGGGCGAACAGCGCCGGGTAGACGAGCTTGAAGATCCAGACGTCCTGGCCGCCGACCAGCGCGTGCAGCGTCGCCGGCAGCACGGTCAGGCTGAGCATCGCCTCGTACGGGCCGAGATGGCCGCCGTGCCAGATGCCGCTCGTCACGGTCCGGTGGAAGTCCGCGTACTCGCTGCTGATGTCGTAGCCGACGACGTACGCGCTGCGCATGCTCGTGAGCAGCATCACCGCCAGCCCGGCGCCGTAGACGACGAGCGAGAGGTGCTGTCGGTGCATCCGTGGCGCCGCCACGGCACACGCGGGCACGAGGAGGGCGACGGCGACGAGCACCGCGACCGCCACGGTGTTCCCCCGCCCGGCGTCGAGGCGTGCGGCGGCGGCGACCGACGCGAGCGGCAGCAGCAGCGGCCACAGCCAGCGCGCCCTTGCCACGACGTCGGCGCTCACCACCCGGCAGCCGTCCGGTGCGCGCCGTCCAGCGAGGCCGAGCAGGACGATGACGATGTCGAGCGCGACGCCGAGGGGCAGCCGGCGCAGCGGAGCGTGCTCGCCGAGCAGCGGGCCGACGAGGTCGACGCCGAGCCCGGTGGCGATCAGCACGGCGACGCTCCCCGCGACGAGATACACCGGGTAGCGGCGGACCGAGGTGGCCGGCACCCGCAGCGCCTGGAGCGCGAGCTGGCCGGGGAGCAGGGCGAGCAGGACGGCGGCGACGACCCGGCACAGCCACAGCGCCGAGCCCGCGACGGCCACGTCGAGGACGAGGAGCAGGCCGACCCAGGGGGGCGGCAACGGCACTCGCCGGCGCGGGGCGGGGAGCTCGGCGGGCGCCGTGCGCTCCGCCCGCAGCGTCACCGTCGTGCTGGACATGCCAACCACAGGTCGATCCCGGTGGACGTGCCGACGAGCGTGACGTGGACCGCGACCCGCCGTGCGGTGCACGGCACGCGCACCGCGCGGGTGACGAGCGCCGTGCCGCCCGGGGCGAGGCGGACGGAGCCGCCCGCCAGCGGGTGCGCCACCTTGCCGGCCCAGGTGGCGGCGCTCCAGGTGAACGAGCGCGTCGCCGTCTCGACGCTGTGCACGGCGAAGCGCAGGTCGAGCTCGCGGTCGGGACCGAGCTTCGCCGGGGTGCTGGCGGCGTCGGGGAAGTACAGCGAGGCGTAGCCCGGGAGCCGGTGTGACAGGCCCGCCGCCCGCAGGGCGGCGCGGCCGACTCCGCTCTGGACGAGCAGGAGCAGTGCCGCGGTGCAGGCGAGGACGAGCGCCATCCCGCCGCGGCGCCGGCGCGGCTCGCGCTCCGCGCGCTCCGGCCCGCCCGTCGAGACGGGGCCGCCGGAGACGGGGTCGACGGTGAGGGTGTCCTCAGGGAGCACGCCGTGCTCAGCCATCGGTCAGCCCCCAGCTCCGGTAGCGCCAGGTTCCTGCGGCGACACCGAGATCGGTGCTCGCCTCCTCGGCGAGGCGGACGTAGCAGTCGAGCAGCGGCCACGCCGAGCGCTCCCCGGCGGCGGCCCGCAGTCCCCGGGCGAAGAGCAGCTGCGGTACGAGCGCGGCGCCGAGGAGCCAGCTGCGGCCGTGGCGCGAGCGGCCGAGCAGGACGGCGACGAGGAGGGGGAAGGGGTAGAAGGTCGGCGGCAGCTCCGGCCGCTTGCGCCGCAGCCGGGCGATCCCGACGCCGTAGGCGCGATGGCGCCGCAGCAGTGCCCCCGGCCGGGTGTCGAAGTGGTGGCGGACGACCGCCCTCGGCTCGAAGCGCAGCGAGGCCGGTCCGAAGCGGTCCCGCAGCCGCAGGCACACGTCGAGCTCCTCGGCGCCGAACCTGAACCGCTCGTCGAAGCGGCCGGCCGCGCCGAGGGCGTCGGCCCGGAAGGCCATGTTCGCCCCGACGAGGGAGTACACGGCCCGCCGCCCGGCAGGGGCCGGGGCGGCGCCCCGCCGCAGGTAGCGGAGGAAGCGGTAGCCGAGCCCGGTGCTCTTCGCCAGGTCGAGCTCGAGCGGCACGAGCGGGTTGTTCCGCTCAAGGTACCCCGATAGGTAGCGGCGTGGGCCGGCGACGAGGACGGGACCGCCGACCCCGACGGCGGCGCCCGCCTCGGAGAGCGCCCCGAGCAGCTGCTCGGCCCAGTCCGGCTCCGGCTCGCAGTCGTCGTCGAGGAAGGCCACGACGGGTGCGCGCGACGCGGCGACGCCGGTGTTGCGCGCCGCGGCGAGCCCGCGGTTCGCCCGGTGGCGCACGACCTCGGCGCCGCGCGCCTGTGCGATCGCGGCGCTGTCGTCGCTCGAGCCGTCGTCGACGACGACGACCTGCAGCTCGGCGGCGACCGTCTGGCTGCGGAGGGCGTCGAGCACGGTCCGCAGGCGCGTGCCGCCGTTCAGGGTGCACACGACGACGCTGCAGCGCACCGAGGACGGCGTGTCCGAGGCGAGGGGCGGACCGGGAGCGGTCGTCATGGCCGCCAGTCCGCCGCGTCGATCACGGGCGCGCCGAGTGAGCCGAGCCGTGCGAGCACCTCGTCGAGCAGCTGGGGGCGGTTCGCCGTGCCCGCGATCCAGTCGTGGAAGCTGAGCACGTACGGATCGCCGGTCCGCCCGCACCCGCCGGCCAGCCGTTCGGCGGCGAAGCCGAGCAGCTCGTCGGGCGTCTCCTCGTCCGGGCGCGGCAACCCGAGCAGGTCGCAGTCGAGCGGCGCCTGGAGGGCGACCTCAACGAGGCCGTCGCGGCGGAAGGGACGGCGCCCCCCGAGCAGCCAGGAGGCGCGCGCCCGAGCGCTCCCGAGCGCCGTCTCACGCCCGAGGTGGTTGGCGTTCAGGGCGATCGCCGCGAGCGCGCCGAGCCCGCGGTCCCCGAACAGTCCGAGGCGCGCCGCGGCGTCGCGCACCGAGCGGACGGGCACGCGGTCGGGACGGAACAGCTCCTCGCAAAAGCGCACCTCGCGGTCGCTCGTCCACCGGAAGCCCGCCGCAGCGAGCAACGGCGCCAGCGCCTCGTCGTGATGGCGCCGCCCGAGCAGGTACGGGGAGCGGTAGGCGATGGGGCGCTCGCCGATGACGGCCTCGACGGCGCGGCTCGCCCCCTTCAGCTCGTCGCGCAGCTCGGCGCGCGCCGGCGGCGTGAGCAGCTCGAAGTGCTCGTGGCGGTAGCCGTGGAGGCCGATCTGGTGCCCGCTCGCGGCGATCTCCTTCACGAGATCGGGCCGCTCCTCGGCGAGCCTGCCGACGACGAAGAAGACCGCCGAGACGTCGTGGTCGGCGAGGACCCGGAGGATCTTGCCGGTGCTGCGGTCCTGGTCGTAGGGCGCGTCGTGCGGCATGCCCCAGCAACCCTCGAAGTCGAAGGTCACGAGCACCGGGCGGGCGGGAATCGGCGTCACGGCGCACCTCGCCGGTGCCGCAGGCGGGCGTGGCCGACCAGCCTGCCGGCGAAGTAGGCGAGGAGCAGGCCGGCGTCGGCCACGACGGCGGCCAGGTACCGGCGGGCGTCTTCCCGGCGGAAGGCGAACTTCGACCGCACATGTGCCCCGGCGATGCCGAGCAGGACCCCGGCGAACGCGCCGACGCGGGCCCGCCGGGCGCGCCGCGTCGGCAGGCCGGCGACGGCGCCGAGCACCGTGAGGACGGCGAGCGCGCGGTCGGGGCCGCGCACGCGCCGGTAGCGCTCGAGCTGGCGGGAGGCGCCGATGCCGCTCCGGAACAGCCACGCCAGCGTCTCGGCGAGCGACTTGTGCTCGCGGTGCTCGACGGTGACGTCGCTGAGCACGCGCGTCGCCACGCCCGCCGCCGCCATCTGGTGGTCGAGGGCGACGTCCTCGCCCTCGCGCAGCTCGCCGTCGTAGGCGACCTTGTCGAAGACCGCTCGCCCGAACACGGCGTTGCTCCCCGGCGTGGGCGTCGTGTGGCCGACCGGCTTCGCCGACAGCCCGAAGCGGCGGGCCAGGTAGGCGACGTCTCCGTCGGGCACCGCGATGCCGCTCACCACGTCGCAGTGCTCGAGCGCCTGGCGGCACCGCCGCCACCAGTCGCACGGCAGCACCACATCGGCGTCGACCATGGCGATGAGCGGGCCGGCGGCGGCGCGGATCCCGGCCGCGCGGGCCGCTCCACGCCCGCGGTTGCGCCCGAGCGCGACCACCCTCACGTGGGCCAGCTCGGCCGCTAGGCCGGTGAGGATCACCGACGTCAGGTCGGTCGAGCCGTCGTCGACCACGACGATCTCGTGCGCACCGAGATCGACCTGGGCCTCGATCGAACGCAGGCAGGCTTCGATGCCTCGCTCCTCGTTGAACGCGATGACGACGAAGGAGGCGTCGAGGTGCTGCCGGACCGTCGCCGGCTCGCGCTCGGGCGACGACGCCCCCGCCAGGTCCGCGGCGTCCCGGGCGCACGCGGCGGGCGTCGTCGAGGCGCGCGCCGCGTCCGGGGCGGCCCCGGGAGGACCGCCCGCGAGCTGCGAGGGCGAAGAGCGGGTGCCCGTGGTCATGCGAGCGCTCCGAGGTCAGGGCGCGACGGTCCTCCGGCTCGGGCGCGGGGCGCACGGGGGTCGCGGTAGAGGGCCATCGTCGCCTCGGCGAACGACACGACGTCCCGGGCGCCCGCCGCCTCGGCGGGCGGCGGGCGCTCGAGCTCCAGGCGGCCGAGCAGGCCGGCGAGGGAGGCGCGGTCGCCGGCGGGATAGCTCCACGCCGGCGAGCACCCGCCCGCGAGGCCGCCGGCGTCGCTCGCGATCACCGGCACCCGGAGGGCCCGCGCCAGGCTCAGCACACCGCTCTGCTCGATCTTGCGGTAGGGCAGCACCGCGACGTCGGCGACGCGGAACCACGCCGCCACCTCGCCGTCGGGCACGTAGCCGGTGAACACCGTCCGGTCCGACAGCCCGAACCGGCGGACGGCCCGCCGCACCCGCACGGCGTGGCACCGGTCGACGAGCTCGAGCAGTCGGAAGGCCCCGGCGCGCCGGCGCACGTCCCCGGCGACCACGATGGTGAAGCGGTCGAGCCCGTGAGCGGCTCCTCGTCGGGCCGCAGCGAACGCCGCCACGAGGTCGTCGAGACCCTTGTGCGGGTGCACGAAGCCGAACGCGAGCAGCACCTTCCGCTCGAGCAGGCCGAACCGCCGGCGCAGCTCGTCCTCGCTGGCGGCGCTGCGCGGGACCGGGAGGACCGGATGGTCGAGCACCTCGATCGGCGTCGCGATCCCGAGCTGGGAGAGCGCGCCGGCGGCCGCGTCGGTGTGGACCACGACGCAGTCGGCGCGCCGTGCGACGCGCCGGTAGAGGGCCCGGCCGAGGGGGCCGAGGCGGGCGAGGTCGCGGGTGACCTCGTGCGCGGTGACGACCGTCCGGGCCTCGGTCCCGGCGAGCAGCCTGAGCAGCTCTGGGAGGCGCCTGCCGAAGGCCGCGACCGCGAACTGCACGTGGACGACGTCGGGGGCCCACTCGCGCACGGCCGACGCGAGGCGCGTGCTGGAGTCCCCGCCGAGGCTGCCGAGGCTGCCGAGGCTGCCGAGGAGTCGGGCGTCCGCCGAGCCCGGGACGGGCTCGGGGGTGACGACCGCGATCTCGCAGTGCTGCCGGCGCAGCCCGCGCGCCAGCTCGAAGGTGTAGTTGCCGATCCCGTCGCGCGCGGGTGGGTAGGGTGCGATGAACAAGATGCGCAGCGCGGCGCCCGCGGCGGGCGGCGGCTGCCGCCACCCGCTCGGGCGCTCAGCGGGCTGCACTGCCGACGGCCGCACCGTCACCGCCCGATCGATGGAGAAGGGACCCCCTTGCCGCATGGCCTTGCGCGACGTTCCGCCGGACCTGTTGCTGCGTCAGCTGCTCCAGCCCTTGCACGTCACCCCGTATGTCGGCGCCCTCCGCACGAGGAGCGAGAGCGCGCCGCCGCTCGACGTCATCGGCGTGTACCGCAGGCGCAACGGCACGACCCTGAAGCAGCTGCTCGACCAGCTGCCGGGAGCGAACGTCGCGCTGTGGGGTCTCGACGGGACCGCCAGCGAGCTGGCGGCCGCCACCCGCGGGACGGGGGCGGGCAGCCGCCTCGAGCTCCTCAACCGCCTGGAGCGGGAGGTGTCGGCGGACCGGGGCCGCTGGCTGCTCGTCGCGGACGACGACGTCGTCGTGCCGGGTGGCCAGCTCCAGCTGCTGGTCCGCTTGGCGTCGGCCGCCGGCCTCGACGTGAGCCAGCCGGCCCACCTGCCGCGCAGCTATGCGAGCTGGCGCTTCAACCGTCAACGGATCACCCCGATCATCCGCCTCACACGCTTCGTCGAGTCCGGCCCGCTCGTGCTCTTCTCCCCCCGGGCGCGCGGCATCTGCCTCCCCCTCCCCGAGGAGCTCGGGATGGGATGGGGGCTCGAGGCGACCTTCGCGGCCGCCGGCGAGGAGAGCCTGCGCCTGGGTGTCGTCGACGCGACGGGTATGCGCCACCTCACGCCCGTGAGCACCCAGTACCGCCGGGACGAGGCCGAGTCGACGGGGCGGAGGGCCCTCGCGCAGGCCGGCGTGCCGTCGTACGCCGCGCTGCAGGTGGAGACGTCTCGCTGGCCGCTGTGGCGGCGGCGACCACCCTGGGCCGACTGGGCCGACGGGCGCCGGGCGTCGAGAAGGGGCTGAGCAGCGAGTCGAGGTAGCCCTCGGTCGCGCCGCCCCAGTCGAACGCCTCGATCCAGTCCTCGGCCTCGCCGGGGGTCGCCTCGGCGAGGGCCCGTTCGATCGCGCCGGTCAGCCCCTCGGGCGTCGGCTCGGCCACGTAGCCCCGCACCGATCGCTCGACGAGGACGCGCGCGTGGTTGTCGGGGTGGGAGGTGGCGACGACCGGCGTCCCGCAGGCGAGTGCCTCGAGGACGACGAGGCCGAAGCCTTCGCGTACGGAGGGCAGGACGACGAGGCGGGCCGCCTTCATGAGCCCGATGACCTCGGCGTGGTCGACCACGTCCGCACGGAAGCGGACCCGGTCGGCCAGCCCGAGCTCGAGCGCCATCGCCTCGAGCCTGGCGCGCTCGGGGCCGTCGCCGACCACGAGCGCGCCCCGCCCGTTCGCGGGGAGCCGGGTGAGTGCCTCGAGGAAGAGGTCGACGCGCTTGTGCTCGAGCAGGCGGCCGACGCAGAGCAGGTCTGCGGCCTGACCGGACGCCGCCGGCTCGACCTCGGCGATCGCCGGCAGGTCGATCGCCATCGGAACCTCCCGCACCACCCCTTCGCCGACCCAGGCCCGCACGCGCTCGGCGGTCTGGGGCGAGATGGCGACGATCCGGTCCGGCAGCCGCATCGCCCGTCGCTCGATCACCCAGGCGAGCGCGCCGGACCAGCGACCGAGGTACTCGCGCCAGTACTCGGGGCCCCAGAACTCGTTCCATGTCACCACGAGCGGCCGCCGCCGCAGCCAGGTCACGACGCGGAGGCTGAAGAGCTGGAGGTAGGGCATGTGGTCGGCCTCGACGACGTCGAAGCGGCGGCCGAGCAGCCGCAGGCACGCCACGGCGAACACGACCGCCTGCACGATCGACCTGCGCGTCGGGCCGTAGAGGGGGAAGAGGGGGCAGATGGCGTGGTAGGTGACGCCCCGGTCCACCCGCGTCGTCCCCCGCTCGGGCCACCAGTGCATCGTGAACACCTCGACGTCGACGGACTCCTGCAGGCGGGGGAGGAGCTGCTCGTAGCGCATCTCCTTGCCGCCGCGGTGGTAGGGGTAGAGGGCGTCGGTGACGACCGCCACCCGCGCGCGCTGGCGCCCGGCGCTCCGGCGCCCGCCGGCCCGGACGACCGTCGAGGTCGCGGTCGCGCTCACGTCCCACTCCTCCACCTGGCCGACGCCACCGTCGAGGTGGCGGACACGTGCCGGCCTCCGCCGGTGGCGACCACGTTGAGCCCCGGGGTCCGTGACCGGACCACCGTCGTCGCTCGCGGCGCCTCGGAGACCGGGGGAGCGAGCGAGCGGTCCCGGCGCGCGTACCTGACACGGCCGCGGGTCCGCACCTTGCAGAGGATGGCGAGGCACCGGCCAGCGTCGACGAGCCGGATCTTCTTGCCCTCCTCGGGGGAGCGACCGACGTAGGTGACGGCGACCTCGTAGGGACGGAAGCCGAGCCGCAGCAGCTCGGCGCTGATCTCGGTGTCGAGCCCGAACCCCTCCTCGTCGAGGCGCATGCCGCGCAGCATCGGGAGCGGTAGGAGCTTCAGGCAGGTGTGCATGTCGGTGATGGCCGAACCGAACAGCGCATTCGCGACGCCGGTCATCAGCCGGTTGCCCACGGCGTTCAGGTAGTAAGGGAAGGTCGTCCCCGACCCGCGCATGCGCACGCCGTACACCACCTCGGCGCGACCGTTGAGGATCGGCCCGACGAGCCTCGGGATGTCGCCGGCGTCGTACTCCGAATCGGCATCGAAGACGAGCAGGTGCGTCCCCGTGGCGAGCTCGATCCCGGTGCGCACGGCGGCGCCCTTGCCCCGGTTCCGGTCGTGGCGCACCACCCGGTGGCGTTGCCAGAAGCTGTCGAGGATCTCGCGCGTGTCGTCGGTCGAGCCGTCGTCGACGACGATCACCTCCATGTCGTCGGCGAGCTTCTGGGCACCGAGCGCTTCGAGCACCTGGTGGATGGTGCGTTCCTCGTTGAACACGGGAACGACGACCGTCAGCTTGAACCGCGCTGACTCGTGCTTGGGCGCATCTTGCACATCTTTCGCGGCGTACATCTGCGGCGACCTCACTGACCTGTTCCGGTACGAGGACTGGCTGGGCGATGGGGACGACGGGCAGGACCGTGGACGGTGCCAGCCGGCGCGCTCACCGACCTGGTCGCGCCCCGGCCCCGGAGGTGGCCCGGTGCGCCCCGGCTTCGCCGGGCGCGAGCGCGCTCGCTGCCGGCACGGCCCCGGCGGCGCGAGCAGCCCCCAAGGCTGTCGGCCCTCCACGTGGGGGTGCAGCTCGACACTCGGGGCGCGCTCAACTCGGCGACCGCGTGGCCGAGAGCGCCGCTGCCGTCACCCGGTTCGCCGCTCCCTCGCCGGAGCGGGCGAGCGCCGGCCTGCCGATACCGAAGTAGCGGAAGCCCGCCAGCTGGACGTCGTTCGGGTTGAAGATGTTGCGCCCGTCGAAGAACACGTCGGCCCGCATCGCACGCCGCATGTCGGCGAGGTCGATCGTCAAGAACTGCGGCCAGTCCGTGGCGACGACGACGGCGTCGGCCCCGCGGGCCGCGGAGAGGGCGTCGCCTGCGGTCCGGATCTGGGGCTTGTCAGGCACCTGAGCGACCATCGGGTCGTAGGCGGTGACGAACGCGCCGCGCTGGGCCAACCGCATCGCGATGTCGAGCCCCGGTGAGTCCCGTAGGTCGTCGGTCTGAGCCTTGAAGGCGAGCCCGAGGACACAGACCCGTGCGCCACGGAGCGTCTTCAGGTGGCGGAGCAGCTCGTCGACGACGAACTGGCGCTGTCCCTCGTTGACCGCCCGGACGGCGTCGAGCAGGCGCGGGTGGTAGCCGTACTCGCTCGCGGTGCTGACCAGCGCTGCCAGGTCCTTGCCGAGGCACGACCCGCCCCAGCCGACGCCGGCGTCGAGGTAGCGACCGCCGATGCGCGCGTCGAGACCGATCGCCGCCAGTACCTCGGTGACGTCGGCGCCGACGAACTCGCACAGGCGTGCGATCTCGTTGGCGAAGCTCACTTTCGTGGCGAGGAAGCTGTTCGAGGCGTACTTCGTCATCTCTGCTGTGGCGAGCCCGGTCAGCACGAGCGGAACGGGGTCGCGATGCCCGGCGTCGCCCGGGATCGCCTGTTCGAGGATGGGCCGATAGGCCTCGACGACGAGCCGGCGCGCGTCAGCGTCGTCGCTGCCGACGACGACCCGGTCGGGATGCAGGAAGTCCTGCACCGCATTCCCCTCCCTGAGGAACTCGGGATTCGAGACGATGCTGAACCGCTCCCCGGCGAGCGCCGACCCGTTCGTCCGGTCCTCGATGAGCGAGGTGAGCCAGCGTCCGGTGCCGACCGGCACGGTGCTTTTCGTGACGATGACGTGGTGGCGGTCGAGGTTGTCGGCGATCACGGCCGCGACGGCCGCGAGATCGGAGAGGTTCGGCGGGCCGTCCGGGCTCGGGGGCGTGCCGACGCAGACGAAGACGATGTCGGAGGCTCGCAACGCTCCCGGTAGGTCACCGGTGAACGTCAAGTCGCCGTTCCTGCAGGTCGTCGCGAGAAGCGGGTCAAGACCCGGCTCGTGAAAAGGTGCCTTGCCGGCGCGTAGCTGTGCCAGTTTCCGGGCGTCGGTCTCGACGCCGAGGACCCGGTGACCCACGTGGGCGAAGCAGGCTGCGACGACGGTTCCGACGTAGCCACTTCCTATGACGGCGATGCGTTTGCTCATCACGCTCCTGACGGTCCGTGAGCGGCGCGCGTCTTCGGCAGCAGGCGCACGAATGCCGCGTTCCGACAGCACGGGCGCGCCCCATTGCAAGCGGCGGCCGCAATGGCTTGCGGTCGCTCGTCGACGGCGGACGGCGAGGACGGGCTCACCGCGGGGATCACACTGCGTTGGGGGTCGACAACAGCAGGCAACTCGCCCAACACGCGTCATCGGGCACGCGCTGTTGCAGCCCTACCGCCTACACCCCGCGGTTAAACCGTTCTCGCCTCGTCCGCCGCCAAGGCGCTGATCCCGATCCGGGTGCCGGGGGTTGTCGGAGTTTGTCCAATGCGGATACCGCATCCCTTCTGATCGTTGCGTGCGTGCTCACGCCGGGCCGCGGCACTTCAGGTCGAGATGGCCGGTGGAGGAGGGATCCATCGCTGTACCCCTGCCGGCTACCGACCGGCGCCTGTCCGATGCCCTGCTGCTGTTCCGGTCGGGCTGGATGAGGACAGACGGCGCCTACCTTCGCCACCGGTGATGGCCGCATCCTCACCGCTCGTGCCCGCCGATTGGTTGTCGTTCCCGGCCTGTCGGTGTCACAGCAAGAATGTTGAGGTCCGGTGACACGACCACCGAGCGGAACCGCGCGGACCCCCCCCACCGCCTCCGGAGGAGGTGCTGACCACCTCGGTGACGGCGCAGCGCGAAATCCACAGCTTGCGCCCCTTGCCACCCACAGGCGAACACGTGTTCGATACTGGGAGGCACCGGGCAAGGGAGGCAGCAATGGGAGTGATGCGGGTCCTCGATCACACGGGCGACACGGCCGTCATGTTCGACGCGCGAGATGAGTCCACGCTTGACGCAGCGCGCGAGCTCTTCGACCAGCTCGCCGCCGAAGGCAAGCTCGCCTTCGCACGCGGGCTCGGCGAGAGAGAGGGCGTGCGGATCCAGGAGTTCGATCCGCACGCCGAGGAGATCATCTGGGTGCGGCCGCTCCAGGGCGGGTGAGGTGACGTCACTCGGACTGCTCGAGGAGCTCCCCGGGCGCGGCCTGCTCGTCGAGGTCGTCGGGGGACGACGCGACGGGGAACTGCTCGTCCTGGTGGACGGGGGACGCGGACGCCACTGCCGGCAGGTACGAGAGCTCCTCGAGGGCTGCGAGGTCGACCGCGAGCTCCTCGACGCGCTCAGCCGGCTGGCGGCCGGCCCGCCTGCGGAGGTCCGACGGGCGTCGCGCCGGGCGGCGCCCGAGCAGACCTGGCCGTCCGTCTTCACCACCGAAGAGGCGAGCATCGCACGCTCGGACTCGAGCCGGGCGGTTGCCGCCCGGCTCCTCGAGTCCCTCCTCGACGAGTGCCAGCTGGCCTCATGGCGACGCGGGCGTCGCTTCGAGGTGAAGGTCCCACAGGGGGTCGTCCAGCTCGGGGAGCTCTACAACCTCTGGTTCCGGGCCAACAACGGGACTGAGCTGTCCCTCTGCGTCGTGCCCCGGGAGCACAGGACGCTGCCCGTCGAGGACATCTGGACGAACCTGCTGCTCACGCTGCGCGCCGACCCGAACCAGTTCTTCCGCGTCGCCAACTACCGCCCCTACGGATCGTCTGGGGCGCACGGGCCGGGGCCGGTACCCCTCGTCTAGTGGCGTATCTCAAAAGTGGTGCGGTGGTCGAGAGCGATCGGTGCCGGCACGTCGCCATCGACCATCTCGACCGCCTTGGTCTGCACAGGACAGCCGATCTCGGTCTGGGCTGTCCCCGACTACAGCTTCGGCAGGATGGCGGTGGCGAGATGCTCCTCGTCCGACAGCGACGGCGGAGCCTTGGCGGGGCTGACGGCGATCCGGAGGTAGTAGTCGCCCTTGAGGACGCTCAGGGAGGCATAGCCGTCGTAGTAGGCCTTGTCGCCGTAGCCGGTGATCGGCTGGGCGTGGACCTTCGACTTGTAGTCGTTGTACCACTTCGAGGCGTTGGAGCCCTTGACCACCACGACCCGGACGCTGTCTGCTTGGGCCACGTTCGGGGTGTGGGGGGTGGGCGCCGAGGGCCCGTAGAAGACACAGGCGAGGCCCCCTTCGACCGTAGCGTTGCCGAGGACCCCCTTGGTCACGGACCCTCCGATGGCGCTGGCCGCTTCGGCCTGGGTGACGACCGAGCAGGAATTGAAGCTCTTCGGTTTCGGCTTGGCCTTGTGGTTCGCCGCTGCTGCTGACGCCGACATCACGGTCGAGGCGGCAATCGCGACACCCAGGATGCTCGTGGCGGTAATTGCCGCCGCCGAAGTGATCCGTCGCATGGGTGGTTTCCTCTCCGCTGCGCTGTCTGGTCCGGCCAGCGTACTGGATGGGGACCGTCCCCACGCTGGAGCGTTGCTTACTACTAGCCAACCAAGTGCGAGATCTGGGGTGGGGTCGACGGTCCTACACGAACCACCGGAGTCATCTCTGAGACACATCAACAGATGACCGCGTCGCGTCACCCGAGTGACGCCGCGATGAACAGCGTGACAACGATTGGCGACTTCACTCGGTCGGCCTCGCGCCAACGTCGGTGATCCCGAGCAACCAGCCGCCGTGTCACCCCCGGTACACGCTGTCGCGAGATCAGTGGGCGGACAGGCGCTCCGATCTCACAGGAGACGCAAAGAATTTGCTTACGTGACGAAACAAAACAAATAGTGCAAGCGAATGAAGAATTCGTATATCTGCGTCAGTACACTTCGCGCTCGGAAGAGGTCTGCGCTCGATGACACGGCCGGTCTCGTCCCGCGCCGGCATCTCGAAAGTCGTCACCGGCTACAGCCAGACCTACGGCTCAGCGCCGGCGGCCGCTGGCGAGCTCGCCTTCGCCTTCTTTGGCACCGCCAACGCGACGGCCCAGACCACGCCTTCGGGATGGGGCCTGATCGCCGGACCGTCCACCTCGGAGGACAACGCCGGCTACTACTTCTCGACCACGGGGACCACCGCCCCGTCGATCACCACCTCGGGCCTGACGCCCTCTGGGCGCTACGTCGCCGGGATGGCCGTATTCAAGCCGGCGTCATCGGGCGGGACCACGACCTCGTCATCGTCGACGACCACGAGCTCGTCGACCACGACGTCGTCCCCGACGACCACCAGCTCCTCGACGACCACGAGCTCGTCGACCACGACCAGCTCTACGTCCACCACGACGTCGACATCGACGACGACCAGCACAACGTTGGCGCCACCGCCGTCGATCTGTCGATCCGGGCCGCCGGGCAAGGTGACCAAGGTGATGGTGACCTGGGAGGAGAACGAGAACTACTCGTCAGTCATCGGCTCGTCCGGCGCGCCGTACATCAACAGCATCGCCTCCCAGTGCGGGCTGGCCACGAACTACGACTCGCTCACCCATCCGAGCCTGCCCAACTACATGGAGATGACGTCGGCCCAGCCCTACGACGTCGCCCCCTGGAACGGAGACCGCGACCCAGGCGGGACGTGCTCGACGACCAATCCGTCGATCTTCTCCCAGACCTCGAACTGGAAGTCCTACGTCGAGTCGATGCCCTCGAACTGCGACATGACGGACTCCGGCGACTACGAGGCACGCCACAACCCCGCGGTCTACTACTCCAACCTCACCGATTGCTCGACGAACGACGTCCCGTTCACCGAGCTCGCGACGGACGTCGCGAGCGGCAGCCTCCCGACGATCTCCACGGTCACGCCGAATGCGATCGACGACGGCGAGGACGGCACGCTTTCGGAGACCGAAACCTGGCTCTCCAACTACCTCCCGACGATCCTCGCCGGACCGGACTACACGAGCGGCCGCCTGGCGATCATCATCGTGTGGGACGAGGGCGCCGGCAGCGGTGACGTCGCCAGCAACGTGCCGTTGATCGTCCTCTCGGAGGGCACGCCGGCGGGGAGCACCTCGTCGCTACCGCTGAACGACTACTCGGTCACCGCGGCCATCGACTCGATTGCCGGACTGACGCCGCTCGGCTCCCTGCGGACCGCCTTCAACATCTAGGAAGCCCTGGGCCGCGCCGATCCCGCAGCGCCACGAAGCGAGCGAGCCAGGACGGAGGCCGTGCTCGGCACGGCCCCGTCGGCACGGCGGGGCGCTCCGTCGATGGCCGGGCGTCTCGCAGGTGTTGTCGGCCAGGTTCAAGAAGGCGGTGCCGGCGTCGGGGCGTGCTCCGACGCGTTCGTCCCGGACGGGTCGGTGTCGGGGCCGCGGCTCGATGGCGCCGGCGGCGCCGCTCGTCGTGGCGGCCCGACGGGACGCCCGAGCGCCAGCCCGACCCGGGCGACGACGATGTCGTCTCGGTTTCTGAGCGCCGCCGAGAGGACCAGGTCCAGATGGTTGTGGAGGAACGCGTACCTGGCGCGGGAGGGGATCACCTTCGGGATGAGTACGACGACCAGCACGTCCTGGCTGGCTCGGACGTCGTCGATGAACGCGCAGACCGGCTGCACCACCGACGCGTACTCCGTGCGCAGCACCCGCAGCGGCACGCCCGGGTCCCAGCTCGCCCACGCGTCCTCGAGGGCCGCGGCGCGCCGGTTGGACTCCTCGTCCCCGCCGAGCGCGACGGTAACGGCGATCACCTCGTCGCCGAGGGAGAGCGCCTTGGAGAGGGCCCGCTCGGTGAGGCGGGACACGGACGTGACCGGCACGATGACGAGCGCCCGTCTCACCACCGGGGCCGGCGGTCGTGTGCCGAAACCGAGCTCGGCCCCCACGCGGTCGTAGTAGGCGTGGATCCGCTTGAAGAGCAGGACGAACGTCGGCACGGCGACGACGACCACCCAGGCGCCCTCGGTGAACTTCGAGATGAGGAACACGACGGTCGAGACCGCGGTGACCACCGCTCCGAAGCCGTTGATCGCGGCGCGACGGCGCCACCGGGTCGGTCGCTCCCGGCTCCAGTGGACCACCAGCCCGCTCTGGGCGAGGGTGAACCCGGTGAACACGCCGATCGCGAACAGCGGGATCAAGCTGTTCGTATTGCCGCCGACGGCGATGAGCAGTGCGCCGGAGAGCACCGAGAGCGCCAAGATCCCGTTGGCGAACACCTGCCGGTCACCGCGGAGCGAGAAGAGGTGCGGGAGGTAGTTGTCACGCGAGAGCAGGCTCGCCAGCACCGGAAGCCCACCGAAGGAGGTGTTCGCGGCGAGCGCGAGGACGAGGGTGATGGTCAGCGTCACGACGTAGTAGGCCCAGTGCCGGCCGACAGCGGCCGCCATGATCTGGCTGAGCACGGTCTGGCCAGAGCGCGGGCCGATGTGCCAACGGCTGGCGAGCACGGCGAGGCCGAGGAGCATGGTGCCGAGGATCACGCCGAGGAGGAGCTCGGTCCGCTTCGCGCGCACGACGCGCGGCTGCCTGAACAGCGGGACCCCGTTCGCGATCGCCTCGACGCCGGTGAGCGCGCTGCAGCCGGCGGAGAACGCCTTCAGCACGAGGAGGAGGCTGACCGTCTCGAGCGGATGGGCGGGGAGCAGCGAGTGGCCGGGCTGGGGGGCGTGCAGGGCCAGGGGATGGATCAAGCCCACGGCGATGATCGCGAGGAGGCCGACGATGAAGACCATCGTCGGCAGGAGGAACGCGCGGGCGGTCTCGCCGAGACCCCGCAGGTTGAGCAGCGTGATCGCGGCGAGGATCCCGAGGCAGATCGGCACCGTCGCCGATGCCAGGCTCGGGAAGGCCGAGACAAGCGCTCCGACGCCGGCGGCGATCGACACCGCGACCGTGAGGGTGTAGTCGACGATCAGCGACGCCCCGGCGACGAGGCTGACGCCTGCGCCGTAGTTGGCGCGCGAGACCGCGTACGCGCCGCCCCCGCCCGGGTAGGCGTCGATCACCTGGCGGTAGGAGAAGACGAGGATCGCCAGCAGGGCGATGATCGCCAGCGTGATCGGCAGCACGAGGTGCAGGGCCTGCGCCCCCGTCGCCGCCAGCACCACGATGATCGCCTCGGGTCCGTAGGCGACCGAGGTCAGCGCGTCGAGCGAGAGGGCGGACAGCCCCTCGACGGGGGTGATCTGCTGCTTCGAGGCCTCCGAGCCACGGAGAGGACGACCGATCAGCAGGTTCCAGGCCGTAGCCGGGGCACGCTCGTTCGTCCGGGGCTCCGGCACGCTCCGATGCTACGGGCGGGGGGAGGTCGGCTGGCGCCGGGCGAGGCCCTCCCGTGGGGGGGCTCGCGCGGCGCGCCGGGGTCGTGCACCTACCATGGGTCTGTGGAGGACTCCGGGCGCCTCGCGAAGGTCACACGGATCGTCCGGGGCGCGCTCGCAGAGCTATTCGACCAGTCCAAGCCCTTCGGGCGACTCGCCCTCGTCCACACGATCCAGGCTGCGGGCAGCACGTTCATCGCGATCTCGCTCGCCGGCTCGCTCTTCTTCTCGATCTCGCCGCACGCCGCCGAGGGCAAGGTCCTCCTCTACCTGCTGTTGACGATCGCGCCCTTCGCCGTGGTCGGCCCCGCCCTGAGCCCCCTGCTCGACCGCGGCCGCCAGGCGCGCCGCACGAGCGTGGCGATCGCCAATGGCGGCTCCGCCCTCCTCTGCCTGGCGATGGCGCGCGACGTGCACAACCTCTTCCTCTTCCCGGAGGCGTTCGGGGTCCTGGTGCTGGCGAAGCTGTACCTCGTCGCCCGCGCCGCGCTCGTCCCCGAGGTCGCGGGTGACGGTGACGACCTCGCGAGTGCGAACGCCAAGCTCGCCGTGCTCGCCTCGCTGGCCGGCTTTGCCGCGTTCCCCCTGGGCGTCGGTCTGCTGAAGATCGGGGCGCCCTGGGTGCTGCGCTTCGGGACGCTCGTCTTCCTGGCGGGCATGCTCGCCTCGTTCCGCCTGCCCCGCCCGCGGGTCCGTCATGGCGCACCGGCGGCCGCGCAGCCCGCGTCCGCCACCGGGCCGACCGCCGCCACCGACCGGCCCGCTGCTGCCGCAGGGGCGGTCGGTGGCGCCACCTCGGCGGGCCCGGGGCGACCGCCGCGCCTCGCTGAGGTCGCGCACCAGCGGCGCCTCCTCGGGCTGGCGCTCTACCCGCCGCCGGTGCTCGCCGCGATCAGCGCGATGACGGTGGCGCGCGGGACGGTCGGGTTCGTCACGTTCTTCCTGGCGTTCGGCCTGCGCCGGGCGCACGCCGGCACCTGGTGGTTCGGCCTGCTCATCGCGATGTCGGGCATCGGGTCGCTCGCCGGCGCCGCCATCGTGCCGCGCCTTCGGCGTCGGCTCACCGAGCGCCAGATCATCGCCTCCGCCCTCGTCGCGATCGCCACCGGTGCCACGGTCGCGGCGCTGATCAACCACCTCTGGGCCGAGGCGCTGCTCACCCTGGTCGTCGGGATCGGCCCGACGAGCGCCAAGGCGGCGCTCGACTCGATCGTCCAGCGCCACGTGCCGCCGGCGCTCCTCGGGCGCGCCTTCGGGCGGCTCGAGACGCGGCTCCAGCTGGCCTGGGTGCTCGCCGCACTGGTCGCGGTCGTCATCCCGTTCCCGTTGCAGGCCGGCGACATCGTGGTCGCCGTCGTCTGCGTCCTGGCGGCGGCCTCCTACATCACCGCGTTCGCTGCGGGACGGCGCCGCCGCGCCGCGAAGGTCGCCCGGGCGGGCGACGTCGCGGGGCGCCAGGCCTGAGCTGCCGCCGGTCGACCAGCGAACGCAGACTGCGGCTGGAGCGGCTCCGCGGAGGCGTCGTCATCTCTGTCCGGCGCGTTCACGGCATCGGCAAGTCGAAGGTGGTGCCGCCCGTCGCTCGGGCTTCGTAACGATCCCGGAACGCCCATGGCCTACCGTGGAGACGTCGCACTGGGTGTCGCCATCGCGAGGGGGGTTGGTGCGGGTGGCTGCCAACGGGTCGAGCCGCTTCCGTCTCGCCTCGCCGACGACGGCGGCCCTCCTCGGTGGTCTCACGCTCGCGCTCATGGCCGTCGACGTCGCGCTCTCGGTGGCGACCCACGACCTATCGGCGTCGAGCAATGGCGCCCTCTACGCGATCATGCTGATGTTCGGATCCGTGGGCGTCGTCGTCGCGCGGCGTCAACCCCACAATGTGCTCGGCTGGCTGCTGATCGGTGTCGCGCTCTTCCAGCAGATCTACATCCTGGCATCGCTCTACGTGGCGATCGACTACGGCTCGCATCGCGCAGCGCTGCCCCTCGGGCTGGCGGCAGTCTGGTTCGAGAACGCCTTTTGGGACCTCGGAATGATCATCGGGTTGCCCGGGCTCCTCCTCTTCCCCGACGGTCGACCGGCGTCACGCCGCTGGAGCTTGACGCTCGGGGGATACGTCGCCGTCGCGGTGCTCGTGCTGGCCTCGCAGTGCTTCACGTCGAGCGTGCTGGCGACCTGGGTGACCTCGCACCAGATCCACATCGCTCGGAACGGGCAACTCACGGGTCATCCCCCGGCCGGCGCCGCGATGAAGTTCCTGGGCTCCGGCCTCGCTGTCCTGGCGCTCGTGCCGTTCTGGCTGTCCTGGGTCGTCCATCAGCTGCGCGCCTATCGACGATCGACCGGCGATCTTCGCCAGCAGCTCAAATGGTTCACCGCGGGTGCCTCGGTCATGGTCGTCGGCGTCGTCATCAACATCGTGCTCGGCGGCGTGTCGTCGTCGGCGCTCGCCGACGCGGTGATGACCGCCGGTACCTACGCCGTCGTCGCCTTCCCCCTCAGCCTCGGGCTCGGCATCTTGAAGTACCGCCTCTATGAGGTCGACCGCCTCATCAGCCGCACCGTGTCCTACGCGCTCATCACCGGGCTCGTCGTCGGCGCGTACGTCGGCGTCATCACGCTGACCACCAAGGTGCTGGACTTCTCCTCGCCAGTCGCCGTCGCGGCCTCGACGTTGGTCGCCGCCGGTCTGTTCAGCCCCGTGCGCGGGCGGGTGCAGCGCGTCGTCGACCGTCGCTTCAACCGCGCCCGCCACGACGCCGAAGCGATGCTCGCAGCGTTCCGGGCACGCGTTCGCGACGCGGTCGACCTCGCCACGGTCCAGAGCGAACTCGTCGACGCCGTACATGGCGCCTTCGAGCCGACGCACGTCGGGCTCTGGATCAGGTCTGCCGGCACCGACGGCCGGCGGCGCTAGGTCGGCGCGACCCGCTCAGGCCTCGTCGAGCCGTCGCTCCAACGCGTCGAGCTGGTCGGCGAGCGCGGCGGGCAGGTGGTCGCCGAAGATGGCGTAGTACTCGCGGATCGCCGGGACCTCCGCCTTCCACTCCTCGACGTCGACACGCAGCAGCTCGTCGAGCGCGCCCGGGGCGAGGTCGAGCCCCTCGGTGTCGATGGCGCTCGCCCCCGGCAGCCAGCCGATCGCGGTCCGTACCGCGTCGCCGCGGTCCGCGCAGCGCTCGAAGATCCACTCGAGCACGCGGGAGTTATCGCCGTAGCCGGGCCAGAGGAACTTGCCGTCCGCTCCCTTGCGGAACCAGTTGATGTAGAAGATCCTCGGCAGCTTCTCCGTCGCCAGGCGCTGGCTGAAGCTGAGCCAGTGTGCCCAGTAGTCGGCCATGTTGTAGCCGATGAACGGCAGCATGGCGAAGGGGTCGCGCCGCAACGTGCCGACGGTGCCGGTCGCCGCGGCGGTCGTCTCCGACGCCATGATCGAGCCGAGGAACACGCCGTGGTCCCAGTCGAAGGCCTCGTGCACCAGGGGCACGATCGAGCCGCGCCGCCCGCCGAAGAGCACCGCCGAGATCGGGACGCCCGCGGGGTCCTCCCACTCGGAGGCGACCTCGGGGTCCTGGCTCACGGGCACGGTGAAGCGGGAGTTCGGGTGCGCCGCAGGCTCGCCGGACGCCGGGGTCCAGTCGTCGGCCTTCCAGTCCGTCAGGTGCGCCGGGGGCTCGGGCGTCAGGCCCTCCCACCAGACGTCGCCGTCGTCGGTGAGGGCGGTGTTGGTGAAGATCGTGTTCGCCGAGAGCATGAGGAGGGCGTTCGGGTTCGTGTGGACGTTCGTGCCCGGCGCGACGCCGAAGAACCCCGCCTCGGGATTGATCGCCCGCAGCATCCCGTCCGGGCCGATCTTCATCCAGCAGATGTCGTCGCCGATGGTCTCGACCTTCCAGCCCGGCATCGTCGGGATCATCATCGCCAGGTTCGTCTTGCCACAGGCCGAGGGGAAGGCGCCGGTGAGGTATCTGGTCTCGCCGGCGGGCGAGGTGAGCTTGACGATGAGCATGTGCTCGGCGAGCCAGCCCTCGTCACGCGCGAGGGCCGAGGCGATGCGCAGTGACAGGCACTTCTTGCCGAGCAGCGCGTTGCCGCCGTAGCCGGAGCCGAAGGACCAGATCTCGCGGGTCTCGGGGAAGTGGACGATGTAGAGGTTCTCCGGGTCGCACGGCCAGGGCGAGTCGGCCTCGCCCGGGGCGAGCGGCACGCCGACCGAGTGGTGGCAGGGCACGAACTCACCGTCGTCGCCCAGCACCTCGAGCGCGGCGGCGCCCATCCGGGTCATGATCCGCATCGACACCGCGACGTAGACCGAGTCGGTCAGCTGCACGCCGATCTTCGAGATCGGCGAGCCGAGCGGGCCCATCGAGAACGGGACGACGTACATGGTGCGGCCGCGCATCGAGCCAGCGAACAGCCCGCCGAGCGTCGCGCGCATCTCGTGCGGGTCCGTCCAGTTGTTCGTCGGCCCGGCATCCTCCTGCTTCGCCGAGCAGATGAACGTGCGGGACTCGACGCGGGCGACGTCGCGTGGGTCCGAGCTGGCCCAGTAGCTGTTGGGACGCTTTGCGTCCGACAGGCGGGTGAAGGTGCCGCTGTCGACGAGGAGCTGGCAGAGCCGGTCGTACTCCTCGGCGGAGCCGTCGCACCACTCGACGCGGTCCGGGGTGGTGAGGGCGGCGAACTCCTCGACCCACGCCAGGAGCTTTGCGTGCCTGGACGGCGCCATGTGAGCGTCCTTTCTGCCCGTCCCCCCCGACCTCTTTGGCACCCCCGCGCCAGAGCAGCCGAACTGCGGCGATCATCATTACTCCGGTGCTGTGCACCGATCGGCCGGACTTGATGTAACCGGGGAAGGTAACACGACAACCTGCCATGCGACAGCCGGTGGCCGGTGCAAAGCGCTCGCAACCCCGAGAGGTCGGATGACTCGCCCCGCCGTCCCGGCACCCGGAAAGGCGCCGCCCGAAGCCGGCAGCGCCCCGGCGCCCCGCCGCGCGTCGACCGATAGCGTGCGGGCGTGACCGGCGCGGGCCCAGGTGGTGGTGACGACGGCGAGCTGGCTGCGCTCGAGCGGCTGACGGAGCTGCTCCCGCCGGCGCCGGAGGGCGAGACCTGGATCGGCGACGACGCGGCGGTGCTCGACCTCGGCACGTTGGGGCCGCTGCTGCTCGCGACCGATCTCGTCGCCGAGGGGGTCCACTTCGACCTCGGCCTCTCGACGCTCGCAGACGTCGGATGGAAGGTCCTCGCGGTGAACGTCAGCGACGTCGTGGCGATGGGTGGCCGGCCGCTTCGCGCCGTGGTCGCCGTGGCCGGGGCCAGCATCGACGAGCTCGACGGTCTCTACGCCGGGCTCGGCGAGGCCGCGGCCCGCTACGGCTGCCCGATCGTCGGCGGGGACCTCTCGGCGGGGGCGCGCGACGGCGGGCTGGTCGTCTCCGTCGCGGTGCTCGGCTCGACCGATGGGCGTCCGGCGGTGCTCCGCCGCGGGGCGCGTCCCGGCGACCGCATCTACGTCACCGGGCCCCTCGGGCGCGCGGCCGGCGGGCTGCGGCTGCTGCGTGCGGACGCCGGGGCGTCCGGGGAGCTCGTCGAGGCGCACCGACGCCCGACGCCCCGCGCCGCCGAGGGCCTCGCCGCCGCCGAGTGCGGGGCGAGCGCGATGATCGACTGCTCCGACGGTCTCGGGATCGACCTCGACCGCCTGGCCAGGGCGTCGGGCGTCGGTGTCGTCCTCGATCTCCTGCCTGTCGCCGAGGGTGCCACGCGGGAGGAGGCGCTCGGCGGGGGAGAGGACTACGAGCTGGTGTTCTGTGCGGCGCCAGCCGCCGACGTGCGGGCGGCCTTCGCCGTTCTCGGGCTCACGCCGCCCATCGAGATCGGCCGCGCGGTGGCGGACGCGTCGGTGCGACTGCTGGAGGGCGACCCGCTGCCGGTCACCGGCTATCAGCACCGGCTCGGTTGAGCGGCGCGTACCAGGACCGCCCGCCGTTCCCGGCGGCGGCGCTCAGGCGCTCTGCGCGGCGGTGCTCCGGCGGGGACGCTTGGTCACCTTGCCCGCGCGGATGCACGAGGTGCAGACGTTGACCCGTCGGGGAGTGCCGCCGACGATCGCCCGGACACGCTGGATGTTCGGGTTCCAGCGACGCTTGGTCCGGCGGTGGGAGTGCGACACGTTCATGCCGAAGCCGGGCTTCTTGCCACAGATCTCACAGACTGCTGCCACGACGACGTGCCACCTCGCTCACGCTGCTACGCATCTGGGCGGCCGGCGCCTCCGTGGTGCACGGGACGCCTACCTGCCCGGGGATCGGCCGCCGAGATTACCATCCTCGGCCATGGAGGAGCGCACGGCGACCGCAGCGCTCGCGTGTCGGGCCGAGTGCGGCCGACGTCGAGCGGGCGGATGGCGCCGGTGAGCCTGACGGTGCTCGGGCCCCGCGACGTCGTCGGCGTGATGGACGCCTTCCGCCGGGGGCTCGCCGAGCACCAGGCCACCATCAACCGGCTGAACGTCTACCCGGTTCCCGACGGCGACACCGGCACGAACATGCTGCTCACGATCGAAGCGGTCGTGCGCGAGCTCGACGGGGCGCCCGCCGGCGGCGAGCCGGACATGGCCCAGGTCTGCCGGGCGATCTCGCACGGCTCGCTGATGGGCGCGCGGGGGAACTCGGGGGTCATCCTCTGCCAGATCCTGCGCGGCCTGGCCGGCTCGTTCGCCGAGGCGCCCAAGGTCGGCGTCGACGAGGTGGTCGCCGGGCTGGCGGGGGGGAGCGCTGCGGCCCGCGAGGCGGTGCTGCGGCCGGCCGAGGGGACCATCCTCACCGTCGCGGCCGAGGCCGCCGAGGCGGCACGCCACGCCGCCGGCGCGGGCGACGACCTCGACGCGACCCTCGACGCCACCCGTGAGGCGGCCGTCCGAGCGCTCTGGCGCACGCCGGAGCTCCTCCCGGTGCTCGCCCAGGCGGGGGTGGTCGACGCGGGGGGCGCGGGGCTGGTGCTGCTCTACGACGCCTTCTTGCACGTCGTCGACGACCGGCCGCTGCCGGCCGAGCTCGAGCTGCCCGAGCGCGTCGCCGCGGCCGTGGCCGGTGCCCAGGTCACCCCGGCGCAGCTGCTGGGGGCGCCGGTCGCGCCGGCGGGGTCCGGCGCCGGGCACGGTGCCGACCTGCGCTACGAGGTCATGTACTTCCTCGACGCTCCGGACGAGGCGATCCCCGCCTTCCGGGAGGTCTGGGCCGGCCTCGGCGACTCGATCGTCGTCGTGGGCGGCGAGGGGCTGTGGAACTGCCACATCCATACCGACGACGTCGGAGCCGCCATCGAGGCCGCCCTCGACGCCGGGCGCCCCCGTGAGATCCGCGTCACCGACCTCGCCGAGCAGGTCGAGGAGGAGCAGTGGGTCCGCTCGGCGGAGGCCGCCGGCGAGGGCGGCCCCGAGCCCGCGGGCTCGGCCGGGGTCCTGCCGGCGCCGCGCACCTCGATCGTCGCCGTCGCGACGGGCGAGGGGATCCGGCGGATATTCCGCTCCCTCGGTGCCGACCACATCGTGGCCGGCGGCCAGTCGATGAACCCCTCGACCGCGGAGATCCTGGAGGTCGTCGAGTCGGTGCCCGGCGCCGAGGTCGTCGTGCTCCCGAACAACTCGAACATCTTCCCCGTGGCGGCGCAGGTCGCGGAGATCGCGACGAAGACCGTCCGCGTACTGGCGACCAAAGGCATCCAGGAGGGCTTCGCCGCACTGATCGAGTTCGACCCGGAGGCCTCGAGCGAGGAGAACGCGCGGGTCATGGGCGAGGCCGCCGAACGCGTCGCGGCGGGCGAGGTGACGCGGGCCGTCAGGGCGAGCGACACGGCGGTCGGTCCTGTGGTCCCGGGTGACTGGATCGGGCTCTCCCGTACCGGGGTCGTCTCGGTCGCGACGAGCCTCGCCGACGCGACGAGCCAGCTGATCGAGCGCCTGCTCGAGCCGGGTCGCGAGATCGTCACCCTGATCGAGGGTGCCGGCTCCTCGGCCGCCGAGACGCGCCGCGTGACCGAGTGGCTGCACGCCGAGCACCCCGAGCTCACCGTCGAGCTGCACCACGGCGGCCAGCCGCTCTACCCCTTCCTCGTCTCCATCGAGTGAGCGAGCTGCCCGCCGGCCGGCGCCTCAGCCAGCTGGCGCACATCGACGTCGGCGAGCTGCGCAGCGTGGGCGCCAAGCGGGCCGCCGCGTTCGGGCTGATGGGCATCGAGTCGGTGCTCGACCTGCTGACCCACTACCCGCGCCGCTGGGAGGACTGGACCCACGTGGCGACGATCGGCGAGCTCACCGAGGGGTCCCAGGCGACGGTCGTCGCCGAGGTCGCCCGGGTCTCGACCCGGCGCCTGCGCGCCGGCCGCAGCATGGTCGAGGTCGTCCTCGACGACGGTGACGAGCGGCTCGCCTGCACCTTCTTCAACCAGCCGTGGCGGGCACGCCAGCTCGGCGAGGGGATGCGCGTCGTCGCCGCGGGGAAGGTCACGTCGTATCGGGGCAAGCTCCAGATGGCGAGCCCGCGCCTCGAGCTCGTCGCTGGCGCCGGCGACGAGGAGGTCCCGACCGGGCGGATCGTCCCGATCTATCCGGAGTCCGAGCGCGCCGGGATGAGCTCGTACCTGATCGCCCGGTGCGTCGCCGAGGCGCTCGAGCGGGCGAAGGAGTTCGCCGACCCCCTGCCCCAGCAGTGGCGGGCGCGGCTGCACCTCCGGGACCGCACGTGGGCGTTCCGCTCGATCCACCGGCCAGAGACGCTGCGTGACAAGGACGAGGCCCGCCGCCGGCTTGCCTTCGACGAGCTCTGGCGGCTCCAGGTCGCCCTGGTGATGCGCAAGCGCGCCGCGGCCGCCGACGCGCGCGGCATCGCCCACCTGGTCGAACCCGAGGACCCCTCCGCCGACCTCGTCGGCCGGTTCCTCGCGGGGCTGCCGTTCCCCCTCACCTGGGCGCAGCAGCGGGCGATCGCCGAGGTGGCGCAGGACCTCGCCAGCCCCGACCCGATGCACCGGCTGCTCCAGGGCGACGTCGGCTCGGGCAAGACCGTCGTCGCCCTGGCCGCCCTCCTCTACGGCGTCCAGGGCGGCCACCAGGGCGCGCTGATGGTCCCGACCGAGGTCCTCGCCGAGCAGCACTTCCTGGCGGCCTCGGGCCTGCTGGCGGGCCTCACGGTGGGCGACCCGGACCGGCTCGGGGGGGAGCGCCCGGTGCAGGTCGCCCTGCTCACCAGCCGGACGGGGGCCTCCGAGCGTGCCCGGCTCCACGAGGCGCTCCGCTCGGGCGGCGTCGACATCCTCGTCGGCACCCACGCGCTCATCACCGAGGACGTCCGCTTCGCCTCGCTCGGCGTCGTCGTCGTCGACGAGCAGCACCGCTTCGGCGTCGACCAGCGCGCGGCGCTGCGCGAGAAGGGCTCGATCGACCCGGCGGCGTCGGGGCACGACCCCGACATGCTCGTCATGACGGCGACCCCGATCCCGCGCACCGCGGCGATGACCGTCTACGGCGACCTCGACTACAGCGTGCTCGACGAGCTCCCGGTCGGCCGCACGCCCGTCCGCACGAGCTGGGTGGACACGCCCGAGCGTGAGGAGAAGGTCTGGGCGAAGGTGCGCGAGGAGCTGCGCAGGGGGCGCCAGGCCTACGTCGTCTGCGCGCTCGTCCGCACGGGCGGCGGCGCCGACGAGGCCGAGGAGGACGCCTCGCTCGACGGCTGGGACGAGGACGACGGCCGGCTGTGGGCGGCCGGTGCGGCTGCGCCCGGCGACACGGGCGGCCCCGGCACCGGGGGACCGGGCGGCGTGCCGCCGCGTGCGGCGGTGGAGGAGCGCGAGCGCCTGGCGGCGGGCGAGCTCTCCGGCTACGCGGTCGGCCTGCTCCACGGCCAGCTCCCGGCGAAGGAGAAGGAGCAGGTCATGACGGCCTTTCGCCGCGGCGAGATCCAGGTGCTCGTCGCGACGACCGTCGTCGAGGTCGGCGTCGACGTCGCCAATGCGACCGTGATGGTGATCGAGGACGCCGACCGCTTCGGGATCGCCCAGCTCCACCAGCTGCGCGGCCGGGTCGGCCGCTCGGCCGAGCAGTCGTGGTGCTACCTGCTCGCCCGGGAGGTGACCCCCGACGCCGAGAAGCGCCTCCAGGCGCTCGAGTCGACGACCGACGGCTTCGAGCTCGCCGAGACCGACCTCGAGCTCCGGGGCGAAGGCACGGTGCTCGGCGCGCGCCAGAAGGGTCGCAACGACCTGAAGCTCGCCTCGCTGCGACGCGACCGCGACCTCGTCCGCCTGGCCCGCGACGTCGCCGAGGCGGTCGTCGCCCGCGACCCGCTCCTCGCGGAGAACCCGCTTCTCGCCGACGAGCTGCGGCTCTTCGTCGGCGAGGAGGAGGCCGAGTACCTGATCAGGAGCTGAGTGACGAGGGGTCCGTGCCCGCCTGCGCCGGGCGGGCGCGACCGCGCTGCGCGCCTGGCCTGCGCGACCGCTTGGGGGGCCGGGGCGCGGCGCTACGGTGAGCCGGTGCGGGTGATCGGCGGTACGGCGCGGGGCCGCCGGCTGCGGGCGCCCCGGCTCGCAGGGCTGCGCCCGACCTCGGACCGCGTGAAAGAGGCCATCTTCGACGTGCTGATGCACCTCGGGGCCGTCGAGGACGCGACGGTCGTGGATCTGTTCGCCGGCTCCGGCGCACTCGGCATCGAGGCGCTGTCGCGCGGCGCCCGCTCGGTGACCTTCGTCGACGCCGACCGGGCCGCCGTCGACGCCGTCACGGCGAACCTCGAGGCCACGGGCCTGGCGGGGGATCGGCGGGCCACGGTGGTGCGTGCCGAGGCCCTCGGCTTCGCGGCCGACCCCGGCCACGCCTTCGACCTCGCGCTCGTCGACCCCCCCTACGCCTTCGACCGCTGGACCGAGCTGCTCGGGCGCCTCCGCGCCGGCACCGTCGTCCTCGAGTCCGCCCGCCCGATCGAGCTCGGCGAGCGCTTCGAGCTCCACCGGCAGTACCGCTACGGCACTACGCTCGTGACCGTGGCCAATGCGCCCGAGAGCCTGCCCGAGGTCGAGGGCGAAGGTTCCCCCGGCGGGGAAGGCTCGGGACGGGAGGCCCGCTCGTGACGACTGCACTGCTCCCCGGCTCGTTCGACCCGTTCCACAACGGCCACCTCGAGGTGACCGAGCGCGCCGTCGGCCTGTTCGACCGGGTGGTGGTCGCCGTGATCCGCAACCCCTCCAAGTCCGAGCCGGTGTTCTCGCTCGCCGAGCGCCAGGCGATGATCGAGGAGTGCGTCGGCCACCACGACCGCATCTCGATCGTCTCGATGAGCACCCTCGTCGTCGACGTCGCCCGCAAGGTCGGCGCCGACGTCATCGTGAAGGGGCTGCGTGCCGTGTCCGACTTCGAGAACGAGCTGCAGATGGCCCAGATGAACCAGCAGCTGTCGGGGATCGACACGCTGTTCATCCCGACCGGCTCGTCCTATTCGTTCATCGCCTCGCGCCTGATCCGCGAGATCGCCCGCTACGGCGGCGACGTGAGCGCGTTCGTCCCCGAGGCCGTCGCCCGACGGATGAAGGAGCGCTTCGGTGAGTGACATCCATGACGACGCACCGGTCGTGACCGAGCGCGAGGACCGGCCCGGCGAGGTCGCCGCCTTCCTCGAAGAGCTGGTCGACCTCGTCGAGCACGCCAAGTCGATGCCGCTGTCCTCCTCGGCGATCATCTCGCGCGACGAGGTCCTGGAGCTGCTCTCCGCGGCCCTCGAAGCGCTCCCGGGCGAGCTGCAGCGGGCCCGGCGCCTCCTGCAGGACAGCGACGACGTACGCAGTCGCGCCGAGCTCGAGGCCGGCCAGCTGCTCGACGAGGCGCGGGCGCAGGCGGCCCAGATGGTGCAGCGGACCGAGGTCGTCCGCCAGGCCCGCCGCCAGGCCGAGCGGCTCGTCGCCGACGCCGAGTCGGAGGCCCGCCGGATCCGCCACGAGGCGGACGACTACGTCGACCGCAAGCTCGCCGCGTTCGAGATCGTCCTCGACCGGACGATCCGCACTGTCCAGGCCGGGCGCGAGCGCCTCGCCGTGGTGCCGGCCGCCGAGGAGGAGGAGGAGGAGTCGCGGCTCGGCGCCCTCGGGCCGATGGGGGACGAGGCCTTCTTCGACCAGGACACGTTGTGAACCGCCGCCCCGACCGCTCCTTCGTCGTCCCCGTCGGGGCGTTGCGCCGAGCCCCTGGGTCACGCCGGCGGGTCCAGGTCGAGTCGGAGCTCGAGGGCCTGTCCGTCAGCGGCTCGCACGTTCCCGAGGGCCAGCCGGTCCGCCTCGAGGCCGTGCTCGAGGCCGTGCACGACGGGATCCTCGTGAGCGGGACCGTCACGACCCTCTGGGCCGGCGGGTGCCGGCGCTGCCTGGAGGAGGCGCGCGGGGAGCTGCGCGTCGAGGTGCGGGAGCTCTGCGTCGAGGACGGCGACGAGGAGACGACGTACGCCCTCGGTCCCGAGGAGCTCGACTTGGCACCGATCGCCCACGACGCGTGTATCCTCGACCTGCCGCTGGCGCCCCTCTGCAGCGAGGAGTGCCTCGGGCTGTGCCCGGAGTGCGGTGCCAATCGCAATCTGGAGCGGTGCGCGTGCGTACCGTCACCGGACCCCCGGTGGGCCCAGCTCGTGCTCCTCCCCGGCGGGGAGCCCGACGACCCGCAGCACCGGCAGGGTCGGGGACCGGGCGCGGGCGGCTAGAGCGCCGGACGAGTAGCAGGAAGACGACGATGGCCGTTCCCAAGAAGAAGACGTCGAAGGCGAAGAGCAGGAGCCGCCGGGCCTCGGCCTGGACGCTCACCGCCCCGGCCCAAAGCCGCTGCCCGCAGTGCCGGCAGGCCAAGCTGCCGCACGTCGTCTGCCCGAACTGCGGCTGGTACAAGGGCCGCCAGGCGATCGAGGTCGACTGATCCTTCCCGTCGCGGTCGACGCGATGGGGGGCGACAAAGCCCCGGGCGAGATCGTCGCCGGCGCCCGCCGGGCCCACGACGAGCTCGGCATCCCCGTCCTGCTCGTCGGGCCGACCGACGGCACCCTCGGTGACACCGGCGACCTGGAGATCCTCCCCGCCAGCGAGGTCATCGCGATGGACGAGGACCCGGCGCGTGCGGTCCGGACGAAGAAGGACTCCTCGCTCGTGCGCGCCGCGGAGGCGGTGCGCGACGGGCGCGCCTCGGCGATGGTGAGCGCCGGCAACACCGGGGCCGCGATGGCGAGCGCGCTCTTGCGGATGGGCCGGCTCCCCGGTGTCGCCCGCCCGGCGATCGCGACCCCGCTGCCGATCCCGGGGCGCTCCGGCCCCCCCTCGATCCTGATCGACTCGGGCGCCAACGCCGAGTGCCAGGCCGAGTGGCTCGTGCAGTTCGCCCGGATGGCCGCGGCCTACGTCGCCAGCCGCTACGGCAACGAGGATCCCTCGGTGGCGCTGCTGTCGATCGGCGAGGAGCCGACGAAGGGCAACAACCTCGTGAAGGAGGCCCACGCCCTCTTCGCGGCCGGCGCCGGCGTCCGCTTCATCGGCAACGTCGAGGGCCGGGACCTGCTGTCGGGGCGCGCCGACATCGTCGTGACGGACGGCTTCACCGGCAACGTCGCGCTGAAGGCGCTCGAGGGCGCGCTCTCGGCGTTCATGGGGATCCTCGGCGCAGCGATCTCCTCGACGCCGGAGACGAAGGCCGCAGGCGACGTGCTCCTCCCGGCGCTGCTGCCCTACGCGGCGGACGTCGACCCGGAAGAGACGGGCGGGGCGATGCTGCTCGGCACCGACGGCGTCTGCATCATCAGCCACGGCAGCTCGTCGGCCCGGGCGATCCTGAACGCCGTGAAGGTTGCACACGAGATGGCAGAACGAGACCTCGTCGGCCACGTCCGGGCCGCCGTCGCCGGCTGAGCACCGCCCGGGCAGCTGCGCCGGTCGTCGCGCCGGCGCAGCCGATAGCATCGCCCCAGCCGGTCCGCCGCAGCGCGCGAGCGAATGCGAGGCGACCCGGCACCGCCGTCCCGCTACGCCCCGAAGGAGAGCGACGTGTCCGAGTCGACGCAGACCGCGAGCGGTCCGATGAGCCGGGACCAGGTGCTCCAGCTCGTCCGCTCCCAGCTCGCCGACATCTTGGAGATCGAGCCCGATGAGATCGGGGAGTCCTCGTCGTTCGCCGACGACCTGAACGCCGACTCGCTCGCGCTGATCGAGCTCGTCGAGGCGCTGGAGGGCGAGCTCTCCCAGCAGGTCTCCGGGTTCCGCATCGACGACGAGGATCTGGAGGACCTGCGCACCGTGCGCGACGCGGTCGACTACGTCACCGCCAAGCTGGAGGCGGGCTGACGCCCGCAGAGGCACCGGCACCCGTCGGAGCCGAACCCCTCGCCGAGCGCCTCGCGCCGTACCTCGCCGACCCGGCGTTGCTGCGGATGGCGCTCGCGCACCGCTCGCACTGCGCCGAGAACCCGGGCGAGGAGTCGAACGAGCGCCTCGAGTTCCTCGGTGACGCCGTGCTCGGCCTGGTCGTCACGGCCGAGCTCTACGCCGCCCACCCGCACCTGCCCGAGGGCGACCTGGCGCGCATCCGCGCCGCGGTGGTGAGCACCGGGGCCCTCGCCCCCGTCGCCGCCGGCCTCGGCATCGGCGGCGAGCTCCTGCTCGGAAAGGGCGAGGCCGCCTCGGGCGGTCGCGACAAGCCCTCGATCCTGGCCGACGCCCTCGAGGCGCTGATCGGAGCGGTCTACCTCGCCCATGGGTTGGACCGGGCCCGCGAGTTCGTGATGGGGCTCCTCGGTGCCGAGCTCGCCTCGGCGGCGGGAGCGGCGCTCGGGGACGCGAAGAACCGCCTCCAAGAGCTCGCGGTGCGCATCGGCGAGGACGCCCCCCGCTACCGCCTGCGCGAGCAGGGCCCCGACCACGACAAGCGCTTCAGCGCCGAGGTCTACCTCGGCCAGCGGGTCCTCGGGCGCGGTACCGGCCGCTCGAAGAAGCAGGCCGAGCGCGCCGCGGCCGAGGAGGCCGTCGCCGTCCTCGCCGAGGCGGAGGCGCCGGCCGGCGCGACGGCCGCCGACGGGGCTCCGGGCGGCGCGAGCCCCGGCGACGGCCCGGGTGCCGGTGAACGGCCCTCCGCCGCGTCGGCGCTCAGCTGACCCGGCGAGGCGATGCCGGAGCTCCCCGAGGTTGAGACGGTGCGGCTCGGCCTCGCCGCGGCGGTCGTCGGGCGGCGCGTCGAGGGCGTCGAGGTCACGGGCGTGCGCTCGGTGCGCCGCCAGTCGAAGGCGGCGTTCAAGAAGGCGCTGTTGGGCCGGACCTTCGCCGGGGCGCTCCGGCGGGGCAAGTACCTGCTCGTCCCGCTCGACGACGGGGCGGTCCTCGTCGCCCACCTTCGGATGAGCGGCCAGCTCGTCCACGTGGTCGACCCCGCGCTGCCGCGGGTGCTCCACACCCACGTCGTGCTTGGCCTCGACGACGCGAGCGAGCTGCGCTTCGTCGACCCGCGCACCTTCGGCGAGCTGTTCGTCGCCGCCGAGCTCGGGCCGGACGGCGTCCCGGTGGTGCTGGCGGGGCTCGGGACGGACCCGCTCGTCGACGGGCTCCCCGCGGCGCGCCTCGGCGAGCTCCTCCACGGGCGGCGGACCACCTTGAAGGCGTTCCTGCTCGACCAGCGCTTCGTGGCCGGCATCGGCAACCTGTACGCCGACGAGATTTGTCACGCCGCGGGGCTGCTCCCGTCTCGGCGGACCGAGACGCTCACCGCCGGGGACGTCGAGCGCCTCGCTGCGGCCGTGGCCGGCGTGCTCGCCGAGGCCGTGCGGCTCCGCGGGTCGTCGCTGCGCGACGCCCGCTACCGGGACCTGGCCGGCGCTCTCGGCGGCTACCAGGCCCACCACGCCGTCTATGACCGCGCCGGGGAGCCCTGCCCGAGCTGCGGCGTGGCGGTGGAGCGCATCCGGGTGGCGGGGCGCTCGGCGCACTTCTGCCCCGCCTGCCAGTCCTGAGTCCTGGCGGCGTCCGCCGACATTCACGGCACCTACGGGGACCTGCCGAGCCGGGGCGACGAAGCGCCGCGATCCTGAAGGACATCCGCCGGGCACCGGGGAGGAAAGGACCGAGCCACCCGACCGCGCAAGCCCCGCCGTCGAGGCGCTCGCCCGGGGTGCGCCCGGGCCGAGCGCTGCCGACGCCCGAGCTGCCGTTCGAGCGGGCGCACCGGTTCGCCGGCTCGGCCGGTAGGGCCCGCGGTGGGCTCGGCGGGACAGACTGGTGGTGTGCACGAAGACGGTTGGGCTCGGGTGCTGGGTCGCTATGCGGAACGGGTGCACGCGATCGTCGGCGACGGACACCACGTCGCCTCACCGCTCGGCGCTTGGATACTGGTCGCGCTGAGCTCCCCCGTGGCAGTCGGTGCAGCACGCGGAGAGCTCGCGGAGGCGCTCGGGGCCGACCCGGCGGCTGCCGCCGAGTTCGCGGCCCGCCTCGTCGTGCACCCGCACCCGGTCGTCGGCTGTGGCGCGGCCGTCTGGAACCGGCCCGGGTTCGACACCGAGCGGATCTCGGCGTGGAGGGACGCCTTGCCGGGCGCCGTCGAGACCGGCGACATCCCCACCCAGGCGTTGCTCGACGGCTGGGCCGAGCGTCACACGCTCGGGCTCATCTCCCGATTCCCGATCGAGGTCACCCTCGAGGTCGTGCTGCTGATGGCCACCGCCCTCGCGACGAAGGTGTCCTGGGCCCGACCCTTCGATCTGGCGCCAGGGACCGCGCTCGGTCCGTCGAGCCCGTGGTCCTCGAGGCTGGAACGCGTGCTGCACGCCCCGACCGGCGATCCCCGACACCGGCAGTTCATCGCCGACACCAGCCGAGCCGGCACGGTCGCCGTGCACCTCGCCGAGGCTCGAGGCGGCCTTCTCGTCGCCTCGGTGATCGCCGCCCCGGGCGTAGCCGCCGTCGACGTGCTGCGAAGCGCGCACGAGATTGCCGCATCGGAAGCCATCCGGCCGGGAAGCGTGCAGCGTCGCTCGCTGTTCGAGCTGCCCTTGGCGAGGGCTCGCTGTGGAACCTCACCGAGGACGAAGGACCGACCACCGCCCCGGGCAGCCGCGAGGAGCGTTGCGAAGCCGTGCTGCCGGCCTGGTCGGCGGCATCGATGCACGACCTCGACGACGAAGCGCTCGGCTTCCCCGCCGCCGCGTTCGCCCTCAAGGAGGCCCTCGAGCTCGACGACTACGGGTACGAGGCCCGCCAAGCCGCAGTCGCTCGCTACAGCGCCGTCGGCTTCGAAGCGGCCGCGGTGAGCGCCCTCGCCGTCAAGCTCAGCGCGCGGGTCGAGCGCTCGGGGAGGCGCCGCACCGCCGTGCTGCGCTTCGGCCATCCCTTCGCTGCGGTCGCTGTCGCGATCGACTCCCTGCCGGGGAGTCCCGGCGACCCGACGCACACCGACTGGCACGGCCTTCCGGTCTTCTCCGCCTGGATCTCCGAGCCCGCCGAGCCGGACGCGGAGAGCTCGTCCTGAGGCCGGCCCGGTCGGACCCGCGGCGCTGTCCGTCCGCGCCCTCCGAGCGGCGAACGACCCGGCCGGTACGGTGGGCCGGGTGACGGAGACCGACACCGGCGTCCCCTGCGCCTATTGCGGCGGCCGCCACGCACGGGCCGCCGAGGTGCGCACCTGCTGGGAGCGTTCGACGCACGGCCAGGCCTCGCCCGCGGCGGGGGCGGTAGGCGGCGATGCGGGCGCCGGGGTGCGGAGCGTCGAGACGGGGCCGGTGCTCGGCCGGAGCGTGGTGGTGGCGCCCGGACAGGAGCCGCCCGCCGCGTGGGCGCGCTGCGAGCGAGCCGGCGAAGGGATCGACGAGCTCGAGCAGGCGTGGCGCGAACGGACGCCGCTCGTGATCCAGGTGGCCGACGAGCCGGCAGAGGACGAGGTGGAGCGACGCCCCGTGTGGTCGCTGTCGCCCGCGTTCGCCTTCGCCGGCGAGCGGCGCGCCCAGGCCACCTTCGCCAACTCCGTCGACGCCCGGCACGGCACGCTCCGGTGGCGCCTCGGCGAGGTGGCGGTACGGCTCGGTGCGACACCACGGGGGCCGGCCGACGTGGTGCTGCCCGACGGGACGCCCGCGTTCTGCGACGGGGGACCGCTCGAATGGCGGGCCGGCATCGGCGAGGCGGCCGTCGTCCCCCGACTGGCGCTGCTCGCCGGTTCCCTCGTCCCGTTCGGCGCGAACGACACGGACGCCGCGCTGGCGCCCGACCAGTTGGCCGCCGTGTGCCACCCGGGCGGGGCGGCGCGCATCATCGCCCCCGCGGGATCGGGCAAGACGCGGGTGCTCACCGAACGCGCGCGCCACCTGCTGCGAGGGTGGGGCCTCCCGGGGCGGGCCGTCACGCTCGTCGCGTTCAACAGGCGGGCGGCCGACGAGATGAGGGAACGCACCCCCGATCTACCCGAGCTGCAGGTCCGAACGCTGAACGCCCTCGGGCTGTCGCTGCTGGCCACCTCGATGCCCGTGACCACGATCCAAGAGCGCGAGGTGCGCTCGATCCTCGACACCCTGGTCGACCTGCCGCGGCGAGCGAATGCGGACCCGGCGGCCGCGTGGATCGAGGCCCTCGCGGCGGTGCGGCTCGGGCTGCGGGCCCCCGCCGAGGTGGAGGCCGAGTTCGGCGGCGACGTGGACGGCCTGCCCGAGGTGTTCGAGCGGTACCGTCGCCTCCTGGTCGAGCGCCGGCTCGTCGACTTCGACGAGCAGATCTACCGGTCGATCGAGGTCCTGCTCGCGGACCCGCTGGCCCGCCGCTCGGCGCGGGCCTCGTGCCGGCTGCTCCTGGTCGACGAGTTCCAGGATCTGACGCCCGCGCATCTGCTGCTCATACGGCTGCTGGCGGGGCCGGACGGCGCGGTGTTCGGGGTGGGCGACGACGACCAGACGATCTATGGGTACTCGGGCGCCTCGCCCGAGTGGCTCATCGACTACCGCCGCTTCTTCCCGACGGCCGCCGAGCACCCGCTCGAGGTCAACTACCGCTGCCCGCCCGCCGTCGTCGACGCCGCGCGGACCCTGCTCACCCACAACCGCCGTCGGGTGTCCAAGCGGATCGTCGCCGCGCCCGGGCGACGCCCGAGTGGCCCTGGGCTCGAGGCGGTGTCCGGCAAGGACTCACTCGCCACCACCGTCGAGGTGGTGGCGGGCCTCGTCGCCGGGGGGACCGCGCCGAGCGACGTCGCCGTGCTGTGCCGGGTCAACGCCTCGCTGGCGCCCGTGCAGGTGGCGCTGGTGCATCGCCAGATCCCGGTCCGTCCGGCCGTCGACCTGTCCTACCTGTCGCGCGGTGGGGTGCAGGCGGCGCTGGCGTGGCTCCGCCTGGCCGTCGCTTCGCCCGAACGGCTCGCCGGCCCCGACGTGGCGCTGGCCGCCCGCCGCCCGTCGCGGGCGCTGTCGCCCAAGGTGGTCGAGTGGATGAGCGAGCAGCAGGGCATCGCCGGGCTGGAACGCCTGGCCGGGCGATTGAGCGCCCGCGATGGCGAGAAGATCCTCGGCTTCCTCGCCGACCTGCAGACGGTGCGCCGTGCGTCGTCGGGCACGACCGTCGCCGTGCTGCGAGCGGTGCGCGACGACGTCGGGCTGGACCGGGCCATGGAGCTGCTGGAGAGCGCTCGCCGGCGCCTGGACCGCTCCGCGCAGACCGACGACCTCGACGCATTGGTCGCCCTGGCGGCGCTGCACCCAGTGCCGAGTGGGTTCGAGGACTGGCTCCGCCAGTCGCTCAGCCATCCCGGCTCCCCCGACGGCGTGGTGCTGTCCACGATCCACCGGGTGAAGGGTCGAGAGTGGCCCCACGTGGTGCTCCACGAAGTGTCCGCTGGCCTCCTCCCGCACCGCCTTGCGGTTGACGTCGAGGAGGAGCGCAGAGTCTTCCACGTCGGCCTGACGCGTGCTTCGTCGTCGGTCCACGTCGTGGCGGGCGAGGCGCCGTCGCCGTTCCTCGCCGAGCTGACCGAGGAATGGAGCCCGAGCCGCCCACCGCTTCGCGACCCGCGACCCCGAGCGGGGTCGCCTCCGACGCGGCGCGAGCCGGGACGGACGGCCCGCACGACGCCCGCCCGCCCTGTCGACGAGGAGCCCGGCCTCGTGCCCGAGGTCGGCGTGGAGTTCGAGCACGGCGGCCATCGCCAGCGGGTCGTGGCGGTCGACGACGAAGGCGTCGTGGCGGCCGTCGGCCGGGCGCGGTTGCGCGTGCCGTACGGCGAGCTGGTCACCGTGGCAGGCCGCCGGTCGCGCCTCGTGCCGGAGCCGCCGCCGGCGGAGGTCATCGAGCGGGCGCGCCAGGCGCTCCGGGCGTGGCGTTCGGCGCGGGCGGCTGCCGAGGGCAAACCGGCCTTCGTGTTTCTCCACGACCGCACCCTCGAGGCGCTCGCCAGCGGCATGCCGTCGAACATGGCGACCCTGGCCAAGGTCAAGGGGATCGGGCCAGCCAAGCTCGAGTCCCACGGCGACGAGCTGCTCGCCCTTCTGGCGGCGGCCCGCGACGACCGTTGAGGGGCGCCAGACGAACCGCCTGTCGCGAAGGGTGAGAACGCCGGGGATGAGCTGGCGCGCGGTCCTCATCGGCAGGGGGCACCGAAGGTGCCGAACGGTCAGGTTGCTGGAATGCTCGCGCCTGCGGATCCCCTCTTTGGTGTTGGCGGGGTCCGCAGGAAGCCCGAACGGTGGCCAAGGCTACGATCGACGAGCTCGTCGATCGATGCGGAGAGAAGGGTGTGACGCCCGTGGACGCAGATGCAAGTGATCAGTGGCACAGGCGGTTGCACCACGTTCCCAGCGCGCACGTCTCGGCAAGTACCTCGCAGAGCTCCGGCATGCGACGATTCGAGGCCATCTCGGGTGCGAAGACCGGGTCTGAGAAGATCTGGATGGGTGAGGCTCACGTCGATCCGGCCACTTGCTCGGCACCCCATCACCACGGCGAATCGGAGACCGCCATCTACGTCCTGCGGGGCAACCCGGCGTTCGTCTTTCTGGAGGGCGACGAAGAGATCCGTATTGAGGCGAATCCAGGTGATTACGTATTCGTGCCGCCGTATGTGGCGCACCGCGAGGAGAATCCCTCGGCCGACCTGGAAGCGGTGGTCGTTTTGGCAAGGTCCACCCAAGAGGCGATCGTGGTGAATCTTCCGGGCCTCTAACGAGGTGTGATCGCGGACGCTCGAGAGACGAGCTCGGCGAGGGTCGTGCGAAGACCCGACCCTGCTGTTGGCATTCGCCCCCGCCTCGCCTTTCCGATGGGGTCTGCCCAGGGGACTGACATACGTGACGCACCGAGCCGAGGGCGCACGCACGTTCGTTTCTGAGCACCAGTAGATACGTTCGCTTTCACCTGATCGAAGACGACTGACACTTCTGCTCCTTGTCTCTTGCGTGATGGGTCACCGACCTAGCGTGGTCCCGTCTGCCCGGCGAGAGGGGATACGGCCATGGCCAAGTACAAGGTGACCGTGCAGTTTGAGGCGGCGAACGGAGTGAGTGGCGTAAGCGCAGTAGAGGTTGACGCCGAGCATGTCTTCACCAACGCCGACTGGGTCACGTTCCACACCGAGCAGCAGGGTCTCTCAAATACGCTCGTAGCAACGTTCCCAAGGGATCGTGTCGTCAGCGTCGTCAAGACCTGACGATTGCCCTTGACCGGTGGGACAGGCGAAGTAGTGAACGTCGCCACAGTGACGGCGGACGGTAGATGGAAGACGATCGCATGACCGCTTCCTCTCCGCGCGGCTACCGCAGAGCGGCACCACGCACTCCGTAGCCTTGCGCAAGGTTGTCGACGGGCTCGATCAGCGTGGCTACGCCCGGACCGAACGGGACGTCCACGACTCGCGTCGGCTCAACGTCGTGCTCACACCTGCGGGCGAGGCCTATGCCCGAGTGGTCGTCGGGGTGATCGAAGCGCTCAATCGCGAGCTGCGCGAGAGCGTGGATGCCACAGAGCTCGCCGCGGCGGACGCCGTGCGACGGGCAGCCATCTTCGACGAGGCCATCCGCGAACGCGCTGCGCGGCTAGTGGGGCCACGGGATTGAATCGCGCCGGATCGAGCAACCGCCACGGCGAGGCTACGTCGAACGCGACACCGATCGGGCCTCCACGCAGGGCACCGACGGCGCGGCCACGACCTCCGTGCCGCGGGGACCGGCCGCCACCTCGCGGACCCATCCCCGGGCCCGGCAGGCCCCAGCTAACGTGAGCGTGCCGTGTACCTGAAGTCGCTCACCTTGAAGGGCTTCAAGTCCTTCGCCGATCCCACGACGCTGGAGCTGGAGCCCGGCGTCACCGTTGTCGTCGGCCCGAACGGCTCGGGAAAGTCGAACGTCGTCGACGCCGTCGCCTGGGTCCTCGGTGCGCAGGGTCCGCGTGTCGTCCGCTCCTCGAGGATGGACGACGTCATCTTCGCCGGCACGTCCAAGCGCTCGGCGCTCGGCCGCGCGGAGGTCTCGCTCACGATCGACAACTCCTCCCGGCGCCTGCCGATCGACCTCAACGAGGTCACGGTGACCCGGACGCTCTTCCGAACGGGCGAGAGCGAGTACGCGCTGAACGGCGTGCCCTGCCGCCTGCTCGACGTCCAAGAGCTCCTCTCCGACACGGGCGTCGGGCGCCAGCAGCACGTCATCGTCGGCCAGGGCCAGCTCGACGCCGTGCTGGCGGCCCGTCCCGAGGACCGCCGCATGGTGATCGAGGAGGCGGCCGGGATCTTGAAGTTCCGCCGCCGCCGCGAGCGGGCGGAGCGCCGGCTGGAGACGAGCGAGGCCGGGCTCGCCCGACTACAGGACCTCCTGCGCGAGGTCCGCCGGCAGCTGAAGCCGCTGGAGCGCCAGGCCGCGTCGGCGCTGCGCCACGAGGAGCTCGCCGGCGAGCTGCGGTCCCTCCGGCTGTTCGTGGCCGGGCGCGAGCTCGTCGAGCTGAACGAGCGCCTGACCGGCGGCGCGCGCGCCGTGGCCCGCCTCGACGAGGAGGCCGCCCGCGTCACCGCCGAGCTCGAGCGGCTCGACGCTGCGATGGCGCACGCCCAGGGCGAGCTCGGCGAGGAGCGGGCCGAGGAGCTCACCCCGCTCGTCGGGCGCCTGGAGCAGCTCGTCGAGCGGACGAGGGGCCTCCTCGCCCTGTCCCAGGAGCGGCGCCGCGCCCGCGCGGCGCTCGCCGCCGCCCAGGAGGACGCCGACGCGATCGTGGCGCTCGAGACCGAGCACGCGAGGGTGCTCGAGGACCTGGAGCGCACCGAGGCCGGTGCGCGGACCCTCGCGCCCGAGTGGGAGGCGCTCCGCGCGGCAGAGGCCCAGTTCGCAGAGGCCGAGGAGCGCCACGCCGAGCAGTTCGGCGTCGCCGAGGTCGCCGGGGCCGCCCCGGACGCGGCCGCGGTGCGCGCCGGGCACGCACGGGCGCGCGAGGAGCTGGCGGCGCGGCGTGAGGCCGAGGTCCGCGCCGCCGAGCGCGCGGCGGCCCTCGTGCGCCGGCGCGAGGAGTGCGAGTCCCGCGGGGCGCGCGCCGCGACGGCGCTCGCGACCATCGCCCCCGAGCTGGAGGAGGCGCGCCGCGCCCACGGCCGCCTGGCGGCCGCGGAGGAGGCGGCCGAACAGGCGTCGCTCCAGGCCGAGGAGGTGCTCCGGATCGCCGACGAGCAGCGCCACGCCGACGAGGCACGTGTCGAGGCCCTCGAGCTGGCGCTCGACGAGGTACGGGCCCGCGCCGGCCTGGAGCGGCTCGCCGGCGTGCCGGGCGTGATCGGGACCCTCCTCGACGTCGTGGAGGTGGACGAGTCCGTGGCGCTCGCCTTCGAGGCCGCGGTCGAGGGCGTGCTCGACGTCGTGCTCGTCGCAGGCGGCGACGAGGCCCGGGGCGCCCTGCAGCACCTGCGGGCGGCGTCGCTCGGCGGCTCCGTCCTGCCACTCGCCGGCGCCTTCGTGCCGCCGGTGGCGGGCGCCGGGGCAGCGGCGCCGGCGGGCACCGAGCGGCTCCGCGACCGGGTGCGCGCCGCCGAGCCGGCCGTCGAGCGGCTCCTCGACGCCCTGCTCGACGGCGTGCTGCTGGCGAGTGGCGGCTTCGACGCAGCGCTCCAGACGGCGCTCGGCGCGCCGGGGCGGACGATCGTCACCCCCGAGGGCGACCGCTTCTCGCCGCTCGGCTGGCGCATCGGGGCGGGGCGGGCCGGGGCCACGCGCGCGGCCCTCGAGGCAGCGCGCGGCCGTGCCGTCGCCGCGGCGGCCCGCGCCGACGCCGCGGCCGCCGCCCAGCACCACGCACGCTCGGCGCTCGGCGCAGCCCGTAGTGCGGCTGCCGACGCGCTGCGCCGCCTGGACCAGCTCGCCGGCGCGCTCGGCCGCAACGAGGAGGCCGCCGCCGACGCCGAGCGCGAGTGCGCCGCGGTCGCGGCCGAAGAGGCGCGCGCCGGCGAGGAGCACGCCCGCGCCACGGCCGCGGTGCAGGAGGCGACGCAGGCGCTGAGCGCCGCGACGGCGCGTCTCGCCGTCGTCGAGGCGGAGGAAGAGGCGAGTGCCGCCCGGGCGAACGAGGCCGGGCAGGCCCGGCGCGCGCTCGACGAGCGGGCCCGCGCGCTCGGGGCGCTCCGGCGCGACCTCGAGGTGCGCGTCGCCGCCTTGGAGGAGCGCCGCTCGATGCTCTCGGCGAGGCGAGCCGAGCTCGCCGAGGGCATCGCCCGACGCTACGAGGAGCACCGGCGCGCCGAGGAGCGCCGGGGTGCCCACGAGGTAGAGGACCTGGCGCTCTCTCGGCTCGCCGCACGCCTGCAGGGCTGTGAGTCCAAGGTCGTCGAGGGGGTCGGCCGGCTCGGTGCCGAGCGGGACCGCCGCGCCGAGGCCTCCCGGCAGCGCCTAGAGCGCGTCGGCGCGCTGCGGCGCCAGCGCGACGAGGCCGAGCGCTCGCTCGCGGCGGGGCGCGAGCGGCGCCAGCGCCTGGAGCTGGAGCTGACCGAGGCCCGGATCCGCCACGAGACCGCCGTCGAGGCGCTCCATCGCGACCTCGACGCCGTCCCCGACGAGGCGATCGCGGCGCCCCGCCCCGACCTGCCCGAGGGCAGCGACCCGGCGGCGCGCTGGCGCGAGGTCGAGCGCGAGCTGCGGATGCTCGGGCCGGTCAACCCCCTCGCCCGCGAGGAGCTCGCCGCCCTCCAGGAGCGCAGCGGCTTCCTCGAGACCCAGCTGGAGGACGTCCGCTCGGCCCGGCGCGAGCTGGGCCAGGTGATCCAGGCGATCGACACCGAGATCGTCGCGATCTTCTCGACCGCCTACGAGGACGTGGCCGGCCACTTCCAGGCGCTGTTCACGACGCTGTTCCCCGGCGGCAGTGGCCAGCTCAGCCTGACGGCGCCGGACGACCTGCTCTCGACGGGCGTCGAGATCGAGGCGCGCCCCGCCGGGCGCAACGTCCGCCGGCTCTCGCTGCTCTCGGGCGGCGAGCGGAGCCTCGTGGCGATGGCGTTCCTCTTCGCCGTGTTCCGCAGCCGTCCCTCGCCCTTCTACCTGATGGACGAGGTGGAGGCGGCCCTCGATGAGGTCAACCTCCGTCGCTTCCTCGACCTCGTCCACGAGTTCCGGGACGAGGCGCAGCTGATCATCGTCAGCCACCAGAAGAAGACGATGGAGGTCGCCGACGCCCTCTACGGCATCTCGATGCAACCCGGCGGCGCGTCCAAGGTCGTGAGCGAGAAGGTGCGCAGCGGGGTCGACGTCCCGTGACCGTCGTGCTCGTCGTCGTCATCGTCCTGCTGCTCGCGCTCTTGAGCGCCGGCACCGTCGTCACGGTCCGGCGCCGCTTCCCGGCCCCGGGCGCTCCGCCACGGGCGCCCGTCCCTCCCCCCGAGCCGGGAGCGCGCCCGGGGGCCGAGATCATCCGTCCACCCGAGCCCGAGGCAGCTGGGCCCGAGGCAGCCGAGCCGGGCGCGCCGGCCCCTCGGGAAGAGGCCGCCGAGGCGAGGCCGCCGCGCCTTCGCGACCGGCTCGGGCGCGCCCGGGACCTGTTCGGCTCGTCGCTCGTGGGGATCCGCACCCGCGGGCGGGTCGACGAGGCGGCCTTCGAGGACCTGGAGGAGGCGCTGCTCCTCGCCGACGTCGGGCTGCCGACGGCCGGGCGCCTGCTCGACGCGCTACGAGCACAGGTGCGCGCCGGTGAGGTCGCCGATTCTCCCGATGCGCTGCTCGAGGCCCTGCGCGAGGACGCCGCCGCGCTCTTCGCCGGCGAGGACCGCTCGCTCAGCCGGGCCCCGGAAGGCACGACCGTCTGGCTCTTCGTCGGCGTGAACGGGGTGGGCAAGACCACGACGATCGGCAAGCTCGCCGCCAGCGAGGCCCGCGACGGGCGGCGGGTCGTGCTGGCCGCGGGCGACACGTTCCGGGCCGCGGCGGGCGAGCAGCTGGAGCTGTGGGCGGAGCGCTCCGGCGCGGGGATCGTCCGCGGCGCCGAGGGCGCCGACCCCTCGTCGGTCATCTTCGACGCCGTGCAGCACGCCGCGGCGCGCGGCGCCGACCTGGTGCTGGCCGACACGGCCGGTCGGCTGCACACGAAGGTGAACCTCATGGACGAGCTCCGCAAGGTCCGCCGCATCGCCGACCGCCCGCCCGGCCACGTGAGCGAGGTGCTGCTCGTCCTCGACGCGACGACCGGCCAGAACGGCCTCGTCCAGGCGCGCCAGTTCGCCGAGGCGGTGGACGTCACCGGCATCGTGCTGACCAAGCTCGACGGCACCGCCAAGGGCGGGATCGTGCTCGCGATCCGCGCCGAGCTCGGGCTGCCGATCAAGCTGGTCGGCCTCGGCGAGGGCGCCGCTGACCTCGTCGCGTTCGACCCCGAGGACTTCGTCTCGGCCCTGTTCGAGTGAGCTCGGCGGCGGCCTAACGGGCGACGATGGCGGGCCGAGTAACCTTGTCGTGCCCATGTTCGAGACCCTCACCGACCGCTTCGACGGGATCTTCACGCGCCTTCGCGGACGCGGCCGCCTCGGCGACGCCGACGTCGCCGAGGTGCTGCGCGAGATCCGGGTCGCCCTCCTCGAGGCCGACGTCAGCCTGGAGGTCGTCCGCGACCTCATCGAGCGGATCCGGCTGCGTTGCACCGGGGCCGAGCTCTCCAGGAGCCTCACCCCCGCCCAGCAGGTCATCAAGGTCGTCAACGAGGAGCTCACCGCCACCTTGGGCGGTGAGGCGTTCCGCCTCGCCTACGCCTCCCGTCCGCCGACGGTCGTGCTGCTCGCCGGGCTCCAGGGCTCCGGCAAGACGACCGCCGCCGCGAAGCTGGCCCGCTGGTTCAAGCAGCAGGGTCGCCACCCGCTGCTGGTCGGCGCCGACCTCCAGCGGCCGGCCGCCGTCGAGCAGCTGCGCGTCCTCGGGCGGACCGTCGGTGCGGCGGTGTTCAGCGAGCCGAGCGACCCGGTGGAGGTGGCCCGACGGGGCGTGGCCGAGGCCGAGCGCGTCGGGCGCGACGTCGTGATCGTCGACACCGCCGGCCGGCTCACCATCGACGACGCTCTGATGGACGAGGTGCGCCGCGTCTCGGCGGCCGTGAAGCCCGACTACACCTTCCTCGTCATCGACGCCATGACGGGCCAGGACGCCGTGCGCACCGCCCGGGCGTTCCACGACGTCCTCGCCCTCGACGGCGTCGTGCTCACGAAGATCGACGGCGACGCCCGCGGGGGCGCCGCCCTCTCGGTGAAGCAGGTCGTCGGCAAGCCGATCGCCTTCGTCTCGACGGGCGAGCGCCCGGAGGACTTCGAGACCTTCCACCCCGACCGCATGGCGAGCCGCATCCTCGGGATGGGCGACGTCCTCACCCTGATCGAGCGGGCCGAGCAGGAGTACGACGAGGACGTCGCCGCCAAGGCCATGGACCGGCTGCGCTCGGGCCGGTTCACGCTGGAGGACTTCCACGAGCAGCTCCAGCAGATGAAGCGGATGGGGCCGCTCTCGAGCGTGCTCGGGATGCTGCCGGGCATGCCGAAGGAGGTCCGCAACGCCGAGATCGACGACCGCGACGTCACCCGGATCGAGGCGATCATCCGCTCGATGACCGCGGCAGAGCGCGAGGACCCGGCGCTCATCAACGGGTCGCGCCGGTCCAGGATCGCGAGCGGCAGCGGGACGACGACGACGGACGTCAACAACCTGCTGCGCCAGTTCAAGGAGATGCAGCGACTGATCCGCGGGCCCGCCATGGCCGGCATGCTCGCCCGCCCCGGCGGGCGCAAGCAGAAGAAGAAGGGTGGGCGGGTCACCCCGTCGCTGAAGGACGCCGGCTCGCTCAACTAGCGGGCGCACCCTCCCAGCAAGGGCCGACACCTCCGGGACGGCGGGAACAGCCGCCGGGCGCAGGACCGGAGCGATGCCCGACAGATGCCGAACAGATGATTTGATTCAGTCAACAACACCGAGGAAAGCGAAGGACACCACGTGGCCGTCAAGCTCCGCCTGATGCGGATGGGGAAGAAGAAGCAGCCGACCTACCGGATCGTCGCGGCCGACAGCCGGTCGCCGCGCGACGGGCGTTTCATCGAGGTCGTCGGCACGTACGCGCCACGCTCGGAGCCCTCGGCCGTGAGCGTCGACAAGGACAAGGCGCTCGCCTGGCTGACCAAGGGTGCGCAGCCCACCGAGACGGTCCGCAAGCTCCTGGTGATCTCGGGCGCCTGGGACGAGTTCGCCGCGACCCGCCCGGCCAAGCCGGCGCGCGCGCGCGACCGCTCGAAGAAGGCGCCCGCGAAGAAGGCGCCCGCGAAGAAGGCACCGGCCAAGGCGTCCGTCGCCGCGGCGAAGAAGGCCGCGGCGACTGCCACGGCCGCCCCTACCGGCGCCGCCACCGCGCCGGCGAGCGAGTGAGCGTGAAGCTATGAGTGAGAACCCGACGTTCGAGAGCCCGACCTTTGCCACGCCCGAGGACGAGCTGGACGACGAGTTCGACGACGACGAGCTCGACGACGACGAGCTCGACGACGACGAGCTCGACGACGGGCCTCCCGGCGTGGCCGAGGAGGACGAGGTCGGCGTGGAGGCCGCCGACGACCAGGGCAACCGTGTCGTCGGCGGCGTGGCACGCGCCGTGCTCGAGCACGTCGCCCGATCGATCGTCGACGACCCCGAAGCCGTCGTGGTCGAGACGTCCGAGGCGCGCTCGGGCCTCCTGCTCTCCCTCCACGTCGCCCCGGGGGACATGGGCCGGATCATCGGCAAGCGCGGCCGTGTCGCCCAGGCGCTGCGCGCGCTGGTGCGGTCGGCCGCGGCCCGCGAGGGGACGGAAGCAACCGTCGACATCGTCGACTGATCGACGGGCCCTCGAGGGTGCCCGGCGGAATGCTGGAGGTCGGCCAGGTCGTGAAGCCCCACGGGCTTCGCGGCGAGGTCATCGTCCATCTCGTGACGAACCGGCTCGAGCGGCTCGCCCCGGGGTCGCGGCTCGCGTGCAGCCCGCCGGAGGCGCGAGGCGGGCGAGCGCGAGCTGACATCGAGGCGGTCCCCGGCGAAGCGCGCCCGCGCACCCGCGCGTCGGGCGCGGCGCCGCCCCCCGCCGAGCTCGAGGTCGTCGCCGCGAAGCCGCACGGCCGGACGTATCTCGTCCGCTTCGCCGGGGTGGACGACATCGACGCCGCCGAGGCGCTGCGCGGGACGGTCCTGCTCGCCGAGCCGATCGAGGACCCCTCGGCGCTGTTCGTCCACGACCTGATCGGCGCCGACGTCGTCGATGCCGCCGGGGGCTCGCACGGCAGGGTCACCGGCGTCGAGGCGAACCCGGCGAGCGACCTGCTCGTCGTGGAGGGGCGGTGGTACGTGCCGCTGCGCTTCGTCGTCGAGCACCGCGCGGGGCGCGTCGTCGTGGACGTCCCCGAGGGGATCTTCGAGTGAGCGAGCAGGACCGACCCCCCGGCTCGTCCGCCGCGGACGCTCCCGCGAGCAACGGGCCGCCGGAGGGACCGGCGCTCAGGGTCGACGTCCTCACGATCTTCCCCGAGGTCGTCGAGGCGTACTGCTCGGCGAGCATCATCGGACGGGCGCGCAGCGCCGGGATCGTCGACGTGCGCGTCCACGACCTGCGTGCCGGGGCGGGCGATCCGCACCGCTCGGTCGACGACGCTCCCTTCGGCGGGGGCGCAGGGATGGTGCTCGCGCCCGAGCCCGTGTTCCGCGCCGCGGAGCTCTTCGACCCGCCGCGGCCTCTGTACCTCCTCGCGCCCGGCGGCCGCCGCTTCGACCAGCGGCTCGCCGCGTCGCTGGCCACCGAGACGCGGGCGTTCTCCCTGCTGTGCGGGCGGTACGAAGGGGTCGACCAGCGCGTCGTCGACCACCTCGTCGACGGCGAGCTCTCGGTGGGCGACTACGTCCTCGCCGGCGGCGAGCTCGGCGCGCTGGTCGTGCTCGAGGCCGTGGCCCGCCTCGTGCCGGGCGTCCTCGGCAACGAGGTCTCGATCGCGGACGAGAGCTTCACGACCGGGCTCCTCGAGTACCCGCACTACACGCGACCTGCGAATTACCGCGGGTGGGAGGTGCCCGAGGTGCTGCGCAGCGGCGATCACGGACGGATCGCCCGCTGGCGCAGGGCCGAGGCGCTGCGCCGCACGATCGAGCTGCGTCCCGACCTGATCGCGGCGCGCGGCGGGCTGACCGACGACGAGGTGCAGCTCCTCGCTGAGCACGGCTATCCTCTTATGGCCGCCGAACCGGGTGCCGCGAGACGCAGCGCAGCCGATGCGGTCCCTGCATTCCCCGAGGAGCGTGACCGTCCATGAACCCGACCGATCTCGTCGACCGCGCGACACTTCGCGACGACATCCCGAGCTTCCGGCCGGGGGACACGCTGAAGGTGCACGTCCGCGTGGTCGAGGGCAACCGCGAGCGCATCCAGGTCTTCCAGGGGGCGGTCATCCGTCGCCAGGGCGCCGGGGCGCGCGAGACGTTCAGCGTCCGGAAGGTCAGCTTCGGCGTCGGCGTCGAGCGGACCTTCCCCGTCCACTCCCCGATCATCGCCAAGATCGAGGTCGTGACCGAGGGCGACGTCCGCCGGGCCAAGCTGTACTACCTGCGCGACCGGGTCGGCAAGGCTGCGAAGATCAAGGAGCGCCGGAGCGTCCGCTGAGCCGGGCCACGGCGACGGCGCACGGGTTGCGGCGCCGTCCCGATCGGAGGGTTGTGCAATGAGGTGCTGGCGGTGAGCGCCGAGGAGGACCTCGACCAGTTCGAGGCGGAGATCGAGCTCGCGCTGTACCAGGAGTACCGCGCGGTGCTCCCGATGTTCCGTTTCGTCGTCGAGACGGAGCGGCGGTTCTATCTCGCGAACGAGGTGAAGATCACCCCGCACGAGGACGCCGGCGCGACCTACTTCGAGGTCGAGCTCGGCGACGCCTGGGTGTGGGACATGTACCGACCTGCCCGGTTCGTCTCGTCCGTGAAGGTCGTCACCTTCAAGGACGTCAACGTGGAGGCGCTGCCCGAGAAGGACATCTAGCTCCCGGCCGGCGGAGGCGAGCTGGCCGGGGCGTGGCCCGGGGCGTCCCGCTCGCCGAGCGGGCGTGCGCCGCAGGGCTGGTGCGATCGATCGCGGCCGCGGGCGGGGCACCGGCCGGCGTCGAGGCGATGGAGCGCTCGAGGAGCCGTCTCGGCGCGCCCATCGACCCGCCGGCCAGGTGAGCCGCGTCGCCTCGACGGTCGGGCGGGCGTCGCCGAACCGAGCGCGTCGCCGGGCCGCCACCCGTGCCCGGCCCCCGGGATGATGGACTGAAGACCTCCGAGCACCGAGGAGTGGCGGCATGCCCGAGCTGAACCCGATCGATCGCGTCCGTGCCATCGGCCGCATCGACCTCGCCCCGTCGCACCGCCAGCCGCCGGCACCCCTGGTGCTGTTCGCGGCGGCGGCGTCGGTCGTCGGCTCGATCTTCGCCGATGCGATCCTCGTGAAGCTCGGCACGTCGCTCTTTCCCTCCACGAAGGGCTTCGCGCACTTCCGGCTGTCGGACTACGGGGTGCTGACGGTCGTCGGGGTCGTCGTCGCATCCGCCGCATGGCCGGTCGTCACCCGGATCACCTCCACCCCGCGCTGGCTGTTCCTCCGTCTTGCCGCCCTCGTGACGCTGGTGCTGTGGCTTCCGGACGTCTGGCTGCTGGCCAAGGGGGAGCCGGCGAAGGCGGTCGCCGTCCTCATGGTCATGCACCTCGCCATCGCGCTCGTGACCTACAACCTCCTCGTGCACCTCGCCCCGGTCGGCCAGGAGGGGGCTACCGCCGCTCCGCCGGGGCCAGGGGTGCCGGCCACGGCGGACGTGGAGGCAGCTCCGGCGTCGCCGCTCGAGGCGCAGCCGGGGCAAGGGGCGCCCCTCCCGGTGGCGTCGCCGCCTGCCGACCGCTCCGTGTGGATCGCCATGGCCTGGGGCGTCGGTCTGGAGTTCGTCCTCGGCCTCGCCGGCCTGCTGTTCGTCCCCTTCGGCCGCCCCGACGAGTGGCTGCCGTCCAAGGGTGAGGCGATCTACGCCGCGCACGCGGCGCTCGGCGGGGTACTCGGGGTGGGGAGCCTGGTGCTGCTGGTGCGGGCGGCACGCGCCGGACGCCTTGCTCGTATCGGGGCGGTGATCGGCCTCGTCGGGATGGCGCTCGGCGTCCTCGGGGGAGTGCTCGCCAGCTACCACGCCGCCCGGCTCGGCGGCATGGCCCTCATGCTCGTCGGCGTGGTGGTCGCCGGCTTCGGCTACCTCACCCCGATCATCGGGTGACCGCCAGCTCGGCGGGTCTCGCCGGCGCGGCCGGGCGGGCGGCTACAGCGGGTCGGTCGAGATGACGCCGTCGTCGGCGACGAGCTCGTTCCAGCGGCGGCCGTCGAAGTAGCGCTTCTCGTGGCGGCCGGTCACGTCGGGGTACCAACCGAAGAGCGCGCCGCGGTCCTCGCGGTCGCTCTTGGGCGGCCGCAGGTGGGGGGCGACCGGCGCGGTGACGGCTGGCTCGACGGCGGCCGCGGTGCTCACCGGGCGGAACGGCGGCAGCTCGCCGACCTCGCCCCGCTGGGCGGCCTGTACCGGGTGGGCTGGGTGGGGCGCCGTTCCCGGCTGGCGAAGCGGGCCGGGTGCGGGGTTCGCGGGCTTGGTCGTGACGCCCGCCAGGTACTCGACGAGCACCCCGAGCAGCCAGAACAAGAAGCAGATCAGGCCCCAGACCACCGAGGGCAGGCGCCAGGGGGTCACGCCGCGGATGGCGCGGTGACGCGCCGAAATGCGGTAGCCGACGATGCCGAAGGCGAAGGCGAACACGAGGGTCTCGATGAAGGTGCGCGTGTTCCCGCCCGCCAGCGTGAGCCAGAGGCCCGTGGCTGCGGTCATCCGTCCTGTCTCCCTCGTGTGAAGCGCCGCCCGTGCGACCTAACAAGTGTACCGCTAGGGTGCCCTGGCCCGCCGCGATGCTGCTCAGCGCCCGGGCCGGCGGGTCGCTCGTCGCTCCCAGCAGGCGAGGTGCCAGTGGCGCCGCGCAGAGGGGTCGCCGAGCGGGATGACGACGACGTGGCCGACGCCCTCGGCGATCTCGTGATTGCACCCCGGGCAACGGTAGGGCTTTCGCGCCGCGAACGGCTGGATACGGCGGAGCTCGGCCTGCTCGCCGCTCAGCGGGTCGAGGACGAACGTGGCCGCCACGCCTGCGCGTGCGCGCCTGCCTCGTGGATGCTCGCCGGCCATGAGGCGATTATCGCGGCGGCAGGCCGCCGAGCCGTTCAGGCGGGGCCGCTTGCCGCGCGACGGGCAGCTCGCGGCCGCCGGCGCGTCGAGCCCTACCTGAGCGTCCAGTACGAGTAGCGGTGCGCGGTCGTGAAGCCTGCGCCTGCGTAGAACTCACCCGCGGCGGCGTTCTCCTCCGTCACGGCCAGATGGAGCCCGGCCGCGCCCCGCTCGGTCGCCCACCTGGCGAGCGCGCGGAGCACGACGGTCGCACCGCCTCGACGCCGTTGCGTCGGCAGCGTGGCCATGCACTGCACGCACAGCCAGCCCGACTGGAGCATGCCTTGGCCGACGGCGGCCGCCAGGCATCGGCCATCAGCTCGTCGAGCAGGGGCCACGCCACGCCCCCCGACGGTAGCGGGGGCATCGGGCACCCGGCCCGAGGCCGTGGTGGTGCGCGATCCATCGCCGCCGGGAGGCAATGCGGACCTCCCGGCGGCGTTGGCGCGCCATAGGCCGACGAGCCCTCAGCGCGGATTCACGAGCACGACCTTCAGCGCTCCGGTCTCGCCGGCGCGGGAGAAGGTGTCGTACGCGTCTTCGAAGTCGTCGAGCAAGAAGTGGTGCGTGGTGAACGGGCGAGCGTCGACCTGCCGGCTCGAGACGAGCTTCAGTAGCGTGGGCGTCGAGTACGTGTCGACCAGCCCCGTCGTGAAGGTCAGATCGAGCGTCCAGAACCGCTCGAGGTGCAGCGTCGCCGGTGCCCCGTGCACGCCGATGTTGGCGACGTGCCCACCCGGGCGGGCGAGCTCGGCCGCCAGCTCGAACGTCGCCGGCGTGCCGACCGCCTCGATGGTGACGTCGGCCCCGAGGCCGTCGGTGAGCGAGCGGACCACGGCGATCGGGTCCTCCCGCCCGCTGTTCACGACGACGTCGGCACCGAACTGCTTGGCGGCCTCGAGGCGCGCGTCGACAAGGTCGATGGCGACGATGTGGCTCGGGCTGTAGAGGCGGGCGCCGAGGATCGCACCGAGGCCGATCGGCCCGGCACCGACCACGGCGACGACGTCGCCCGGCGTCACGCGTCCGTTCAGGACGCCGACCTCGTAGGAGGTCGGGATGATGTCGGCGAGCATGAGGATCTCCTCGTCGCTGGCGCCCGCCGGCACGGGGTAGGTGGAAGTGTCGGCGAACGGCACCCGAACGTACTCGGCTTGCGTCCCGTCGATGAGGTGGCCGAGGATCCAGCCGCCACCGCCGAGGCACTGGCCGTAGCGGCCCTCGCGGCAGAAGCGGCAGGCGCCGCAGGCCGTGATGCACGAAACGAGGACACGGTCACCCGCCCGGACGTTCTTCACGCCGGACCCGACCTGCTCGACCGTGCCGACGGCCTCGTGACCGAGGATGCGACCTTCGGTCACCTCCGGTACGTCGCCCTTCAAGATGTGCAGGTCGGTGCCGCAGATCGTGACGGCGTCGACGCGGACGATCGCGTCGGTGTCGGCGGTCATGGCCGGCTTCGGCACCTCCTCCCAGGACTTCTTTCCCGGGCCGTGGTATACGAGTGCACGCATTTATCCTCCGAAGCTCTGTTCATCAGTCCTTCGAGCCTGCAGCACCCGGCGCGCCCACCGCTAGAGACCTACGTCACCTCGTCCGACCATCGCCCGAGCACTGGAACCGAGCGGTTCGTTCTGGCGCTCAGCCGGCCAACGTCTCCCGTCTGGCCGGCGGATCGACGAACTCGCCGAGCTGCTCGCCCCAGCGCCTGGCGCGGGACTCCTCTCCCTGTGCGAGCTGGTTGTCCTTCGTCACGATGAAGCTCTCGGGCCGCGCTGCCATCTCGAGCCCGTGTCGCCGGAGCCTCCGGTAGATCACCTTCGAGGCGCGACCCGTGCACAGCGCGAGTCCGTCGAGGCGGGTGTCGAAGGCCGCTGCCCTCGTGTGCAGGTGGCCCAGCGACGCGAACCACTGGTCGAGCCCGGGTCCCTCGGCCCCGCTCTCGAGCGTGAACGCGCTTCCCGGCTTGCGCGCCATCGCGACCGCCCATCTTCGGGTGCGGGACCGGCTCATGCCGTGCGCGTGGGTCGGTCCGCCGACGACGAGCAGGCTCGCGCCCTCGAGCAGCTCCCGGGTCGCCTTGGCCACCGGCGCTACGTCGACCTCGTAGTCGACCTCGAGCCCCTCGCCGATGGCCTCGGCGACGGCGTGGGTGTTGCCGAACATCGACTCGTACACGATGACGGCCCGCATCGCGGCGCCTCCTCACGCTCCTGCACCCCAAGCGTCCGCCCCGGGCCGGGCGACGTACAGGGTCCAACGTCATGAGGAAGGCTCGTCGCCCCGTCCGGGCTCGCTGAAGCCCGACGAGCCGGCGGTGACGTCGATCGCGAACATGCGGCTCGCCTCGATGCGTGCGTACCGGGGGCCCGAGTCGACGAAGCGCTCCCACTCGGGGCCGTAACGGGGCGTGTACACCTCGAGGAGGCAGGCGCGCAGCCCGTCGGGGTCGGAGCTTCCGACGTCGACGGGCACCGCCCGGCCGTGCACCGTGACGGCCCACTCCTCGGCGGGCAGGTGCGTCGCGCTGACGGCGCCGTTGCGCTGGAGCTGTCGCCAGCGCAGCGCCGTCGGGTCCGTGCCGAAGCAGAACGCGCCCCGGTAGAACACGCCGTCGACGGGCCCGGTGAACGGCCTGCCGTCGGCACTCACCGTCGCCAGCACGAGCAGGCGCATCCCCTGCAGGCGGCCCACGAGCTCGCCGGCGCTCAGCCGGCGCGGCGCCGTGTGGATGCTCCGCAGGTGCTCCCCGGCCGCGAGGTAGGAGCGATCGAGCAGCTCCTGCAGTGCCGTGACGTCCTCGGGCCGCTCGTGCACGTGTCTTCTCTGCCTCGCAGGTGCGGCGCGTCGGTGTCGCGAGGAATCCCGCCGTCAGGGTCGCAGGTGGGCGTCGAAGAAGCCGACGATCCGCCGGCGGGCGTCCTCCGCCGCCGGGTGGTCGTGGGCGTTGTTGATGAGGCGGCCGAAGACCGCGAAGAAGGCGGGCACCTCCGCCGGGTCGTGGTCGTTGAGGAAGCCGTGGCCGGCGCCCGGGTACTCCTTCACGTCGTGCTCGACGCCGTTCGCCGACAGCGCCCGCTCGAGGCGCCCGGCGGCGCCGCGCAGCGTCGGGTCCTTCGCCCCGTAGCTGGCGACGATCGGGCAGGCGCCGGCCAGGAAGCGCTCGGCGTCTTTTGGTACCGAGCCGTAGTTGACGCTCGAGGCCGAGTACCCGTGTCCCGGCGCGAGCAGCAGGGCGAACCCTCCGCCCATGCAGAAGCCGATGATGCCCACGGTGCCGGTGCAGCGCTCCTCCGCCGCCAGCCACGAGCGCGCCGCCTCCAGGTCGTCGAAGGTCGTGCCCTTCCTGGCGAGCGCGTCCCGGAACACCGCGCGCAGGCAGGTCATCTTCGATCCGCGGTGGAACAGGTCCGGCGCGACGGCGAGATAGCCCGCAGCCGCCAGCCAGTCGGCCTGGTTCCTCAGGTCGCGTGTCATCCCGAGCGCGTCGTGGACGACGACGACGCCGGGCCAGGGCCCCTCGCCCTCGGGGGCGGAGACGTAGGCCGGCAGCTCGCCAGGGATCGGGATCGTCACGTCCGTCATCGGCCCTCCTCCACCCGCCCACCGGCGCGTGCCACGGTCGCCTCGCCTCACGGTAGCCACCGGCCCGGGCCGGCGGGGGCTCGGTAAGGTGGCGCCATGACCATTCCCACGCGCCCGCTCGGCAAGACCGGCGTCGACGTCACGATGCTCGGCTACGGCGCCATGGAGCTGCGCGGTCAGCCGCGCGGCCCGGCGATCGACGACGAGGAGGCCGGCCGCCTCCTCAACGCCGTGCTCGACGGTGGCATCAGCCTCATCGACACCTCGATCGACTACGGCACGAGCGAGGAGTTGATCGGGCGCCACCTCGCCGGCCGGCGCGAGGAGTACTTCCTCGCCTCCAAGTGCGGCTGCATGCTGGGCGAGCCTCCGCCCGAGGCGCGGCCCCCCCTTCCGCACGACTTCAGCGGCGCCAACGTCCGGGCAGGCGTGGAGCAGAGCCTGAGGCGCCTGCGCACCGACCGGCTCGACCTCGTCCAGGTGCACCTCTCTCCGAGCAGGGAGCAGATGGAGGCCGACGGCACGGTCGAGGCGATGATGGCGCTGCGCGACGAGGGCAAGGTCCGCTTCCTCGGCATGTCCGGCACCCTGCCGAACCTTCCCGACCACATCGCCATGGGCGTGTTCGACGTCTTCCAGATCCCGTACTCCGCGGTGCAGCGAGAGCACGAGGAGCTCATCAGCCGGGCGGCCTCAGCGGGCGCGGGCGTGCTGGTCCGCGGCGGCGCGGCGCGTGGCGCCCCGTCGGAGGAGAAGGACTGGAAGGTCCCGCCGATCGGCCTGGACCAGGGCGAGGCGCAGCGGCGCTGGGACGAGTCGGGCGTCGACGAGCTGCTGGACGGGATGGGCCGCCTGGAGTTCGTGCTGCGCTTCACGTTGAGCCACCCCGGTCTGTCCAGCACCATCGTCGGGACCAGCCGCATCGACCACCTCGAGTCGAACCTCGCCATCGCGGCGAAGGGCCCGCTGCCGGCCGATCTCTACGAGGAGGCGAAGCGGCGGCTCGACGCCGGCTGAGGCGCCGGGGGCGCAGCGCCCTGTAGCGCCTAGTGGGGCGGGTCGGGCTCTGGCTCGTCCCAGTGGCTGGACGCTTCACCCGGCGCGCCGGCTCCGGGAGGCCCGGCTTCCACGGCGGCCGCTTCACGCTCGCGCTGGCGGTCGTCGCTAGTGGCCTCGAGCGCGGAGTGGATCAGGTCCCAGACGCCGAGCTCCTGGCGGGGGAAGCCCTGGACGCGCGTGCGGTGGTTCACCCCGCCCCACGGGTTGTAGGGCGGGGGGTCGTAGACGGTGACGTCGTAGTTCCCCGATTCTGTCGAGCCCGAGTGGTCGTTGCGGATGACGGCGCGCGCGATGTCCGTGTGGCGGCGTCGCTCGCGCTGGAGGTCGTCCGGATCGGCGTCGTCCGGCCAGCGCTCCACTCTGACGATGATCATGTCCGCGTGTCCTGTCCCGCCTCGTCGTCCGGCGGCCGGCGGCCGCCGCACGCTTCGGGCGTCGTCTCGGCCGTCTCCAGCGTCCATCATCAGCGGCGCGGCTCGCGCGAGCAACACCGATCTCGCGACCCGTCGATCCCGGGCGGTGAGCACGACCTCACAGGTGCTCCCTCGGAGGTGGCCACGGCAACGCTCATGCGGGTGCGAGCGCTTGTCGCGGCGTTCGTCCGCTCGCCCCACGCCCGGGCAACACCTGCTCGCTAGCGTGCCGGGGCGCACCGCCCTCGGCGGTCGACGATCGAGCCACCTCCGGCGGGGCTCCTCCATCCGGTCCACGAGGAGGTGCCCGCGTTCGCAACCGTCCGCTCGGCGACGCTGCTCGGTGTGGAGGTCCACGTCTCGAACGGCCTCCCCGGCTCCACCATCTCGGCCTGCCCGACGCCGCATGCCGAGAGGCGCGCGACCGCATCCGGACGGCGCTGCTCTCGAGCGGCTTCGCGTGGCCGCTGCGGCGCGTGACGCTCAACCTGGTCCCCGCAGGCGTCCGCAGGGGCGGGGCCGCGCTCGACCTCGCGATGGCGGTCGACCTTCTCGCCGCCGCCGGCGCGCTCGAGCCGCTGGTCGTGACCGGGTGCGGCTTCACCGGCGAGCTCGGTCTCGACGGCCCGCTGCGTCCGGTCAAGGGCGTCGTGGCGCTCGCCGGCCGCACGATCGCCGAGCGCGACGAGGGGCACGCGCAGGACGGTGCGGACCACGTCGCGGCGGCGCTGGAGCTGCGGGCAGGCAGGACCCTCCTCACCGGAGAGCGTCGGTGAGGCTCGCCGAAGCCCCCCCGCCCCCCGGGCCTTTCGCGCCTCGCCGCCACCGCCCCCTCGGGCTGTCGGCTACAACGGCAGCATGGGGACCTTCGGCGTGGGGCTGCGTCTCAGGGTGGCGCGCCTCGCCGGCGCCGTGCCTGCGGGCGCGATCGCGCTCGCTGAGCTCGGCGGCGTGGCCGTCGCTACCGAGGCCGCCGGCTTCGACGCGCTCTACCTTGCGGGGGTCGATCCCAGCCGCGTGACCGGGACGCGAGACGGCGCCGGGACCGTCTGGGCCGACCCGTTCGTCGCCCTCGGGGCCGTCGCCCCCGTCACCTCGCGCCTCGCGCTCGGCTGCCTGGCGACACCGCTCGGTGAGCGCCCACCCTCGCTCCTCGCGAAGGTCGTCGCCTCGCTCGACGTCTGCTCGGCCGGGCGGGCCGTCGCGGCGCTCGGACCTGCGCTACCGAGACCGTCGGGGAGCACGGCCCCAGAGGGCGCGGGGGTGGTCCGCGCTGGCCGCGGCCGATCCCGCGCTGGCGGAGCACATGGCGAGGGGGACGCGATCGGCCGACTCGGCGAGGCGGTCGAGATCTGCCGAGCGATGCTGCGACTCCCGGCCCCGAGCATGGAGGGCGCCTACTACCGCATCGAACAGGCGTGGAACGAGCCCAAAGCCGAGCGCCCGGAGCCCACGCCGGTGGGGCTCCTGATCCCGGGAGACGACGACGGCCCGACGAGCGCCGAAGACGGCGAGTTCGCTGGCCTCCTCGGGCTGGCGGCGCGCTTCGCCGACGTGTGCTTCCTCGGTCCCAGGCTTGCGACGGCCGACGGGCTGGCGCCGATCGCCGAGGCCTTCCGCGCGGCGTGTCGACAGGCCGGCCGGCTCCCGGGCAGCGTCGCGCTGGTGCCCCTCCTCGCCGCCGGCGACCACGCCGACGCGGCCGTGCTCGGCGCGCTCGGCGCGCGCTGCCGCGCCGACGGAGCGGACGGCATCGTGCTCGACTGGCACGGGGGTGCACCGACCGGCGCCGTGCTCGACGCGCTCGCGTCGGCGCTCGGGGCCGCCTAGGTGGTCCATCCCCGGCCGCCGGGTCAGGCATCGTGCCCGCTCGCCCCGTCGAGCACTGGTCGTGCCGTCGGCCGCACGCGCCTTGGTCGGTGAGCCGCCCGGCCGCCCGCGCAGAGCTGTCCGACATGCTCCGATCAGCCAGCTGACGAGATCACGCCGATTCCGCGGTCTTCTTGATCGCAGCGAGGGTCGCAGGGATGCCGGTGTGCGCAGCCGCAATGCGGTCGTCGATCTCGGCCTGGGCGTCTGCCCCGTAACGCTCGTGGAACAGGGCGATGCCGTCGGGGAGGAACTCCCATGACTCGGTCAGCTGCGTCCCACCCTCGACCGAGGTGAACGTGTAGCTCCAACGCACCAAGGAGCCGCCGACGGCGAACGCGAATTCCTTGCCCCGCTCCGCCGCCACCACCTCGCAGCGCGCCTCCCAGGTCCTTCCGGGCACCTCGTTGCGCCCCGTGAACCAGGCGCCCACCCGTGCCGTGTCGCCGTTGTCCCACCAACATGCCTTGCAGATCGGGCTCCACTCGCCCATGCGAGTCACATCGGTGACGAGGTCGTAGAGGGCTGCCGGCGAGCTGGTGACGATGACCGACGCTGAGTAGGTGAGATTGCCCATCAGCGAAGTATTCACGATCGGCGAGGCCGCTGACGGTCCGCACCTGGTGGCGCCCGGAGGTTCACGGTTGCACGCGCTCGCGGGTGCTCAGGAGCGGGCTGGCTGAGCGCTGGTGGACCGACAAGTGACCACCGAGCCGCCACACGGCCTCCTCGGGGGTTTGGCGCGACCTCGAGATACGCGAGTGCCTGGACTTCCTGAGGGTGCTTCATCGGATCCGACGAGAAGCCGGTGGTGGCCGTTCAGGACCGGTGAGCGCCCGCCGGGACGAACGTCAAGGCGCGGAAGTTCTCGTCAGCCTGACCGGAGGTCTCATTCTTCGTCGAGCAACCAACGTGGCCCGGATCCCAGCGAAGCGGCGATGTCGTTGGGGTTCGACAGTTGGCGGACACGCAAGGAGAGGCATCCGCATCCGATGTACGAGTCGAGCCGGTCCCGCTAGCCCGGAGAGCCGACATCCCCCGAGCCGTCGGCGCTGACATCGCTCGGCTCCACAGCGCCATCGAGGAGCTGATGGATCCTCGCCAGAACCGTGACGGCCTTCGCCATGATCGTGTCGGCTGTCAGGGGATCGAGACCGCTCTCAGTGGTACTCCTCCAGATCTCCGCGCCCTCGACCGCCTTCCCCTGCGCTGCCGCCACCACGCCCTCGAGGAGGTCGTCGACTGTCTCACCAACGCGTGAATCGAGAGCACCGGCAACTCCCGGCATCGCAAGCAGCTCAGTTCGCAGCACTCGCTCGATGGCCCATACATCGTCGAAGATCTCGACGCAGAATGATGAACTGTCGATGGTCACGTCGAGCGGGAGCGGCGACTCGTCGTCGACCAGCTCGAGACCACCCCCGAGGCGAGCCACCCAGCCGTCCGACGTTACGGACCACGTTGCGCGACAGCAATGGCAATACAGGTCACCATTCGCATGGCGCACGACGGTGCCGCCATGGCGGCGCGCAACGTAGCGGTCCTGGCACGCAGGACACTGTCCACCGGAGATCAGTTCCGGCGCATGTCCGTTGGCGTCAGGACGTCCGTCCTCGACGAAGCGCGCCAGCGCTTCGAGGTCCACTTCGTGCTGAAGACACATCAAGCGGGTCGGAGCGACCTGCTGGTTCCTCGGGAGGAGACCCCGCAGCCACCGACGCAGCATCTCGCAAGTATCGCTCCGCTTCGAAAGCGACGGGAGCGTCCATTCGCGAGAACGTGTCTGGATGCCTCATCCGGACGCTCGGAGCGAACATCTCAGAGTTATCTTCCCCGACGCAGAACGACGTCGGCGATCGATCGTGATCCTCGGCGTGGCGTCCAACCGGCGTTCCTGGGCACCCGTAGGCACGTAGCGGCCGGCGATCTGCGACGGTCACGATCCCCCCACACCGCGGTGATCGAGCCGGTCCCAGTTGCGGCCGGCCGGCGGCCCAGGCGTCCCGCTGGCTCGGCCAGACCAGGGCCAATGCGCAAGACCGTCTGGGTCGACGACTGGCAGATGCACTGCTGCGGCGATCCGTTCGAGGTTGGTGCACGTGACTCGTGGACGCTCGTCCCCCCGGAGCGGGAATGGCTTGCCACGTTCCTCGGCGAGGACCAAGCATCACGAATAAGCGACGCCGAGGACCACCACGCGCGCGTCACCGAAGACGATGCACGAACACGCGGGACTGTAAAGACCATTAGCGCCGTGTATTGCCGGTTCCTTCCTCGGCCGGGCGACGACGACCGAACGCTGTACCCGGCCCTTGGGTCTGTGGAGGTTGAAGCCCGTGCGGCAGCAAGCGGATGGGAGAAAGAGCTCGATGGTCTGCGGTTTGTCGGCTACGTGGTGCAGGTCGATGCGAGGTAGGCCCTCGTCAGGGGCGCGGTCGCAGTAGGACCTCGGTGCCGCGGGATCGCGAGGGATCGAACCGATCCTTTCCCGTTCCCGGGATCAGGGCGGAGCGTCTGCGCGCGATTTGGAGATCGTCCTCCAGCGGCGCTGCTCGAGAGGGCACGGGCTCGTGGAACGATCACGATCCACGCTGGTGCCTTCGGCGACGTCCGGCGACCACCGAACCGAGGGGTCCGCCGGCGGAGGGCTGCCATGCCGATACGGGGGCGCCGCGCCATACTCGCCACGTGCGCGGTGCCGCCCTCCTTGTCATCGCTGTGCTCCTGGCGATCGGAGTCGGCGTCGGCGTCGAGGCCGCCCTCGGGACGAGTCATAGCCAGCAGCCTCTCCTGCAGCCTTCGCGTGTTGTCCTCGTCTCGCACCGGCCACAAGTCGAGTCGATCACCCTTCCGACGAAGTGGGTGTTCGAGGAGATCATCGAGCTCGACGGACACCCCACCCTGCTCGGTGCCCGTGACTTCTCGACCGAAGGCACCCCGGCTCACTGCATCGAGGCGGCGCTCGATCCGAGGACGCTCCGCTTCGACACGGTCCAGGCCTACCGCTGCGGTACCGATCCGGCTGCTCGCGGTGCGGCAGTCCCGGTCGTCAGCTGGCCGTCGGGATTCCAGCGCGCCGAGGTGCGCATCGCTCGAACGGATCCGAGCACCGGGCGGTCGGCCATCGGCCCCGTCGTGATGACGTTCGGCCAGTTCTCAGATACCCGCCTGGTCTCCGTCTCGGGTTATGGGTCCCTTTGGATCTACGACGTCGACACACCACAGGGTGCCGAACTCCTTCGGATCTCCTCGGCGAGCGGAAAGATCGAGAACCGGATCATGCTCCCGAAAGGCACCATCCGCCCGACGATGGTGGACGATCGTGCAGGCCTGTGGATCGGCATCTCCCCAGGCGGCGCCTCCGGAGCGTCGGGATCACCGATCTACTTCGTCCGCGCCGGCTCCAATCGTGCCCGCGTCGTCTGGCGCGGAGGCAACTCGGTCTGGTGGGCGTTATCCGACGCCGGACAGGTCTGGTTCGACGTGTTCGACGCGCGGCTGAGCGCCAGCCATGACCAGCGGCTCGTTCGTTTCGACGGCGCTGGGCCACGGCCCGCGCTCGATGTGGCGATCACCGGTCCGGCTGCAACCTGGGTCACGTACGAAAGCGTGATCGGTACTCGATCGGACGGTTTCTGGACGCTCAGCTGGCCGTCCTCTTCGGGTGAGGGTCTGAGCTGCGGGTCGGCGGCAGTCCTGCGGATCGACCCGAGGACAGCTCGGGCCAGTGTGACGGCGCGGCTTCCGGCGCCGACCGTGGACGAGTACGACGGCTGCAACGGTCTGGACACCGATGAAGCGGTTGTCTCGGGCGGTCGCCTCCTCGTACTCGCCGGACAATCGAGTTCTCTGCGGGCCAACGGGTACGCACAGCTCGACGCCGTGGCTGCACCGCGCCCGTCGCCCTGAGAACCGCGCATCCACCGGTCGCCGTCAGGTGCTTGCCGCGGTTTGCCACACAGACCCGGTGTGTCGGGCACCTGCGGCCGTCTCGAGGCCGGACGGTCTGGGATCCTCGCGCGCTCCGGCGCGAAGACGCAAGCCTCGACAGGGCGCCTGCGCGACGAGATGGCCTTTGAGGGGGCGTATGCGATCCGGGTCGAGTCGCTGCGGGACCTGCTCGAGATCTACGAGCGAGAGCTCGCTCGTCGACTGCGCGGGCACGCCGGCGACCGGGCGATCCAGGCCATCAACGGGCTCGGGCCGATCATGGCGTCGATCTCTGTCGCCGAGGTGGGCGACGTCTCCCGGCGCTCGAGGGCCGCACCTCCAGGCACGACGATCTCGGACAGGGCGCACGCACGATACGGGCAGTGGGTTTGGGGATACCTCGCCGATCGCCTCCTCGAGAAGTCGAGCAGCCCGCCAGAGCGAGGTTCAATCGCCGGAGAGCCCGACTTCGACGAACGTGATCATGTTCCCCTCAGGGTCGACGACCGCCGCCTTGCGTCCTGCGCCCGCGATGGTCTCGATCGGCGCGCTGGCTAGCCCTCGGTCTTCGATCTCCGCGATGGTCGCGTCCAGATCGGCCACCGCGAGTGTGACCACCGCGTGTCCGGCGCGGCGCGGGTCCTCAACCAGATACAGCCACCCTGCGTCGGTAATCCGCCACATCACTTCGTCGTGTCTCACCACGATGTCTGCCGGTCGTCCCAACAGGTGGTCGTACCAGGCCACCGCCGCTTCAATGTCCGCTACAGCGACGCCAGCGAAAAGCACGTCGACGGACACCGGTTCAGATTGCCAGATCCGCGTGCGTTCATCACGCGAGACCGGCCTCTCGAGGCCAGCCTGCGGCAATCCGAGTACGAGCGCAGCGCGGGGGCGATGACGATCACACATACATGTGCCCGTCAGCGGCCGTCGCGAACACGACAGCGAATCGAGGTCACGTGCGGCATGGTCGGCCGCGCCGCGCCCGGCCGACAGATCCGGGCGCCGGACCGAGCTCTCTGCCCACGGGACTGCACTTCGCTGACCGGAGCTGGTGAGGTTGCGCTGACACCCGGGGCAAGGTGAACGCACGTCGAGCGCTGCTCCAGCTCGCAGGGCTTCGGCGTGGCGCGGTCCTCGTGCGCAGCGTGCTGGTCAGCGGAAACGCCCGAGCGGCCTCGGACGAGCGGGCCTAGTGCGGCTCCGGGCGCCGACCTAGACTTCACCCATGCGACGCCGGTGGCTCTCGCGCAGGGCGGTGCTGCTGCACTTCGAGTTCACCCTGGTCGTGTGCGGCTGTCTTACAGCTGGTTGGTGGCAAGCGACCAGGGCACTGGCAGGCAACGGCCTCAGCTGGTTCTACTCCGTGGAATGGCCGGCGTTCGCGGTGCTGGCCGTCGTCGGATGGTGGCGCCTCATCCACGAGGACCCCGAGGTGTACAAGGCTCGTAAGCAGCCCCCGCCGGAGCAGCGCGCTCCCGACGGCTCGCTCTATCCCAGATAGGCGATCGCCCTCCACGTGAGGTCCCCGCACGGCCGAACCCGGTCGCGCTGCGTTTCACTGCGAGTTCTGGGCGAACTCCCGGGGAGGCCCGGCGTCGGGCCTTAGGGATCGATCTCGTCGCTCAGGATCCGGTCGTAGACGGCCCGCGCCTTCTCGGTGACGGGTCCGGGAACGGCGCCGAGGGCCTGCCCGTCGATCGTCGCGATCGGTTGCACGCCGCGTAGCGTCGAGGTGAGGAACGCCTCCTCGATCCCGCCCGGCCCGAAGTCGCCGATCGGCAGGTCCGTCTCGACGCCGCCGTGGCGCTCGAGCACGAGCGCCCGCGTGATCCCGGCCAGGCACCCGGCCCCGAGCGGCGGGGTGAGGAGGACGCCGTCGCGCACCACGAAGACGTTCGAGCCCGTCCCCTCGCACAGATTGTCCTGCGTGTTGGCGAAGATCGCCTCGTCCGCATCCCGCTCGTGCGCGTAGTGCAGCGCCAGCGCGTTCTCGGCGTACGAGGTCGTCTTCAGGCCGCTCAAGGCGCCTCGCTCGTTGCGCGACCACGGGACGACCGCCACCGCGGCGTGCGTCTCCTCACCGTCGTCGGGCGAGGCCGCGACGACGACGCTCGCCGGACCCTCGGAGCGTGCCGATCCGAGCGGACCGGGGCCGGCGGTGAACGTCACGCGGATCCGGCCCAGCCCGAACTCGGCGGAGGCCACGACTGCCTCCACCGCCCTGCCCACGGCGTCGACGTCGACCGGCCCGAGCCCGAGCCCCGCGGCCGAGCGCTGGAGGCGGTCCAGGTGCCGCGTGAGCGCGAACGCCCGGCCTCGGCGGAGGAGGATCGTCTCGAACGCCCCGTCGCCCACGACGAGCCCGTGGTCGAACACGGAGATCAGCGCGTCTTCGGGCGCGAGGAGCTCGCCGTTCACGTACACGAGAGCCACGGCGAGAGCCTACGCCCGGCGGCACCCTCCGACCCGGCTCCGGAGGGCGAGCAGCCGGAGTGGCGCGGCGGTGCCGGCGCCGCGCCCATGTTGGCGCGGCCAGCCCGGGAGCTGGGCGACGGTAGCGTTACGGCCGAGATGGAGCACTCGTCGACCTACCCCCTCCTTTCCGCCATCTCCTCGCCGGCCGACGTGAAGCGCCTCGACGAGGCGGGCTGCGTCGCGC
>Ga0209415_10000205_pt1 | contig 100334 bp, 93 predicted proteins | sample PeaSoiSIISIP2007_FD_187696 | JGI IMG/M metagenome (GOLD analysis project Ga0209415, IMG submission 187696) | Peat soil microbial communities from Weissenstadt, Germany - SII-SIP-2007 (SPAdes) (version 2) | ecosystem: Environmental > Terrestrial > Soil > Wetlands > Peat | place: Germany...
CCCAAACGGGAGAAATCTCATCCGCCGTCCGCCTATGGACTTAAGCCACTCCAGCCCTTGCCTTGCGGTATTTCTTGTCGCATTCGCGCTACAATACTAAATCGAATTCCGATCAGGGAGCAGGATCCGTACGATGCAGCCGCCAGAATCGATTCTTGCCGATTCCTCGGAGGCATGCGGGCGTGGGACTTGCGGTGGTGCTCTAACAGGTCTCGGTCATGACCCGCGCTCTGCCGAGCCGCCGACTCTTAGATGGACACTCTACTATGCGCTTGGAGCATGAGGTCACGATCGAGAGTGAAAGGGTCCATTTTATCTCCCGGCGCGTCCGTCGCTCCATGCAGCCCGCCCGCTCGAGGACTCGAGACGCTAGACGCCTCGTTTGAACACACAGGTGTTATGGAGGCGTCGTCCGGTTGTTCCTGCCGCGTTAGCCATCGTCCCTCTGACCTCTGACGGCGATTCGGGTATCGCTTTATGAAGCAGCCCCGGTGATTGCTCCGTGACCGGGCCCGCTGCAGCGGTACCGCCCGGCCCCCTGACGGCGGTGTCGTTCACAGGGCCAGACACTCGATGGGACGAATTCGTCACAGGGTGTCCGGAGGCGACGTTCTGTCATCTCTCAGCGTGGCGCCGAATCATGAGTGGCGTGCTTGGCCACGACTGCCTGTTCGGAGTCGCCCAGGATGACAGCGGAGCTTGGGCTGGTGTGCTCCCCCTGGTGCGCGTGAAGAGTGCGCTCTTCGGACACTACCTCGTTTCGATGCCGTTCTTGAATTACGGCGGGCCGATCGGCACGCCTACGGCCAAGCGTGTGCTCAAAGGCTGGGCAATAGGTGAGGCGCGAGGCTCGGGTGCAAACATGGTCGAGTTCCGCAGCCGTGAGTTTCACGATCCTGAGCTGGGGCCCACAGCCCCGAAGGTGACTGTTCTGCTCCGGCTTCCATCCAGTGCGGAGCTCTTATGGCAGGGGCTCGCACCGAAGCTGCGAAGCCAAATCCGGCGACCGCAGAAGGAAGGGATGTCGGTGGCATTTGGCGCGGGACAGCTGGACGCGTTCTACGAAGTCTTCGCCGGGAACATGCGGGACCTCGGAACGCCCGTTCTTTCGAAGCGGTTCTTCGGGAGTCTTGCTACGGTGATGGGGGATCGCACGATCGTCGGTGTCGTATATCATCGCGGGCGGGCCGTGGCCGCAGGTTTCGGGTTCGTGTGGAGGGACGAATTTGAAATGACCTGGGCTTCCTCGGTGAGGGAGTTCAATCCCCTCGCGCCGAACATGTTGCTCTACTGGGGGTTCATGGAACGGATGATCGGGGCGGGGATCAGGGTGTTCAACTTCGGGCGCTGCACACCGGGTGCGGGGACGCATCGGTTCAAGCGCCAATGGGGAGGAACAGATGTTCCTCTTCCGTGGGTCGCGTGGATGGGGGACCATCCCAAGGCGCGCCCTTCACCCGACGAATCGCGGTATGGTCTAGCGGTGGCGACTTGGAGGCGGCTGCCCCTGCCGGTGACCAAGGTCATCGGGCCGCTCCTCTCGCGCCTGCTTCCTTGAGGCCGGGGGAGATCGCTCGCGATCCGCGGGGGTTGGACGCGTGATGCTCCGGCGGCAGCTGCCGGCGCACGCACCACTGACCTGGCCTGTCGTCGCCACTGCGGCCGCCGGCCTCGGTGCCCGGGGGCGCCGTGGCAATGAGGATGCCTACGATGCTGTCCGCGAACTGCTAGCGCACCACTTTTCTGCGCGAGCGGTGGTTCTGACAAACAGCGGGACCTCGGCCTTGCAGCTCGCCCTCGGGGCCGCCAGCGCTGAAGTCCGCGGCGGTGCGGTCGCGCTCCCCGCCTACTGCTGTTACGACGTCGCGACGGCCGCAGTCGGCGCCGGCCTGCCGGTACTGTTCTACGACGTTGACTTTCGCACCCTCGGCCCGAACCTCGGGTCCTTGGATGATGCGCTGCGACGTGGGGCACGGGTGATCTTGGTGGCCCATCTCTTCGGCATCCCGGCAGACGTGGAGGCAGTGCGCGAGAGTGCGAGACGCGTCGGTGCCATTGTGGTGGAGGATGCTGCACAGGGGTTCGGCGCCACCATCGGACAGGCTCCGCTGGGTAGCATGGGGTCCCTGGGCGTGCTGAGCTTCGGTCGCGGGAAGGGCGCGACGGCAGGCCGGGGTGGGGCACTCCTAGCCACGGACGAAGTGGGGACACGAGTGCTACACTTTGTCGAGTCGCGTTTGGGTCCGCCGAACGCCGGTTGGGGCGACTTCGCCCGCATCCTCGGGCAATGGGTGCTCGGCCGTCCGACCGTCTATGGCGTGCCTGCGGCGCTACCGTTTCTCCACCTCGGCGAAACCGTATACCGCCAGCCGGAGCCGCCGGGCTCGCTTTCGCCGGTGGCTGCACGTGCGCTCCTCGCCGTCTGGCCGCTTGCCCTTCGCGAGGTCGAAGCGCGTCGCAGGACGGCCGTTCGCTGGCGCGAGTTCATCCGAGGGAGCAGGTTTCTGCCGATTGAGCCCTTGGCAGGAGCGCACCCCAGCTACCTGCGATTCCCGGCCCTCGCACCAGTTGGCGAGGCGCTCCACTCCCTCCCGGTTCGTTTCGGCGCAGCGCGCGCCTACCCTCAACCCTTGAGCGAGCTGCTGGACCTTCGGCGTCTGCGCCTCCCGCAGGGGACCGAGTTTCCGGGGGCGCGCACTCTGGCGTCCCGGCTCTGCACCTTGCCGACACACAGCCGTCTATCGGAGACTGACGTCCAGGCGCTGAGTCATTGGATCGCCCGCAGTCAATGAGCAATCCGTAACGCGCTCGCACGGTCATCTCCATAATGTCGAGATCAACACCGTCCTCTGGACCCTAGGGCGGCTTCTTCGTGCGCAGCGAATTCTTGACCACGTAGCTCTTGCGGAAGGAAGCCGCTGCACCGGATCGCCCACACTCTTGTTGCGAAGCCTTCCCAGCAGCTTGCCTCGCGATCGATTCTTTGGGCTTGGCTGCTCGGAAACGAACCGACTCAGGTTCTGGTCTGAGAGTCTCGTGGAGCTACAGAATCAAGCCTTGGTAGGGTGCGCCTCGGTCGGCTCGCAGACCGCAGTGGGGCTCACGAGGAGTTCGATCGCGTCGAACAGGCGGTCCGCCTGCGCGCGGCGGCTGAGATGCGGTAGGGCCGGGGCGAGGCGTGTCGGTCGCGTCCCTGCGGCGAACTGGACGTAGCGTTCCCTCAGGGTGGCCTCGATAGCCTCCTCGTTCTTGGGCGAGACAACGTCCGCCCCGGTGTCGCGTAGGACGAGTTCCGTCGCGCTGCCTCGTTCGGCGAGCGCCAGCACCCAGGCGTCGTATTGCAGGTACTCGAACACCTTGGCCGGGATGGCGAGATCACTATCCTGATTCAGGCTGACGAGCACGGCGGCTTGGGCAAGCAGCGTGCCTAACTGGCCATGCGGCACAAAATACCGCGTCGAGACGTAGGGAACGATGCCCTGCGCGCGAGCCATCGCATGAAGTGCGGCGGCGTCGGCGTGGCCAATGAACTCAATTCTGAATTGGTCTGGAGTGGCGCCGAGGCTCCGGATCGCTCGGGCTGCGGGTCGGAGGAGGAGGTTTGGGTCACGGTCGAGGTAGATGGAACCAGCGAACGTGACCGTGAACGGTCCCCGAGTCACCTGAGGCGGATCATATTCGTCGAAGCCATTCATGACGGCGATAATCTTCTTCGCAGCGGCGGGGTAGGCACGCTGCATTGCCTGTCGCGCGGGGTCGCTGTTCATCACGACTAACGCAGCTGCGTCAACGGCCGGTCGCTCGTACCGTCGTGCTAGGCGATACCAGACCGGGCTGGCGACGTCGTCTGTTCCGGAACGTTCTAGGAGGCTCCACGGGTCACGGAGGTCCATGAGCCACGGTCGCCCGGTGCGCGCGGCCACGATGCGCCCCGCCTCGTGGGCCATGTGGGGCGGTCCGCAGGAGATCACAGCGTGGTGGCCGTCCGCCGCGAACAGTCGACATGTCAGCGCCGCGGCGACCCGCGCCCACTCGAGGTCCCGCGCGTACTCCAGGCAAGCATGGAGGGCACGGCGTAGCGGCCGGGACGTGCGGTTCGCGCGCTCGTGCGGACGCCCGGGTCGCAAGACGCGGTAGGACCGCGATGCCAACGCCTCGAGCCTGGGAACGAGGAGGCGGGAGCGAGAGACACCGTAGACTCTGGTCCCGCTGGCAAGGTCCGCAAGGCGCGCTGGATCCTGGTCAGGAAGATCCGCCGGGGCCAGCGTTACCGCATCGAGCGCCCAGCCGCGCTCAGCGGCGTAGCGCGTGAGTCGCTGCCACCGCAGCACTCCGGAGGCTTGGCCCGGGGGATAGTGATAGCTGATCAGAAGCAGACGCCGCCGCGCTGGCTCGGTCGTGCTCCCGGGCGCCGTGTAAAAAGGTACCGGAGGTAGCAAGGTCACGGGCCCCACGGGGGCGCGGACGCGTTGAACCGCATTATCGTTGTTGACGGCGCATAATCTCGAATCTAGCCCAATGGCCGCAATGCCCAACGTGGAGCGAGAGCGCAACGATCGTTGAGGCGCAGCCGGCGGTCCCAACCCAAATGCTCATAGACCCGACGGGCTGACGCGGTCCGAGTAGGCGACCTGCACCGTTTGGGAGATCGAGCCTCGGAGTACAGACCATCCTTCCCTGAAAGGATCGCGAGGCGCTGACTGAGGCCTCCGTCTGGCTGCGAAGTGTCCGCAAGGACGGGGCCAGTGGGCTCGCACTTCAAGGGAATTCCGGTGTCACGCTGGGACCGGCGATCGACATAGTGGTAGCCACGCATGGACCCTCCGGGGCGACACGTAGCGCCCCCCTCCTGTTGCGCAGACACAACAGTTGCACCCGGACGGATTGAGGAACCGCATTGCCTAATGGTAGGATGTCCTAAGTCCCTGACTGTCAGGTCTTTCGATGAATCTGCATCCCTCACGCAGTGTGGCTGCAGCCGGCCTAGCCCTTGCGGTACCCACGCATCGTCGCCCATGCGCCTGTATCGCCCCAACTAGACATGCCATAGGTGTTTCGCGGACCTCCTTTCTGACTCTACGATCACCGTCGCCGCGAAACCGAGACACTCGCAGGTCGAGCGTGATGTGTTAGGAGGGGTGAGGTGAGCCAGGACGCCCCGGTTCGATCTTTCGCGCAGCGCAACTCGGCGGGCACGCGGGTGCTATCGGTGCTTCACGTGCTCGCGCCGGCCCGGGTGGGCGGGCTCGAGGCGGTAGTCGCCGCGCTTGCTCGCGGGGCTGAAGAGGTAAATCTGCGCGCCAGCGTCGCCGGCGTGACGACAGGAGCATCAGGTGAGACGGCCGTACTCGACGGCTTGCGTGCAGCCGGCGTTCCTGTCGCAACCATCGTAGTGTCCAGCCGATCCTATCGGAAGGAGCGCGACGCGATCCAGGCCCTCTGCCGCGAGTTGCGGCCCGACGTAATGCACACGCACGGATATCGCGTGGACGTCGTTGACGCTCCGGTCGCGCAGCGCGCGGGTATTCCCGTCGTCACGACGGCCCACGGGTTCACGGGTGGGGCCTGGCGGAACCGCTTCTACGAGTGGTTCCAGCGACGGAGGTTCCGTCGGTTCGACGCCGTGGTCGCGGTGTCGCATCCCTTGGCTGCGCGGTTAGAGAAGAGCGGCGTGCCGCGAGGTCGCCTGCACGTCATTCCGAACGCGTGGAGCGCCCCTGAGACGCCACTCGAGCGGAGTGCGGCGCGTGCGTTGCTTGGCGTGCCGCGAGAGGGCTTTCGGGTGGGCTGGGTCGGGCGGCTAAGCGAGGAGAAAGGTCCAGATATCCTCGTCCGGGCGTTGGGTGACTTGGCTGACGTGGACCTCTCGGTCTCGATTCTCGGGGATGGGCCAGCCCAGGCGGATCTGAGGCGCGCCCTGGCGCGGCTCGGGCAAGAGGGGCGGGTACGTCTGCACGGGCTTGTGCCAGACGCCGCGCGCCTTTTCCCCGCATTTGACGTGTTCGTGCTCAGCTCGCGAACTGAGGGTACTCCCATCACCCTGTTCGAGGCGATGGCGGCCGGGGTGCCGATTGTCGCCACCACCGTAGGCGGCGTCCCGGACATGTTATCTAGCGCGGAAGCGCTGCTTGTGCCTCCCGACAACCCGCAGGCGCTTGCGCGCGCCGTGCGCTTGGTGCACGACGACCCGATGAGCGCCGGGGTCCGGGCTCTCCGCGCACGCTCTCGGCTTGCCACAACCTTCTCCCCAGCGCCCTGGCTCCGACGCTACCGCAGCGTCTACGAGGCAGTCGTCGCCGGAACTCACGATGAGGTTCTGCCGTGACAGCCCTTGCCACATCCATGCTGGTCAGTGCGCTCGCTCTGATCGGCTACTCGTACGTCGGATATCCAGCGTGCCTGCTCATGCTGCCCCGGCGCAGGCGTGCGATACCAGCCCCCACGGGAGATGCGTGGCCATCAATCAGCATCACCCTGCCCGTTTACAACGAGGAGGCGACGCTTCCCACGACATTGGAACACGTGCTGGCCCTAGACTATCCCGTGGACCGGCGGCAGATCCTCGTCGTGTCCGACGCATCGACCGATGCGACCGACGCGATCGCGACGAGCTTCGCGTCCCGCGGTGTGGAATTGCTGCGCGTCCCGCGACGGGGCGGCAAGACGGCGGCGGAGAACGCTGCCCGTTCGCATCTGCGAGGCGACGTGGTCGTAAACCTGGACGCGTCGGTCACACTCCCTCGCGGGTCCCTCAAACACATGGTCGCGGCGTTCCGCGACCCTCGGGTGGGAGTGGCGTCCGGCCGAGACATCAGCGTCGGCGGGTCCGGTGAGTCGTCCAATCGCGGTGAGTCGAGCTATGTCGGCTATGAAATGTGGGTGCGCGACCTCGAAACGAATGTCAACGGCATTGTGGGAGCGTCGGGGTGCTTTTTCGCGGCGAGACGCGAGCTGCACGGTGCCCTGGTGCCGGAAGCCCTGAGCCGTGACTTCGCGGCCGCTCTCATCGCGCGAGAGGCCGGATATCGGGCCGTGTCGGTGCGACAGGCGACTTGTCGCGTTCCGCGGACGCCTTCGCTCCGCCGCGAGTATCGTCGCAAGGTGCGCACGATCACTAGGGGAATGGAGACGCTCTACTACAAGCGTCACCTTCTCAACCCGCTAAGGTTCGGGTCTTTCTCATGGATGTTGTTCAGCCACAAGTTGTGTCGCTGGGCGGTTCCATGGGCAGGAGTGGCGGCGCTCATCGGCTTGGGTATGCTCGCCCTCGGGGAGGTGTGGGCGCGCTGGGTCCTCGCTGGGGCCGTCTTCGCGGGCATATTGGCGACGGCGGGATGGGCGTGGCCCGAGGAGCGTCGCATGCCACCGGTCCTCGCTGTGCCGGCCTCCCTTGTGAGCGCGAATGTCGCGGTGCTGGAGGCTACGGTGCGGGCCTTGCGGGGAGAGTTGACGCCCATTTGGGAACCGACGCGGCGCCACGACCGAGCGGCAGCAGATTGCCCCAATCCAACGGAGCGGGCCGCTAATCCTGTTCCCTAGGGCGCTCTCTTGACGCGGCGTCGGCTGTACCGCGGAACCCTGTCGTCCTCAGCGTTCGTTAGAACGCCCGCCCCCAGCAACGCGGCAACGCAGTCAGAGGGGATCGGGTACAGAGATATATCAGCTTCAAGTTGTCAGTTCTTCTCAGGGACGTGCCAGGGCCTATGGCGTCGACGGGCGAATGTCGTCGAACTTCAGGAGACTTCATGGAGGTATGATCCGTCGCAAATCGTCAATCGGGAGCCTGGGTGTGTAGCCCGCGAACAAGCGGTCAACAAAGAAGGTGTCGGCAGCACCTGTCGCTGGTTGTATGATGCCAGCAACGGTCGTCAACACGTATACTGATCGAACAAACCACGCCCCAGCGCCTCCACGTAGAGCCTCGCAAGTTCCATGTCGTCAGACATGTCGGCCGTGCGAAGCCAAGTTCTGAATCGTCGCGCGTGTCGCTTGTTGCGCAACTGCCACAGCGCGGTGAGCGAAACCTGCGAGCTCCATGTGCTCATATCCGGATGAAGGCTGGGATGTGAGAGATCGATAGTTTCTCGATCAACGTCTTCCTTTGCGTTCTTTGAAGAAACTCGTCAACCGCCAGGGTCTCGCCCGCGACAGTTCCATAATCGTCCAATACCACCAGTCCGCGTGTGACAATCCGGTCAAATAATTGCTCTAAGACGACTCGTGAGGGTTGGTACACGTCAACGTCAACGTGGAGCAATGCAATCTTTAATTCGGGGTGATCAAGGACGTATTGCGGGACCGTCACACAAATGTCGCCCTCAATGAGATCGAAGTTGCCGAACCCCTTATACGATAGCACTTCGGTGAAAGCGTCGCGGCTGATGCCGTCACCTCCTGCGGCGGCGAAGCGGCTAATGAAATCTCTGTCGTTTGCGTCCGCCGTGGCGTGGGGGAAGCGGCCGAAGGCGTCGAAGCCAATGAGCTTTCGTGAGTGGGGACTCTCAAGAATCTCCCTAAAGGTCGCAAACCGAATGAACGAGGCGCCTTTGTATACGCCGCATTCCACGATATGCCCAGGAATATCCACGATCGTCTTATACAGCTCATAATGTGCCAGCGTCTTTGCCAGTCGAGTCACATGGCTGGTCAGATAGAAGCCGTTCTCATAATCCCAGCACTTCTCAGGGTCGAATCCGAGGAAACTGGTTTGCATTCTGGGGTCCTAGGATCGAGCAACGGGCCACGAAGGGGAGCAGGGCATGCACGGAAGTGAAACGCCGAGCTGCCTGGCTTCGGCAGCTCGGCGGTCTTGGGGTCCTTCGTGGCGTCAACTAGGCAGCGTCGCGGAGGAGAGCGAGGACCCGTGGCTTTGCGTCCCCTGCTTTCGCAGGGTTTGCCCTTTTCGACTCGACAAAACCTGCAGTTGCGACGCTTCCCGTCAAGAATGGCCCCCACTGCAAGGAGCCGCCTCGTTAGGTCACTGTGTGCCGTCGCCGCGCCTGGGCGGTGAGCGCGAGGGATTCCCAGTGTAGGCATCGGTGACCTTGAGCACCCGGTTTCTCCGGGGGAGATCGGAGCACCTTTGAGGTTGGAAGGGGGCGATGCTCGGCAAGTGACCGAAGGGAACGCCTCGGGGCTGAAGACCGCTGATTGTCGAGCCCTCCGCTAGCTCGGCAGCGCCCGGTACAGGGTCGGAATGAGCTGCTGGGCGACCTCCGCCGCCAGGTGGAATGCACTATCCGTTGTGGTCGTCACCGGCACGACCACGCGCACGAGCGCTTCGTCGCTCCGGCGCTTCAGCGTAGCGTCACGGAGGAGGTCCCACTTTACGCGGTATTCGTTGAACGCGACCCTCCCTCGGCCTTGGTACCAGTATAGCACGAGCGCGCGCCGGTTGCCGTTCTGCAATAGGTAGCGGTTGACGGTCACCGTGCCCGCGCTCGTGATAAGCGGGGCGCTCCCTGACGCAAGGGGTGCCCATCCCGATCCTGGAAGGCAGTTCTTCGGAGAGTGGATCGTGCGCCCCTGTGTCTGTCGATCGTAGTAGCCGATGTACAGCGTGAACCCGCGCGTCTGGTCCCCGGGGATTGCGCCGTAGGTGCGCGCGAGGTACGTCGTCACGCCCGCCACTCGTCGCGCGTCATCGGACAGCGCGACGTCCTGGCCTGCAAACCCATCCAGCGTCTGTGGCACGACCTCCGCGAGCGGCCGGCGGAGGGGCAGGCGTTGTTGCGTGTTGACGCTCCGCGTGAGCAAGATGCCAAGCGCCAGCAGCGCTGCCGGAGTCCAGCGACGCCCGGCCCCGTTCACGGGATCCTCGCCTCAACGCGCGTGAGGCCCCACGCTGCGCCGGCGAGCAGGACAAAGGCGACGAGGAAGATCACCCACCCCTCCGTGTAGTGCATGATGCCGTCTGCGAGTCCGGGGTCGACGTAGTACACGAAGAAGCCCGCGACGAAAATGCGCACGCTGTTCAGGAGGAGCGCGATGGGAATGGCGAGGCCGGCGAGCAACAGCCGGGCCAACGGGGTCTTCAGCCACAATCCGCCCGCAAGCACGCCGATCGCGACCAGAGCAGTGAGTGACCGTAGCCCGCTGCAGGCCTCCGTCACGAAGAGCGCACGGGTGGGTAGGTACAAGATGTTGCCTGCGAGGCGCACGGGCACGTGCCGCCACCCCAGCAACCAAGCCCCAAGCTGCGACGCCTTGAGCTGAAGCGGGAGCGCGAGACCGCCGAGGACCACAGCAGGGAGGGGAATCGAAAGCGCCAGGAGGGCTATCGGGAGCCACCATCGCTTCAGCTGCCCTATCCCTCGGGCGTAAATGACGATGCCTGCGGCCGCCACGAGAATGGAGGCGCGCATCGTAAACAACTCTTCGGCGACACCTGCCACGTACCGGAGCAGCACCGCGCCGGCGAGGACCACGACACCGAGCCCGACACGGGGTTCAGCCGGCTCTAGCCCCGCGCGCCACCCGAGGTACAGGGCGAGCGGAAAGAGTAGCAAGCCGTGCTGGGCCTCGGGCATCTGCCACCAGTCGGTGGCTAGGGTGCGCATCGGCTCGCCGAAGAGGACTAAAAACGCGAGCCCCGCAGCGAGCCACGGGGCGACGACTTTCCAGTCTGCAGAGCGGATTGAGGCGATCGGCGAGACGGGCGTGATACTCACGCTCGTCACATTACCACGCCCCCCGTCTGAAGACCACTACGGGCACGGTGCGCGCGAGGATCCGGAGGTCCTCGACCACCGAGTGGCGCCGCAGATACTCCAGGTCGTAGGCCACCTTCTGGCGCACGTTGTCGAGCGAGTCGTCGTAGCCCTGGTTCACCTGGGCCCAGCCCGTGATGCCCGGGCGCACGCGCTGGCGCGTCTGGTAGTTCGGAATCTGCTCGCGCAATTCGGTGAAGATCCGAGGCTGCTCGGGGCGCGGGCCCACGATGTTCATGTCCCCGCGCAGGACGTTCACGAGCTGCGGCAGTTCGTCGAGTCGGTACTTGCGCAGGATCCGCCCCACCGCGGTCACGCGCGGATCATCCGGTCTGGCCCAGACCTGGGCCTCGCCTCGCGAGGGCGCCATCGTGCGGAACTTGAAAATCCGGAAGGGTCGGCCGCCGGCGTCCGTCTTGCGGCGTCCGTTACCGCCTGCGGTCACGGGATTGCGCACGTCGATCCCGATCCGCGTCTGCGTGTAGAAGAGCGGCCCCCGAGACGTCAGCTTGATGGCGACCGCGATCACGAGCATCAGGGGAGCTGCGAGAAGAAGGCCGAGCGCTGCCACCGCTACGTTCAGCGCTCGGCGCGCGCCCTCCCGAGCCCGGACAGAGGTCGGGGCGGGCAATCCCGCATCCTGCAGCCAAGTCGAAAGTTCGGCGAGCTCGTAGCCAGAGGCGTTGGCCATCGGAACCGTGTCTGGGCAAGGCCCATGCTGGCGGGAACCGCGGGGTGCTAACAGCTAACTGATTCAGGGGATGCTACTTACGAGTCACGTCCTCGGGCGTGCAGCTTCAGTGCCACGTGGCAGGCCTAGGCCCCTGTGGAAAGGCCGCTACACCTGTGTTGCTCGCTGGGCCGGGGTAGCCATGTCGCCGGACTGTGACAGACCGGATCAACGTAGCCAGCGAGTCGCTAGGCCCGATCAGGACCGACCACCCCTCGGCACGAGTTCCTTCTGTTTCATCTGGTTTGCGAGGTAGGTCGCAGCGACGCTGTATCCAAGCGGGCTCGGGTGCCCGTCGTGCGGCAGCAGATAGAGCTTCGTGGTCGGCAATCCGCTCTCTCGGAGCGGCGGAAGCAAGTTGACGGTCGGGACGCCGGCGGCCTCAGCCCTGGCGAGCACCCAGTCGACGCGTTCCGTCGTCTCACCCGACACCGTCCAATGCGACGGGTATGCAGCCAGGACGAGCGGGACACCGCGGGCCCGCAACAGGTCGCGGAGAGCGAGGAGAGCATCCCGATATCGGTCTCGATAGGGCTCCCAGTCGCGCCAGGATGGCGCTGCGGCGCCTTGCCGCGTTGCCGACATCCGCAGCCCCAGGTTCCAGAGAGCTGTGCGTCGCAGCAGCGGATAAAGAAGGGATAGCGGAAACCGGGACTTCGCACCGCGGTTCTCCGCCAGACGGGCCCACATCGTGTTGTCTGTCCCGAGTCGGCCGAAGTCCTCCTCCGAGAACACCACCATCGCGAGGTCGAGCGCGAGCGGCAGGGCCCGCTCGAGCATGTGCGTCTCGTCGGTGATGGTCGAGCCGCCGAGGCCCCCGTTGATGACGCGGATGTTGACGCCCGAACGCGCCAGAACCCCCTCGAGCTGGGCAGGCAGCGTCTCCCCGTCGTCGACGAAGTCGCCGTAGGTGAACGAATCGCCGACGAGGATGACCCGGACCTCTCCATTGGCTGGCTGACGGGAAAGATCCGCGCCGCGGTAGCCCAAGTTGTTGATGCTCACCCGGTGTGGCAGGGCCGGCTCGCGGCGATCCACGAGCGTCTGGGAGGGTGCGAAGATCCCCGGGACTCGCTCGTACTGCTCCTGCGAGACGGTCACGACCGCGGCGACGGGCGCCAAGTCCAAGGCTCGGAGGACAAGCTCGGCCGCCACGATCAGCGCGAGGGCGATGCACACTACGAGAACAAGCAGCGGGCGGTCCTTTCGGTCGGCGTTGGAGCGACGTCCGGACGAACGACGCGCGGCATCGTGTCGATTACCGGGTTGGGCATGCCTGATGAGCGAGCACTCGGTGCCACGCCGCGCGTGTGCGCGGCCGGTCTTACATCGTGCCCGCGACCGGCAAGTGGACCTCAAAGAAGAACCGCGTACCCGAGCCAAGGTTGCTCTCCACCTTGAGCTCAGACCCAAGCGCGGTGACCAGTCGGCGGCAGATGGCCAAGCCAAGGCCGGTGCCCGAGAACGCGAACCCCATTCCCCGCTGAGCCCGGCGGAACGCGGTGAAGAGATTGGTGAGGCCTTCGGGGGGGATCCCTCGGCCCGTGTCGCGCACGGAGAACTCGACCCGCGACTCATCTAGGGGGCGGCCGACGAGTTCGACGGATCCCTCCTCCGTGAACTTGAGCGCGTTCGTGGTCAGGTTCAGCAAGACTCGGCTGAGCGCGAGGGAGTGCCCCAGGCGGTGATCGGGCACCGGAGGCGACAGCGTCACGGTGAGCCGCTTCTCTTCCGCGAGCGGGTGCACAATATCGCTGACGGATTGGAAGATGTCGCTGACCGATAGCGGGGCGGGCTGCCGCTCGACCAGACGCGATCCGCCGCGAGCGAGCTCGATGAGATCGCTCGTGAGAGTCGAGAGTCCGAACGCCGCGCCGTACACGAGGCCCAACTGTCGGTGCTGGAGCTCGTTCACGACGCCGCTCTGGCCGCGCTGCAGGGTCTCGGCCAGGAACAAGATCGACGTCAGCGGTGAGCGGAGATCGTGGGCGACCTCGACAAGCAGCTCGAGGGCTTCGGCGCTCGAGAGCTTCGCCGCGGCCTCCCCGAGCGTGCTTGGGGGCAGGGCCTCGCGGACGGCCTCCAGCGCTCGGAGCGTGGCGACGACGAGGGGGGGGTCGCCGGGATTTCCTCCGCCATCCAGGATTTCGGTTCGCAACCGATCGAGGATGAGCGAGCTGAGCGGGGTGGCGGCGGCGGCAGGCAGACTGGGTACGCGGCCGTTGCGTTGATCAAGGATTACCCGCGTGAGCACGATGATGGCATCGCGCTGCACGGTCTCTCCTAGCGTCTCCGTGGGGTCGTCCCGCCACGCCAGCGTGACCCGCTCGGCCGCGGCACGCAACAGTGGGCAGGGGATAAGCGCAAATACCCCTGCCTCCCAGTCCCCCTGGGCCCCTCCCCGCGGGCGACGGTTCCCGGGCGCCTGTCGCATGTCAGCGGGCTGGACTGGCGTCATTCACGCTCTGGGGTGAGGCCTGCCGTCTCCCGTTGCAATCCGTGGCGCTCCATGAGTCGGTACAAGGTCGTCCGATCAACTCCAGCGATGCGCGCTGCGCGCGACATGTTCCCGTTCGCATGCTTGACCAGCCACGCGACATAACGTCGTTCGAACTCGGCCACCAACCGGTCGCGAGCCGCATGGTACGTCTCCTCGCCCTCCCCGACGTCAGGAGTGAGTAACGGTTCCGCCACGGCCGAGGGCTGGGGGACACCGTGATCGGCGTCGAGAAACGGGATGTCTGCGGGCCGGACGTCAGCCCCGGGTTCGAGTAGCACGACAGCGTGCTCGAACACGTTCTGGAGCTCCCGCACGTTGCCACGCCAGGGGTAGCTGCGGAGCGCGCGGAGCGCGGCCTCGGACAGATGAGGCGCGGGGGTCCCGTTGCCCCGATGCTTGGTCCAGTACTGCTGCAGGAAGTACTTCGCCAGCACTGGGATATCCTCGGGCCGCTCCCGCAGGGGCGGAATATAGATCGGCACCACGCGGAGGCGGTAATAGAGATCCTCGCGGAGAATCCCTTCCTTCACGGCCGTCTCAGGCTCGCGGTTCGTGGCGGCGACGAACCGCACGTTCACCACGGCGTCGCTGTGCTCGCTCCCGACCCGCCGCACCACTCCGTCCTGGATCACGCGGAGCAGTTTCGCCTGAATGGGCCGCGACATTTCGAGGAGCTCGTCGAGAAAGAGGGTGCCGCCGTTGGCCACCTCGAGCAGCCCGGGCTTGTCGCGCACCGCCCCGGTGAAGGCGCCCTTCACATGGCCGAACATCTCCGACTCAAGGAGCGGTTCGGGGAGCGCCGCGCAATTCACCGGCACGAGCTGGCGGCTGCTCCGCCGGCTATGGTGGTGGATGAATTGAGCGAAGAGCTCCTTGCCCGTGCCGCTTTCGCCGGTGAGGAACACCGAGGCGTCCGTAGCGGCCACCTTGCGAGCGAGCTCAATCGCCTTCCGGAAGGCGGGGGAGATCCCCAGCACTGTCAGCTTCTCGCTGTTGCCGTGCTGGCGTTCGAGCTCCGTGCGCTGCTCGCGGCTCTCGCGGGCGATCTTGATCGTGTGCGCCGCGCGCCCCAGCAGGATGAGCAGATGTGTGGCGGAGAACGGCTTCGGCAAGTAGTCCCAGGCCCCTGCTCGCAGCGCCTCGACGCTCGAGCCCACGGTGGGGTTTCCCGTGATCACGATGACGATAGTGTCGCGGTTGGTCTGGAGGGCCGCCGCGAGAACGTCCATCCCGCTGACGGGCTGCATGTACAGATCGGCGAGGACGATGTCGAAGCGGCCGCGCTTGAGGAGGTCGATTGCCTCCTCGCCGCGCCCGCACGCCTCCACTTGATAGCCCTCGTGCTTGATGACCGAGAGACAGCTCTCTCGCAGCGAACGCTCGTCGTCCACCAGGAGCAGGCGGAGACTCGCCTTGTCCTCGGGACTGACGGCAAGCAACTCCGCGATGCCGTCTTTCTCGGACGCCGCAAGCTCCCCGGTGGAGCTCGGCGGTTGGGGCCCTGAAAGCCGCATGTCCAACCCTCCCACAATGACGCCCTCGCGGCAGGCGCGGAATTGGCGGGCGACTCTTGAACGGCATCGGGGAATCACGCGGGGCGGCGCGTGAGCCTCCGGTGCGGGCACTGCGCCTGGCTTCGGGAGCCGAAAGCGCAAGCGTTGTGCCGCCGCAACGCCCAAGTTCAAATGATGTCCATGTTGCACGGACGCAACAGCGCGAATATGCAGGAGTCTTGCCAATCGCGCAAACGCGCGGTATCGCCCTTGCTGTAGGGCATTGTGCGCCTGCCCTACATCTGGGAGACTTCGTCCGTATCATGGCTGAACACCCGTTGCAGCCCCACGACGTCGCACCGTTCGCACCGGTTGCGGCTGCGATCTCCCCCGCGGACCACATCGAAGAAGAGCCATTCGACTGGCGCCGCTACGTCCACGTGGCGCAGCGCTACCGCTGGTGGATCCTCTTGCTGACCACGATCGGGTTGGGTGGCGGCGTGCTCGCCTCGCGGCTTATGAAACCCAAGTACGCCGCACAGGGCACGGTCTGGATCGAGGTGGGCGACCGCACGCCCGGGACTCAAAGCCAAGGACCGATCCAGTCTCCGGAGCTGCTCGACGCTGAGGCCTGGCTCGATCTCTTGAAGTCGTATGTCGTCCTCGACGAAGTCGTGAGGACGCAGCACCTGTACCTGCACCCCTCGCCAGCCACGGACTTGCCCGCCTTCGCTTCCTTCGAGCTCGCGGAGCGCTACCGGCCGGGCTCCTATCGGGTCGCGGTGGACGCGGACGGGCGGACGTTTACCCTGTCGGCAGCTGGGGGGGGCATTGTCCAGCGCGGCACGGTGGGCGACTCGGTGGGGACGGGCGTGGGCTTCCTTTGGCTGCCTCCGCGGTCCGCCCTCCGAGCGGGCTCCACGCTCGCGTTTAGGCTGGCAACTCCTCGCGAGGCGGCCCGCAAGCTCGCCAACGACTTGGGGTCCGAAATAGACCCCAAGGGAAACTTCATGCGCCTGTCCCTTGAGGGCACCGACGCGGCTCAAATCGCGGCGATCTTGAACGCGGTGATGCAGCGCTACGTGCAGGTCGCGGCGGACCTGAAGCGCGCCAAGCTGGTCGAGCTGACCAAGATCTTGGATGCCCAGCTCCAGTCGTCTGGGGAAAACCTCCGCAACGCGGAGAACGCGCTCGAAACCTTCCGTGTGCAGACGATCACCCTGCCGACGGATCGGGGCACGCCCGTGGCACCCGGGATCGAGTCTACCCACGATCCCGTGTTCACGAACTTCTTCGACTTGAAGATCGAGTTGGACCAGGCGCGCCGCGACCGGGACGCGCTCCAGCACGTGCTGGCGCAGTTTCCGGACTCGGGCCTTCCGGTCGAAGCTCTAGCGGCTATTCCCGCCGTGGAGAAATCGAGCGAACTGAGCGGTGCGCTGCGGGAGCTGGCCACGAAACGCACCGACCTGCGGGCGCTCCGCTATCGCTACACCGATGCCACACCCGCCGTGCAGCATCTCGCCGACGAGATCGATACCCTCCAGCGCGCGACCATCCCAGCGCTTGCCGCGGGCCTCGTGGCCGATCTCACGACCCGCGAACAGACGCTGTCGCAGCGGGTGGATGCCGCGGGCGGGGAGTTGCGCGCGATCCCGAGCCGCGCGATCGAGGAGGCGCGGCTGCGGCGCGAGGTCGCGATTGACGAGAACCTCTATACGACCCTGCAGCAGCGCTACGAGGAGGCGCGCCTCGCGGATGCGAGCAGCATGCCTGACGTGAGCGTGCTGGACGCGGCGGTCGCTCCCGACCAGCCGATCAAGAACACGGTTCCGCAGGCGGTACTGTTCGGGCTCCTCGGGGGCCTGGGCCTCGCGCTGGCCGGAGCCGTTCTCATGGATCGGATCGATCCGCGGATTCGCTATCCCAACGAGATCACACGGGGTTTCGGTCTGCCGATTCTCGGGGCCCTGCCACACGTCAAGATCGGGAAGAACGGTAAAGCGGCCGGGAGCGCGTTGGAGAGCCAACCCGTGATCGAAGCGTTGCGAGGGATCCGCTTGAACCTCGTCCACGCGCTGGGGACGTCCGAGCCGCTCGTCGTCACGGTCACGAGTACGGGGAGCGGCGATGGCAAGTCGTTCTTGTCCTCGAACCTCGCGTTGACGTTCGGAGACGCGGGGTACAAGACCCTGCTCATCGACGGAGACGTGCGGCGCGGGGCGCTGCACCGCGTGCTCGGGACGTCCCGCACGCCCGGGCTGACCGAGGTGCTGGCCGGCTCAGCCTCGGCGGAGCAGGTGGTTCAGCCCACGCAATACCCGGCGGTGTCCTTCATCGGGAGTGGTACGCGACAGCACAGCTCGCCCGAGCTGCTCGGGTCGCCGACCATGAACGAACTGTTGGCCGCGCTCAAGCGCCGGTTCCACGTGATTATCGTGGACAGTCCGCCGTTGGGGGCGGGCATTGACCCGTATGTGCTCGGAGCTGCGACGGGGAACTTGCTGCTGGTCCTGCGGACGGGTGCTACCGACCGTGCGCTCACCCGGGCCCGTCTCGACATGCTCGACCACCTGCCCGTACGCATCGTCGGCGCCGTCCTGAACGACATCCCGGCGTCAGGCGCGTACTATTACAACTACTATTACAATTATAGTTACGTGCCGGGCTACGCGACGGAGCAGGAGGAGGGGGTTGCGGTGGTCCGCGAGCTACCGAACCCCGGGTAGCTTAGGAGAGGACCGAGGGCTCTTCGTAGCGATAAATGCGCTGGCCGTTACCCCGGGTACGCGCGACCTTCAAGGCGCTCGTCGCGCGCATGAGGAGTTCGCTCGGGTCGACGGGAGTCGAATGTAGGTCCGTCACCGCTTCATACCCTGCGCGAATTGACGGAACGGTCGGGCTCGCGGGCCCAGACTCTCCGAGCGCTTGCATCAACCGCTCGGCTAGCTTTACCGCCGCCGGTGCGTCGGTGGCCGGCGCGATCACGGCGAATTCGGCAGGCCCCAGCTGACCAATGGCATCCGACACCCGCCCCAGCTTGCGGAGCTTCCGCGCGAGCACCGTCGGGTCCTGACCAGCGGCGCTCGCCGATTCGGCCCCGAACACGACACAGGCAAGCGGCGTGTGTTTCCGCACGGCGTCGGCGCCGATCTCTCGGGCGCGCCGCGCCAGGCCACGCATGTTGTACAGGCCCGTGTCGGGATCGACCAGGCCCTCTTCGCGCGCGTGGTCGGCTTCGAGCTTGCCTTGTACGTACGCTTCCAGACGCAGCAGCAGTTCCTCCGCATCCACGGGGAGAGTGAGAAGTTCCCACGCCCCGGCGCGCAACGCGGCCAGCTTCTCCTGCTTGGTTGGAGGCCCCGAGGTGAGCATCAGGATCGGCGTGCCCCTGGAAATCCGCGGGTCCTCGCGCAGGAGGTGGCACACCTCCATCCCGTCGGCATCCGGGAGGTGGGTGTCGAGCAGGATCAAGTCGGGCTGCGTGCGCCGCGCCCGGTCCAAGGCTTGGCGCCCGGAATAGGCGTGCAGCACCGCGTAGCCGTTCGGTGCGAGGATGCTTTCCAGCGACCGGCTTGACCACTCCTGTCCACTGGCGACCAGCGTTAGGGGCGCCCGTCCAGAAGCGGGATCCATGAGTCTCCTGTCCGAAGGGGCAGCCACACCCGTGTTCAACATGGCGAGGCGACGATTCTCCAAAGGGTCCGCCTAAAAACGTCGCAGGAGTCGTGCGCGCGTCGGCGTAGCCCTATCTCCTTATGTAACAATGTAATAACAGTTCTCAACTCTGTGCCAGCGCTGCACGCCGCCCACACTAGCGGCAGTCTTGGTGCACACGCGCAACGCCATGCGCCGCGCTGCCCTACGGGTCGCGCAGTCGGGCGGCCCATCCACCGCACCGGCCCGCGTCCGCGGTGCTCCGCAGCCTTGGCCTCATTCTTGTATCAGCATCCCACCGCCATGCGCTGCGATCGCTGCTCTACCGGGATGGTGCCTGATACCGCGGTACCTGAGCCCGTCCCACACGCCGTCGTCAACGGGCCTGAGTCGGGGAGCCCGGGTCACGGCGCCGCCGCGCGTTGTTCGGTGTGCGGCCGCGTGATCGAGGCGGACGAACCGTGGCAGGCGCTGTTGCGAACCCTCAGCCAGCTCGCGCGGTTCGGACTTGATTCAGAAGGCCGCCCCTTGCTTGAGCCCGCGTCGGAGGACTGATCGGACATGTGCGGAATCGTGGGCTGTATCGGTGCGGGGTGGCGCGACGCGGTGCCGCTGCTGATCGATGGGTTGCGACGGCTGGAATATCGCGGCTATGACTCGGCCGGCATCGCGGTGCAGGGCGGGCAGGGACTCGCGACACGGAAGGTCGCGGGCCGGGTTCAGCGACTGGCCGATTCGCTCACTCAGCTCCCCCTCCACGGGTCGTGCGGCATCGCGCACACGCGATGGGCCACGCACGGGGCGCCGAACCACCGAAACGCGCATCCCCATGTCGACTGCAGCGGCCTGTTTGCCCTGGTCCACAACGGAATCATTGAGAACGCCGACGCCCTCAAGGTGATGCTCGAGCGGTCGGGACACCGGTTCGAGACAGACACCGACACCGAGGTGCTCGCGCACTTGGTCGAAGCCGCCCCGGGCACAACACTCGAGCACAAGGTGATGGCCGCCCTCGCGCACGTAGAGGGGACCTACGGCCTCGCGGTGCTGTCCGAGGCCGAGCCGCAGAAGCTGGTGGTGGCGCGCCGGGGTTCCCCGGTGCTGCTCGGGATCGGGGACAACGAACTGTTCGTCGCCTCAGACGCTGCCGCGTTGCTCGAGCACACCCGATCGGTGGTGTATCTCGAGGACGGTGACGTCGCCGTGCTCGAGCCAAGCGGGTATCGGATCCTCGACCACGAGGACCGCGTCCAGGCGCGGCCGGTGGATGAGATCGACTGGGATCTCGGTGCGATCGAACTGGGCGACCAGGCGCATTTCATGCTCAAAGAGATTCACGAACAGTCCGAGACGGTCCTCAGTACGCTCCGCGGCCGGCTGGTCCACGAGGACGGAGCCGCCCGGCTCAATGGGCTGAATCTCTCGCCCGAGGACTGTGCCCGCATCCAAGGGATCACCATCGTGGCATGCGGCACGTCGTGGCACGCGAGTCTCGTGGGTCGCGAGATCATCGAGGAACTCGCCCGAATCCCGGTGCGCGTCGAGTATGCGTCCGAATACCGCTATCGGCGCCAGCTGTCGGGCGCCGGTACGCTCACCGTAGCGATCTCGCAGTCCGGTGAGACCGCGGACACGCTGGAAGCGATGCGGGCGGCGCGTGCCGCGGGCTCGCGGGTCGTGGGGATCGTCAACGTGGTGGGGAGCACGATCGCGCGGGAGGCGGACGGAGGCATCTACCTTCATGCGGGTCCCGAAGTGGGCGTCGCGTCCACCAAAGCGTTCACCTCGCAGATCACTGCGCTGTTGCTGCTCGGGTTGTATCTCGGCCGTCAGCGCGACATCTCGCTCGAGCAGGGCCGGGAGCTGGTCAACGGGATCACCAAGCTGCCCGACCTGATTCGGTGCACGCTCGAGCTCGAATCCCAGGTTGAGGCCTTGGCGCAAGAGTTCGCGGACGCGCCCAACGTTCTCTATCTCGGCCGCGGCGTGAACTTCCCCGTAGCGCTCGAAGGCGCGCTCAAATTGAAGGAGATCAGCTACATCCACGCCGAGGGGTATCCGGCGGCGGAGATGAAGCATGGCCCCATCGCCCTGATCGACGAGAACATGCCGGTCGTCTTTGTGGCGCCCGAAGGCCACGTCTACCAGAAGGTCCTGTCGAACATGCAGGAGGTCAGGGCCCGGGGCGGCCGGATCATTGCGATTACGAGCGCCGGCAACGGCGACCTCGGGAGCTTGGTCGACCATCAGCTTCGCGTACCGGCCTGCCGCGAGCTCTTGTCGCCCGTTCTCACCGTGATTCCCTTGCAGCTGCTTGCGTATCACATCGCGGTGCTTCGTGGGTGCGATGTGGACCGTCCCCGTAACCTCGCAAAGAGCGTCACGGTAGAGTAGCGGGGACTGTTGCAGTTCCCTATCGTTCGATCATGATCCGGTCGGTCCGCGTCGCTTTGGCGGCGGCGTTGTGCGGCCTTGGGGCCGCTAGGATGTGCGCTGCGCAGCAAAGTGACTGGGAGGCGACCCATGTCCAGATGTCGCGGGCCGCTCTCGAGGACTTGCTCCAGCGCCTCGACGAGTCGGCGCATTCGACGGCCTACAGCAGCGCCATGCGCGCCCACGCGGTCAGCGAGGCCGCCGGGGTGCGCGCCCGGCTGGCCGACGGCGACTTCCAGACCGGGGATCGGGTGGCCCTGCGAGTCGACGGCGAGCAGGAGCTGACCGACACGTTTACGGTCACGGCCGATCGGACCCTGATGCTCCCGGTCGTGGGCTCGGTTCCCCTCGCCGGGGTGCTGCACTCCGAGCTTGAGACGCGGCTTCGCGATGTCATCTCCAAGTACGTACGGGGAGCCGTGGTCCACGCCCGCTCGCTGATCCGGGTGGCCATCCTCGGAGAGGTCGGGCGCCCGGGGTTCTATACGCTCCCGAGCGAGAGTCTCGTAGGCGACGCGCTCATGCTGGCGGGTGGCCCGACGCACGACGCCAAGGTGCGCGAGGTGCGCATCATGCGCGGCGACGACGAAGTGTGGGGCGGACCGGCTCTGCAGGACGCCATCACCACAGGCAAGACCCTCGACGAAATCAGTCTCATCGCGGGCGACCGTATCGAGATGCCGAAGTCGAGCAGTGGACTCTTCTCGGGCAACGGCTTGTTCGTGGCGTCCTCGCTGTTGGGCCTGCTCGGCACGATCTACGGTCTCGTGAAGCTGTTCTAGGCGTCGTGGCATCCGCCGTGGTGTCGGTCGTTGGGGCTCGGCCCAACTTCATGAAGCTTGCACCGGTCGCTCGGGCGTTGGCCCGACGACCCGACGTGCGTCATGCGATCGTCCATACCGGGCAGCACTACAATGCCGACATGTCGGCCGCGTTTTTCCGGGATCTTGGCCTCCCCGAGCCGACCGCCCACCTCGACGTGGGCTCTGGCTCGCACGCCCAGCAGACCGCCGCGATCATGCAACGCTTCGAGCCGGTGCTGCTCGACCTCAAGCCCGACATCGTACTGGTCTATGGAGACGTGAATTCGACCGTTGCGGCGGCGCTCGTAGCCGCGAAGTTGGGCATGCGCGTGGGCCACGTCGAAGCGGGGTTGCGAAGCCGGGATTGGTCGATGCCCGAGGAGGTCAACCGGGTGGTCACCGATCGGCTGTCGGACGTGCTGTTTGCGCCCTCTCGCGATGCGGTGGCGAACCTCGCGGCGGAAGGGGTACCAGCCGAGCGGATCGAGTTCGTGGGGAACGTGATGATCGACTCGCTCGTGGAGCTCTTGCCCGAGGCACGGCGCACGAATGGAGACTCGACGAAGGAGGGGACCTACGTCCTCGCCACGCTGCATCGACCGGCCAACGTCGACGTCCCGGCCACCATGCGCGAGGTGCTCGGCGCGCTGGACGACGTCGCCAAGCAGCATCCCGTGGTGTTCCCGGTTCACCCGCGCACCCGCGCCCGGATGCGGGAGGCGGGGTGGGTGCCTGCCTCTGCGGACTTGAGACTCCTCGATCCCGTGTCGTACATCGAGATGCTCCGGCTCACTTTGGGGGCGGGGCTCGTCATCACCGATTCCGGTGGCGTTCAGGAAGAGACGACGTTTCTCGGGGTGCCGTGCCTCACCGTTCGACCGAACACGGAGCGCCCCATCACGTGCACCGAAGGTACGAACCGTCTTGTGACGGCCGATCGCGCGGCGATCCGCGCGGCGGCGCAGGCGAGCTGGGGTCGCGGCCGCCGAGCCGTCACGATCGAGCGATGGGACGGAGCTACGGGCGAGCGCATCGCCGCCGTGATCTGCGACGGCGCACGCTTCGAGTAGGGATCGCTGATATCGTCAGGTGGGGAAGTCTCAAGAGATGAGGCGCAGATGACCCTGTGGTACGACTTGAAGCAGGCTGCCAAGCCGGTCGTCGGCTCGTTGCTCAACAGCGACAGGATACGGCGCTACGCGCTGATAGCGGCGTACCTGCCGAAATTCCACGCGTGGTGTGCCGCGCACCCGTGCGAGCGCTTTGCCAGCCGAGATCTCCTATTCGACGCCGTACTGCAGGCGACGGGAGTCGATGCCCAACTCACCTACTTAGAGTTCGGCGTGTTCCAAGGGTATTCGTTGCGCTGGTGGGTGGAGCACGCGAAGCACGCCGGTGCGACGTTCGTGGGGTTCGACACCTTCACCGGACTCCCCGAAGATTGGACCGACGACAGCCCCAAAGGCACGTATTCGACCAATGGCCAGCCGCCCGACATTCCGGATCCCCGGTGCACGTTCGTCGTCGGCCTCATCCAGGACACCTTGCCTCGGTATCTGCGTGATCACCCGGTGCGCCACCCGCTCGTCGTGCATTTCGATGCGGATCTCTACAGCGCCGCGCTCTTCACGCTGGTGACTCTCGCGCCGATCTTTCGGCCGGGAGACATCCTGATGCTGGACGAATTCGGGGACTACGCTCACGAATTTCGTGCCTTCGACGACACGCAGAACGCCTATCCCATCAATTGGGAAGTCCTCGGGCAGAACGATCAGTTCTCGCCATTCTGGCGAGTCGCCCTGCGGGTGAGATGAGAGGGTGATCAAGCTGGCGGTGAACCGGTTGGGGCTCGTGCCATCGTTCAACGACGAGGCGGGACCGTCGGCTCCGGGGTCCGCGCGCCTCAGCGCGCGGCAAGCGTTCTACTTATTCGTGAACGTCGAGGAGCACCCCGAGGCTCTCCCGCTGGCGTACGACCTCGTGACGCAGCGCTTGGAGACGGACGCCGACCCGACCGGCGGCGCGGCGGCTCCGGCCATTGGGGATGTCCCGGGTCGCTTGGGGGACGTAGTCCAACGACTCTCCGCGCTCCGGAATCGGTTTTCGCGCCCCTGGCGGCAGACGACGGAAGAGCTGACCCGCCGGCAGGTGCTCCACTACTTCACCCAGTACATGCCCACGGCCTTCGTGGACGGGTGTTGGCTCCAATCCGGCGTCAGGGTCGGCGCCGCACAGACCCCAGTCGGGGCATCATTCACCGCGCTTTATGCCCACCAAATCCGAGCCTTTATCGCTGATCCCGGGCGGCATTTTGTGGGCGACTATCGCGCCGCGTACGCTCGTCTGGGCACCGCCGTCGAGGAGGTGTCTTCGCGCTCGTTCTCCGAGCGGGGCGACTTCGAAGATTGGAGCTTCCTGCTGCCGGCGTTCCTGCTCGCGATCGCCCAGTTCATGCGGAGCTTCCCCGCGGAGATCCTCGGGTTACACCTCGCCTGGCAGTTTCTTGACCTGTCGTCGTTTGGCCCGGCGCTCATTCGCGATCTCTGCGAAGCATACGGGCTGCCCTCCCTGGGCGATGACCTCGCTTCCCAAGCGTATCTCGACCAGGGCCGCGAGATGGCCCGGAAGGCCGCGCTCCAGTTCTTGGAGGACGTCGAACCCTCGGACCGAGACGGTGCGTGGAAAGGATTGGTCCGCGGCGTCAACGCCGGTGTCGCGGCGTGGGTGGAATGGTTCGAACGCACGCAAGCCGCGGCGCCCACGGGCCCGCCCGACCCCCGGCAGGAGATGATCGATCTGCTGTGGCGTAAGGCCCCCCACGCCTCGGGCTACCACGCCGACAAGACGCTCGGAGAGAAGCGCATCGACGAGCATCTGGATGCGACGGCGTTCGATGGTCCTGCAATCCTGGCCGAGCTGGCGCGGTCTCGATGGGTGAAGCCCGGTCGCTCAGACCGCAGCGGAATTTTGCGGCACCTGGTGAAGTTCGGGGGGCCGATGTTGGCCGTGTTTTCGCCGGTCGAGCTACAGATCATCCAAAATTGGATCGACAGCCTCCCGACCGATGAGGCGGCGGACGAAACCGCGGGGATGCCCGGCGCAAAGGCCCCAACGGGGCCCTCGGTTCGCGAGCCTGTCTACATCTCGGGCCGTGCCTGGGACGCGACCGATTTCCGGCGGCGGAGCGACCGGCTGTACGGCCGCTGCACGGTTCGCGAGTTGTTCTATTACGTCATCAACGCGGAGTTCTTCCCCGACATTCTGCCGATCGCGGAGCGCTTCGCCCGGGACCGCCTCGAGCGGTCCCTCACGATGTTGCGGAAGGGTGAGCGGCCCATTCCCTCCTGGCACTACGATCCCGAGATGCTCGAGCGATGGGTCTACAAGAAGCATCGGGACCAGGTGGACTCGTATCGCCCTCCGGGCGTGCGCCCACCCGCGAGCCGGGAGGAGTTCGTCGAGGTGACCGTCCAGCTTGCCCCGATCATTCTGATCGACGGTGGCTGGCTTCAGGGAATCGCCACCCCGGCGCTCATCCACACCCTCGTAGGGCGGATGCTGTTTCACGTCCTGGTCGAAGAGATCGGCGCGGGCAACGCCGACGAGCACCACGCCAACGTCTACCGCAAACTCCTCGCGGCCATGGGAGAGGACGCACCGCCCGTCGACTCGTGGGAATTCGCGCGTTGGCCGCGGCTCAAGGACTCGTCCTTTGAGGTGCCGGCGCTCTGGCTTACGATCTCGTGCTTTCCGCGACATTTCTTGCCCGAGATTCTGGGCCTGAACCTCGCCGTCGAGCTCGCGGGGATCGGTGGCCCATACATGGAAGCGCGAGACGTCCTGAGGGGCTTCGGATACCCCACGCTCTTCGTCGACGTGCACAACGCCGCGGACAACGTTAGCGCGGGGCATTCAGCGTGGGCCATGAACGCCATCAAGCGTCACATGGACGACGTCGCGCAGCGAGACGGTCCCCACAACGTGGACCCGGTCTGGCATCGCGTCTGGAGCGGTGTACGCGCGACGCTTCCCCAGATTGGAAGGATGCGGATGGCCGCCCATCGGATCGGCAGACGGCTCTTCGGCGAGTACCCGTCGGCCGTTCCGCTCATCTTCCCGTCGTAGGAGGATGGATGGGGCGCCTGGGCGGCTGGCACGCGCCGATGCCCTCTTTCGCCGGGTAGAGGCGGTGCGGAACTCGCCCGCCGCGGGTATGTTCCTTGCGGCCGAGCTTACCGCAATCGGTGTAGCGCGCCCGAATAAAGTCCGAAACAACCGGCGAGGTGGACGACATGCGCAGTGACACGAGAGGTGCCCCCGCCGCGGAGCGGAAGGGGTTGTTCGCTCGGCTCATCGGCGGCCTGAGGGACCGGATCCGCCGGTTGTTCGGGAAGAAGAGCGACGGGCCGAACATCTATCCGTTCTTTTAGGCCGCGCCGTTCGGTCGGCAGTTCGCTGTTCGGGAATCCTGGATTGCCGGATGGTGGTGAGAGAACAAGCGGGTCTGCTGGTTGAAGCGATGCGGCGAGGTTGCTAGCTTCCGTTGCAACAGTGGTCCGCGCCGTGCGGCATCGGCTGCGCGGGCCTTTTTTTTGCCTCAGCGGGGGAAGGACATGCGGGCGGCGACACGTCTAGGGCGGCTCGGGACCGAAAGCGCCTACGTAGTGCTGGATGCGGCCAAGCGGCTCGAAGCCGCTGGTCACCGTGTGCTGCACTTGGAGATCGGTGAGCCGGGGATTCCGACGCCCGCCCATGTGGTCGAGGCGGGCGTCCGGGCCCTTCGGGAAGGGCGCACCCGATACGCGGTGGCGGCCGGGGTGCCCGAGTTACGCGATGCCATTGCGCTGGCCTTGGCGCGTCGGGGGGTGCGGGCGATGGCGGAGAACGTCGTGATCACCCCGGGTGCCAAGCCGATGCTCTTCTGCGCAGCCTTGGCGCTGATCGAGCCGGGGGACGACGTCCTGTGTCCCGACCCCGGGTTTCCCATTTACGAGTCGGTCGTGCGGTTCGCCGGGGGCACCCCGGTCTACTACCCGCTCGACGCCGCTCGCGGCTTTGCGCCGGACGTGGACGCCCTTGAGGCCCGGATCACCCGGCGCACGCGCGCCCTGATCCTCAACCTGCCTCACAATCCCACAGGGGGCGTCGCGAGTCCCGAGAACTTAGCGCGCCTCGCGGAGATCGCGCAGCGCCACGACCTCTGGGTAGTGAGCGACGAGGTCTACGCGCCGATCCGCTATGACGGCCGGTACGACAGCATCGCTGCCGTTCCGGGGATGGCCGAGCGCACGGTGCTCGTCGACGGGTTCTCGAAGGCGTATTCCATGACCGGGTGGCGACTGGGGTTCGGGGTGATGCCGAAGTGGCTTGCCGGCCCGATGACGACGCTCATCATCAATAACTTCTCGTGTACAGCGACCTTCGTCCAATACGCTGGCATTGCCGCCTTGACCGGGACGCAGGAACCCCTCGAGCGGTGGGTCGCGAGTCTGCGCGCCACGCGTGATGCCTTGGTTCCGGGCCTCAATGCGATCGACGGCATCACGTGCGCGAGCCCAGCGGGCGCGTTCTACGTCTTTCCCGACGTCAGCGCGGTGCTCGAACGCACGAGCCTCACTGCCGATGGCTTGGCGGAGCGCTTGCTCGCGGAGGCGCACACTGCGGTGCTTGCGGGCTCCGCGTTCGGCCCTGCTGGAGCGGGCCATTTGCGGCTGTCCTACGCCGGAGCGCGGGCGGACGTCGAGCTTGCCCTGGAGCGGCTTCGGGGCTGGGTGGGGAGTCTCGCCGCCACGGTCTAGGCGGCGCTTGACCGGGGGCGGTGCGCGACTAACTTAGATGCACAATCGCTCGTTCGTGGTGATTTGCCGCGTATTGCCGCCACGTAAAACAACGTGCTAAAAAGCGACGCCCGCGGCATCTGCCCGGGCTTTTTTGTTGAGGGGCCATGTCAGCTTCGGTTGTCACACCGGTTGTTCCTCGTGCGCTGAAGGCGCTCCCACTCGCTTGCCGTAACTGCGGGGCGGAGCGGCCGGCAGGCGCGCTCGCAGTGTGCGAACAGTGTCTCGGGCCCCTCGATCCGCGATACGATCCGCAGCGGGCGCTTCCCGATGCGGGGACCATCGCCAGCCGCGCGCCGTCCCTCTGGCGGTACCGGGAATGGCTGCCGCTCGAAGGCGAACCGGTGCACTCGCCGGACAGCGGGTTCACACCGCTCGTGGATGCCCCCGCCCTCGCGCGCCGTTGGGGTCTCGGGAGAGTCTGGGTCAAGAACGACACCGTGTGTCACCCGACGCTCTCGTTCAAAGACCGAGTGGTATCGGTTGCGATCAACACGGCCGCCGCGCTCGGCCTCGACACGATCGGCTGCGCGTCGACGGGGAACTTGGCCAACGCGGTCGCCGCCCACGCGGCGCGCGCCGGGCTTGGTGCCTGGATCTTCATCCCGGTTGAGCTCGAGGTCGCGAAGGTCGTGGCGACGAGTGTCTATCGCCCCCACCTCGTCCGCGTTCGCGGGACGTACGACGATGTGAACCGGCTCTGCGCGCAGGTCGCCGACCGGTTTGGATGGGGGATCGTCAACGTCAATCTCCGTGGGTACTACGCGGAGGGGTCAAAGACCCTCGCATTCGAAATCGCGGAGCAGCTCGGCTGGCGTCTCCCGGACGCGGTGGTCGCGCCCATGGCCGGCGGCTCGTTGGTCACGAAGCTCCAGAAGGGGTTCGGCGAGTTCCTGGCCGCCGGGTTGGTCGACGGCGCGCCGCCGCGGCTCTACGGCGCCCAAGCCGCGGGTTGCGCTCCCATCGTGCACCTATTCGAGCGCGGCGGTACGCAGATCGAGCCCGAAGTGCCGAATACGATCGTCCGCTCCCTCGCCATCGGCAATCCTGCCGACGGCGCGTTCGCGGTGCGGGCGATGCGCGAGTCCGGGGGCTGGAGCACCGCGGTGACAGATCAGGAGGTCGTGGACGGTATCCGGCTGCTCGCGGAGGCGACGGGGATCCTCGCCGAGACCGCGGGGGGGGTGACTGTGGCGGCCGCGGAGGCCCTGGCGGGCACTGGTCGCCTTGGGCCCGCCGACGAGGTTGTCCTCGCCATCACCGGCCACGGCTTGAAGACCTTGGACGCAATCAGTGCGACGCTCGTCGAAGCTCCCGTGATCGCGCCGCGACTCCGCGAGGTCGCCGCGCTGGTGGAGGCCGCGTGACGCGGGCCGCCTTTGGGAAGGAGAGACTGCAATGGCTGTAACCGTGATACTGCCCTCCGTGCTCGCGGCTCACGCAGGTGGCGCGCGTTCAATCGAGGCCAGCGGCCGCACCCTTGGCGAGGCGGTGGCGGACGTGGCCGCGAGGTTTCCCGCGCTCGGGCCCCGGCTGCAAGACAAAGACGGGAAGCCCTATCCGTTCGTCGTGTTCTACATCAATGATGAGGATGTGAGATTCCGCGGCGGGTTCGCCGCTCCCATCCAGGACGGTGACGAAGTCACGGTGATCCCGGCCATCGCCGGGGGGTGAGCCCCGTCGTTGTTCGACTCTTCGAGCGGCCGTTGCCATCCACAGCTGCTCATGTTGAACGACCCGTTGTAGTTGACACTTCGCGCGGACGGGGCGTGATATCAGAGCCAGCACCCCACCCGAGAGGATGCCATGAAGAGGCCTGAGCGTTGGATCGCTGCGTTGATCCTGGTGGCCGGTGCCGCGCCCGTCGCGGCGGCCCAGGATCTCACCCAGCTCTGTCAGACCGTCGCCCAGTTGACCGTGGGCCAGTGGGCCTCCTATGTCGCCACGGGCGGCCCCATGGATGGGTCGACCCTGCGGTTTGCGATCGTGGGGTCGGAACAGCACAATGACAGCACGTTTTACTGGTTTGAGCTGAGGCACACGTCGACCAACGACCCCGCGCACGATGGCGTGATTCAGGCCTTGATCCCGGGTTGGGGCGTGGCCGGCAGTCCGCGGGGTTTGATCATGAAGATGGGCACCCAGCCGGCGACCCGGATGCCTGCGCAGCTCATGGCGGCGGGTCGCACGGCGAACCCGGGCTCGGACATGGCCCGTCACTGCGCGACCTCGTCGACCATCGGTTGGGAGAGCGTCACGGTTGCTGCCGGGAGCATCCGGGCCCTTCACGTAAAGGATACGGATGGGAACGAGGCCTGGATTTCGTCCACGGTCCCGTTTGGTCTGGTGCTCATAAAGAAGCCGGACGGCAGTCAAATGGCCCTCACGGGTCGGGGCGGGGACGCGACGTCGTCGATCACCGAGACCCCTCGCGATCTACCCATGATTCCGGGCGCTCCCGGGCCATAACCGCGGGCCCCGTGGATCGTCCCGTGGGTGCGCCGCTCTCGCTCCTCGCGGGGGCGCTGCTCGTCGTCAGCGCTGCCGCCGTGCACCCCCACGTCGAGGGAGATGGGCCGGCCCAGCTCAGCATTATGGCCGCCTCGGCGGCGTGGCACGCCATTCACTGGGCGTTCCTATTCGGGTTTGTTTTGTGCCTCGCAGGTCTGGCAGGAGTCGCGAGCCGATACAGGGGGACGGCGGGCGAGCCAGCGGCGGTGACGGGCACGGTCGTCGCCGCCTTTGCCTATGCGGCCTGGCTCGTGATCGTGGCGTTCATGGCGGGGTCCGGGGCCACGCTGGCCGATACCTACAGGCAGGCTGACCCTGGACTGACGGGGACGCGCGCGGTGTTCCTCTACGACATGGTCCGACCCTTTGCGCTCGTGGCCCAGCGCGTCGCGGCGTTCGCGCTCGGGATCACGACCCTACTGTTTGGGTGGGCGCTGCTGCGCAGCGGTCGAGACCCGCGGTGGCTCGGTTGGATGGGTCTGATCGCCGGATTCGCGGGCGTCGCTCTTGCCCTTGCGTATTCAGAGGCGACGAGGGCTGATCAGGTGGCCTTCGTGCTTCCGGTGCTGTGGCAGGTGGCCGCTGGCGTAACCTTCCTCGCGGTGCGGCCCGCCGCGGGCTAGGACCAGCGTTTAGGTCCTAGTCGCCGCTCGCCACGAGTTCGGCGCTCCGGGACGCTGCTTCACTAACGGTCGCAAACCGCAACGAGGTATGTGTCGCGAGTTCCTCGATGTAGCGCTCCACCGCGGCGAGCAGGTCCTCGCAGTCGGTCCGCGTCCTGACGAACGGGCTCAGCCCGGGGATCAAGCTCGGGCTGTGCAGTGTCAAGTGCACATAGCGGAGCCCCTCGGCCAAGAGGCGCCGCGTGCCCGCCAACATCGCGGCGGTTGTGGCTAGCTCGGGATTCAACTGAACGACTCGAAGAACGTTGAGCCGTGCCGCCAATCCCTGCAGGCGCAGGCGGCGCGCGGCGGGGGTATTGAGCGACTCCCACACCCGGCTCCAGGTGCGCAGCGGGCCGCGCGACAGACTGCATGAGAGCGGGAGCTCGAGGATCGGCCCGTTCGGATCTGGCGTTCGTAAGTCACCGCCTGTGGCAGACAGCCGGTACGGACCGAGCGGGGCGCCCACGTAGTTCGGTCCGTCGTCGTACTGCTGCCAGTTGATCAGGGGAGTCACACTGCTGTCAACCGCATAGCCGCTCGCTACCAACGCGGGCACCGTGTTGGCGCCGAGCCCGTAGCGCCCCGCGCGGAAGACCCGTGGGCGATCGCCGAATGCCTGCTCGAACATCTCCGTCAGCGTCCGCACCTTCGCTTGCTGAAGCGCTGGGGCCACGTTTTTCAGCATCGTATCCCGGGGCGACGATTGGTCGACGAGAGGCGGTGTGTTCCACGGATGGAGGTGCGCCCCGATTTCCGCCCTCCCGCTCTCGCGCAGGGCTCGGAGCACGGCCACGGCGCCTGCGTCTCGTCCCACGGCGTAGGTCGTGAAGTAGGTGGCGCGGACACCACCCAGGCGGTGCAGCAGCGCGTCGAGCCGCGGCAGCTCGAGCACGTTGCGAGCCGTGAGGCCCGCACGGCTCGGGATCCAATTGTCCTCCTCCGTGTCAATCGACACGACGAGCGTCACTGCACCCGCCCATGCCTCGGTCATCTCGCGTTCGTCCCCAACGGACCGCCCTCTCGGGTGAGCGACGACATGAACGTCCTCCGCCTCCGCGCTTCTTTGGAGCGAGTCACCGAGCTGCGTCCTCATTCACTACTGGGTGTCGGGAGCGGCTGCCGCAAGAGGCAGACCAGTGTTCCAACGTGAGGCTCTGGGTCGTAACAATAGCGGAGGATCGTCTTGCCCGAAGAGCGATCGGAAGAGGGCGGGCCCCGGACTTCGCCGCCGGGCGTGAAAAGGCTCCCATGGCGAGCGCCATGGGAGCCTTAGGGAAGGGGCTAAACGGAGTCGCTTATCGCGACCCGGCTCGCATGCGCGCGGTCAGCGGGCCCGTAGCCGCACGATCCGGCCGGTCCAGCCGGCCTGCGTCGATCCGTCGGGTGTGAGCACTTGTAGCGTCACGATGTCGCCGTGGTGCACCTTCGCCATCTCTGCCCGGAACTGCTCGCGCGTGTGCGTCGACACGCCGTTCACCTTCACCACCACGTCCGGGCCACCCGGATCATCCACCGACGACAGTCGCTGGAAGGCGGGGCCGTCGGGTGCCACGTCCGTAACGACGAGGCCGCCGCCCTGATCGAGGATCGAGCGGAAGCGCGAGTCCTGGGCGTCGTCGGTCGTCAGGGGCTGCACGGAGATGCCCAGCGACTCCTCTCTGGGAGCCTCCGCCTTTGCCCCGCCGCTATTCGACGCCACTTCTTCGTCGCTCGACGGCGCGCGGGCCAGCCGCACCGTGTAATTGTGCCGCTCGCCCCCGCTGCGCAGCACGGTCACGTCGACCGTCTCACCGGGATGTTTGAAGCCGACCATCTGCTGCAGCTGCGGCACGCTGGTCACCGGCTGTCCGTCCAAGGCCACGATCACATCACCGGGCTGCACGCCGGCCTGGCGCGCCGGCGAGTCGTCTCCCGTATAGCTGTTGACGACGACGCCCGTCACGCTCTTCAGGCCCACGGCGTCCGCGTCCTCGGGTTGCGCCTCGCGGATCGCGATGCCCATCACCGCCCGCTCGACATGGCCCGTCTTGATGATCTGATCCATGACGGTACGGGCCAGGTTGATCGGAATGGCGAATCCATAGCCTGAATAGAAGCCCGTCTCACTCGCGATCGCGGCATTGATGCCGATCACGTCGCCATGAATGTTGACGAGCGGCCCACCGGAGTTGCCGGGGTTAATCGCGGCATCGGTCTGGATGAAATCCTGAATCGAATACCGCGACTGTTGGAGACCGGCGAGCAGGCGGCCCTTCGCGCTCACGATGCCTGCGGTCACGGTGAACGTGAACGCTTCGCCCAGGGGGTTGCCGATCGCGAGCACCCACTCGCCAACGCGACTCGAGTCCGAGTTGCCGAAGGACACCGTCGGTAGGTCGGTGGCGTCGATCCGGATCACGGCCACGTCGGTCGCGGGATCGGTGCCCACGACCTTGGCCGTGAATTCGCGCTTGTCGTAGAGGCGAACCGTCACTCGGTCCGCGCCGGCGACGACGTGATTGTTGGTGAGGATGATGCCGTCCGGGGACACGATGAAGCCGGACCCGGTGCCCTGCTCAACCTGCGGACGCCGGTGGAGCTGCGGGAAGAAGTCCTCGAACCCGGGCGGCAGCCGCTCGCTGTCCGCGCGCTCCCGGTGCTCGGAGCGGATGAACACCACCGCGGGCCGGACGTGATCGGCGACCGCCACGAACGCGTTGCTGAGATCCGCCGCGGCGCGGGAGACGGGGATCGGGGTGTGAGCTTGGCCCTGCACGGGGTCCTGCGGCGCAGGGGCCGCGATCGCTTCGCTCCGGCGCGGCAGGTTCAAGGCGGAGGCGAACGCCAGCCCGAATACGAAGGCGATCGCCACGAGCGTACCGAACTTCAGCCAATCACGGTTGCGTACCGACATCGTCCTCTCGCTTCATGAGTTGAGGGAGTTCGGCGCGCCACGGATGCGCGCCGGACTACCGGTTAGGTCTTCTTAGTCTTGTCGTCGTCGACGATCTCGTAATCCGCGTCCACGACGTTTTCCTGTCGCTGACCGCCCGGGGCACCCTGCGCTTCGGGTCCGGGCTCGCTCCCCGGGGCACCGGCCCCGCGGGTCGCCGCGTACATCGACGCGCCGGCGGCCGAATACGCCTGCTGCAGCTCTTCCAGCGCCCGCGTGATGTCGTCGGGGTTGCCCGAGCGCAGCGCCTGCTTCGCGCCGGCCACGGCGCCGTCCAACCGGCTCTTCAGCGACCCCTCGAGACGATCCGCCCATTCTTTGGCGTTCTTCTCCACCTCGTACACCGTGGCGTCCAGCCGGTTGCGCCGCTCGATCTCGTCGCGGCGCCGCTTGTCATCGCTGGCGTGGGCCTCGGCGTCTTTCACCATCCGGTCGATGTCCTTGTCCCCGAGACCCGAGGAGGCTTCGATCCGGATCTTCTGCTCCTTGCCCGTCGCCTTGTCCTTCGCCGAGACGTGCAAGATCCCGTTCGCGTCGATGTCGAAGGTCACTTCGACCTGCGGCACCCCGCGGGGAGCCGGCGGGATCCCGGTCAGCTGGAACTTGCCGATCGTCCGGTTGTCGAGCGCCATTTGCCGCTCGCCCTGGAGCACGTGGATCTCGACGGTCGTCTGTCCATCTTCGGCCGTCGAAAACACCTCGGACTTCTTCGTGGGGATCGTCGTGTTGCGCTGGATCAGAACCGTCGTCACGCCGCCCAGCGTCTCGATCCCGAGAGACAAGGGCGTCACGTCGAGGAGCAGCACGTCCTTCACCTCGCCGGCGAGCACGCCACCCTGGATCGCAGCGCCGATCGCCACGACTTCGTCCGGGTTCACGCCCTTATGGGGCTCTTTCCCGAAGAACTTCTGGACGATCTCCTGGACTTTGGGCATCCGCGTCTGACCACCCACGAGAATGACCTCGTCGATGGCGTCAGGCTGGAGGCCGGCGTCCTTGAGCGCTTGCTGCATCGGCGGGATCGTGCGCTGCACGAGATCGTCGACCAGCTGCTCGAGCTTCGCCCGGGTGAGCGAGATCGTCAGGTGTTTGGGGCCGGACTGGTCCGCCGTGATGAACGGCAGATTGATCTCCGTTTGCATCACGGTGGACAACTCCATCTTTGCCTTCTCCGCGGCCTCCTTGAGCCGCTGGAGTGCCATGGGATCTTTCGACAGGTCGATCCCCTGGTCGCGCTTGAACTCAGCGACGAGCCAGTCGATGATCCGCGCGTCGAAGTCGTCGCCGCCCAGGTGCGTGTCGCCGTTCGTGGACTTCACCTCGAACACGCCCTCGGCGAGCTCGAGCACCGAGATGTCGTAGGTCCCGCCGCCGAGATCGTACACGGCGACCTTCTCTTCCTTCTTCTTTTCAAGTCCGTATGCCAGGGCCGAGGCCGTGGGCTCGTTGATGATCCGCACGACGTCCAAGCCCGCGATCTTGCCGGCGTCCTTGGTCGCCTGGCGCTGCGCGTCATTGAAGTAGGCGGGTACCGTGACGACCGCTTTCTCGACCTTGTGGCCCAGATAGTCTTCGGCCGTCTGCTTCATCTTTTGCAGGATCATGGCCGAGATCTCAGGGGGCGTATAGCGCTTGCCCCCGATGTCCACCGCGGCGAGGCCGTTCGGGCCATCGACCAGGCGGTAGGGAACGCGCTTACTCTCCTCGACCACTTCGGGCATGCGCCGCCCCATGAAACGCTTGATCGAGAACACGGTGTTCTGCGGGTTCGTGACGGCCTGGCGCTTGGCCACCTGGCCTACCAGCCGCTCGCCGTCTTTCGTGAACGCGACGACGGAAGGGGTGACCCGCCCGCCCTCGGCGTTCGGGATGACCACCGGATCGCCGCCCTCCATGACGGCGACGACCGAGTTCGTTGTCCCCAGATCGATCCCGATAATCTTTTCAGCCATCGGTAGTGACTCCTTACGTACGTTCAGAATGATGCCGTGAGTTGCCTGAGCGTTGCTAGGGGCAAAGAGCATGCCGCATAAAGGTGCCAGTATGGCAGGCTTCGGTCGCGCGACGACGGCGCCCGCTGGCCGCCGAGGCTAGATTGCTGCCCCGTGTTTCCATATAAGGTCGACCGTCCGCGGGTCTCGCCGCCCGTCGTCACGTTGGGCCTGATCGCCTTGAACGTGCTGGCGTGGCTTGTTCTCGAAGGTGGCGGGTTTGGGGACGCGCTCCCGAGCGCTGTCTGCCAGCTCGGTCTCATTCCTGGCGAGGTGCTTGGCCTCCTCAAGCTGGGGACGCGTGTGCCGCTCGGCCCCGGCACGGCGTGCGTGATCGGCGCGCCGCATTACCTCACCGTTCTCACCTCGATGTTCATGCACGGGGGCTGGTTACACCTCATCGGCAACATGTGGTTCTTGTGGCTCTTCGGGACGGACATCGAGGGCTCGACAGGACACGCCCGCTTCCTGGTGTTCTATCTCCTTTGCGGCATCGTGGCGGCGGCGACGCAGGTCTTGGTCGACCCGCATTCGGGTGTACCCATGGTCGGGGCGTCGGGCGCGATCAGCGGCGTCATGGGCGCCTACATCCTCTTGTATCCCCGCAGCCGGGTGCACACGCTCCTCACCCTCGGCTTCTTCGTGACGACAGTGACCCTGCCGGCCTATGTGATGCTCGGGTATTGGTTTTTGTTGCAGCTCCTGCTTGGAACGGTGGGCTTGGTGGCACCGGCGGGCGGGGGGGTCGCCGTGTGGGCCCACGTGGGCGGGTTCCTCACGGGGCTCGGGCTCATCCGGGTATTTCTTGATCCCGGGCTCGTGGCGCTGCGCGTGACGAGCCGCGACCCATGGGAGGGGCGCTAGAGCTGCTCGGCGTGGTGCTTGATCGTCTTGCCCTCGACCAGGAACACCACGTCTTCCGCGATGTTCGTCGCCAAGTCGGCGACCCGCTCGAGGTTGCGGCTGACGAGGAGCAGCTCGATCGCGGTGCCGATGACGTGCGTGTCCTCCATCATATGCGTCAGCAGGATCCGGAACACCGAGTCGTTGAGCGAATCCACGGAGTCGTCGCGGCGGCAAATTTCGCGTCCGAGCGCCGAGTCGCCGCGCACGAACGCGTCGAGAGCCCCCGACAGCATCGCCCGGGCCTGGCGCGCCATCTCGAGGATCTCGGGCTCGGGCGTGACGAGACGGGCCGCCGTGAGGCGCTCGGCCGACTGCGCGATGTTCACGGCGTGGTCCCCCACGCGCTCCAAGTCGTTCGCGATCTTCATCGCGGACATGAGGAGCCGCAGGTCACGCGCCATAGGCTGCTGCGTGGCCAGCAGGTCGATGACGATCTCCTCGATCTCGAGCTCCAGGGCGTCGACGGTGCGGTCGCCCGAGATCACCTCCGCGGCGAGCGTGCCGTCGCGGCGGAGCAGGGCGTCGATCGCCTTCTCGAGGGCGTCCTGAGCCTCCCCCGACATGGTCAGGAGCTTCTCCTTGAGGTCGGAGAGCATGTCGTGGAAGTGCCGATGTGCCGGCGTGGGGGTGGGCGTGGCGCTCATCCGAACCGTCCCGTGATGTAGGCCTCCGTGTGTTCGTCACGGGGGCTCGTGAACAGCTGACGCGTGTCGCCGAACTCCACCAGGCGTCCGAGCAGGAAAAACCCGGTCAAGTCCGACACGCGCGCGGCCTGCTGCATGTTATGCGTCACAATCACGATGGCATAGGTCTGCTTGAGCTCGACGATGAGCTCTTCGATATGCTGGGTCGAACCGGGATCCAGGGCCGAGCAGGGCTCGTCGAGGAGGAGCACGTCGGGCTCGTTGGCCAGGGTGCGCGCGATGCAGAGCCGCTGCTGTTGTCCGCCCGAGAGGCTCGTTCCGGGTTCGGTGAGGCGATCCTTCACCTCATCCCACAGCGCCGCGCGCCGCAGTGCACGCTCGACGCGCTCGGGAAGCTCGCGTTCGGGCGCGAGGCCGTTCAGCCGAGGCCCATACGCCACGTTGTCGAAGATGGACTTCGGAAACGGGTTCGGGCGCTGGAACACCATGCCGATCTGGCGCCGGAGCGCCACGGGATCGCTCCCCCGCGCGAAGAGGGACACGCCCTCGAGGAGGATCTCGCCGTCGTGACGGGTCCGCGGGATCAGTTCGTTCAGCCGGTTCAGCGACCGCAGGAATGTGCTCTTCCCGCAGCCAGAGGGGCCGATGAGCGCCGTGACGGCGCGCCGCGGGATGCTGAAGGTGACGTTGTAGAGCGCCTGGGTTGCGCCATACCAGAAATTGAACGCGCGCACGTCCAAAATCGGCGAGCTCGCGGACGGACTCGGGCTCTGCGAAGCCGCCGCATGGGCGACTTGGGGTGTGGGCGGGCTCGGGCGCACCGACGTATCGGTCAACCGAACCTGCCCGTGAGATATTCCTCCGTGCGGGCCACTTTGGGCTTCGTGAACATCTCCTTCGTCACGCCGAGCTCCACGAGCTCCCCGAGATAAAAGAAGGCCGTGAAGTCGGACACGCGCGCGGCCTGCTGCATGTTGTGGGTCACGATCACTATAGTGTAGCGCTGCTTCAATTCGATACAGAGCTCCTCGATGCGCTGCGTCCCCCCCGGGTCGAGGGCTGCGGTGGGCTCGTCGAGGAGCAGGACCTCGGGCTCCGGCGCGATCGCCCGGGCGACGCAGAGCCGTTGCTGTTGGCCGCCGGAAAGCGCGGTCGCGCTCCTCTTGAGACGATCCTTCACTTCATCCCACAGCGCGGCCCGCCGCAGCGCCTGCTCCACGGCGTGCGCCGTTTCCGCATGCGATCCGTGACCGTTGACGCGGAGGCCCGCCGCGACGTTTTCGAAGATCGACATCATCGGGAACGGCGTCGGGCGTTGGAACACCATGCCGATCCGACGGCGCAGCACGACCGGATCCAAGTCGCCCTCGTAGATATCCTGGCCGTCGAGCACGACTTTTCCCGTGACCCAGCCGCCTTCGGACAGTTCATGCATCCTGTTCAGGCAGCGGAGGTACGTGCTCTTGCCGCATCCCGACGGGCCGATCATCGCGGTGACCGTGCGGGGCGCAAACCGAATGGAGATCTCCTTGACGACCGCGCGGCGGCCGTAGAGGGCTGTAAGCCGGACGGTCTCGAGGCTGTGGTCGGCGGCGGGCTTTGTCATTGGCGCTGCCGCATCGCGATGCGGGCCGCGGCGCCGAGCACGAGCACCAAGCCCATCAGGACGAGCGCGGCTGCCCACGCCAGCCGGTGCCACTCTTCAAACGGGCCCGTCGCGTAGGAGAAGATCTGGAGCGAGAGCGTTTGCATCGGTTCGAGGACGCTCGTCGAGAAGTTGAGATTGCCGAGCGCCGTGAATAGCAGGGGCGCCGTCTCGCCCGCGATGCGGGCGATACCGACGAGGCACCCGGTCACGATCCCGGCGAGCGCCGTTCGGGCGACGATACTGAGCGACGTGCGCCACCGCGGGTAGCCCAACGCCAGCGCCGCTTCCCGCAGCGAGTGCGGGACGAGCCGTACCATTTCCTCCGTGGTGCGGGCGATCATCGGTACCATCAGGACGGCAAGCGCGACCCCACCCGCCAACGCGGAGAAGTGCCCCATCGGTTTCACGAGCCAGGTCCAGGCGAAGACGCCAATCACGATGGATGGCGTCCCATTCAGGACGTCCGCCACGAAGCGGACCACCCACCCGAGACGCCCGTTCCCATATTCCGCGAGGTACAAGCCCGCTCCGATGCCGACTGGCAGCCCCACGAGCGCCGCGAGGCCCACGATGATGAGCGTCCCGACGATGGCGTTCGCCACGCCACCGCCCGTCTGGCCCGCGGGTACGGGATCCTTGATGAAGAAGTTCAAGTCGAGGGACGACGCGCCTTTGATGACCAGGTTCGCGAGGATCAGGAACAGGGCGAGACAGGCGAGCGCGGACAGCAGCGCCACGACCCCGGTCATGAGGCCGCTCACGAAGTGACGGCGGATCTGCCGCAGGTTCACAGGGCGCGGCTCCCGGCCGCTGTGCCCTTCGCCACCCGCCAGATAAGCAGGCGCGCGAACGCGTTGACGACGACCGTGATGGCGAACAGCACGAGCCCGACCTCAAACAGCGCCGACAGGTACAGGTTTGTCGTCGCTTCGCTAAACTCGTTCGCGATGGCGGCGGCCATGGTGTACGCGGGTGCGAGCACGGAGACCCCAATGTCGTGCCGGTTCCCGATGACCATCGTCACGGCCATCGTTTCCCCAAGGGCCCGCCCGAGGCCCAGGATGGTGGCCCCTATCACCCCCGGCCGGCCGTAAGGCAGAACCGCCGTCCAGACGGCCTCCCAGCGAGTGGCGCCCATCCCAAGCGCGGCCTCGCGCTGCGCCGACGGCACCGCGAGCAGGACCTCTCGCGACACCGCCGCGATGTAGGGGACGATCATGATCGCGAGGATGATTCCGGCCGCGAGAAGCGAGCTCCCGTAGAACACGCCGCGAAAGAGCGGCGTCCACCCCAGGACCGCCCGGAGCGGGGGGACGACGTAGTTCCGGAGGAACGGAATGAGGACGAAGATGCCCCACAGTCCGTAGACCACGCTCGGGATCGCCGCGAGCATCTCGACCACGAACGCGACCGGTTGCCGCAGCCACTTGGGTGCGAACTCCGTGAGGTAGATCGCCACGCCCAGGGAGAGCGGCACCGCGATGACCAGGGCCAAGAGCGACGAGGCGAGCGTGCCGAAGATCATCGGCGCGGCCCCGAAGGTGCCGGCCACGGGGTCCCAGTCCGATCCCCAGAGGAAGTGCAGCCCAAAGCGCTGGATCGATGGCCACGAGCTGCGCACGAGCAGCGCGAGCAGCACGAGGAGCAGCCCTGGCAGGGCCAGCGCGAGCACGGTCAAGAGGACGTAGTAAACGCGGTCGCCCACGTTCACGCCGGCGCGGTTTTTCCACGTGGGCTCTTGGGGACCCGGGAGGTCCTCCGCCGGGGCGGGGACCGGTTCGAGTGGGAGGGTGGTCATGGCGCGCGGAAAACGTATCCGGCATTTGTCACGGGGCTGTAACGGGGCGCCCGCTCAAAAAAAGCCCCCGCGGGCGAGGGACACCGCGCGGGGGCTCGAGCCAGCAGCCCGGAAGAGGGAGCCGGACTGCCGTCTAGTCACTCCAGACGGGTTTGCCGCCGACCGTGATGCTCTTCAAGCGCGCCTCGATCCAGGGGCGCAACTCGGTCGGCAGTGGTGCATAGCCCAGCGGGACGGCGCGGGCCTGACCCTCGGTCTCCGCCCACCACACGAACTTGATCAACGCCTCGGTTTTCGCCGCGTCGGTGTACGTCTTGTGGAGCAGGAGATACGTCATCGAGCAGATGGGATAGCTGTCCTTGCCATCCGCGTCCGTGATCGACACGCGGAAGTCCGTGGTCGGGCTCATCATTTTGAGGGCGCCTGCGAAGGCCGCCGTCGTCGCCGCCAAGGTCGGTGTGACGAAAATGCCGGCCTTGTTGCGCAACATCGCGTACGGCAACTTGTTCGCCATCGCGTACCCGAGTTCGATGTAGCCGATAGCGCCTGGTGTCTGCGCGACTGTCGCAGACACGCCCTCGTTGCCCTTGCCGCCGAGACCCACCGGCCAGTTCACCGAGGTGCCTTTCCCCACTTTACTCGCCCACTCAGGGCTCACCTTCGTGAGGTAGTCGGTGAAGATGTAGGTCGTGCCTGAGCCGTCCGAGCGGTGCACGACAACGATGTCCGCATCAGGTAGGGTGACACCCGGGTTCACCGCGGCGATGCTCGGGTCGCTCCACTTTGTGACCTTGCCCAGGAAGATGTTGGCGACCACGTCGGGTGTGAGCCGGAGAGCTGCCGTGAGTCCGGGAACGGTATACGTAACGACGTCTGCGCCCAGGACGGTGGGTATGTGGAGCACGTTGCCCTGAATGGCGGCGATGGCCGAGTCCTTCATCGGTGCGTCGGACCCGCCGAAATCCACCGTGCCATCCGAGAACTGCCGGATGCCGCCGCCCGACCCAATCGATTGATAGTTGAGCTGGACGTCGCTGTGGTCCTTGTTGTACGTCAACATCCAGTCCTGATAGATGATGTTCGGAAACGTGGCGCCGGCGCCGTTCAGCTTGACTTGCGCCGCCGCAGGAGCGGCGAGCGCAAGGACGGCGGCGAGCGTGCACAGGCGTGATCCAGTCATCGATGTTCCTCGCGTGTTCGAATGGGAGACGATCTCTCTGGACTCTGTTTGCCCCTTAGGGCAGGACGTAGCGGAACGAGGTGAAGAACATGTTGTTCATGGCCTCTGGGGCTGCCGTGGTACCGGCTGCGGCCCCGACCCCGGGCCACGTATAGCGGATCAGATACGAGTATTGCAGGCCCCATTGGAGCGTCCCGCTCGGGCCTTTGAGCAGACGATGCCAGAACCCGATTGAGCCTTCCACGATGTTCTTCGTGTCGCCGGTGCAGCTGCCGAGCGCTCCAACCGCGTAGTTACCGGTCGGCAGCGTCTCCGTACCGCAGGCGCCGTTGGCGAACAGCGGCGAACCATACCCCTCGCCCTTCGCCGGCGCGCCGATAGTGAACACCTGGTCTCCCGCATATTCGTCGCCGACGTAGAGGTAGACGTCGGCCTTCTTGAGGTGCCATTCAAGAGTCCCAAGGGCCTGGAAGTTCTGAAGGACCTTGAGATTGCCATTCGGATCGACGGTCGCGTCCGGCAGCCCCGACGTCCCATAACGCCCGACGCCGCTGCCACCGAAGAAGTGCAGACCGAAGTCCAAGTGCTTGGAGAAGAGCGGGATCCTGAGGTTCACGCCCGCGCCCGTTCCCGTGGCCGAGCTGTTCGTCGCCCCCGCGGCCGATGGCACGGTCGTCCCGTTGGTCGCGCACGGCGTTGCCACAGAGGCCGCCGAGCAGGGGAAGATGCGGTCGCGGAAGAAGCTCACGAGGCCGAAGATTTCGAGGTGGCCAAAGCCCCCATCAAACGCCAGCTTGCCGATGAAGTCCGGAGCGACGTTGAACGAGTAGTTTGCTTGGTTATTGAAGAGACCGCCGCCGACGCCTGCCGCACCCAGCACGAAGTTCGTGGGGAACCCATGGCCGCCGAAGATGGTTTGCGGATTCTCAGCCGACACGGCGAACGTCGCGTTGTCGCTCAACTTGTCGGCCAAGCGAAGCCCATACTGGCGCGCCCAGCTAAAGCCGACGGTATACTGAGGGTCGATCACGAGCGGCGGTGCCTCAGTCCGGTTGTCGGTCGAGCGCTTCCGCTCAGCGAGCAGACTCCACATCTGCCCACCCGACAGGGTCCAACCACCGCCGAACGCCGCCTGCGCCCACGCCTGGCGGAAGCGCAGTACATAGCTGTTGCTCTGGTTAGCGTTCGACGTCACCCCCGTGCCGAGGAAGTCCATTTCGAAGTACCCGGTCGCAACCGTGCTGCCGGGGTGGCCCTCAAAGAGCATCGAAAGCCGGGACTGCCGCGCCGTTGCGTTGAACTCGGAGAGTGCCGCCTGCGAGGAGCCGGCGAACGGGGTCGAGTTGAACGGCGTGTTGATGTCCGCCCCGATCGCGTTTTGCCGTACGACGGTCTCGGCGGCCAGGAACCCTCCCGGCGTGATGGTGATCCCCTTGTAGTGCAGAGTACTTGGGCCCTGATCGGCGGGCGGCGGACTCGCGGCCTGGCCGACGAGCCCAGCGGCGTGCGCAGCGACGGCGATGACGCCGAGAGCGATTGCGCGACGACTGAAACCGGACATGCGGTTAACCCCTCTTAGCAAATGGTGGTGGGGAGGGTACGAGGCATTTGGACAACCCAGCCAAAGAACTCGCGACGAGTCACGGGTTCGCGTGGCGAGCGTAACGGACGGGTAACACGCTCGCCACGCCTCTTGTCTAAAGCGATGCAGCGCTGTCTTGACGGGCACGCGGCGCGCAACTACCCTCGGGCCATGCCGACGAACCTGCAGCTGTGTTGTTGTCGCCCCGAAGGTGGTCTCCGGAGGGGTGGCCCATGGCGCAGCGAGTGCTGGCGGCGGTGACCGCCTAGCGCCTCGGCGCATCCAAACGGCCCCGCTTCTCTGGATCCATGCGAGAGAGGCGGGCCTTCGTGTTTTCAGGCCCTGCCCCTCGCCTTCTCACACATAGGAGCTCGACGTCCTGTGCACCCTGTTGCCGCGTTGTTGTTGGTGCAGAGCGTGTTAGGCCCCTTCGGGGCTCGGCGGGATACAGCCCTCCCTTCCCCTCCCTCGACCGGTCCCCAGGAAGTGCCGCCCCGAACCCGCGACTCTCCGTCCGCCCCGTCTCTTGAGACGCCAGATTCCGTTCGCCACGGGTGGCGAGCCGTCGTGGCGCGGGCGCAAGCGACACAGCCCGGATGGGTCACGCCCCTGGTCACCCAAACCGCCCGCCTCAAGGAGGAGTACCGCTTCGACGTGTCGTGGCAGGACGGCCCGGGCGCGCAGCGCACCCTCAACTACGGCAGCAGTAAGGGACTCGAACTCATTCCGGCCGAGCGGTTCGAGGTGAGCGTCCTCCCACCGCCCTACCTCGTCCACGAGCACAGTACGGCTCGCGACGGTTTTGGCGACCTCTCTGGTGCCGTGCGCCTTCGGATCGCATCGGCCCCCGCCACCGCGGGGAACTACGTGGTCACTTTCATCGCCACGGCGTCCGTCCCGACGGGACAAGGGTCGAACGGTTCGCCCGTCGCGATGGTGACTCCGACGCTCGCGTTCGGCAAAGGGTGGGGGCGCGCGGCCGTCCAGAGCAGTGTGGGAGCCGTGCTGCCGACGGGCGACATCCCGACCCTGGGGCGGCAGGTGGCTGTGAATTCGGCGGTGCAATACCATGTCCTGCGTTACGTGTGGCCCGATTGCGAAGTGAACACGACGTTGTTCGAAGGAGGCCCGAACGCGAACAAAGCGCAGGTCTTCGTGACGCCCGGGATCGTCGTCGGGCGTTTTGGGCTCGGGCGCGGGCTGTCAGGCGTGGCGGGCGTGGGGGAGCAGATCGCAATCAGCCCCTACCACAAGTACTCCCACAATGTCATCGTATCCCTGCGGTTTCCCTTCTAACGGTGTGCAGCGGCCACGCGTACGCTAGGTGTCCCCAAGCGGAACGGTGTGGACCGGGGTGCCGGCACGGCTCAGCGGGAGCAGCGCCCGCGCTCGTGTGACCGGAAGTCTCGCGGACGGGTCGAGTGGAGGGGCGATGAACGCGCGAGTGGAACCTGCGGTGCTGGACCAGTTGAGGGCTGAGAGCACGTGTCTCGTGGCGAGCGCCATCGAAACCTTCGGCGTGCAGTTGCGCAATGTTGGCTTCGCGGACTCGACCATTCGGTGCCTGTTTGGCGATCTGTCGCCGATGGTGGGCTATGCCGCGACCGCGCGGCTGCGGAGCGCTAATCCCCCGATGGAAGGGGGCAACTACTACGGTCGGGTCGAGTGGTGGCGCTACCTCCAGAGCGTTCCCGCGCCGCGGGTCGTTGTGATCGAGGACGTGGACGCACCCGCGGGCCGTGGCGCCTTCATCGGCGAGGTGCAGGCGTGCGTGCTCCAAGGCTTCGGATGCGTCGGGGTTGTGACGAACGGCGCGTGCCGCGACCTGCCGCAGGTCCGGGCGATGGGCCTCCCGCTGTTCGCGGGCAATGTGGCAATCTCTCACGCGTTCGCGCACGTCTTCGACTTCGGCAGCCCGGTGGAGGTCGGCCATCTGCGGGTCGCCTCGGGCGATCTCGTCCAGGGCGACGTCCATGGTGTGCAGACCGTCCCGCTCGCAATCGCCGCGAGGATCCCAGCCGTCGTCGACATCATCCGTGAGCGGCGGCGCCGCGTCGCCGCACTCTGCCGGGCGCCTGAGCTCGACATCGACCGTCTCGCTCTTCTGATGCAGGAGTTTGGCATCATCCAGATGTCGCAGTGATCGAGGAGTCGCAGGCCCCCCGACCGTCGCCCGCAACGCGGGCGGGGCGGCTGGACAGGTGTCGCGTGTTCCTTTGCGTCACGCTCCTCGCCGCCGCGTGCGGACCCGTCGGGCGGGCGGCGGCCCCCGGGTCGTCGAACGCAGGCGTGCGCGTGGCGGTGACCACGGTCGTGCGGCGCGACCTCGCCAACACGCTCAAGATCGCGTCCGAACTCGAGCCGCTGCAGGAGATCGACGTGTACGCCAAGGTCTCGGGCTACATCGAGACCCTGAACGTTGACTGGGGGAGCCGCGTGCGGCAGGGCGATACGCTCGCGATCCTGCAGATCCCGGAACTGGAGCAGCAACTGCTGCTCGACGAATCGGCGTACAACGTCGCCGAGCTCACCTACAATCGTGTCGCCGAGGTCCAGCGCTCTCGGCCTGAGCTCGTGGCGCAGGAAGACATCGACGTCGCGCACGGGAAGCAGATCGCCGCCAAGGCCGAACTCGAGCGCGACCGCGACCTGTTCAGCTACTCACGCATCACCGCCCCGTTCGACGGCGTTGTCACGCGGCTCGACGCGTACAAGGGCGCGTTGCTGCCGGCCGGGACGTCCTCCAACAAAGGCGACCTCGCCCTCTGTCATCTGTCCCAAACCTCGGTCTTGCGGGTCGTCATCCCGGTCCCCGAACGCGCGGTGCCGCTCGTGCACCTCGGGGAATCGGTCACGGTTGAAGTGTCGTCCTTGTCGCGGGCCCTTGATGGGAGGATTGCCCGCGTCTCAGGTCAGATCGATCCCACGACGCGCACGATGCATACCGAGGTCCGGATTCCGAACCCCCGGTACGAGCTCGTGCCCGGGATGTACGCCGCGGTCGAGCTCCCGCTCCAGGTGAGCCGCAACGCGTTGGCAGTCCCGATCCAGGCCGTGCAGCTCACGGCAGAGGGGCGGGGCACGGTGCTCGTCGTGAACGCCGAGAATCGGATCGAGAAGCGCGACATCACGGTCGGGCTCGAGACGGCGACGGAAGTGGAGGTCGTGAAGGGCCTGGCAGAAGGGGATCGCGTCGTGTTCGGGGCGCAGGCCCAGTACCAGCCTGGTCAGGTGGTCACGCCTGAGGCGCTTGACTCCGGTACGCATTCGTAGGAGATCGCCCCACGTCTTCCTTCTCGCTCCGCCACCCGTATCTCATCGTCGTCGCCTGCCTCCTCGTGTGCGTGCTTGGGCTCACGAGTCTCGTGCAGATGCCGGTCGACATGTTCCCGCCAATCAAGATCCCGGTCGTCCTTGTCGCCACGTTCTACAGCGGGATGCCCCCGCGACAGATCGAAGCGGACATCACGAACACGTTCGAGCGCTTCTTCACGCTCGCCGCGGGCGTCGACCACATGGAATCGCGCTCGCTCCCCGGCGTCAGCCTCATCAAGATCTTCTTCCAGCCGGGCACCGACGCGAACGCCGATGTCACGGAGATCTCTAACCTGGCGCTCGCGGATCTCCGTCGCCTGCCTCAAGGCACGTTGCCCCCGGTCGTCTTGCAAACGGACGCCTCGAGCCTGCCGGTGTGCTTGCTCACGGTCGAGGGGCCAGGGCTCACCGAGACCCAGCTCCGCGACAACCTGCAGTACCAGATTCGGAACCAGATCGCGGGCGTGCCCGGGGCCACCGTGCCACCCCCCTATGGAGGCAAATACCGCCAGCTGATGGTGTACGTCGATCCGCTCAAGCTCCAGGCGCACGGCCTCAGTGCCATGGACGTCGCCCGCGCGGTGGACGCGTCGAATCTGATCCTTCCCGGGGGGGACGTTCGCATCGGGCCCCTCGACTACAACGTCTACACGAACGCCCAGGTCCCTGATGCCGACGCGCTGAACTACCTGCCGCTCAAGACCGAAGGCAACCGGTCCGTCTTCGTCTCCGACGTGGGGACCGCGGTGGACGGCGCGGCACTCCAGTACAACATCGTCCGCGTCAACGGGCAGCGCTCATCCTACGTCCCGGTCCAGAAACAGGGCGGGAATACCAACACGATCGCCGTCGTCGATGGGATCAAGAAGGCGGTGCAATCGCTGCGGGACATCCCCCCGCAGCTCAAGACGCACGTCCAGTTCGACCAATCGCTGGTCGTCAAACAGGCGATCTCGAGCGTGCTGCGCGAAGGCGCCATGGGCTTGGTCCTCACCGCGGTCATGGTGCTCTTGTTTCTCGGGAGTCTGCGCGCCACCGTGGCGGTGCTACTCTCGATCCCGCTGTCGGTCATGGCGACGTTTTTCTTCCTGCACACGGGCTCGCGCGGCATCGACAGCATGGTACTGAGCGGTCTCGCGCTTGTGTTCTCCCGGCTCATCGACAACGCCGTCGTGGTGCTGGAGAACGTCTACCGACACTTGGAGCACGGCGAGGCGCCGTCCGAAGCCGCCGAAAAGGGGGCGAAGGAGGTGGCGCTCGCGGTGCTCGCCATCACCCTCGTGACAGCAGTCGTCTTCTTTCCCGTGACGCTCCTCTACGGGGTCAGCAAGTACCTGTTCACCGCGCTGGCGCTCGGGGTCGTGCTGTCCCTGTTCGCGTCGTACTTCGTGGCGCTTTCGGTGGTCCCCTTGTATTGCGCGAAATTCTTGCAGTCCCTCGGTGAGCACACGGCTAACGCGGGCGCCGCGGCCCAGGGGTTCGGTGCGCGCGTCCACGCGGCGTTCAATGCGTGGTTCGAGCGAGTCCTTGCTCGCTACGACCGTCTCGTCGCTCGGGTGCTCGACCACCCGTGGGTGACCGTGGGGAGCTTCCTCGGCGTGTTCACGCTGAGTCTCACGTTGTACCCGCTCGTCGGCCTCGCCTTCTTTCCGCGGACCGATGCGGGCCAGTTCGTGATCGATCTCAAAGCGCCGACCGGCACCCGGATCGAGCTCACCGAGGACTACGTGAAACGGGTCGAGGACATCGTCCGCCGCGTCGTGCCCGCCGAGGACTTGAATACCATCGTCTCGAATATCGGGGTCACCGCGGGACTCTCGGCGCTGTTTACGCCTAACTCCGGAATGCACACGGCGTTCGTGGAAGTGGGCCTGCGTCCCCACCACCGCGGGACGAGTTTCGAATACATGAGCCGGGTGCGTGAGGCCGTGGCGGCCCAGCTTCCCGAGCTGCGGACCTTCTTCCAGTCCGGGGGGCTCGTCGACGCGGTCCTGAACCAGGGGGTGCCCGCACCCATCGACGTCCAGGTTAGCGGAATGGACCTGCGCGTGGACGACAGCCTCGCCCACGACCTCGCGCGGCGATTCCAGGCAGTGCCCGGGGTGGCCGACGTCTACATCCCCCAGGACATGGACTATCCGTCCCTGCAGGTCGACGTCAATCGCGAGCGCGCGAGCGAGCTGGGACTGAATCCTCGGGAAATCATCGACAACGTCATCACGGCGCTGACCTCGGATGCCATGATTGCCCCGAGCTACTGGGTGAATCCGAGAACGGGCAACAATTACTTCGTCACCGTGCAGTATCCGGAAAACCAGATCACGTCGCTCGAGGACCTCAAGGCGATGCCCCTCCGCGCCCCCGAGATCAAGGAGCCGACCTACCTCGGGCAAGTGGCCAGCGTGACCCCGTTGCTCACCCCGACCGAGGTGGATCACTACCAGATCGAACGCATGGTGGACATCTACGTCTCGCCGGCCGGGGAAAACCTCGCGGCGCCCGCGGGCCGGATCGAGGCCATCATCGGGCAACAGAAGCTTCCTCCCAATCTGCGGATCGATACGCGGGGATTGGTTCGAACGATGGAGACGTCGTTTCGGAGCTTCGGGGTCGGGCTCGTCCTGTCAGTGCTGCTGGTCTACCTCATCCTCGTGGCTCAGTTCGCTTCCTTCGTCGATCCTTTCCTGATCGTCCTCGCGGTGCCGACGGGGCTCGTCGGCGTGATGCTCACGTTTGCGTTCACGAGCACGACCCTCAACGTCCAGTCGCTCATGGGGATCGTCATGCTGACGGGCATGGTGGTCTCGAACAGCATTCTGATCGTCGATTTTGCGAACCGCCTCCGTGCGGACGGCCGCGGGGTTCGCGAGGCGGTGGCCCATGCCTGCCGGCTGCGGCTTCGGCCCATTCTGATGACGTCGCTCGCGACGATCGTGGGGTTGTTGCCGATGGCGCTCAAGCTCGAAGAAGGGACGGAGGCCTACGCGCCCCTGGCGAGCGTCATCATCGGCGGCCTGCTCGTGTCGGTCGCGCTGACGATCTTTGTTGTGCCCGCCGCCTACCTGCTCGCCTACCGCCGGCGCGGGGCCGCGATGGGCGGCGCGGTTACGCCGCAGATGGCCCAGTGAGCCGCGCCGCCCGGACGGTGGCCTCGCTCGTCGGGGTCGCTGCGCTCTGCGCCACCGCGAGTCCCGCGCAGACGGTGCAGACGTTGACGCTCGAGCAGGCCGAAACGATCGCCGTCGCGAATCACCCGGCGATTCGCGCGGCGCAGAGCTACGCCGGCTACGCCGCGGCGCAGGCGACCGCCACGAGCGCCGCCTACTACCCGCAACTCAGCGCGGCGATGACCGGCGTCGACGCGGCGACGAACAGCCGGATCACGGCGGGTGGGCTCAACAACCCCATCATCTACAATCGCGTGGCGGGCGGCGCCGCCCTGACCCAGTTGGTGACGGACTTCGGCCGGACCCACGGGCTCGTGACGAGCGCGGACCTGCATGCCCGGGCCGCGGCGGAAGGAGTCGTCGCCTCCCGCGCGGACATCGTGCTGCAAGTGGACGAGGCCTATGCGGGGGCGCTGAAGGCCCAGGCCGTGCTCTCGGTCGCGGAAGAAACGGTGAAGCACCGCCAGCTGATCGCCGACCAGGTCACCACGATGGCGCAGAACCAGCTCAAGTCCGGCCTGGACGTGAGCTTCGCCAACGTCGACCTCGCGCAGGCGCGGCTGCTCCTGATCCAGGCCCAGAACGACGTCCAGGCGTCCTATGCGACGCTCTCGGCCGCGCTCGGCTATGTGGATCAACGGACGTTCGTCCTCGCCGACGTTTCCGACAGCGCCGCGCCGCCGGACAGCTTCACGGTGTACCTGCAAGAGGCGATGCGGGATCGTCCGGACCTGATCAGTCGGCGGCTGGACCTGACGTCGGCCGAGAGCTATGCGACGGCACAGCGCGACCTGTGGCTTCCGACCATTAGCGCGGCTGCCGCGGCGGGCCTGACGCCCTACCGTCAGGCTGAGCTTGGTGACCGCTATGCGACCATCGGTCTCAACGTCAGCGTGCCGCTCTACAACGGCCACCTCTTCGGGGCGCTGCGGGCTGAGGCAAACCACGCAGCCGAGGTCCAGGGCCAGACGCTCCGCGACCTCCAGGATCGGGTCGCGCGCGACGTGCGCACGGCATGGCTCGGCGCCACGGCGGGATACGAGCGGCTCTCGGTGACGAAGGACTTGCTTCGCGAGGCCACGCAGGCGGAGGATTTGGCGGAGGAGCGGTACCGGATTGGGCTCAGCTCGATCGTCGAGCTGAGTCAGGCGCAGCTCGAGCTGACGCAAGCGCAACTGCAGGCGGCGAGCGCCAAGTACGACTATCAAACGGCGCTCTCGACGCTCGCCTATCAGGCCGGCCAGGCGCGCTGAGCGCGCGCCGTGGGCCGACGGCTCTGACGGTGCGCTACTTGCCGGGGACGATCGCCTCGGCCGGTAGGACCGGCGTGGTCGCTGGAGTCGGCGCGGGCGCCGCCAGATGGCTAGCGAGCGCGGCGAGCTCGCCCGGGAGCGCCCGCAGAACGCGTCCGCGCCGCACGTGGCGGAACAGCCGCTCCTCCTCGCCTCGGGCCAGGCCCGCGAGCGCGAGCAGCCCGGTTGGCGACGGCTTGGGGCGTCGCTTGGGAAGCAGGGCGAGGGTGGGGCGACGCATGGCGATCCGGTGCCGCTCACGAGTGCGCTCGGCCGCGGCCTCCGCCGCAGCCTCGCCGAGGGTTGTACCGATGGCCTGAATGTCGTGCAGCGCCCCCAGCGCATCCTGTGCCTGGCGAAGCGACTTGAGCAAGTCCTCGATTCGGCGTTCGGTCGCCAAGGGCTCGAGCAGGTAGCGGATCCGCTTTACCTCGATTCGTGCTCCATGCGCCTCGGCCTCATCAGCGATGGACTGAATGAGGGCCAGTCGGCGCCCGAGCTCGCCTGCTTCGACCCCCACCCGCTCGCCGACCGCCTGCCCGAAGGTGCCCGGCGCCTCCTCAGGGGACGGAGTCGTCAGGGCGCGTCGCACACGCGGCAAGATCTTGTCGAAGTCCGAGACGGCCGTCTTGTGCAGTTCGCGGTAGGCCCCATCGCGCTGCTCGGCGAGTTGCGCGATCCACCAGGCCACGCCGGCGCGCCGGCTCGCCGGAAGGCGGCGGCGCGCGTCGCGGGCCCAGGCGAGACGCACCTCCGCGTCCCGGGCTGTCCCCGTCAACCGCGCGAGGTCGCGGAGCCTGCGTCGCAGCTTGCCGGAGACCACGCTGTCGAGGACGGGCCGGAAGGCCCGCAGCAGGCTCCGGAGCCGCCGCAGGGCGACGCGGAAATCGTGCAGGGCTTCTTCGTCATCGCCCCCGTCGAGCCGCTGGCGGGCCACACGCGCCGCCTCGAGATGCAGGAGGCCCACCTGCCGCACGGCTGCTGCCGCGGGTGCCTGGAACAGATCGGCCGAATACTTAGCCATGACTGGCCCCGAGGCGGCGGAGGTGTTTCGGCCCGAGAAGCCAGTCGAGGGTGCCGGTCCCGCGGGACACGGGCCCCGACACCTCGAGCAGGCAGGCAGCGCCCTTCCGCAATTCGAGGAACGGCCCGTTCGTGCCCGCGAGGAGCGCGCAGATGCTCCGGCTCAAATCGGGCTCATGGCCCACCACGGCGACGGTGCCGCGGGAGCGCTGGCCGTCCAGCCACTCGAGAAATCGGTCCAGACCGGCGCTGGGCGCGAGTTCCGGTACGCGCTCGACCTTCAGGCCCTCGTAGGCGCTGGCGATGATTTCCGCGGTGTCATAGGCTCGCTTGAACGGACTTGAGGCGAGGAGATCGAGCTCGGGCACCAGGGCGTGCAGGCCGATGGCGGCGCGCTCCATCTTCTGGCGCCCCTCGGGAGTGAGAGGGCGCGCCGCGTCGTCCTTGTGCGTGCGGGTGTACGTCTCGCGGTCCTCGGCGATGGCGTGCCGCACGAACAGCAGGCGCAAGGGGCGCTCGGCCTAGGCCGGTGACCGCGCGTGCGCTTGCTCGGGCGAGACCGGGGAAGGTCTTGCCCGGCGGAGCACCGGGATGAACGGCGGCCGCGTCTCGCTCGTCTCCCGCGCGGCTTCGCGGGCGATATGCTGGAGGGCCACCTGCGACCGCACCGGCGCTTCGCCGTCCGTGGGCGTGCGCCGGCGGTAGGTGCCGTCGGCCTGGAGCTCGCGCGCCTTCACGGTGTCGGCGAGCAGCGTGTGCAGGATCTCGTTCACGATCCGGCTCTTCAACGCCGGATCCTCGATCGGAAATACGGTCTCGATACGGCGCCAGAAGTTGCGGGGCATCCAGTCCGCGCTCGCCAAGTACACGTCTGGATCGCCGCCGTTCTCGAAGTAGAAAATGCGACTGTGTTCGAGGAACCGGTCGACGATGCTCGTCACGCGGATGTTCTCCGACACGCCCTCAAGCCCCGGCATGAGACAGCAGATCCCGCGGATCACGAGGTCGATCGAGACGCCGGCCTGCGACGCGCGGTACAGGGCGTCGATCACGCCGGCTTCGACCAGGGCGTTCATCTTCACGATAATCCGCGCCGGCCGGCCTTCGCGCGCGTGGCGCTCCTCGCGCTCGATCAGCGCCAGGATCCGGTCGCGCAGGCCAACGGGAGCCACAATGAGCTTCTTCCAGGTGTACCCCTCCGCGTACCCCGTGAGCAGGTTGAACAGCGCGCTCACGTCTTCGCCAAAATCAGGGTTCGCCGTGAAGAGGCCGAGATCCGTGTAGATGCGGGCCGTCGCGGAGTTGTAGTTGCCGGTGGCGAGGTGGACGTAGCGCCGGATGCCGTCGGGCTCGCGGCGCACCACGAGCGCGGCCTTGCAGTGCGTCTTCAGGCCCACGATGCCGTAGACAACGTGCACGCCCGCCTGCTCGAGCGTGCGAGCCCAGTTGATGTTGTTTTGCTCGTCCATGCGGGCCTTGAGCTCGACCAGCGCCGTCACCTGCTTGCCGTTCTGCGCCGCACGGGCGAGCGCCGAGATGATGGGGCTCGGCAGGCTCGTGCGGTACAGGGTCTGCTTGATGGCGAGCACGTTCGGGTCGTCCGCCGCGTGCTCGATGAAGTCCAACACGCAGCCGAAGGACTCGTAGGGCAGGTGCACGAGGACGTCGTGCGCCCGGATGACGTCGAAGATGTCCCGGTCCTGCCCGAACGCCGGCGCGACCCGCGGCACGAGCGCCTCGTCGTGGAGCGTGGGGAACCCGTCCAGGCGATGGAGGGCAAAGAGGGCGGTGAGGTCAACCGGCCCGTCCACGCGGTAGACGTCGCGGTCCTCGAGCAGGTCGTGCGCCTCGGTGAGCATGGTCACGAACGTGGTGTCGGCGTCGGCCGAGATCTCAAGGCGGACCGGATCGCTCCGCATCCGCTGGCGCAGGCTCTCCTCGATCGTTTCGAGGAGATCCTCGCCGTCTTCCTCCTGAATCGTGAGGTCCGTGTTCCGCGTGACCCGGAAGACCGTGTGCGTCACGACGCGGAGGCCGCCGAACAGCTCCTCCAAGTGGCGCGCGATGATGTCCTCGAGCAGGACGAACCGGACGCGATGGTCCCCCCGCGACACGACGACGACGCGGTCGAGGACCGCGGGCACTTGCACCACGGCGAAGTGCCGCCGGGCGCGCCCGTTCGACTTGCGCTCGACGACGAGCGCGATGTTCAAGCTCTTGTTATGGACGTGCGGGAAGGGGTGGCCCGGGTCGATGGCGAGGGGCGTCAGCACGGGGTAGATGTTCGCCCGGAACAACCGGTCCACGTGCTCCGCCTCCGGGCCGCTGAGATCCTCCATCCGGACCCGCTCGATGCCGCCGCCGGCGAGGCCCGGGAAAACGTCGTTCTTGAGGATGCGGTACTGCGTCGCCACCATGTCGTGAACCCGGCGGTCGATGGCGGCGAGCTGGTCGGCGGGCGCCATCCCGTCGGCCCCGTAGTCCTGTGGCTCCACGCCGGCGTATACCTGTTGCTGCAGGCCCGCGACGCGGATCTCAAAGAACTCGTCCAGGTTGCCCGAGAAAATGGCGAGGAACTTGAGCCGCTCGAGCCAGGGATTGGTGGTATCCCCCGCCTCTTCGAGTACCCGGGCGTTGAATTCGAGCCACGAGAGCTCGCGGTTCAGGTAGTGATCGCGCGGGTGGGCGGGCAGCGGACGCTCAGCCATCGAGTTCTCCCCGAGCGGCGCGCGCCCAGCGAATCGAGAGTTCGCACCGGAACGCCCGCTCGAACAGGCCCGCCTTGCGCTGCGCGTCGTCGCGTTCGATCGCCGGGTCGTCGGGGGCCGCAAGCGACATCCGGACCCAGCCGTCGCCGACGCGGCACCGCGTGGCGACGATGACTTGCCCGTGCGTGCGGTCTAGCCCATCCGCCACTCGCAAGATGCCCGCGAGCCGCCGCACCAGCCGCCGCTCTCCCTTGTCAAGGCGCGCGAAGTTCGCATGGCTCTTCTTCGGAAACGCCCGCCGGTGGTAACGCGCGACATTCGCGATGAGCTCGATCTCGCGCGCGCTGAACCCGCGGATGTCGCCGTGCATGATCAGGTGGTAGGCGTGCTTGTGATGCCGCTCGTGATTGATGAGGTACCCGATGTCGTGGAGCAGGGCCGCCGCCCGCAGGATGTCCCGGCCGCTGCTCGGCAGCGCATACGCCCCGCTCAACGCGTCGAAGATCTCGGTCGCGAGCCCGGCCACGTGCTCGCAGTGACGCTCATTCGAGCGGCACTTGCGGGCGAACCGGCGCACCACGTCCATCCGATCGGTCGACTGCACCCGCGCCGCGGGAGCCACGCCCACGAGGTCGTCGATCATGGACAGGAGCACGCCGTCACGCACGCCACGGTCGTTGACCAGGATGCGCTGGGTCCCGAGCCGTTTGGCGAGCCGTGCCACGACCGCGGCTCCGGCCACGATGATGTCGGCTCGCTGGGGGTTCAGGCCCGGGATCTGGCGCCGGTCCTCGAGCGGCGTCTCGCGCAGCCGGTCGAGCAGGTGTGTCACTTCCGCGCGACTGAGCGCGTAGTCGCGCGCGCTCGTGGCCTTGCCATCGCGCTCGGCTTGGGCCATTTCAGCCAGGTTCGTGAAGGTCCCTCCACTGCCGATCATGACCTCCGCCGCAAAGGGCGGACGGCCGATCGACTCCTTCACGGCGCGATCGATCGCCCGCCGGAGCGCCCGCCAGTGCTTTTCCCGCAACGGGTCCGATTTGCCGTAGCGTTCCGCGAGACGCACCGCGCCGAGCGGCAGGGACACGATGTGTTCCACGACGCCAGCCGCCGCGAGGATCACTTCGGTGCTGCCGCCGCCGATGTCGACAATCGCCGTCAGGCGGTCATTGAGATCGTAGTGGCGGGCGACGCTGCGGAAGGCGAGACGGGCTTCTTCCTCCGGGGGCACGACTTCCAGCCGGACGCGCCAGCGGCGCCAGCTCTCGCGCACGAAGTCGGGGCCATTCGTCGCTTCCCGCACGGCGCTCGTCGCGATGACGCGCAACTCCGTGACGCCGAACCCCTCGGCGATGGCCTTCATCCGTCCCAAGGCGAGGAGCGTCTGCTCCATGGGGCCGTCCCCGAGCCGGCCGCTCCGGTACAGGCCGCGGCCGAGCCGCGTCATCTCGCGGTCCTCGTCCAGGACGCGATACGATCCGTCGGGCTGCACCTCGGCGACGACGAGCCGAATCGAGTTCGTCCCGACGTCGATCGCGCCGAAGCGGGGGAGCGGTCGGGGCTCGATCGCAGGCGGTGCGTGAGCGCCGGTGGCGCCGACTACGGCCGTGGCTGTGACCATGCGTCCTGCCGAGAGAGAGGGGCGGACCCGACCGCCGGGCGAGAGCGGGGGCCACCCAAACTTAGCATGGGCCGGGGGGCAGGTGGGAACGACTCTCGCACGCCGGTTCCAGGCGCCGAGGTTTTGGGAGGATGTGGGACGCGAAGCTAAGCGAGGTCGACCCTACCAGACCAAGCGATAAGCGACAACGGCGCCGCCGATGCCGAGGGCCGCGCCGGCCAGCACGTCGCTGAGGTGGTGCACGTGGAGTTTCACCCGGGAGTAGCTGACGAGCGCGGCGATGGGGAGGAGCACGGGTACAAGCGCCGGTTGAGCGAGCCCCACGCTCGTGGCGACGGCCGTCGCCGCCGCCGCGTGCCCCGACGGAAAGGAGAAGGGATCTGGGAGATCCACGGCCGCGAGCAGTCGGCCGTGCGCGTCGCAGGGCCGGCCGCGGACGACGGTACGCTTGAGCACTTGCACCGCGGCATGGGAGATGGCGTTGGCGAGGAGTACCGCCACGCCCAAGCGCGCGGTCGCGCCGCCAAAAGGGAGCAGCACGGCTCCACTGGCGATGGTGGCGCGGGCGCCGCCCAAATGGGTAATCCAGCGCATCAGACGGGCACCGGGTCGGCGCTCGGTGTGCGGTGGAACGCTTCAGCCAGCGCGCGGCCTTCGTAGCACGCCGGCACGCCGCAGCCGAACCACCAGAGGATCGTCGCCGGAAGGTCGAGGAGCGAGATCGCGCGTGTCAGCTCGTGGCCGCGCGTCACCCCTGGACCCGCGAGGATCAGCGGGATGTGGTCGTTTGTGGGATGGGGCGTGTCGTGATCCTGCGCATGCACGCCGCCGCCGCCATGGTCGGCCATGACCACGAACACCGCGTCGTCGCTAAGCCCTGACAAGAGACCGATCGCGGCGTCGACTTCGGCCGCGGCCTCGATGTAGGGCCCCGACATCCAGCCGTGGGCATGTCCGGCGCGGTCGCAGTCCGGGAGATACACGAAAAGCAGGCCGTCGCCCGTCGCTTCGAGGGCCAGCTGCCGTGCGGCCGCCGCGGTGTCGCGCGCCCGGCGACCCGCTGGGAGCAGGCGGCGCACGCCAGCGGTGGTCGCAAGCGCCCAGGCCACCGGCAGAACGCCTTTCGCGAGTTCGCTCGACACGATGTCGACCGCGATGCCGCGCTTCCCGAGCTCGCGTGCCACGGGCCGGAGGGTACCGAGCCGCGGCAAAAAGCCGAGCCCCGGCTCGATCAGCCGGTGTGTCGTGGGTCCCACGCCGGTTGCGAGCGAGGCGAGCGCGGCCACCGTTGCGCTCGGACGGACGGTGCACGCGTATAGCGCGCGGGTGTAGGCCGTGCCGAGGGCATCGAGAGACGGCATGTGACTCGGCGAGACTGCGTCGGGCCGGAGCCCGTCCGCGAGAACGAAGATCATGCGGCGCAAGCGGCCATCCTCTGGGTGCGCTGCCCGATGAGGGCAGCGTAGTGGGTGAGGAGTTCCATGTCTTCCTGGGCGCTGTCCCGTTCGAGTGCCGCCGTGCGGGCTGCGGCGCCGAACGCCGCCCGACGGCTGGGATCGTTGACCAGCGACTCGATTGCTTCCGCGAACCCCCGCGCGTCGGACGGAGGTACGAGAAGCCCGGTCACGCCGTGGTGGACGCTTTCCCGCAAGCCGCCAGCGTCGGCGGCGATCACCGGGATGCCGGAGGCCATCGCCTCGAGAGCCACGAGCCCGCACGTCTCGGTGTGCGATGGCAGGACGCACAGGTCAGCGCTCGCGTACAAGCGGGCGAGCTCTTCGCGCGACAAAAAGCCGAGCCACCGCACAAAGGGCAGCTCGGCGGCGATCCGTTCTCGCAACGGTCCTTCACCGGCCACGACGAACGTGGCCCGGTCCCCGACGCGCTCTCGGGCGTCTCGCCACGAGGCGATCAGGATGTCGAGGTTTTTTTCGGGAGCGAGGCGACCAACGTGCAGGACAACGGGGCGGTGGGGGAAGCCGGCAAGGTCGGCGCGCCACCGCCCGTCCCGTCGATCTGGTCGAAAGTGTCGCGTGTCGACCCCTCGGCCCCAGACCCGGGCCCGACCTATGCCGTGGCGCTCGAGATCGGCTCTGATCGCCTCGCCCGGTGTCAACACCGCGCTCGAAGGTCGGTGGAACCACGCGAGCCAGCGCCACACGAGCGGAGCGAGCGCGCCCGCCCGGTACTGCGCGGCGTACTGCGGAAAGTTCGTGTGAAAAGAGCTGAGGAGGGGGAGGCCCCGCTCGACCGCGTAGCGCCGGCCGGCGAGGCCCAAAGGCCCCTCCGTATGTACGTGCATGAGATCGGGCTGGAATGCATCGAAGAAGCGGGCCACCTGCCCCGGTCGCGGCCACGACAGGCGGATGGCGGGGTAGGGAGGGAACGGGACCGACGCGACGCGCAATTCGTTTCCGGCGGCTGGCGCGGACTCCGGATAGCGCGGTGCCGCCAGCGCAAACTCGTGCCCCTGCGCGTCGAGCGCCTCGGCGATCCTGCGCACGACCGTGGTCACCCCGTTCACTTGTGGGGTGTAGGTATCGGTGACGATCCCAATACGCATGGCCGGGACGATGGCGAATCGGTGTCAAGCGGTGACGACAGTAGCGTGACGGATTCGTAACGACCGGTCCCGTCAGCGGTTAGGAAAGGGCAGCCGCTCCAGGCAAGACGATTTCGATGGTTGTGCCCTCGCCGAGGGCGCTCGTGGCACTGACTCTGCCCCCGTGCGCCTCGGCGAGATGCTTCACGATCGCGAGGCCCAGGCCCGTGCCGCCTTGGGCGCGGGCCCGGCCCGCGTCGGCCCGGTAAAACCGCTCGAAGATGCGGGGCAGCTGTTCGGGCATGATACCGGCTCCCGTGTCGCGAACGGCGACGACGGCGCCCTCCGGCGCCTCATGAGCCTGGACACGGATCGAGCCGTCTCGGGTGTGCCGCAGGGCGTTGTCGAAGAGGTTTGTGAAGATCTGTCGGAACGCGTCCGGGTCGATGGCAAGCGTCGCGGCTCCGGGGCTCACATCCACGGCGAACGTGACGTCCTGTTGGGCCGCCCGGTCGGCGAACGGCGCCCAGGCCTCGCGCGCCAGCGCCGCCACGTCGACCATGCGCCGAGTCGGGTGCCAGGCCCCCGACTCGATCCGTGACAGGTCCAAGAGGTCGTCTACCAGGCGTTGCATGCGCCGTGCGTTGGTCAAGATGGTCTCGGCGAACCCGCGCGTCTGAGGCCTCGAGGCCTCGGTCACGAGCGTCTCCGCGTAGCCAGCGATCGACGTGAGCGGCGTCTTGAGCTCGTGCGAGACGTTGGCCACAAAGTCGCGGCGCACCGCCTCGAGCCGCCGGAGCGCGGTCACGTCCCGCAGCACGAGCAACGCGCCGCCGTTGGGCAGCGGGCGCGCGGTGACGAGGAGGGTGCGCGCTTCGATCTCGAGCTCCCGCTGGTCGATGTCATGCCCCTCGAGCGCGGTGCGAACGACGTCCCGGGCGCGCTTGTCGTGAAAGAGCTCCGCCAACGGTGGCGGCTGTCCGGCGGCGCGCAGGCCGAGTAACCGGCGCGCGGCCGTGTTGACGGTGACGATGCGGCCGTCCGCGTCGGTCGCGAGCACGCCGTCCGCCATCGATTCGATGAGGGTCTGGGTCTCCTCGCTTTCGCGCCGGAGCCCGGCGAAGCGGAGGCCGAGCTCCTGGCGCATGGCGTGGAGGCCCAGGATGTGGGCTTGCAGTTCTCGGATCGGCGAGGTGGGAAACGTCCCTGGCTCGCCGGCGGCGATGGCGCGTGTGGTCGCGGCCAGGAGGGCGAGCGGACGCGTGACCGAATAGGCGACGAGCGGCGCCACGAGCGCCGCTAGCAGGAGGGCGGCCACCCCCGACCCGAGGATGACCCACGTCACGGCGGCGAGTGCCTCATCGATCGGGTCGAGCGAGGCCGACAGGCGGACCGCCGCTAGGCCGGGACGGTCTGTCCGCACGGCCGCAACGAGCGCGGGCCCAGCGTTCGCTGTGGCGACGTGCTCGCTCCATCCCTCCCCCGCGGCGAGGGCGCGGCCGATCTCAGGTCCCGGCGCGGCCGCATCGCCCCGAACCCTGCCCGCGGCGTCCACGAGCGCGAGCGTGTGCCCCACCCGGGCGGACAGGTCACGGATCGCGTCGCCCCAACTGGCGGAGTCTGGTGGCAGGGCGGCCGCGGCTACGCGCGCTTCCGCGAGGAGCTCAGTGGCGAGCGCCTCTTCCCATCGGTGCCTGAGGACTCGTTGTGTGGCGATGGCGGTGGCGACGGTCATGGCGACGACGACCCCCGCCGCGCCACCATACAGCCGCCCCGCGAGGGTCACGCGCGCTTGCGGCTGGCGGCTGGAGGGGCGCGGAACCGATAGCCCGCGCCGCGCACGGTCTCGATGATGTCCCCGGCGGGGCCGAGCTTCTGCCGCAGCCGCTGGACGTGCATGTCCACGGTGCGGGTCTGGATGTCGGGCTGGGCGTGCCAGACTGATTCGAGCAGCTGGGCCCGGCTTTGAACCCGGCCTTGCCGTTCCATCAGCGTATGCAGTAGGCGAAACTCCGTGGCCGTGAGGTTCACGGGGTCGCCGTCCACCGTGACGCGATGCGCTCCCGCGTCGAGGGCCAAGGCGCCGGCCGTGAGCACGCCTCCCGCCGCAACAGCCGGGGCGGCGAGGCGGCGGAGTACGGCGCGCACGCGCAGGACCAGCTCCTGGGGTGAGAACGGCTTCGGCAAGTAGTCGTCTGCGCCAAGGGCGAGGCCCTTGATGCGGTCGGCTTCGTCCCGTCGCGCCGTGAGCACGATGACGCCGATCTCCTTCGTTTCCTCGCGACGCCGGATTTCCGCGAGGACATCGTAGCCCGAAGCCCCGGGGAGCATCAGGTCCAAGACGATGAGATCGGGACGTTCTTCGCGAGCCGCCCGCAAGGCGTCGCGTCCGCTCGCCGCCGTGCTCACCCGGTAGCCTTCTTTGGCGAGGTGATAGGCGACCAGGGCCGTAATGTCGGGCTCGTCGTCGACGACGAGGACTCGCTGTGTTGCTACGGCTGCCGTCACGACTCCGGCTCCTGTGGCACACGGTGCGACGCGGGTCGCGAACTCAACTCCAAGCGCCGACAAAGTAGCGCGGCGGGTGTGTGATTGGCAATTTTCCTCGAGTGACCGCCGATCGCGTGCGCGTGTTTGTCAACGCGGAGCCCGTGGACGTGACGCGCGGCGCCACGGTGGTCGAGGTCGTGGCTACGTTCGATCCGGCGCTGGCCGATCTCATCGCAGCGTCGCACGCCTACGTTACGGATGGCGTGGGGCGTCCGCTCGACGTCACGCTGCCCGTGAGCGAGGCTGGGGAGGTGCTCCGGGTCGTGGTGACGGCGCGGCGCGCTCCGGACCTCACGCGGGAAGCCCTCGGCCGCTGGCCCAAGGTCGAGCTCCACGTGCATTTGGACGGTTCGCTGCGGCCCGCCACCATGCTCGAGCTGGCGCGCGAGCAGCGGGTGTCGCTGCCTGCGAGTACGCCCGACGCGCTCGCTCGTGCCCTGTCGGGACGGGGCGCCGCTTCGCTGGAGGCTTATCTCGAGAAGTACACCCTCACCCTCGCCGTCATGCAGACGGCCGAGGCGCTGGAACGCATCGCGTACGAGCTCGTGGTGGACGCGGCGGCTGAGCACGTACGCTATCTCGAGATCCGTTACTCGCCGTTGCTCCATCGTCCGGCGTTGTCGCTCGCCGAAGCCATCGAAGGGCCGCTCCGCGGAGCCACGCGGGCTCAAGCCGAGACGGGCACGCGGACGGCGCTGGTGCTCTGTGCCATGCGGAACAGACCCCCGGAGGAGTCCCTGGAGCTCGCGCGCGCGGCCGCGGCATACCACGGGGCCGGCGTAGTCGGTTTCGACTTGGCAGGGCCCGAGAGCGGGCATCCTGCGGCCGTCCACCGCGAGGCATTCGCCCTCGCTGCCCGCAACGGGCTCGGTCGCACGTGTCACGCCGGCGAGACCGAGGGCCCTGCGTCGATCCACGAGGCGCTCAAGGTCTGCGGAGCGGACCGTCTCGGGCACGCCACACGCCTCGTGGAGGATGACGCGCTGCTCGAGCACGTGGTCGCCGAGCGTGTGCCCTTGGAGGTCTGTCTCACGAGCAATCTCTACACCGGCGCCGTCCGCTCGCTCGCCGCCCATCCGCTCAAGCGGTTTCTGGCCGCCGGTGCCGTGGTGACGCTCAGCACCGATGCGCGCCTCGTGGGCGGCGTCAGCCTCACCGACGAGTACTTCCTCGCCCACACGGCCTTAGGCCTGTCGCGCGACGATCTGCTGCGTCTCGTTCTCGCCGGGTGCGAGAGCGCGTTCTTGCCCGAGCCCGAGCGGGTGGCCCTCGCGGCACGGCTCCAGAGCGAATTCGAGCAGCTTTCGTGACCGAGCGGCTCGAGGAGCGCGAGGCCCGGCGGGCCGACCAAGCCGCGGAGGTGGTGCGTCGCTGGCTCGGGCCCCACGCGCCCCGTGCCGCGATCGTGCTCGGCTCGGGGCTCGGCGATATTGCCGGACGCGTGGATGCGCCGCGGCGCCTCGCCTTCAGCGCTGTCCCCGAGTTCCCCGAGGCGCGAGTGCCCGGGCACGATGGGGAACTCGTTGCGGGCACCCTCGGACGCGTGCCGGTGATCATCCAAGCGGGTCGGGCGCATCTCTACGAGGGCCATACCCCCGCGACGGTCGCGCTGCCGGTGCGGGTCTACCATCGCCTCGGCGTTCAAGTGCTTGTCGTCACCAATGCCGCGGCGACCGTGCGCCCGAATCTGGTCCCGGGCAGCCTGATGCTCATCACCGACCACATCAATTTCATGTGGCGAAATCCGCTCATCGGTCGCGTGCTCCCCGGTGAGGAACGCTTCCCCGACATGAGCGCGCCCTACGACGAGGGCCTCGGCAACTTGGCCCGAGGCGTGGCGCGGGACGCCGCGATCCCGCTTGCGGCCGGCGTGTACGCCGGGCTGCTCGGCCCCTCCTACGAGACCCCGGCCGAGATTCGCATGCTCGCCGGGCTTGGGGCTGACGCGGTGGGGATGTCGACCGTGCCAGAGGTCATTACTGCCAGGGCGCTCGGCATGCGCGTGCTCGGGCTCTCGATGATCACGAACCTCGCCGCCGGGCTGTCGGCCGCGCCGATCGCGCACGCCGAGGTGCTGGAGACCGGTCGGCGCGCGACCGCGTCGCTCGCCGCGCTCGTGACGGGCGTGCTCGATCGCCTCTAGCGGGTGCGCGGTGGGGGGACGAAGTGGTTCAGTGGACCGTGGCCGCGCCCCAGACCGGGGGCCGCGGCAATCGCGCGCACGACGAAGTCCACCGCATCGGCCACGCTCTGGACGAGGCCCCGACCCTGGGCGAATCCTGCGGCTACCGCCGCTGACAGGGTGCAGCCCGTGCCGTGGGTCGAGGTCGTCTCGATCCGCGCATGCGCGAACCGGCGGGTCATGCCTTCGGTCACCAAGACGTCGGTCAGTTCGGGGCCATCGAGATGGCCGCCGGTCACGAGCGCCGCGCGAGCGCCGAGCTTGACCAGTGCCCGACCGGCGCGTTCCATCTGCTCCACGGTACGCACCTCGTCCTCAATCAGCACGGCGGCTTCGTACAGGTTCGGGACCACGAGCGCCGCCAGCGGCAGGAGGGCCCGCCGCAGCAGGCGTTCGGCGTCGCGTTCAAGGAGGCGGTCGCCCGTACTGGCCACGAGCACGGGATCGAGCACGTAGTCTGGCAAGGCGTACCGCGCGAGCCCCCAGGCCACGGCTTCGACGACCTCCCCGGTACCGAGCATGCCCGTTTTGACGCCCTGCGGCGGAAGGTCGGCGGCGAGGGCTTCGAGCTGGCGGGCGACGAGACTGGCCGAGACGGGCTCCCAGGCGAGGACGCCGCGGGTGTTTTGAGCGGTCACGGCCGTCACCACGCAGGTCCCGAAGACGCCGAACTGGTGGAAGGTCTTGAGGTCAGCTTCCAAGCCCGCGCCCCCGCCCGAGTCCGAGCCCGCGACGGTGAGTGCAATGTTCACCGGGCCGCCTTGGCAAAGGACGGAAGGGCGGCGACGTTTAAGGCTACGTGGATTCGGCACATGCCGAGGGAGGTGCGCATTCCAAGTAATCTGCAGTCCACGCTTCGTGATCTTCAACGGCGTCGGGCGCGGGGCCGCCGCGGGCTGGCGCTCGTGGAGGGGGTCCGCCTAGTCGAGGAGGCTCTTGGTGCGGGCCTCAAGATCCGCGGGGCCGTCGTGGCGCCGGACCTCGAGCGCACCGCGCGCGGCAGTGCGCTGCGCGCGGAGCTCGAACGCCAGGCCATTCCCGTCGAAGACGTGAGCGCCCGCACCTTTGCGACGCTGGCCGACACCGAATCGCCGCAGGGGATTCTCGCCGTCGTCGAGCCACGGAAGTGGCATCCCGACGACCTGCCCCTGGGCGCGGACGGCGTCGTGCTCGTGATCGACGGGGTGCAGGACCCCGGCAACGTTGGCACGCTGATCCGCACGGCGCACGCGCTTGGCGCCGCGGGGACGATCGCGCTGCGGGGGACAGCTGATGTGGTCTCGCCGAAGGCGCTGCGGGCGGCGATGGGCGCCACGTTTCGCCACCCGGTGCTCGTGCTCGACGACGCGGCGTTCATCACGTGGGCGCGCAAGCACGATGTCACCCTGTGGGCCGCGGCCGCCGACGGCGTGCCGTTGCATCGCGCCACCTCGGGAGCCCGCGCGAAGGCAGCCGGGGAAAGCGGGCCGATCGGTGTAATCGTTGGGAACGAGGGAGCGGGGATCAGGCCCCAGCTGAACGCCGTATCGACAAAGCGCGTGGCGGTGCCGCTTGCACAGGGGGCTGAGTCCCTGAACGTGGCCGTCGCGGCCGGGATCCTTCTGTACGAGGTCTTGCGTGGGCGGTGACGCCCCGGGCGTCGTGTTCGCGGGCGCGGTCGGGTTGTGTCTCGGAAGCTTTTTGAATGTCTGCATCGCGCGCCTGCCGGCGGACGACCCCAAGGCGCGTTCCCTCTTTTATCCGCCCTCAAGTTGCCCCCGATGCCACCGCCGGATCGCGTGGTACGACAACATCCCGATCCTTTCCTGGGCGTGGCTTGGGGCCAAGTGCCGCTACTGCCGACAGCCGATCTCGGCGCAGTATCCGCTCGTGGAAGCGGCAGTGGCGTTGCTTTGGGTGGCGGCCGCCCTGTTCTACGGTGTCACGTTTGAAGCGCTGCGCGGCGCCCTCTTCGGAACGGTGCTCCTCGGTATCGCGATCATCGATGCCCGTCATCAGATCATTCCGCACGAGCTCACCTTCGGCGGCCTGGCGATCGGCTTGGGCCTCTCGCTGCAAGGCGGGGCCCAGGGCTTTGTCGCGGCGCTGGTGGGCGCTGCCGTCGGGCTCGGGTTGTTGTGGATCGTCCGCATCGTTGGGGGATGGGTGTTCAAAGAAGAGGCGATGGGCCTCGGGGATGTCTTTATGATGGCGATGGTGGGCAGCTTCGTCGGGTGGCGGGGCGTGCTGCTGACAATCTTCCTGGGGGCGCTCTTGGGCACTGCGGTGTCGCTCCCGCAAGCGGTTACCCGAAAGCGTCGGGTCGTGCCTTTTGGGGTGTACCTCGCGATGGGTGCGCTCATGACCTTCGTGTTTGGAGACGGGCTGCTCGCGTGGTACGTCCAGTTCCTCCGGGGTAGCTAGTGTGGTGAATGCGCAGGCCTCGGGCGATGTGTTGGAGCAGGTGGGCACGGACCTTACCTTGCAGGCCCGTCGAGGCACGCTCGAGCCCGTGCGGTGTCGGGACACCGAGATCGCGCGAGTCATCGACATTCTTCTCCGCCAGACCAAGAACAACCCTGCGCTCGTTGGTGAGGCCGGCGTCGGCAAAACGGCGATCGCCGAAGGACTCGCCCAACGCATCGCGGCCGCGGAGGTCCCGCCGGCGTTGCGAGACGCGCGGGTCATGGTGCTCGACCACGTGGCCCTCCTGGCCGGGACGGCATTCCGGGGGCAGTACGAAGAGCGGGTGCGGCGCCTGGTGCGCGCGCTCGTGGCCGACCCGGACCTGATTCTGTTCGTCGACGAACTGCACAACCTCATCGGCCAGGGGAGCGCGCTCGGTGCTGCGATGGACGCGGCCAACATGCTGAAGCCGGCGCTCGTCCGCGGCGACGTGCGGGTCATCGGCGCGACCACGCTCGGCGAATACGATCGCTGGATCCGGCACGACCCCGCCCTCGAGCGCCGGTTTCAGCCCGTCACGGTGGCGGAGCTCGACCCGGTGGCCACGTGGGAGGTGCTCGTGGCGCGGCGACCGCGGCTTGAGCGGCATCACGCCGTCGCCATCACGGACGACGCCCTCAAGGCGGCGATCGTCCTCACGGACCGGTTCGTGACCGATCGCGCGCGACCGGATAAGGCGATCGACGTCCTGGACGAGGCGTGCGCCCACGCCCAGGCGACGGCCCAGGTGTCGGCCGGGCTCGATCGCCTGATCCGTGAGCGGCGGCGGCTCGATGCGCTGTTGCGGCGCGATCTCCCCGAGGAGAATCGAGCGAGCCCCGACGACGTGATCGGTGATTTGATTCCAGTGATCGAGCGGATCGGAGCCGAACTCGATCGCTTCTTCGGGCGCGTGGCACCGGAGCCAGCGCGCGCAGCAGCTGCGGCTCCGACCCCTCGAGAGTCGCTCGCCGAGCGCCGCGTTGCGTTGGACGCTGAGCTCCGCCGCGAGCTCGAGCGCCAGGGCGTGACCGTGGGCGCCGCCGAGGTCGCCCGCGTAGTCGGCGCGGCGGTCGGGAAGGTCATCGAGTGGGCCGGATGAGGAGAGCGCTCGCGCTGCTCCTCCTCGTCGCGGCCTGCCGCGAGCGAGCCCGGGACGTCCAGCGTCAAGCCGAGCTCGAGCAGGCCGTGGACCAGATGATGCCCGCCGTCGCCCGGGCGACGGGACTCGCCTTCAAGCACCACCCGGTATTGCTCCGCCGCAGCCGGACCCAGGTGCGGGACTACGTGATTCACAAGTTTGATGCGGATCTCACCCCGGCCGAATTGGTCGGAGTCCAGGCGGCCTACCGCCTGTTCGGGCTTCTGCCCGATTCCATCGATCTCCGAAAGACGATGGTCGACTTGATGACGGAGCAAGTCGCGGGTTACTACGACCCCGACTCGAACGCGCTGTTTGTCCCGACCGACATCGACCCGGCTCAGGCCCGAATCGTGGTCTCGCACGAGCTCGTCCACGCGCTGCAGCATCAGTATGTGGACCTCGACTCCCTGGTCCAGCAGCCCGCCCACAACGACCGACGCAGCGCGGCCGAAGCCGTGCTCGAAGGCCAAGCGACGCTCGCCCAGATTCTCGTGCTCATGCCGGAGCAGCGGGTCGAGAGCCTGCCGAACTTCTGGACGCTCCGGAACGCCCTGGGCGAGCAGCAGGCCCAAATGAGCATCTTCGCGCACGCGCCCCTGTGGCTGCGCGAGAGTCTCATCTTCCCCTACCTGGCGGGCGCGGAATTCATCCGCACGTTCGAGCAGCTCCATCCCGGCAAGCAACCGTTCGGCACGCTCATGCCCACGTCGACCGAGCAGATCCTCCACCCCGACCGCTACGAAGCCGGCGACCGGCCCCGGCCCGTCACGTTCGTCACGCCCGCCGCAGATACGGTGCGCTATGAGAACGACCTTGGCGAGTTTGAGACGCGGCTGCTCTTGGAGCAGTTCCTGGGCGACGAAGCCGCCGCTACGGCCTTGGCGACGGGCTGGGACGGGGACCGCTACCAGGTGCTCGGCGCCGGAGACGAGGCGCTCGTGTGGTACTCGTTCTGGGATAATGCGGCGATCGCCGACCGGTTCGCGCAGGGCCTCAAGCGGGCGTGGGCCGCTCGACGCGCCAACGCCCCTGCGGGTCGCCGTGCGGAGATCACGCGCCTTGTGGTCGGCGGCGCGCCAGGCGTGCGCCTCGTCGACGCGCCCACCGCGTGGGTGGGCTGGAAACACCTCCCTCTCGTCCACGTCAACTAGGCCCGCCTGCGGGCTGGGTTTGCAGGTAATGGGCCAGTTGGACCACTGCCGGGTTTGCACCTCCCCTTCTAAACGACGTGGCCTGTTAGTAGCTTGGTAGGCTTATGTTTGCGGGCATCGGCGAGCAGCTTGGGGCAGTGCTGCGTCGGCTCACGGGCCGGGGCGTCCTTTCCGAGGCCGACGTGGGCGAGGCACTCACCGAGATCCAGCGCCACCTGCTCGACGCCGACGTGAGCGTCGAGGTGGCTGAGCGTTTCGTCGCGCACGTGCGCGAGCGCACGGTCGGCGCCGTCCGACTCAGCGCGGTGAACCCCGGTCAGCAAGTCGCGAAGCTCGTGCGCGACGAGATCGCCCGGATGTTGGGCGCGCGTGACGAGCAACTTGCGCCGGGAGCCACGGCCCGCCGGGCGCCCGCGCTCGACTTCGCAAGCGTCGGGCCGACGGTGATCTTCCTCGTCGGCCTCCAGGGGTCTGGGAAGACCACCACCGCGGCGAAGCTCGCGCGACGCCTGAAGCTCGAGCAGAAGGCGCCCGGGCTAATTGCCGCGGACGTCTACCGGCCGGCCGCGCGCGCCCAGCTCGCGCAGCTCGCGGAGCCGCTTGGGATCCCCGTCTTCGGCGGATCGGAGGGGGAGCGGGACGTTCCCCGGCTCGTGCGTGAGGGATTGCGGGACGCAGAGCGGGCCCGCTGTCGGACCGTCATAGTCGACACGGCCGGACGCCTCCAGATCGACGTGGCCATGATGGAGGAGTTGCGGGCGCTGAAGGCGGCGGTCCCTCCGCGCGAAGTGCTGCTCGTGGCGGACGGGCTGACGGGACAGGATGCCGTGCGGTTGGCCCGTGGCTTCCAGGACGGCGTCGGGTTGACGGGCGTGATTCTCACGAAGCTCGACGGTGACGCCCGGGGTGGGGCGGCGCTCTCGATCCATGGGATCACGGGCCTGCCGATCAAGTACGTCGGGGTGGGCGAAGCGACGGACGCCTTGGAGCCTCTCGACCCCGTACGGTTGGCCGGACGCATTCTCGGCCAGGGTGACGTCGTTGCGCTCGTGGAGAAGGCGGCCGCGACGCTCGACGCCGACGAGGCGAAGCGGCTGGCGCAGAAGGCACGATCGAAGCAGGGCATGGACCTCGCGGACTTTCTGGTCGCGTTGCGCCAGATGCAGGCCATGGGTCCCCTGAAGCAGGTGGTGGGGCTCCTGCCGGGGCTCGGGGCGAAGCTCAAGGGCGTGTCGCTCGACGACCGCCGCCTCAAGCATGTGGAAGCGATCGTGTTATCGATGACCCCCGACGAGCGCGCGACGCCCAAGATTTTGAACGGCTCGCGCAAGCTGCGGATCGCGAAGGGGTCGGGCCGGTCGGTGCAGGAAGTGAATCGGTTGCTGGAGCAGTTCCAGCAGATGCGCAAGTTCATCCAAAAGACTTAGGGAGCGGTATGGCAACTCGAATTCGACTGCGGCGAGTGGGGCGACGAGGCCAGGGATACTTCCGCATTGTGGTCGCGGACCAGCGCTCGCCGCGGGACGGGCGATTCGTGGCGACGATCGGGCACTACAACCCGCGCGCCAATCCGGCGGAGATCACCGTCGATGCGACGGCCGCGCACGCGTGGCTCGCCAAAGGCGCGTCGCCGACGGACACCGTCCGCTCGCTCCTCAAGAAGGCCGGCGTATTGGGCAAGCCATCCGCGTAGTTGGTCGGCTGCGGAAGCCGCACGGTCAGCAGGGCGAGGCGGCCGTGGTGCCGCTGGTCGAAAACCCGGGCTTGGTGTTTGGCCCGAAGGCGCGGGTGTTCATTGTGGATGAGGAGCGGCGGGTGGTCGCCGGGCCGCTCCTGGTGGCGCGACGCCGCTCCTACCACCGGACCTGGTTGCTGGGGTTCGTCGGAGTGTCGAGTCGGGCGGCGGTCGAGGGGTGGCGGGATCATTTAGTCGCCGTGGAAGAGCCCGATGCTCACGATTAGCGTCGTGACGTTGTTTCCCGAGTACTTCGCAGCGCCGCTGGCCACGAGCATCCTGGGACGGGCGGCTCAGCTCGGGCTCGTGCGCTACCGGGTTGTGCAGCTGCGCGACTACACGCACGACCGCCACCACACGGTGGACGACTACGCCTACGGAGGCGGCGCCGGCATGGTGCTCAAGCCCGAGCCGTTCTTCGAGGCGGTCGAGGATCTGCGCGTGGGGCCGCCGCTCGTGTCGCTCTCGGCGCGGGGTCGCCCGTTCGGCCACCGGGATGCAGTACGCTGGTCGCTCGGGCGGGAGCTCACGCTCCTGTGCGGGCACTACAAGGACGTCGATCAGCGCGTCGCGGACGGGCTCGGGGCCGAGGAAGTCTCGGTCGGCGACTTTGTCCTGTCAGGCGGCGAGCCCGCCGCCCTGTGCGTAGTGGACGCGGTGGTGCGCTTGCTTCCCGGTGCGCTCGGTGATCACGAGTCCGCGGCGACGGACTCGCATTACGACGAGTTGCTCGCCCCGCCGAGCTACACGCGACCGCCAAGCTACCGCGGGATGGATGTGCCGGCGATATTGTTGAGCGGAGACCACGACAAAATTGCGGCTTGGCGAGCGCGTGAGGCGGAGCGCCTGACGCGGGAGCGCCGGCCGGACATCTGGGCCCGGCACGTGGCGGGGCAGGACTGAGCACGCCGGCTGGGACCTCTGAGGGAGACGGGATATGCAGCGGCTGCGAGCGATTGAGCGCGAGGGGCTGAAGACCAACGTGCCCCCGTTCGAACCCGGCGACACGGTGCGCGTCATGGTGCGCGTCCGCGAAGGGGAGAAGGAGCGGTTGCAGGCGTTCGAAGGGATCTGCATCGCGCGGCGGGGTGGCGGTATCAGCGAGTCGTTCACCGTCCGCAAGATCTCGGCAGGCGTGGGCGTGGAGCGGATCTTCCCGCTGCACAGCCCATCGATCGCCGAAATCGCGATCGTGCGCAAGGGCCGCGTCCGGCGGGCGAAGCTGTACTTCCTGCGGCGGCTGGCCGGGAAGGCCGCGCGGATTCGCGAGCGCCGCGGGCTCGTCGTCCCGGAGCACACCGAAGGGTGAAGGGGCCCCGTCCCTCGCTCGAGCGCGAACGCGCGCTCTGGGCGCGGGGCGGGCTTGTCGCCGGCATCGACGAGGCGGGGCGGGGTCCCCTCGCCGGGCCGGTCGTGGCCGCCGCAGTCGTGCTGCCCGCCTACTCCACGCCGATCCGCGGTCTCAGAGATTCGAAGGTTCTCACGCCCACCGCGCGGACGCGCCTTGCCGCCGTCGTGCGCGCCAGAGCCGTCGCCGTGGGTGTCGGAGCGGCGAGCGTCCGCGAAATCGATCGCCTCAACATCCGCCGCGCCACGATCCTCGCCATGCGGCGCGCGCTCGCGCGTCTGTCCGTCGCCCCCGCGCACGTGCTCGTGGACGGACTCGCGTGCCCCGAGCTTGGGTGGGCCCACGAGCCGGTGATTGACGGCGATGCCCTGTGCACGTCCATCGCCGCAGCGTCGGTCATCGCCAAAACCGTGCGCGACCGCTTGATGGTACGGCTCGCTCCGCGCTACCCACGCTACGCCTGGGACTGCAACAAGGGGTATGGGACGCCCGAGCACCTGGACGCGTTGATGGCGTTCGGGCGTTCGGTCCACCATCGCCTGAGCTTCGCTCCGGTACTCCAGCTCGCGCTGTTCTAGCCCGAACCGCCATGCTGCGGCGCGCGCGTGCGCTTCAACTGCGCGCGCAGCCCCGCGAGCGGCAACGTGTTCACAATGTCGCCGCGCTCGAGCCCGGCGCGGCGCGCGATGTCTACCGCGTAACGCATGAAGGACAGGGTGTTCGGGCGGTGACTGTCGGTCGATAGCACGAAGCGGACGCCGTGCTGCTTCGCCGCCGCGGCGAGGGTGTCGGGCAGGTCCATGCGGTCGGGCTGCCCGTTCACCTCGAGGAGGCACCCCGTGCGGGCGGCGGCCTCGGCGATCGCGTCGAAGTCCATCGCGAAGGGCTCTCGCTTGCCGATGAGGCGGCCGGTCGGATGGCCGATCGCGTCTACCCAGGGGTGCTCGATCGCCCCGAGCACCCGCTCCGTGATCTGCCGTTTCGATTGCGTGAGACCGTAATGGATCGCCGCCACCACGTAGTCCGCTTCCGCGAGCAGGTCGTCCGGCAAGTCCAGTCTGCCGTCCTCCAGGATGTCGAGCTCCACGCTCTTCAGGATGGTCACCTTCGGTCGGGCGGCATTCCAAGCGTCCACGGCCGCCCATTCGGCCCGCAGACGCGTCGGGTCGAGTCCGTGAGCCATCGTCACGCGCTTCGAGTGGTCCGTGATCGCGATGTACGCGTAGCCGCGGGCGCGAGCCGATTCGGCCATGTCGGCAATCGTCCCCTGGCCGTCGGTTGCTTTCGTGTGCATCTGCATATCGCCCCGGATCTCGTCGAGGGCCACGAGCGTGGGCAGCCGGTGGGCCCGGGCCAGCGCGATCTCGCCGCGGGCCTCGCGCAGCTCCGGGGGAATCCAGTCGAGCCCGAGCGCGGCGTAGATCTCCTCCTCGGTCGTCCCCGCGACGCGACGCGTCCCCTTGAAGAGGCCATACTCGTTCAGCTTGAGGTTCTTGGACTGAGCGAGCTGCCTCAGTTCCACGTTGTGCGCTTTTGAACCGGTGAAGTACTGGAGGGCCGCCCCGTAGGCGGCGGGCTCGACCGCGCGGAGATCGACCTGAAGCCCTCCGCGGAGACGGATGGTCGAGCGCGTGTCACCGTGCGCCAGTACCTCGGCTGCGTCCGGGTAGGTGACGAACCGCTGCATCACGGCCGTGCGGTCGGCGCACGTGACGAGCACGTCCAAGTCCCCGACCGTCTCGCGCCGCCGTCTGAAACTGCCGGCCACCGCGATGGCCGAGAGGCCGCCCCCGGTCTCGAGGTGCGCCTCGATCGCTTGCGCTTCCGTTTCGGCGTCGTGCAACAGCAGCCGTTGCTCGCCGACGTGGGCCTGCGGGAGGCCGGCTTGGATCTTCTCGACCATCTTCGGGCCGAAGCCTTTGAGCTTCCCGACACGGCCAGCAGCCAGGGCCTTGGCGAGGTCCGCGGCGGATCGGATCTTCAGGCTTGAGTAGAGGAGCTTTACGCGCTTCGGGCCGAGGCCCGGGATCCGCAAGAGGTCGAGCAGTCCCGAGGGCAGTTTGGCGGCTAGCTGCTTGTGCAGCGGCAACTCGCCCGTCGCGATGATGGTGGAGATCTTTTCGGCGAGGTCCGAGCCGATCCCGGGCAGATCGGTCAGGGGGGGTGTGCCTCGTGCGACGACGTCGGTCAGCGGTTCGGGAAAGTCGCGGATCGTGCGCGCGGCGTTTCGATAGGCGCGTACGCGAAAAGGGTTCTCGCCCTTGATCTCGAGCAGGTCTGAGACCTCGTCGAACAACCGGGCGATATCGGGATTCTGCATGGCTCGGGTCTAGACCGCGGGCTCGCTCGCGCGCTCCATCAACACGATCCCCGACATCCGGCGCCACATCTCGCGGCGCGCGCGGGGGGCGAGCCATCCGACGAGGCGCCAGAGGCGTGCGAAGCGCATCGTCCGCCCGAGCCGCAGGGACTCCTCCCACATCGAGTGGAACTCCCGCTCCCGCCAGCCATGTGGTTCGAAGAAACGCGTGCCGGTCTCAGGGGCGAATTGAAAGGGCGCGTTCCCGGCCGCCACCGCCCGACCCCAGGTGCGCTCCATGAGCTGGAGCAACGCGGGGGAGGCGAGGTCGAACAGCCAGAACCCGTATGCCTGACGAGCGTGCAGCGCTGCGGCGAGGCCCGAAACGGCAGCTGGCGACAGATAGATGAGTAGGCCCTCGCTGATGACGAGCGCAGATTGCGCGGTCGCCGCCACCCGCTCGAGCACGCACACGGGTTTCTCCCCGGCGAGCTGCTCGGCCTTGTAGGCCAGAATGTCGGCGAAGTCCACCTCGATCCAGCGCAGCGTGGCCGGAAGGGCCAGGCGGTAGGGCCGGGTATCGAGCCCCGCCGCGAGGTTCAACACCACGTCACCACGTCGATCCCCCCGTCACGCGCGAGCCCGAGGATCCGGTCGTTCATCACCGCGGTGCGCACGATCATCGGCCAAGCCCACGCTCGTCCCTTGGGCATCGTGCGGAGAATCTCGACCCCGCGCTCGCCCGCCAGTCCGCGGGCGTAGGGATCGTGGAACAGGGCGTCCTGTCGCTCGCTCTCCATGGCTCGGTAGAGGGCCACCCACCGAGCGGTGTCGGAGACGTGACTGATCGCACTTTCGGCTGGCATCGCCCCAACCTAGGGGCCGCTCGAAATTCCCTCAACGGGACGCCGTGACCCCTCGGGGTGCGTCTCGCATGCGGATCTAGGAGGAGCGTGCCGCGGGATCGCGGCGAAGACCTATCTCGTCGCGCAACGGGTCCCGGCGTCTCGGATCCGGACAATCCCGAAGGGCCAGGAAAGACCGCTTGATCCCGGCCACACGGAGAGCGCCTAGGCCATGGAGTCGGAACGACCAGTTCGCCCTCTTGACGCCAAACGTCGTCCTTGGGCGGCCCTGAGCAATGGGCAAAGACCGGCCAAGCGGCCTAGGCGCGAGGAGTTAGCGGGGTGTGTGCCACCAGATGTCGCAAATTCGACCCCCCCTGCCGCAAAAACGCCCTGCTCTCCCCCACGCCCGGGGCCTATGGTGCCAAGTTGACCGGGGACGACCAAGGGCCGTACCCCCGGTCCACCCTCACTCTACGGGGTAGCGCGGGCATGCGGGCCGTAACGTACACCGTTCGCGACGCGGTCAGCGCCCCAGTAAATCAGGTCTTCCATGTCCTAACCGACCCGGGCGGCATGGCCGCCTGCTTCCCCGGAGCGGACGCGGTCCAAAGCACGGGGCCGCTCGCGGCTGGCACGTCGATTACCGTGCGGTTCGGCGAGCGGGTGACTGAGTTTGAGGTGGTCGCCTACACGGAGCCTTCCACCGTGGGGTGGGTGGAGCGGGGCGGTCGGCAGGGGTGGCGCACGGTCTTCAACCTGGACCCAGCAGGGGCCGGCACCGCGCTCACGATCCGCAACGAATGGGCGCCCCACTCGCTCGGCGCCTGGTTGCGGGGCCGCTGGTTCGGAAAGCGGGAGGTCGAGCAGCACCTGGAGCGGATCCTGGACAACGTGTTGCACGCGCTGTTTCGCGAGCGACCGTCGTTCTGACGAACGCTCGTCTGCGAGTCGGGCTAGTTGGTCTTCGCGCGCGGCTCCCGGCGCTCTCCCCGGAGCCTCCGCTCGGACGGTTTCCGCCGCTCAACGAGCACCGGGATCGTCGCCGCGCGGCGATCCGCGCGTCGACGATTCCTCGCGCGACGCCGCTCAGGCGCGAGCTGCGCCCCCGATTCGACAGTTAGCACGCTTTTCCCCCTGAACGTGACGTGTGCCGCCCGCAACGGGGGCACGACCCAATGCCGCGCGAACCGCCCAAACTGCTTGCCCGCGGGGGGTCGACCGAGCACCCGGTGTTTGTAGTGATGCCCCGGCGGGAGCAAGAATCGAGCCTTCCACGGGTTCGCGCAAGCGGGGTCTCCTGAGCGTCCGCGCCTTCGCGAGCGGCGCGTCGTCACGTGTCGATGTCGCATCTGAGCGACATGCAAGATGTTGCGTGTTCGCCTGCCCAGCATTCCTCTCGGATCGAGCTGTCGAAGATCTGGTCAGTGTTTTCGGATTTGACATGCAGTTCTCCTAGACCACCTGGCGGCCGCGCTCAAAGCAGGCGGCACACCCCTTGCCCTTCAGGCGCGGAGAGTCGCGTGCCGTGCACGCTCATCGACAAGAGCACACCCGGAGTGATCCGGGGTCGCAAAGCTAGGGGCCTCGACGATCGAGGTGGCCCGGCTACCGAAGGAGCGTTGATCGATGGATGGAGTGTTGCCGAGTCCGGGGGCCGCAGACGGCTCCGGCGAACCTGCTCGCCGCGTGACAGCGCTCGTCATTGATGACAACGGGCGATTTCGCACGGCCTTCGCGCGGCTCCTGCGACGGGCGGGCATCGACGTTCTCGAGGCCGCGGACGGTGCGCAGGGGATCGTGCTCGTCTCCCAGTCGCGGCCTGACCTCGTGATCACCGACATCTACATGCCCGGTGTCGGCGGCCTTCCGACGATTGCGCACCTGCGCTCCCACTGGCCGCAACTGCGCATTATCGCCATCTCGGGCGCCGACGCCCCTGTCGTGGACTTGGCCCGACGATCGGCCGAGCTCGGCGCTGACGCATTTCTCTCAAAGCCCTTCGATCTCGAACAGATCATGAAGTTGATTGAGCCCTCGGCGCCGTCGCGCGCGCGGACGGTACCGTGACGGATCACGGCGCCGTGCCCGCCGATCGCGTGACGACGGCAAGCGGGGACGTTCATCGCGAGCGCGAGATTCTGCGACAAGCAAGCGTGGCGCTGTCGGGTCGTGTGGTCACCATGTGGGAGGTCTCGCCGTCGCGGGAGCTCGTGCCGCGCCTCTCGAGCGTCGAGAACCCGCCGTATCACGCGACGGTACTCGACATCGAGGGCACGCTGCTGCGGTGGAAGACGCCGTTGGCGCCCGGCGGGCGCTGGGTAGGATGCCGCTTGAACGAGCAGGAATGGTGTGTGGCCCCGGTGAGACGGGAGCCCGCCGCGCCGCCGCCCGATGGCATTGAGCGACGCAGCCGGGAGCGGATCACCCTTGAACTTGCGGGTCTCTGTGTGGGCGCCACGGAGGTCGAGCCCCGAGTGGAGGCCGAGCCCGCGGTCCCTCAGCCGGGCGATGCGGTCGCCGATCCCGTGACGGTGGCACTCGCGAGCCTCAAGCTGTCTGCCGAACGGATCGAAGCCGAGGCGCATCTGGACGCCGCGTTTCGCGCGACGCTGCTCGATGAGTTAGTGGCGGTATCGGGTGGCCTCGAGCTCGCGAAGCGGCGGGCGGTCTCGCTTGAAGCCCGGATTGCCGGTGCCGCGGCCGCCTCTTTCGACCCCGCCGAGATCGCCCAGGCCTCGGTGGTGCTCGAGCGGCCGGCCGCGAGACGGCGCGGCGTCGTGCTGCATCTCGTCGGCTCCGGAGGAGGGCGCGTCGTGAGGGGCGACGCCTACGCTGTCTCGTACGTGCTGCGGAGCCTCATCCGCTGTGCAGTGAGTCGAGCGCGGAGCGACACCCCTCCGATCGTGATCCGGGTCGAGCCGATCGAAGCGGGCATCTGCGTGTCGGTAGAAGAAGGGACGGCGCCCGACCCGCTCGTCACTCCGGATCAGGCTGCCGGTGTCCGGCGCGGCGTGCCGGCGCTGCCGCTCCTGCGCAAGATGATTCACGAGACCTGCCAGGGCCGCGTCGACCTGCGTCCGCTCGCCCATGGGGGCAGGGCGGCGGCCATCGTTCTCTGGGGTCCCCCCGACGGGCCGGGCCCGGTGGGTCAGGGGAACTGAACGTGCTTCGGGCCTAGGGCCGATCGAGCACGTCGCGCACTTTACGGAGCAGGACCTCGACGCTGAAGGGCTTCTGCAGATACGGCGCGCCGGACTCGACGATCTCGCGGCGCAGGACCGCGTCATCCGTGTACCCCGACATGTAGAGCACCCGCACCCCTGGGCGCGCTTCGCGGAGCCGGGCGGCGAGGGTGCGACCGCTCATCTCGGGCATTACGACGTCCGTGATCAAGAGCCCGAGCGGGCCGGCGTAGCCGGCGGCCGCCTCCAGGGCGGCGGCGCCATTCGGGGCCTCGATCACCCGATAGCCGTTGCGCACGAGCGTCTTTCGGGTCGTCTCGCGGACCAGCGGATTGTCTTCGGCCAACAAGACCGTCTCCGTGCCCTGAAGCCGCTTCGCGGACCCCTCGACCGGCATCTGAACCTCCGCGGCTTCTTCGACGCGGGGCAGGTAGATCTTGAACGTCGCCCCCTGACCCAGTTCGCTGTAGGGCCAGACGTAGCCACCGCTCTGCTTCACGATGCCGTACACGGTCGAAAGCCCGAGGCCCGTGCCCTTACCCTTCTCTTTGGTCGTGAAGAACGGCTCGAACAAGTGGGCCTTGGTCGCCTCGTCCATCCCGGTGCCAGAATCCGTGACCGCCAGCTGGACGTAGTGCCCGGGGGCCATGGGGTCGTGCTCGAAGGCGTATTCGTTGTCGAGCACCGCGTTTCGCGTCTCGATGACGAGTTCCCCGCCTTCCGGCATGGCGTCCCGGGCGTTCACGGCAAGGTTCATGATCACCTGCTCGAGCTGGCCGGGGTCCGCCTTCACGGCGCCGAGTGTCGGCTCGAGCACCGTGATGAGCTTCACGTCCTCGCCGATCAGGCGGCGCAACATCTTTTCCAGATTCATCACGAGCTCGTTCAGATCGAGCACGCGCGGTTCGAGCACCTGTTGGCGGCTCAGCGCGAGCAGCTGACGCGTGAGGGCGGCCGCGCGGTCGCCCGCCTTGCGGATCTCGGCCACTTCTTCGAGTGCCGGGTGGCCTGGCGACAGATCTTCTCGGAGCAAGTCGCTGTAGCTGATGATCGCCGTGAGGATGTTGTTGAAGTCGTGCGCCACGCCGCCCGCGAGGCGCCCGACGGCCTCGAGCTTCTGCGCTTGCCGGAGCTGCTGTTCGAGGATCTGGCGGGTGGTGATGTCTTCCTGAATCGCGATGAAATGGGTCATCCGGCCGGTCGCGTCGGTGATTGGGCAAATCGAGGCGGAGTGCCAGTAGAGCTTCCCGTCCTTGCGCCGGTTGCAGAGGGTCCCGCGCCACACGTGTCCGTCCCTGATTGACTTCCACAGTGCGTCATACTCCTCGGCCGGGGTCGCTCCGGACTTGAGGACGCGAGGCGTCCGCCCCACCACTTCGTCAGGCGTGTAGCCCGTCATCTCGGTGAAGCGATTGTTCACGTATTCGATGCGCCCGTCGGTGTCCGTGATGATGATGGACACCGGGCTCTGTTCGACCGCAAGGGTCAGCCACCGCAGCCGCTCCTCGGCACGCTTGCGGTCGGTGATGTCGCGCGCGACCGCGCAGATCCTTCCGTCCGAGAGGCGGTTCAGGCTGATCTCGACGTCGATCACCGACCCGTCCTTGCGAAGCAGCCGGCGGATGCGGACGCCCGGACCCGCCAGGGGTTCGGAGAGTTCGACTGGCTGGTGACGGTCTTCCGGGGGATAGGTGTCGGCGATCCCCAAGGCGAGCAGGTCCTCGAGCGAATAGCCGGTAAGCGCGCACGCCCGGCGATTGGCGAGCACGACCCTCCCACTCGCGTCCGACACGACGATGGCCTCGGGAACCTCCTCGAGAAGCGTGCGGAGGTGCTCGTTCATCTCGGGGAGGTGTACTTCGTGGTTCCGGTGATCCGGCTGCTGCTCAGCGAACCGAGGGGGGCGACCGCCCGCTGCGTCGATCGCTGCGTGCCGAGCGGCGGTGGCGTCGGCGCGGTTGGCGCGTCGGAGCCGGGTGTCGGGGGGTGCCGTGCGTTGCCCCGTTTCACGGGGCCAACGTTAGGAAACGGCTCCGTGAGGCGCAAGGACGCGCCACCTATCGTGCGAGCCGGTAGCCCGCTTTGCGCACCGTCAGAATGTGGCGCGGCGAAGTCGGGTCGGGCTCGAGCTTGCGGCGCAGCTCGGCGACGTGCGTGTCGACCGTGCGACTGAATACCTCTGCGCTGTAGCCCCAGACTTCGGCTAACAGCTGACTCCGGGACACGACCGCGCCGCGGCGGCCGAGCAGCGCCACGAGCAGATCGTACTCCTTGGGCGTGAGGAGCACCGGCGTGCCCGCCCGGCGGACGAGCCGCGAGGCTCGAATGACCTCCACGTCGCCAAAGCCCTCCGGGGCGTCTGAGTCCTCGGGCGGAGCCGAGCGCCGGAGCAGGGCTTCCACGCGGGCGAGCAGCTCGAGCACCCCGAAGGGCTTGGTCACGTAGTCGTCGGCTCCGAGTCGCAAGCCCCGCACCTTGTCCGCCTCTTCGCCGCGCGCCGTGAGGACCAGGACGGGCATGCGCAGGCCCTCGTCGCGCAGGTTGCGGAGGACCCGGAACCCGTCCATGCCGGGGAGCATGAGGTCCAGGATGACGAGGTCGGGTGACGATGCCCGTGCGTGCTCGAGACCCCGCGCACCGTCCTCCACGACGTCCACCTCATAGCCCTCGATCTCCAGGTTGTTGCGAAGGCCGTACGCCAAGTCGGCGTTGTCCTCAAGGACCAGAATGCGACTCATACGCTGACCCCTGTGGCGACCGGGCGCGCTCCCTGGCTTCGGGCCTGGGCGATCGAAAGTGGCAGTTCGATCACGAACCGCGCGCCGGCTGGGGCATCAGGCACGCTCTCCACCCACGCCCGTCCGCCGTGAAGACCCGCGAGCTCGCGGACGACCGAGAGCCCGATGCCCGTGCCGGCCACCGACGACCCGCGGTCGCGCTCCAGGCGCGTGAAACGCTCCCAGATGCGCTCGCGGTCGGCCGGCGGGACGCCGGGTCCCTCGTCGTCCACAAGAATGCGCGCGTGCCCCGGGGCGGTGAGTAGACGAACTGTCACCACCTGGTCGAGGCGACCGTACTTGACCGCGTTGTCGAGCAAGTTGAGCAACATCTGCCGGAGTGCGTCCGCATCGACCGGGGCCTCGATGTCCTGAGCGAGCTCCGTTTCGAGCTTGGTGCCGCGCGCGAGCGGCGCGAAGTCCCCGACGATCTGGCTGACGAGCGGTGCGAGCGTGGTCGGCGCGGGCGTGACGCGGTTGTGATGACGTTCGGAGCGGGCGAAGTGAAGCAAGTTGGCGACCAGGTGGGTGAGGCGCCGGGCCTCTTGATCAATGATTTGCAGCGAACGCACGCGCTCGCCGTCGGAGCGCACGCGGCCCAGTGCCACCGTCTCGGCGAACATGCGGATCTGCGCCAGGGGCGTCCGCAGCTCGTGTGACACTCCCGACACGAAGTCCGCCCGCAGGCGTGACAGTTCGTTCTCGCGGCGGAGCAGCAGGAGGGCCGCCACGACGAGCACCGCGCTCAGGCCTAGGAGTGTCAGCAACAGGGGCAAGCGCGAGGGCGGCATGCCGCCGATGATCAGGCGGGGCTCGAGGTCGGGGCGCAGCGCGACCTCGACCCGGAGGCTCCCCATCGTCCCCTCGAGGCTGTCGCGCGCGGCGAACGTCGCCGGGTACTGTACCGCGGAGCGAAAGAGCACGCTGCCGGTCGCGTCCTCGACGACGATCGACGCGAGCGAATCGTACACGACGCCGCCCGTGAGCGGCCTCGGGAGCAGCGGAAACTTGTCCTCGGCCATGGCATAGAAGGGTTCGAAAGCGACCGGGTCCACATCAAATCCGAAGGCGCTGAGAGGCCCGTGCGGTGACTCCCGGGTGAGGCTGTAGACGATGGCGCGCCGAGCGCCGCCCCGGGTGGCCACGATGACGGCGAGGTGCTCATCGGTCTCGTAGACGTGTTCACTGTGGGCGCGAACGGTGTCGATGAGCCATTGGCGCGTGGCCGCTCCGAGGGTATCCCCCGCCGTCGCGAGACGACCCGTACGCAAATCGAGACGAAACGTATAGCGCGCGCTGCGCCAGAACTCAGACGAAGCGCGCTCGCCCATGATGTGAACGGCCTGAGGGGGCTGGCGGCCGGCGGCCCCGTGCTGCAGGGCGTCGATCGCGGGCCAGAACGCGGCGTAGTAGAGCTCCTGGGCGGTTCTCGACGCCAACCGGGCCGCGGCGAGCCGGGCGTAATCCTGAAACACGTGGTCGGCCGTGGCTCGGTACTCCGAGACCGTGCGGCGCGCGAGCCGGGCGAGCACGCCGGTGAGCAGGAGAGTTGCAAGGAGAAGCGCGGTGACAAACACGCTGCGCGCGCCGGGCCATGAGGTCGAACGCATGTGCCTTCACAGATGTAGCGACGCGAGAGACAAGGCAAGGGATGCCCGCAGATGCTCGAGCGCCGGAGCTTGATGGTGCAACCCGGCACGGCGCTCCGGGGCGTCCGGGGCATGTCCGTCCCTTGTCGGGAACTTGTCCGGTCGTTTCGGACCGACACCGGGATTCGGGCGCTGCAACTTTTCGGGGCTGTCCGTCGTCATAGCATGAGTGGCGCTGCGGCCGTCGGCTCGTTTCAACATCTGCCCGGAGACCCGCGATGCGTGTTCCTGCTCTCGTGTTGGGTGCCCTTGCGACCTTTGGGTCGGGCTACGTCGCTGCGGAGGCAGTCGAGTCCGTAGGGGTCTCGCAAACCGCGATCCCGGCCGCGGCGGCGCCTGCGCCTGCCGGCCAGGTGATCTGGTATGGCGGCGTGCTTGAGCCCGTGGTCGTCGCCGCCCGCATCACGGACCAGGAACTCGTGACGCGCACTCCGACGGAGCTATCCTGCCGGCACTCGAGCACGGGCACCGTCCGTCACGACACGGAGTAACACGCGAGTCTGTCTCCGCGACGTCGCTCCGGGCCCTCATCAGCACGGTGGGGGCCCGCGCCGTTAGGGGCCCCTCGTCTCGCGTCGTTGCGCGTCCGTGTCCTCCGCCGCAGGTAACGCAAACCAGGTGATGGGCCTCGACCGGGAGCACGGTTGCCAGGGTCTGGCGGTCGGGTGCGTTCTGGGCACATTGAGCGTTCACGACGCGCTCGTTTCCGGAGACACGATGAGAGTCCACCTGTTCGGTCGAACGTTGCTGCTGGTCGTCGGGGCCCTGAGTGGGAAGCCGATCGCCTCGCCGCCCGGCGATCCGCCGCCGCGGGTTGCCCGTTTATCCTACCTCGCTGGAAGCGTGTCCTTCGAGCCCTCGGGCGACACGACCTGGGGCCAAGCGACGCTCAACTATCCGGTGACGATCGGGGACCGTGTCTACGCCGACCAGGGCGCGCGCGCCGAGCTGCAGGTTGGGAACTCGACTTTTCGCGTGTCGGGAAGCACCGACGTCACGATGACGAATCTGACCGACGCCCTGGTGCAGCTCGGACTCGCAGACGGGACCCTGCGCGCAACGGTCTACGACCTCGCGCCCGGCGACTCGATCGAAATCGACACCCCGAACGGGGCGATCTCTTTCCTCGCGCCGGGGCAGTACCGCGTGGACGTCGACGCTGACGACAGCACGACGCTCGTGTCCGTCGACAGCGGCAGCGTGAGCGTCACTGCCGGTGGGCCGGTGCAGACCGTGGGGACCGGCAGCGCAGTCGAGCTGAGCGCGACGAACCCGGGCGGGGTGGGGGCCGCGATGCCGCCGCGCGACAGCTTCGACCAATGGAGCGTTGAGCGGGACGAGCGCCAGGCGAACGCATCGGGACAGCAATACGTGAGCAACGATCTCCCGGGCGCATCGGACCTCGACGCCGCAGGCCACTGGGAAGACTCGCCGGACGGGCCCGTGTGGTATCCCGTCGTTGCAGTCGGATGGGTGCCCTATCGCCTGGGACATTGGGCATGGATCGATCCGTGGGGCTGGACGTGGGTCGAGGACGAATGGTGGGGATTCGCCCCGTTCCATTACGGCCGGTGGGCGCTCTTCGGTGCGGCCTGGGGGTGGCTGCCTGGCCCGGTGGTTCGGCGCCCGTGCTACGCGCCGGCGCTCGTGGTGTTCGTTGACGGCTCACATTTCGCCGCGGCCGCCACCTCGGGCCGCACGGCGGTCCAGGCGTGGTTCCCGCTCGGTCCGCGAGAGCCCTACTATCCGTGGTATCACTCGAGCGACGAATACCTGCGGCAGGTGAACGCCACCAACATCCGCAACGCTCCGGAGGTCACGCGGCACGGCGCGGACCCGCAGAGCATGCATTGGGTCAACGAGCCCGCGACGACCGCTGTGGCGACCGGCGCGTTTCGCAGCGGGCAAGACATCGTGCCGCATCTGATGCGCGTGATCCCCGCCGACCTCGCCGCCGTTCACATCGTCCCGCACCCATCGGTCGCCCCCGTGGCCGACGCGGCCCTAGGGGGCAGGCCCCGCCAGGCCGCGCCCGTCATGATCCCGGTGCACGGGGTCGGCAGGACCGCAGGGCAGCGCCCCGCACAGCCCTCGAGTCCCCGGCCGCTTCCGCCTCCGCAGGCCAGCGTGACCGGGCGTCGGCCCCTCGTCACTCAGCGGCTGGCGCCCGCTCCGAACCCGCCGTTCGAAGCCCGGGCGCAGGCGATGCAGGGGCACCCGGGCCGGCCGCTCGAGCCCCAGCAAATGGAAAACGTGCGCGCCGGTCGACCCCCGGGTCCGATGCGCGACCCGGAGGTTCCCGCACATCCGGCGCCTCAACCGAGGCCAGCGCCCGCGCGGCAGGAAAAGAAGCACTAACTCCGCCGATCCCGCGGCGGGTACCTGTTAGTTGTGAGAAGGGAACGCGGGCGTCAGGGACGCGTGACTGCCCACGGCACGACGTGGGAGTTGCCGACCTGAGTATGGCACTCCGGGCACTCGCGGGTCTCGCCCGGTTCCAGCACCCTCGGGCACAAGTGGAACGTGAGGCCGGCGGGCATGCCGTTCCCGCACCCCCGGCAGTCCCGTTGGGTGTCGAACTCGCCCAGACATAGATGAACGGTCATCCGGCAGCGGTACGGTGCGGATCGGCCGTCGGCAATCTGCCAGAATCCACAAACCTTGCATCCGCGGTAGTGAATCTCGAGGAGCCCCGAGCCGCGCCGGACCAAGGGTGCGAAGTTCCGGGTGTGCCCGCAGTCGGGACACGCGACCCGGCCGCCCCCGGTCAGCGTTTGTCGGTCCGATTGCCAGTCCGCCTCCGTGTACGGGCCGGTCACCGGACGCCCGTCCCGCGCGCTGGCGTGAGCGGGCGGATCGGCGCGCCGCGTCTTACCACGATGCCCTCGCTCGCGTTGGTCGCACGAATGGTAACCTCACGAGCACCGGGAGCAACGCCAGCGGCCCGCCCGACCGTCGCGCGTCGTCTGACGGGGTGGCGTGCTATTTTGCTTGCGACCGCTCCTTGTAAGCGCGCGGGGGAACGAGGGACGGCGCCACGCGCGGCGAAACGTAGACCCGATCACCTTTCCTGAGACCCAGTTCCCGATACCGCTCCCGCGGGATCTCCACGTCGATCGTCTCTCCTTCGTCGAGCGGATCGAGCTCGAGACGCACAACCGCGCCCCAGGTCCGGACGTGACGAATGGTGGCCGCAACGGCCGCCGCGTGCGCCGTCCGCGCCACTTCGACGTCGTGGGGTCGCACGAGGCGGCCGTGGAAGAGGTTCACGTCGCCGAGGAACCGGTACACGAATTCCGACGCAGGATGGTCGTAGACCTCTTCCGGCGTGCCGATTTGCTCGACGCGACCCTCGTGCATGACCACGATCCGGTCCGCGACCTCGAGCGCCTCTTCCTGATCGTGGGTCACGAACACGCTCGTGACGTGGATCTCGTCGTGCAAACGGCGCAGCCAGCGTCGCAAATCCTTTCGCACGCGGGCGTCCAACGATCCAAACGGCTCGTCGAGCAGCAGCACGTTGGGCTCGACGGCGAGGGCCCGGGCAAGCGCGACGCGTTGCCGCTGGCCGCCGGAGAGCTCGGCGGGGTAGCGGGGCGCGAGCCCCTCGAGCTGCACGAGACGCAAGAGCTCGTGAGCGCGCCGCCTGATCTCGGCCTCGGGCGGGCGCGTACTGCGAGGGCGGACCCGCAATCCGAACGCGACGTTGTCCAACACCGTCATGTGCCGGAACAGGGCGTAGTGCTGAAAGACGAATCCCACGCTCCGGTCCCGGACGTGGCGGTCGGTCGCGTCTTCCCCGTGAAAGAGGACGCTGCCCGCGTCCGGCACCTCGAGGCCCGCGATGATCCGCAGGAGCGTGGTCTTGCCCGAGCCCGACGGTCCCAGCAGCGCCACCAGTTCGCCCGCGGGGACGTCAACCGTCACCTCGCGCAGCGCTTGGAACGCGCCGAACCACTTGCTCACGTCCTGGACGCGGATGCTCACGCCACCTCGCCTCTTTCAGTCCACGCTCCGGCCGCTCGTCCGCGCCGTTCGACAAACCCCTTCGCGGCGAGCGTGATAATTCCGAGCAGCGAGAGCAACGACGCCACGGAGAACGCTGAGGTCAGATGAAACTCGTCGTACAGCTGCTCGACTTGGAGGGGCAGGGTGTTCGTCACCCCGCTGATGTGTCCGGACACGACCGACACGGCGCCGAATTCGCCCATGGCGCGGGCGTTGCACAGAATCACGCCGTAGAGGAGCGCCCATTTGATGTTGGGCAGCGTCACCCGGCGGAAGATCTGCCACCCACTCGCGCCGAGCGCGAGCGCGGCCTCCTCCTCCTCCGTCCCTTGCTCCTCCATCAGCGGTATGAGCTCTCGGGCGACGAACGGAAAGGTGACGAACACTGTGGCGAGGACCATCCCCGGGACAGCGAAGAGGATTTTCACATGGTGCGCGGTGAGCCACGAGCCGAGCCACCCTTGGGATCCGAACAAGAACAGAAACATCATGCCGGCTACCACAGGGGACACCGCCAGCGGTACGTCGATGAGCGCGGTGAAGATGCGCTTGCCGGGGAAGTCAAACTTGGCGATCGCCCACGCGGCGGCGAGCCCGAACACCAGGTTGAGCGGTACCGCGAGCCCCGCGACGGTGAGCGTCAGACGGATTGCCGTGAGCGTATTGGGATCCCGGATGCTTGCGGCGTACGCGCCGAGGCCGCTTCGCAGCGCCTCGGTGAAGACGACCGCGATCGGGAGGCCGATGAAGATGACCACGGTCAGGACGGCGACCGCCGTGAGCGCCCAGCGGGCGACCGGCGGTTCGCCCGAACGACGTCGGACGGGAGATCCCGACCCGGGCGGGGTCTTGGGGTCCGCCACGGTTAGGCCGTCTCCGCGTCGCGGTCGCGGACCCGCATTTGCAGGTTGAGCACGACGAGGACCGCGAAGGAGGCGAGCAACAACACGACGGCGATCGCGGCGGCTCCCGCGTAGTCGAATTCTTCGAGCTTCGTCATGATCAAGAGCGGGGCGATCTCCGTGCGCATGGGCAGGTTACCGGCGATGAAGACCACCGACCCGTACTCGCCCACCGCCCGCGCGAAGGCCAGCGCGATCCCCGTGATCAGCGCGGGTCGAATCGTCGGGAAGAGGACGCGACGGAAGGTCTCCCAGCGCGTGGCCCCGAGACTCGCGGCGGCGTCCTCCACCTCGACATCGAAATCCTCGAGCACGGGCTGCAACGTCCGGATGACGAACGGGAGGCCGATGAACGTCAGCGCGATCATGATGCCGAGTCTCGTGAACGCCACCTGGATGCCGAGCGACGCGAGCCTCGCGCCGATCCACCCGTGCGGTCCATACAGCGTTGTCAGGGAAATCCCGGCCACGGCGGTCGGCAACGCAAAGGGCAGATCCACGAATGCGTCCACGACGCGGCGGCCGGGGAAGCGGTACCGCGCAAGCACCCACGCCACGACGAGCCCGAGGGCGCCGCTCAGGCCAGCGGCCGCGAGCGATGCCACAAGGCTCAAGCGGCACGAGGCGAGCACTCGGGGCGTCGTCACCACGCCCCACAGCCCCCGCCACCCGAGGGCCGCGCTCTTGAGGAAGATCGTTGACAGGGGAATCAGGACGATCATGCTCAGGTACACCATAGCAAACCCGAGCGACACCCCGAACCCCGGGAGCCCTGGTCGCCGCGACCGGCGCGGCGTCATGGCCTTGCCCCCTCGCTCGGCTCGTAGAGCTGGTCGAACACGCCGCCATCCGCAAAATGCGCCTGAGCCCGCGGCCAACCGCCTAACACATCGTCGATCGTGAACAGCGTCAGCATCGGGAACTGCGCGGCGTACTTCCGCGCGATCGCGACCGATCGCGGTCTGTAGAAGCTGCGCGCCGCGAGTTCCTGGCCCGCATCGCTGTAGAGGTAGTGCAGGTACGCGCGCGCGACGGCCGAGGTCCCGTGTCGGGTCGCGATGCCGTCCACGACCGCTACCGAGGGCTCCGCGAGAATGCTCACGGAAGGGATCACGACGTCGACCACCTCCGGCGCGCGCTCCCTTGCCGCGAGCAGCGCCTCGTTTTCCCACGTGATCAAGACGTCCCCAATGCCCCGTGAGATGAAGGTCGTCGTCGCGCCACGGGCCCCGGCGTCGAGCACGGGGACATTGCGGTAGAGGCTCGCCACAAAGCGCCGTGCGGTGGAGTCCGTGCCTCCGCGAAGGCGCAGCGCGTAACCCCACGCGGCGAGGTAGTTCCAACGGCCCCCACCCGACGTCTTGGGATTTGCCGTAATGACGGAGACGCCCGGTCGCACGAGATCGCCCCAATCCCGGATGTGCTTGGGGTTCCCCCTGCGGACGAGGAACACCACGGTCGAGGTGTACGGCGAGCCGTGATTAGGCAGCCGGGCCTGCCAATCGGCCGGCACGAGACCCGTCCGCGCGCTGATCTGGTCAATGTCCGCCGCCAGCGCCAGGGTGACGACATCGGCTTCGAGACCCCCGATCACCGCGCGCGCCTGCGCGCTCGATCCCCCAAAGGACTCGTGGATGGCCACGTCCTGGCCCGTCCTCTCCTTCCACACCGCGGTGAAGGCGGTGTCAACGCTTTGATAGAACTCGCGGCTCGCATCCGATGACACGTTGAGCAGGGACGCGGCCTGCTGCGCCCGCCCCGTCTGAGGAAGCGCCACCACGAGGACAGCCACGACCCAAGAGCCGAGCGTCAGCGACGTGCCTCGCCCACACAGCCCGAGGAATGACGGCCTCTCGCCCCGCCCGCTCGAGGCGCGGCAGCGCTTCGCTTCCGGTTCGATCAACGCTCCTCCCACGGAAGAAAAAAAGGCCCGGCGCACGCTGGGTGGCCGGGCTCGCAAGCTGCTCAGGAGCAAAAGAGGTCTAGCTCATCCTCGTGTCGTCAGGCAGCGCGCAGTCCGTCCAGCCCCACCGCTGGGACAACAACACTGGAAGCAGCTCAGGATCGCCATAGGGCGCGCAACTTATGACGCGCTCTTGGGTGTGTCAACCGTCGATGTGGAAAGGACCTATCCGATACGTCCTAGTGCTCAACCGCGAGCATGTCGGCCTGGACGCTCCGCTCGAGAAAGGCCTCCACGCTGGCCGCTGCGTGTTGCGGCGTCACGTCGTACCGGCTGGTCAGGAGGGTGGCGAGCTCCCCCGCCGACCGCGGGGACGCGAGCTCTTGGAGCATGACGAGGGCCGTTTCGTTTACCGTGAAGTAGCGCCGGGAGCCCAGATGCAGCACCACGCCCTCACCATCGAGCGCGGCGACGCGTACGTCGGCCCGGCGCCGGTAACGGGGGGGCTCCGTGTCGGCGTTACCGGCCATGGCGGGGCCCGGTCGTAGCTACTCTGGGGTCGTGAGCCACGGGGTTCTGAGGTGGGGTGCTAGATGGGCCATCAGAGCGTCTCGATTCGCAGTGGGTCAAACCTGACCCTTGAGGTCCTGGTACATCCTCAGGTCGATGGGTTCCCGGACTGGAGGACAAGCGTGAGATCCGCAAGCGAGGCTTCTTCCCGGATAACGGGTTCCACGAATGCGCGTAGCTCGATCCTGCCCATTGGCACCACCTCGGTGTCGGGTCGCACTACTTCCGTGCCCGAGGCAAGGCAAGTTCTGTACCCGGAATCCGTGGGCGGCCGCGCTCGTGCCTCTTCGGTGGAAGAAACGCGGACCGTGGTGGCAGCTCCCCTGGTGCCGCGCTCTTGCCACAAAGCCGGGATTGGAACCGGGATCGGAGTCGACCGAACTCAGCTCGCGGCGGCACTCAGGAGTCTTCGCAGTCGCTGTCGCGAGATCCTCAGCCGCCGCGCCGCTTCGCTCCTGTTGCCACCGCAGGTCGCCAACATCGAACGAGCCGCCGAGGCCGCCACGTCGTTGAGCGACTTGGGCGGGGGTGAGGGCTCAAGGTCCCCCCTGACGCCCCTGTCGGGCAACAGTTCGCCAACGTTCAATTCGCCCGGTGGCGAGAGGAGCAGCATGCGCTCGACTGCGTTCTTGAGCTCCCGCACGTTTCCGGGCCAGCTGTGCGCGAGCAGTGCTCGCTGCACCTCAGCGGTCAGGGCCGGCAAGGGCAGGCCGTGTTGCGTCGACAAGGCTTTGAGAAAGGCCGTCGCGAGCGTGATGACGTCCTCCCCGCGTTCCCGCAGCGGAGGGAGCGCCAGTGCGATAACGCTCAACCGGAAGTAGAGGTCTTGCCGGAACTGCCCGCTGGCGACTCGTTGCGCCAAGTCCTCGTGGGTCGCCGCGACGATGCGGACGTCGACGCGGCGGGATTTCGTGGCGCCGACTCGGCGGACCTCCTGGTTCTCAAGCACACGGAGCAGCTTCCCCTGTAGATCGACTGGAATCATGTCGATCTCGTCCAAGAGCAACGTGCCCCCGTCCGCCACCTCGAACAGCCCGGGCTTGGCCGCGTGCGCATCGGTGAAGGCACCGCGTTCATGGCCGAAGAGTTCGGACTCGATGAGATTGGACGGCAGCGCGGCACAATTCACCGTGACGAACGGGGCGTCACGGCGCGGGCCTCCGTGGTGAATCGCCTGCGCGAGAAGCTCCTTGCCCGTCCCGGTCTCGCCCGCGATCAGGACGGTTGCGGAGGCGTGCGGCAGGATCTTGCCCGCGCGGGCGAGGGCGAGGCGAAGGGCATTACTCTCGCCCACGATGCCTGCAAAGGCGCTCGCCGCCGGTGCGGAGATCCCGTCCTCGCCGCCCGAAGCCTGGCGATAACCCATCGCGGCGAGACGCAGCGCGTTGCGCAGTAGCTCAAGGTCCTCAGGTAAGGCGAAATAGTCCTTCGCCCCTCGCCCTACGAGCTGGGCGGCGATTCGCCGGCCCGGATCGCAACCAACGGCGAAGATCGCAACCCGATCCGACCCTCCGCTCGCCTCTAGCCACGCCAAGGCCTCTCGTTCAGCTCCCCCCGCTGCCAGGACGATCGCCGCGCAGTCCCGCGGCAGTGTCGCGTCAGCTTCGGCGAGGCGAATCGAGACTCCGAGATCTGCGCCGAACTGCGCCCACAGATCCGCGAAGGAGTCCGACAATGTGACGACGAGGATGGCGGTATCGCCCACGGCGCTTTCTCCTCACTGGTCCGCATTGAATCAGCGGGCACAAACCATACCAGGGAAGAACATCAAGAGAATTGTTGTAATCCAAAGCTCCCCAACAGGTTCGCTCATGGGGCTCCCTGGCCCCGCTGTTGCGCTCTCGCCCCTGCGGGGGGGAAGGTGCCTCGGCGAACGAAACGGGGGGGGACCGCGTGGCAGCCGAATTCATGTCAGGGCTAGACGGGAGTGGCGCGACTCGGGACGCGTGGTTCCAGACGGCGGTCAGCGCGATCGAGCAGGCGCTGCAAGAGCGCGACAGCTCAACCTGTGCACACTCGTGCCGCGTCGCCCACTACGCCGATGCGATCGCCCGGGCCCTCCGGCTCGGCGTCGAGGGGCGAGAGATCTGGCTTGGTGCGATGCTGCACGACGTCGGCAAGATCGGCGTGCCCGACCGAGTGCTTCGAAAACCCGGCGCGCTCTCAGCGTACGAGCTAGCACAGGTGCGAGCCCATCCGGTGATCGGTGAACGCATACTTCGGCCGCTACTCGTCGGTCACCCGACGGCCCTGGCGATCGTGCGTTCGCACCACGAACACATCGACGGATCGGGTTACCCGGATGGGCTGACCGGCGAGGAGATCCCGCTCGCGGCTCGGGTCGTGGGCGTCGCCGACACGTTTGACGCGTTGACGAGCCCGCGTTCCTACCGCGTCGCCCGTTCGGCCACCGAGGCCGTCACTGAGCTCAAACGGGTGGCGGGCAAGCAGCTCGATGCACGGGCGGTCGGCGCGTTCGTTCGCGTGCTCGTCGATAACCCGCGCCTCGTGCCCGACGGCGCACAGGCGGCCGTCCTTCGCGACGGTCGCACGATCCGAATGACGCGGCTGGCAGGGAGTTTCGAGCAACCGCTGAGGCGGCACAAAAGACACCAGGCGTGGTACGGGATGGGCCGGGGGCTGCGTCAGACTCAAACACAAATGACTCTGCAGCAGTGCCTTAGCACTGCACCCGATCTGGCACTGAAGATGCCTGCTCTCGACGCCGAAGTAGCTCTCGGGCCCCCTCGGGAGCGTGCACGAGCGGAGCGGAAGGGGTTCCGGACCACAGGGAGGAGGCCGTGAGGGTACGCACCCGTCTTTGGATGATCGTCGGCGTGAGCGCATGGATCGCTCTCGCCGCTTGCAGCGATGTCGGTGGCCCCAAGCTTGACTCGCCTTCGGCGGCCGATTCCGTGCCGACCTTCACGCAAAGCCCGTCCCGGGCAATGGACGGCGTCCAGCGGGACCAAACCGGTTACGCCATCTCGTGGTAGCGGTGCCCATCGTTTGCGCCTGGCGGTAAGGAGGTGCCGATGACCAGCGCCTTCAGCGACCTCAGCACGGTCGAGCGGTTCGCCGCCGAGGGACGGCACGCCGAGGTCGTCACATTCATCGATGGGTTACGGAACGCGCCTCGGGCCCTGGAGGAGTCGCCGACACTTGCGCTGCATTTTGGCATCGCCCACGCGCGTCTCGGCCGCTTTGAGGAGGGGGAGCGATGGGTCGCGCTTGCCTTGCGGCGCGCCCGCGAGCGGGGGGATCGCGCGATCGCCCTGCGCGCGCTCAACGTTGGGGGAGCCATTGCCCTGGACAGCGGACGCGTCGACGAGGCGTCTCACCATTTCCGTCGCGCGCTCACCGAGGCACTAGACCTCGGTGACCATGCGACCGTGGGGCGGTGCGCGAACAACCTCGGGATCATCGCCAGTATGCGCGGGGATCACGCCGGTGCCGTCGGATCCTACACAATTGCCCAGGCTGCTTTTCAGCGCGCCGGCTATCGGCGAGGTCTTGCCGAAATCCACCATAACCTCGCCATCGCCTATCGTGAGCAAGGACAGCTTGCGCTCGCCTTTGCTGAAGCCGAACGGGCGATCGATGCGGCGCGGGACGCCGGAAACCGCGAACTCGCCGCCCAGGCACTCGCGGAGCGCGCCGAGATCCGTGCCGTAATGGGCGATGGGGCGATGGCGAGACGGGAAGCGGAGGCCGCGGTCACGGCGCACCGGGAGCTCGGTGACGTCGTGATGGAGGCCGAAGACCTCCGCGTGGTGGCGCTCGCGTGGGCGGCGAGCGGCGAGACCGAGGAACCGGCCCGATTGCTGCGCGACGTGATCGAGCGGGCACATGCGCATGGACGGCCGTTATTGGCGGCTAAGGCGGAACGCGACCTAGCTCGCATCCTCGCTCAAGCCGGCAAGGGCGACGAAGCGCGCGAACTCGCCGCGCTTGCCTCGGAGAGGTTTGCGAAACTTGGCGCCCTTGGCGAGCGAGAAAAGCTCGACCAGTGGGTAGCGAGCTGGCGCGTGCAACAGCATCGCTGAGTCTGTAAGGAGACGGGCCTCGGTCACTTGCGTACGGGAGTTCCGCCTTGCGGCACCGCGGAGCGCATCATCGAGGACGTCACCCGGGCCGGGGCGGTGCTGGCGCGGATCCGGGCCTTGTTCCGGAAGGAGGTGGCTCCTCGAGCGCCGGTCGATCACTCGAAGGCGTGCGTTCGCGCTTCCCCTCACTGTCGGACCGCGAGCGGGACTGATGCCGCTCGTGACGGCCGGATTACCCAATAAGCAGATCGCCGGTCACCTCCAGTTGGCGGAGATCACGGTCAAGGTCTACCGCCGCCGGGTGATGCAGAAGATGCGAGCGGGTTCGCTGCCGGACTTGGTGCGCATGGCTGCGCAGATCGACGGGACCGCCGTCCATCGTGCCGAGGTGTGACCGAGCGCCACAGGGCCGCCGAGCCGCGATCAGGGCGGGGGCCCGTTGGCGTTATCACAACCGTCCGGCGGGCATGGGGCCATGCCGCTGTTCCTGCTACCATTACTACTAATCACATACACACCGGCGACTGAGGCTGCCACCCCTGCGACTAGTAACCACGTGCGCCGAGCGTCCGGCGCAGTCGCCTCCACCCTCACGACGTTCTTGAGGGGTATCCCCCAGCGTTCTCCGAAGGCCGTGCCAACGAGGGAATCTCCCGCGATCAGAGGACTCTGAAGGACGACCATGCTGTCCGGCCCGGTCCAGACGGACACCTGCTGAGGTTTGTGGGCAGGAATGAACCGTTTGGGCTCTACTGGTTGCATGCTCGTGCAGGCAGAGGCAAACAACAAACCGAGGGCCCAGCGGCGCCTGAGCATCACGTCTCCTTTTAGCGCTGGTGCACATAGGGACGTCGCAAAGCGCGTACGGCATCTATAAGGTACGCCCCAACGCCCCCGCCGGGAGGGCACGTTTCAAACGCGTCTGCGTTTCGCGCTCTGGGCGGCGCAGGGTCGTCGCCCCGTTCCCACCTCGGTCACACTCGCGATGGCCGCAGGCCTGGGAACAACTCCTCCGGAGTGACCGTGGATGCGATTGTGACTCGCCCGGAACCCGCGATGGCAGTGGCGGAACTATTCAAAAGCAAGGCGTGTCCCCGCGAGACAGAGACAGAGCCCTCCGACCATTTCCGCGCGACCGGTGCCGCTGAACAAAGCGGCGAGCTAAGTTCAAGCGCAGCATAGTCCGACCCGGTAGCTCAGTTGGTAGAGCAACGGACTTTTAACGAGCTTCGTGCTTGTCCTGCGAGGTTCGCCCGGGTCCCTGTTTATCCCGCAACGTCTGCTGTGATTTGGACTTCTCGCCACGTTGTGTCCGGCTGCGTCCGCGGACGTCCGCGCGAGTGCCGCGTAAACTGCCCGCATTTTTGCCCACACGAGCGCAGCCCCTGTCGGCTCCCGTGATCCCGCAGCAAACACTCCGGCCAAGCGTCCTTTCGTCAACGGAGGAGGAGTCTGGTAGAGTAGCGAAAGGCACGCGCCTGGAGAGCAGAACGGACAGCAGCGAAGATTGTGATGCCACGTCACACTCTTTTCGATAGACCGCAGCGATGTGCCGCGTTTCACTGCCGAAAAGTTGGCATTCAGGGCCCCGAACGTATCCGAATCCAAATGCGCCGCACGTCCACCACCATGTGGGGTGTGGAGCAGGTACGGCCGACCGGCCCTTTTGGTCGCCGTCGCATCCGCGGTGTACCTTTCAAGTCCGGTCACTGACGAGGGTCAAATGCACAATGAGTTCACTGCCATTATCGAACATGACGGTGAGTGGTACGTCGCTTATAGCCCCGAAATCCCAGGTGCGAACGGGCAGGGCCGGACGAAGGACGAAGCACGCCACAATCTCGCCGAGGCCATCGCCCTGATCCTTGAGGATCGCCGGGAGGATGCCCTGCGCGGCGTGCCCCCCGACGCGCTGCGCGACACCGTCACGATCGAGTGAAGCGCGGCACCCTGCTGAGGTGGCTGCGTGCCCGTGGCTGTTACTTGAAGCGCGAGGGACGATCCCACTCCCTTTGGTGCAACCCACGCACGGGGGCGGTCGAGGCTGTCCCGCGCCACACCGAGATCGTGGAGGCTCTTGCCCGCAAGATCTGTCGCGGTTTGTCGATACCAGAGATCGGCGCCTGAGCAACCGCCCAGTCCCGCGTTCCACCACCGACATGCTCGCCGTTCACGACCCCGAACGCATCCGACCCGATGACCAAGGTTGAGACGCTCGAACGAGAAGTCCACACGCTGTCGGTCGAAGAGCTCACCCTTGGCCGGGATGGAGACCGTGGCCCTTTGGACTGCGGTACTCTTGCTCGTCACGACGTCGTTGATGTCGCAAGCAACGTCTGGCGACACGACTTCGAGTCGCCACATTACGCGCTTAAACGTTGTGATGGCCGCAGTCTCGACAGCGGCGATTGGTAGCGACTGGCTGACGACACTACAGAATGTGCGTCTTTCTCAGCGACCCGGCGTTCAAGGCGTCGAGATCAACCCATTCCTAGGATCGCACCCAACGATCGGTCGCGTCAACGCCGTCTTCGCGCTTGGAGCCATCGCGAATCTGGCGGTTGGGGGAGCTTTGCCGAGCAGGGCCCGCAACGTGCTCTGGGGCCTCATCACCGTCGCCGAAGTCCTAGCTGCGGTAACAAACGTCTCGACGAGAACGAACGTCTCGACGAGGCCGTGAAGGTCCCAGCTGCGTGGAGGTACTGCGCCTTTGGCGTCGCGGTGGTTGCGATGTCCAATTCGAGGGGCTTCAGCGAAGCCAGCACCAAACCGGGCCCGGCTGCTGCCGCCGCGTGGCATTGACGATTCGGAGGGGCGCGCGGCGCTCACCGAGCTGGCGAAGCGGGCGCGGGGCGAGCCGTGATCGAGCAGCGCTGCATCTTTCTGCGGCGAGGGGCCGAGCCTCGAGGAGGGCTGCGTCATCCTCGGCTTCCACCCCGACGGCGGGCCCTGTGCCTATCACCGGCTGTGCGCCTTCGTCGACACGGTTAGGGATTGGGGGATCGTTTATATGGGGCAGCAGGAAATCTGGCCTGGGATGCACGGGCCCGGGCACGGCACCTCTGAATTGGCAGCGTGTGACTTGAGAGCAGGGACGACAACAAAAAACAGCGTGGCCGCGGCACCCATCGCTATGAGCGCGTCCGTCGCCGGCCAGTCGATTTGCCGCACGGTCGCGCCCGTTACCCCCGAGAGCGCGACGCTGAAGGGCCGACCATCGCGCGTGCCAACGATCGAATCGCCGACTACGTCGGGGTGCTCCAGGCGCACCGTCGGGTATTGGGTCTCGACCCAGATGGCGCTCGGGTGGTTGGCGGCAATGTAGGTGCTGGGTGCGGGCACGTCAGTCCGCATAGTGCAGGCAGCGGCGGTGAGGAGCGATGCTGCGAGAATCACGATTCGCATGGGCCACCTCCTTCTGAAACCTACGCGCGAACGAGGGCCAGCGAGAGTCGGAGACACCCCTCGGCTCGTGCGTCTCGACTAGCGGGCCGCCGCCCGCCGGCCCGGCGGTAATCAATCGCTACCGGGCCGAGGTCCTTCCCGACGTGCTGACGCGTATCCCGGGCCCCTCCCCGGCCATGTTCACGGTCTCGGGGGCCTGTGTCGTCAAGAGCAGCTGCACGTTTGGTAGGAGAAGGGGCGGAGGAGGGGGCACGGTATGGGGTAGCACGGCTTCGGCTGGGCCGCGGACACCACGGCGTACAGGGCGAGCCCAGTCCCCGCCGCCATCAGGGCGGTCGGGATCCAGTCGATGCGTCGCACGGACACGACGGTCATGTCGGACACGCGCATGGCGAACGGACGCCCGTCTTGCACACCGCGGATCGTGTCGCCGTCGACGTGAGGGTAGTCGACCCGGACCGCCGTAGTCGGGTTCTCGACCCAGATCGCCTTGGGATGGTTGGTCGCGATGTAACTGGCGGGCGCAGGGATGTCGCTCTGCGTCGTGCAGGCGGCCGCGCTCAGAACCCACGCCGCGAGGATGGGCACCCTCATAGGCAACCTCCCTATTAGATGATACGCCGAAGCGTGTGGCGTTGCTGGATGAGCAGCAGCTCGCTCTCAAGCCGCCCGGCTTGGTTGCGCGCCGGGGTCTTCGTCCAGACAGTGGGTCGGTTTAGCTGTTGTAGCCTATGGCCGTTCCGCAGGGCGTAAACGTGATCGTCACGGTGCCGGTGCCGGTCCCCTGGGTCATCGCGACCTTCAACACGCCGCTGTCAAACGGCGGCGTCGCCGTGCAGCCTGCGTTGTAGTGCAGGGGGACGGTGGTGCTGACGGTCACGTTGTATGTGCTCGGCCCGATCGTCCAAGTCCCCGTGCCCGTGATGCTCCACGTGCCGCTCGGAAGCGGCTTGTCCGCCTTGATGGACCCTGCTGTGTCCGCCGTGAACTTGGACGTCCAGGTCCGCTTGTGAGTCGGCGTGCTCCCGTCCGGCAGCCCGAACTGCGTGATGAACCCCGTTTCGACCTGCATGAGGGAACTTGAGTCGCGCGTCATCACCCGAGTCCCGGTCCACATCTCGGTCGACCGCGCCACCGTGGACGAACCGACGCGCTCCCGAATGCGGGAGACCTGCTGATAGGTCCGCTCCACGTTGTGATCGGCGGTCGTGGGCGTGGGATCCTTGACGATGATCGTGCCCAGCAGGGTATCGGTTTCGGCGAACGCGCCGCCCGCGCCGGGGTAGGTCAAAACGCAACCGTTGATGGTGAGGCTCACGGAGTCCGGGACGCCATCGCCATCCGTATCCGTCGGCGAGCTCGGGGCCCGCGTGATCGTACATAGCGGGACCGTGAGGCCAAGGTTCCCGACCGCCGGGGCGTCGGTGTAGGTCGCGACGCCACCCGTGGATGCGGCGTCTGAGACCTCGCCTTCGACGTCCAGCGATATTCCTTCAGAGACGTCCGCGGCATTCTGCTTTGTCGCGCAGGAACAAACCAGCATCGTACTACCGGAACACGCCACCGCGTTGAACGCGACGGCCGCTGCCAAGCCCATGAATGCCAGAGGAGCGCCCAAGATCGCACCGCGCATGAATCGCCCTCCACCTCAGGGATCGGTCACACCCGATGCGTCCGAGGCGGACGTGCGACGGCCACCCAGCGTCACCGACAGGATCAGATTGCTCCCGGTCGGGGAGGCGGGCTCGACGACGTCTTCCAGTTCCACGCGAGGGGCCATTGTGGCCGTCAGTGGCATGCGGACACCAACGCCAAGGTCGGGTCCCCATTCGGTGCCACGAGCCGAGAACTCAAGGCCGCTGTAGCTGACGACGCCGACGCTCGCACTGACGTAAAGCACCGGATGACGGACCGTGGGCGGACTGAGGGCGACGAGGAGCCGGGCGCTCCCAACCATGAGTCGAGTCGACGATTCGCCTGTCGTCGTACACGTCAGGGGAAAGTAGTAGGTGGCGAACGCGATGGAGGCGCTCGGCGAATACCCCGCCCCCACCTCCACGGCGACTTGCTTCCCCACCCACGCGGTGATCTGGGCCCCCCACACCGACGTAGAGCGTAGGGTAGCGGACTTCCGTCAGGGGTGACCCCCTCGAATGTACCCCCATAGCCACCGAGATCACCGTTGGGCATAAAGGCACCTGCAAAGGGCGTGACCTCAATCCGCGCCTGCCCCGAGGCGAGGGGTGCGACAGCCGCCGTCGTCAACGTGAGGAGCAACGTGAGTTTCACCATCGACCACATACAGGCGCCTCCTTCCTCGTGCAGCTATCAGCGCTTCGCCGGAGACCGCTCACGCCCGTCGCCGAAGGTGTCGAGCGGTCCATCGCCGCGATTCGTCAGCAGAATGAACCGCAAGACGAGCAGACGCCACATGCTGGCTGCGCCGGTGCCTTGGTCTTGATGGCCTCGACAACGATGAAGGCCAGCGCACCTGCACCACCCCCCACGAGTGCGGCCGTGCGACCCG